>ERZ1066125.370-NODE-370-length-10614-cov-8.369069_pt1 | contig 10614 bp, 7 predicted proteins | sample MGYA00382772_ERZ1066125 | MGnify/ENA primary metagenome ERZ1066125 (study PRJEB33369, sample SAMEA5778355) | biofilm metagenome | biome: Industrial cooling water; feature: Water cooling tower basin; material: Biofilm | place: United Arab Emirates | collected...
GGCGTGGGCGAAGAAGGTCGGCGAGAGCGCCACGAACAGGGCGGCGGCCGTTGCCAGCGCGCGTCCCTGACGCGCGGCCAGCCAGCCGTAGATCAGCACCAGCACGGGGACGCCGAACAGCAGCAGGGCCGTCCAGCGTGCGGCGACGATGGCCGCGGGGTAGGCGGTGAGCTGGCCGAGCACCGGCGTGCTGTAGGCGAGGACGACCGGGAGCGGGGCGATGCCGTAGCACCAGAAATCGGGCGCGCGGCCGGTGGCGAAGACCTCGCGACCGAGGCGCAGGTAGATCGATTCGTCGAACACGCCGCTGGACGCGTCGATCGTCCCGGCGCCCATCGCCGTCGCGGCGGCCGCGATCAGCGAGACGGCGAGCAGGTGACGGCGCATGCGGCGCGCCCAGTGTAGCGCGCCGCTGCCACCGTCCCCTGTGGGCTCAGGCGATCAGAATCGTGCCTGCAGGCCGAGGCGAATCAGTCGGCCCTGGAGGATCGACGCCGGTCGGTCGAGGCTGTTGCCGAAGGTCTGCACCCGGGTCAGCGCCACGCCGGTGTTGAGGGCGTTGTAGGCGTCGGCCTGGGCTTCGAGCGTCAGCTTGCGGACCCGGAACAGCCGCTTGAAGCGGATGTCGAGCTGATTCTGGCGGTCGAGGAACTTGGTGCCGGGCGGCGTCAGGTTGATGTTGAGCGCCGACTGGGTGAGCGTCGCGCCGGTGAGGCGGTTGAAGGTGGCGCGATCGAGGTTCCAGACCGTCCGCAGCGACGGATCGATGGCCGGAATCGTGCCGCTGGTGGTGGCGTTGTTGGTGCCCCAGGTGACGAAGTCCATCGAGCTGTTGCGCGCGTCACCGGGGTAGCTCTGGAGCGAGCCGCTCACCTGCAGGGCCCACGGCAGCATGTACGACCCGCTGACCTTGAACTGGGTGTAGAACGGGATCGATTCCTGCGACCAGTCGCAGAAGCGCAGGTAGTTCGGGTCGTCCACCTGGCAGGTGTTGGCGACCGTGCGGCCCATGTTGATGCCGCCGAACACCGTCAACCCCTGCATGCGCGAGTTGAAGTTGACGTCGTAGCCCTCGTAAACGCGCGAGTTGTTCGAGTTCGCATCGAGGATGTTGACCGCGGTCGACTTGGCCGGATTGAGGTTGTAGACCGGGATCAGCTCGCCGTTGTTGAGCGGGCTCGGCAGGTCGTAGCGGGTCCAGTCGGCGTCATTCACCAGCAGGTTGTCCGACCAGACCATGCGCTTGTAGTCGCGGCGGAAGTAGCTGAAGGTGACCGACGAGCCCGGCACGATCTCGCGCTGGACGCTGGCGTTCATCTCGATCTGGTACGGCCGGCGGAGCGACGGGTCGAAGTCCTGCGGCGGGCGGACGCCGAAGGTGGTGGGCAGGTTGGAGAAGTCGATCTCGCAGCCCGGCGCGCGGTAGACACACGGGGTGCGCTGGCCGTTGGCGCCGTACTGAATCGTGCCCTGGGCGTAGTCGTCGTTGTTGAGATCGGTCCACGACAGCGTCGAACTGGCGTAGAAGTTCGGATCGTAGGCTTCGGCGAAGCCGGTGCTGTAGGCGCGCACGTACTTGCCGATGCCGAACTTCACCGCGGTCTTGCCGTTGCCGGCGATGTCCCAGGCGAAGCCGAAACGCGGCGAGATGTCGTTCCAGTTCGGCACGTCCTCGCGCGCCGTGGTCTGGCGCGCCGGCACGAAGCGGCCGGGCGCGGCGCCACGGGCGTCGATCGAGCTGTTGAAGTGCTCGAAGCGGACGCCGGGGCTGAGGGTGAAGCGGCCCAGCGTCCACGAGTCCTGCACGAAGATCCCGCGGTCGGCGTTCATGTTCGCCTGCGAGTCCTGTGGCGTGTTGTGGATGATCACCTGCGCCGGGGCGCCGTTGCGATACAGCTGGATGAGGTCCGCGGTTTCGCGCCGCTGGCGCCAGAAGTAGCCGAACCCGTACTGGATGCCGACCTTGAAGGCATGCGATCCGGTGACGTACGAGGCCGACGACACGATGGTCTTGCGCACCGGCTCGCGGTAATAGACGCCGCCGTCATACGCGCCGTAGGCCGTCTGCAGCAGCAGGTCGCGCTTCGGCACGATGTTCTCGGCCTCGGGCTGCGGCGTCAGGTCGTAGCTCTCGTTGTTGATGGCGAAGCCGGTCTCGAGCAGCAGGCGGCTGCTCATCGTGCCGGTCCACTTGAGCTCGCTGGTGTAGTACTGCTTGGGCGCGCGGATGTCGGTGGCCTCGCCGGTGATGGCGTAGCCGGCGGGCGCCGAATTCTCGTGACCGCGGAACTTGCGGATGCGATCGAGGTAGCCGGCGAACTTGTGCTTGTCGGCCGCCCTGGTCGTCAACCGCACCATGCCGCTGCGGATGCTGGCGTCGTCGATCGTCTGGTTGCCGTTGGCGAAGAAGCTGTTGGCGATGTACTGGTACACGCCCCAGTCGCGGTACGAGGCGAAGAACCACAGCTTGTCGCGCAGGATCGGTCCGCCTTCCGAGACGTTCAGGTCCCACACCTTGTTGAGCGCGTCGCCGGCGGCCAGCCCCTGCTCGCGCGCCTTGGCGGTGTTGTCGCTCTGCAGGCCCTCGTTGGCGGCCGAGAAGAACAGCGTGCCGGCGAACGTGTTGCCGCCGTCCTTGGGAATCATGTTGGCGCGGACGCCGCCGGCCGAGGTCTCGGCGTTGATGGCGCTGGTCTGGTAGCTGACCTCCTCGAACATCGCGTCGTTGAAGTAGCTCTGCACGCTGCCGTCGCCCTCGATGCCGTTGAGGATCATGCCGTCGACCATGAAGGTGGTGTCGCGGCCATCGGAGCCGTGGACGGTGAGGTCGCGGTTCTGCATGCCCGAGGTGCCGCCGACGTCCGGCAGGGCGAGGCGCGCGCCCACCATCAGGGCGCCGAGCGTCGGCACGCTGCGGCCGGTCGGCACCGCGTCGAGCACCTGCCTCGACAGGACGGTCTGCTGGACGGCGTTCTGCACGTCGACGACCGGCGACTGACCCGAGACGTTCACCGTCTCTTCAATGGCGCCCACTTTCAGGTCGCCATTGATCGTGGCGGTGAAGTTGCTCGGCAGTTCGACCCCCTCACGCCGCACGGTGCTGAAGCCCGGCAGGCTGAAGGTGACGATGTACACACCCGGACGGAGGTCGACGATCTGGTAGCGCCCGCCGCCGTCGGTGGTGACGGCGCGCGTCTTCTCGATGAGTGCGTCGCTCGACGCCTCGACCGTGACCCCGGGCAGGACCGCACCCGACGTGTCCCGAACGATGCCGTTGATCGCACTCTGCGCGCGCGCCAGTGACGGTAGAGCCAGCACGGCGAGCGCCACGGCGGCGAAAATCCACCCTCTTCTGATCATCGGAGCCTCCTCTGCTGCCATCGGTGACGGATGAAGACAGAGACGGACGAGGTATGAGTGGCGCGGACCTGGCGTCGGCGCGCAGAGAGGCTCGGGCGGCCGGAGACTACGCCCCGTGGGGGATGGAGTCAATCGCCGTCTGGTGCTGCGACGCCGTCCTATCCAGATTCGGAGAGCAGCTGATCCAGACCGTGGCTCAAGTTGTCGCAGCCCCGGACTCAGCCGCCGATCTATCCCGAAGTGTGTATACTCACGCGTTCCATACACGGACACGGAAACCCGTCGTCGAGGAGAAGCCCATGAAGATGCGCGTGATCGTTGCGATGGCGCTGTCGGCCGGCATCGCCGCCTGCGCTCAGCCCGCCGCACCGCCAGCTGCCGAAACCAAGGAAGCGGCCCCCGCCGCGGCGCCCGCCGCTGGCCGAGGGGGTGGTGGTGGCCTGGCCGGCACGAGTGAACAGCAGGCCAAGCAGGCCGAACTGGAGAAGAACACCCCGAAGCTGACCGTGAAGGAGGAGTTCCTCCGCCTGTCGGTGCCCGGCCAGACGATCGGCGAGGCGGTCGGTGTCGCCAAGAATTCGAAGGGGAACCTCTTCGTCTTCACGCGCACCGGCAAGACGGCGACGGTCAAGGGCAGCGCCGCGTCGATGCTGTTCGAGTTCGATCCGAGCCTGCGCTACGTCAAGGAGTGGGGCCCGAACAACTACGCCGCCGGCTTCGCGCACACGGTCCGCGTCGACAAGGACGACAACGTGTGGATGGTCGACGAAGGCGCCAACATGATCGTCAAGTACCGTCCTGACGGCAGCGTCGCCCTGACGCTCGGCCGCAAGGAGGAACCGCTCGACTGGCTCGAACGCTTCGTCGAAGAGGGCGATCATCTCGAGGGCACGCCGAACGCGCGTCCGGGCGTCTTCAACCGTCCGACCGACGTCACCTGGGATCCGGCCGGCAACATCTACGTGTCGGACGGCTACAACAACTCGCGCCTGGCGAAGTTCAAGGCCGACGGCACCTGGGAGAAGGCGATCGGCGAGCGCGGCAACCAGCCCGATCAGTTCAACACCCCGCACGCGATCGCGTCGGACGCCACCGGCCTGATCTACGTCGCCGACCGCGGCAACCGCCGCGTGCAGGTCTACAACAGCAACCTCGAACGGCAGCGCATCATCGAAGGCATGGGCGCGCCGTGGTCGGTGTGCATCTCGCCGGGGGCCACCCAGTACCTCTACTCGGGTGACGGCAACGGCAAGATCTACAAGTTCAGCCTCGACGGCAAGCTCCTCGGCTGGGCCCAGACGACGCTCGGCCACGGCCAGAGCGGCTGCCTGGTGCACGAGCTGCACTGCGAGTCGGAGACGGTGGTTTACAAGGGCGACTGCTCGACCTGGCAGGTCGAGAAGCTGACGATCACGCAGTAACGCGGTCATCGCTCACAGTGAGGCGGGGCGTGTGGTTCTTTGGAACCGCACGCCCCGTTTCTTTTGGGGCGGTCAGCGCCGCGAACGCAGCACCGCGAACAGCACGACCGCGCCGCCGGCGAGCAGGAGCTGGCGTTCCGTGGCCGGGTTGAACGGATCGCGCGCGACCTTGAGCCGCAGTCGGGCGCGGGTCAGTCCACCCTCCGCGTAGAGATCGTCGTAGCGCCGCACCATGTCGTCGCGCGCTTCGACCGCCGCGAGGTCGTCACTCAGGCCGAAGCCGAGCTGCGCCGGCAGCACCGGCAGGCGATCGCCGGGATCGGCGGCCCAGTTGACCGCCTTGACGAGGAGCGCGCGATCGCCGTCGGGCGGCCAGGCGGCGATGATGAGGAGGGCGGTGAGCAGCAGGATCCAGCCGCCGGTCCGCGAGGGCGCGCGCATGCGCGCATAGAGTAACCCGTCCCGCGGACTAGGTTCGCGCCGTCGGCTGGCAGCGGCCGGACAGGAACTTCGACGCCTGCAGCCACGCCCGGTCCGGCGAATAGGCGAACACCGCGCCGCCGCCCTTGATCCGGTCGATGACGGTGCGCGCAATCGGCGCCCGCAGCGCCGGGCAACCCCAGCTCCGGCCGAGGCGTCCCTGACGCGCCGCAACGGCCGCGTCGACGTAGGGCGCGCCATGAATCACGATGGCGCGCTCGTAGGCGTGGTCGTTGAACCCGGCGTCCAGTCCCTGCATGCGCAGCGAGTAGCCGTTCTGTCCGACGTAGGTCTCGCCGGTGACGAACAGGCCGAGGCTCGACTGATGGCTGTCCGCCGTGTTGGAGAAGTGTGTCGCCATGTTGCCGCCACTGCCCTGACCGTGCGCGACCAGTTCGTGATGCAGCAACGCCCTGGTGGCCAGGTCGAATACCCACAGGCGTTCGGACGTGGACGGTTTCGAGTAGTCGATGACGGTGAGCGTGGCGGGAGCGGCGGCGAGGTCGCCGCGTTCGACGGCGCAGGTGGTGGCGCGGAGCGCCAGCGCCATCACATCGAGGTCGACGCCGGCGAGGGCGTCGTCGTGCCAGCCGGCGGCCGCGAGGCCGGCAGCGGCCGGCAGGAGGGTGCCGCCCGGCGGGGCCTCACGCAGGCCCGACGCACCCGCACCGGCCGCACCGGCGCCGAAGCACACGGCGAGCAGCAACGCGATTTTCGGTAACGTCATGGTGTGGATCCATCTTACGGACCTCACCCCGTTTCGCCAACGATTCCTCCAACCTGGACCGGACTACCTGGTCCGTGCCTTCAGGCTCATCTGCTTCGCGTCGAACCCATACACGTCGTCCCAGACATGAATGCCACCCTGGGCATCGACGGCGGCGGTGAAGTAGACGATGTGCACCGGGATCGGCTCGGCGAGCGTGACCGCTTTCTCGGTGCCGGCATTCATCGCCTCGAGAATCCTCGGCGTCGGCCAGTCGGCCTGACCGCGCAGGACGTAGGTGGCCAGCGTCTCCGGTTCCTCGACGCGGACGCACCCATGGCTGAACGCCCGGCCGACGCGTGAGAACAGGGCATCGGCCGGCGTGTCGTGCAGGTAGACGTCGTAGGGATTCGGGAACAGGAACTTCACGCGGCCGAGCGCATTGTTCTCGCCCGGCTTCTGGCGGAAGGTGAGCGACGACACTTCGTCTTCGTCACCCCAGTCAACGTCGCGGGCGTTGATCGCTTCGACCCCGCCCTTGGTGCGCCGCAACACTTCGATCTGGTTGCGTTCCAGATACTTCGAGTCGCGGGCCAGCGCCGGCACGGTTTCGCCCTCGGCAATCGTGTCGGGGATGTTCCAGTACGGACTGAACACCACCGTCTTCATCGTCTCGCTGAACACCGGCGTCTCGTGTCCGGGCTTGCCAACGACGACGCGGATGTCCATGACGTCGCGGCCGTTCTCGCGCGCCACCACGTGGTACGACGGGATGTTCACCAGCAGGTGACGCGCGCCGAAGTCGTCCGGCATCCAGCGCCAGCGTTCGAGGTTGAGCGCGATCTGGGCGAGGCGGCGATCGATCGGCACGTTCATCGCCGCGAGTGTCGGGGCGTCGGCGACGCCGTTGACCTTCAGCGAGTGATGCTCCTGGAACGCCTTCACCCCGGCGGCGACGTCGCTGTCGTACTCGGGCGACTGGCTGGTGGCGGCGTGGCCGGTGAGATGTCCGCCGGCGGCCAGGCGGGCGCGCAGTGTGACCACGGCCGGGGCGTGCGCGCCCGGGCGGAGCGAGGCCTGACGGCGGTCGCCGCCCGGCGTCACCGCCGGCCATCCGCCCTTGGCGCGCTGGCCGTCGAGAATCTGCAGCGCCTCTTTCAGGCGGCTGTACTCCCCGTGCGTCGGCTGGACTTTGTCGAGCCACTCGCGCGGCCCGGGCTCGACCAGCGCGGCGAGGATGCCCGCCAGGTCCGGCGGGTTGCGTCGCGCTTTCCAGCGGCGATCGAGGCCGGTCGGATCGGTCGCGCCGAGGGCGACCTGACGTCCGAGGCCGAGCAACGCTTCGGTCAGCCGCACGTCGAGATCGGCGATGGCGGACGACCGCGCCGGCAGGTCGCCCTTGGTGTCGCGCACCTGTTGGATCGTGGCCTGCCACTCCGCCCGCGGCGTGCCCTCAGGCAGACCGTGCGCGGTCGCCTGCGCGAGGACGTCGAGGATCGCGCCCTCGTGCGCGACGCGGCCGTTGTCGCCGACCCAGGCGGCGCGATGGTCACGCAACTGATAGAACGCCCGGACGTCGTCCCACACCACCGCCGCGCCGGCGGTGCGGTCGTCGATGCGCGCCTGCACCGCGGTGGTCACCGGCGAGGGACCCGCGTCGCGCCGGCAGGCGGCGAGCGGGGCGACGAGTAGAATCACGACGAGCAGGCCGAAGCGTCCCAGGCTCATGGCTGTCCATCGAGCAATCGACGTGCCGATTCCGTTTATGACCTCTTCCGTCCTCAGCCGATTCCTGCGCTACGTCACCATCGACACGCAATCCCGCGAAGACAGTCGTGATTACCCCAGCACGCCCGGCCAGCTCGACCTGCTGCGGCTGCTCGTCACCGAACTGCAGGCCATCGGCCTCAGTGACGCGGGCATGGATGAGCACGGCTATGTGTTCGGAACCATTCCAGCGACCTCGGCAAAACCCGACATTCCGGTGATCGGGTTCATCGCCCACGTCGACACCTCGCCGGAGATGAGCGGCCACGGGGTCAGGCCGATCGTGCATCGCGACTACCAGGGCCAGGACCTGGTGTTGCCGGACGATCCGACGGCGGTGCTGCGCCTCGCCGACAACCCGGCCCTGCGCGAGCAGATCGGTCACGACATCGTCACCGCCTCCGGCGCGACGCTGCTCGGCGCCGACAACAAGAGCGGGGTGGCCGAGATCGTCGCCGCCGCCGAGTACCTGATGGCGCACCCCGAGATTCCGCACGGCACGATCCGCGTCGGCTTCACGCCGGACGAAGAGGTGGGCGCGGGCACGAAGTTCTTCGACGTCGCCAGGTTCGGCGCCCGGTATGCGTACACGATGGACGGCGAGACGCGCGGTGAGCTCGAGACCGAAAGCTTCTCCGCCAACGCGATGACGATCGCGTTCCAGGGGTTCAACACGCATCCCGGCTACGCCAGGGGGACGATGGTGAACGCGATCAAGGTCGCGGCCGATTTCATCCATCGGCTGCCCGCCGATGCGCTGTCGCCGGAGACGACGGCCGGATACGACGGTTACGTGCATCCCTACGTGCTGACGGCGTCGGTGGATCGGACGACGGTGAAGCTGCTGCTGCGCGATTTCAGCGACGCCGGCCTGGCCACGCAGGCGTCGATGCTCACCGCGCTGGCGACCGCCACCGTCGCCGACTGGCCGGGCGCCTCGTGCGAGATCAGCGTCGAAGAGTCGTATCGCAACATGAAGACGGTGCTCGACCGTCATCCCGCCGTCGCCGAGCACGCGCGCGAGGCGATCCGCCGCGCCGGGCTGACGCTGCGCGAGCGCCCGATCCGCGGCGGCACCGACGGCTGCCGGCTGTCGTTCATGGGGCTGCCGACGCCGAACCTGTTCGCCGGCGAGCACAACTTCCACTCGCGGCTCGAGTGGGTGTCGGTGCAGGACATGGAGAAGGCGGTGGAGGTCATCGTGCACCTGGCGCAGGTCTGGGAAGAAAGGAGCTGAGCGCGGGGTTCTGTGTTGGGCTACGATGCCCGACGGCGTCTTTCCAAAGGAGCAGTTCCCATGCGGTATTTCATGTCCTCGCGCCTGATGGCAGCCGGCCTCGCCGCCGTGATGGCCGTCGCGGTGCTCGCAACCCCGGTTCGTGCGCAGGAAGCGGTCACCAAGGAGACGGCCGCGGCGGTCAAGGCCTCGTTCCTGGCCGACCTCGACACGCTCAAGACGAAGTTCGTCGGCCTGGCGGAAGCCATTCCCCAGGACAAGTACACCTGGCGCCCGATGGAGGGCGTGCGGTCGGTGTCCGAAGTGCTGATGCTGGCGGCGATGGAAGGCTACTCGTTCATCCCGAACGGTTTCGGCGGCAAGCCCCAGGCCCTCGGCACGCCCGAGGAGGTCGCCCGGCTGCGGGCGCTCACCGACAAGGCGCAGGTGATCGATCACCTGAACAAGGGCTTTGCCTACGCCAAGGCCCAGATCGACGCTGCCGATCCGGCGGCGCTCACTGGCAAGCGCCGGATGATGGGCCGCGAGCTGTCCGTGGTGGAAGTGGCCACGTTCATCGGCGGCGACCTGCACGAGCACCTCGGGCAGATGATCGCCTACGCCCGCCAGAACCGCGTGGTGCCGCCCTGGAGCAAGTAGGTCGAACGGTATAGTTCTCGCGATTCCGTGACCGACGCCGGGTGCCGAACTGCGCATCCGGCGTTGGTCCGCCGCACGGCGGCCGCACGCAGGATCCAGCGGCGAACCGACGCCTCTGCTGTGCTACCGTGATCCACCCGTGTCCACGCTCAGCCGCCGCCTGTCGGTGGTGTTGCTCGTCTTCTCCCTCCATGCGCTGATGGTCGGGCCCGCCGCGGCGCGAGCCCAGGCGATCACCGGCTCGATCACCGGCACCGTCAGTACCTCGTCGCAGGCCGTGCTCGGCGGCGCCACCGTCAAGGTCAGCAACAAGAGCGTCAACCTCGAACGGACCGTCATCACCGACGAGTACGGCAGCTATCAGGTGTCGGGCCTGCCGGTGCAGGGCGACTACCAGATCGGCGTCGACTTCTCCGGCTTTGCGCCATCGATTCATTCCGGAGTGTCGCTGGCGGCCAAGCCCGATGTCGTCGTCGACATCGTGCTCCACGCCGCGACCGCCGAGACGCTGGTGGTGACCGGGCGCGTGACCACGCTCGACGCCGAGCGAACGGCGGTGCAGCAGACCGTCAGCGAAGCGCTGGTGCATGCGCTGCCGATCCTGAATCGCGATTTCATCACCCTGGCCTCGCTGACGCCCGGGTTCACCGGCAACACCAGCTATCCCAGTGCCCAGGGGCAGATGTTCTGGGGCAACAACGTCATCGTCGACGGCGCCAGCCACTTCTCGAAGTGGCGCGGTGCGGCGCGCACGTTCTACTCCGGCTATCCGCTCGAGGCGATCAAGGAAGTGCAGGTGCTCACCAGCCAGTTCTCGGCCGAGTACGGCGAGGCGATGGCGTCGGTGACCAGCGCGGTCACGCAGTCGGGCACCAACGTGCTGCACGGTTCCGCCCTGACGTTCGCGCAGCAGACCGTGTTCAACGACATCCCGGCGTTCACGCCGGAGCGCCCGCCGTTCGGTCTGCAGCGGTTCGGCGCCACCCTGGGCGGCGCGCTGGTGC
>ERZ1066125.371-NODE-371-length-10595-cov-5.781594_pt1 | contig 10595 bp, 10 predicted proteins | sample MGYA00382772_ERZ1066125 | MGnify/ENA primary metagenome ERZ1066125 (study PRJEB33369, sample SAMEA5778355) | biofilm metagenome | biome: Industrial cooling water; feature: Water cooling tower basin; material: Biofilm | place: United Arab Emirates | collected...
CCAAGAATTTGCGGGAACCCGAGGGCAACTATGCCCAGACAAACTCCTCCCAGCAGGGGACGCACCATCATCGGTAGTTTGCCCATGCAGCCCAGTCCTGGGATTTCTCCGCGAAACAGTCGTTGCGCTTGCTGAATGGCTTGGGTATAGGCGATCGCGATCAGGCAGGCAAACAACCCCAACCCAAGATATAAAGGCAATTCCAATGGACTGCGGACTTCATAGCTGGGCAAGGTAAACGCGGGTTGTCCCCCTAAACCAATCTGGGAAATCAGCGCCGCTACTACGGCAGATAACAGAACCACGCTAACGGCAGAGGTGGCAAAGGTTGTGCCCAAAACCACTTCAAGGGCGAAGAAAACCCCTGCAATCGGTGCGTTGAAGCCAGCCGCTAAACCAGCCGCCGCTCCTGCACTGAGCAATAGGCGATAGCGTTCCTGGGAAACGCGCAAAATTTGCCCCAGGATCACGCCAATGTTTGCTCCAATTTCCACGCTGGGACCTTCAGGCCCTAAGGATGCCCCCGTGCCTAAGGAAATAGAAGCTGCGATCGCCTTAGCCGTTGCTTTTCCTGGTAAAACCGTCTGCACCGTTTGGGGTGTGGAAATTAATGTTGAAAGAGACAGCCCGAAGTCACGCCACCACCACCGCATTAGACCGACTAACAAGCCCCCCAAGCACGGCACCAGGGCAAGTGTCCAGGCTCCCCACCCGGAAACCAAGCCCATAAAGTCTTCCAACATCACATGATGAGTTGCTTGGATGAGAAAGTGAAACAGAATAACCGCAAGCCCAGTTCCTCCTCCAATCACGACTGCCAGCAAAAGGACAATCGTTTCTGGAGAAGGCTGTAACCGAGTAAAAATGGGAATGAAGCGAGAAGCAGACTTTACAGGAGTAGATGATGCGGACTGTGAAGAGGAGTCCGACAGATGACGGGTTGCCATTCCAGGATCGGGGGGAAAAGATAAATTAATTTTTTATGGTTCTTACCCTATTCTATTGCGATTAATTAGTTAACTGGTAGTCATTTCAGCGTTTTTTTTTTCCATTTGATAGATTTGAAAATTTTATTTAATCTGCCTAGATAGATAGGGAAAATGCAGGGTGCTAGACTGACCAACGATTCGGTTCGTTGGGTGCCATTTGCAACAGGTTTAGCGATCGCAGGCGCGATTATAGATGGCTTCGTTGGCGGCGGCTGATTGAAAGAGATCGACCACCGGGTTGGGATAGTCCACCCCTAACCGAATGCCAAACCGTTGCTGCTCCACTGGTAATAGCTTCCAGGGTTCGTGGACTTTGCTGGCAGGAACTTTTGCCAAAACTGGAAGCCAGTGTTTAACATAGCTGCCGTCTGGGTCGTAGTCCTTGGATTGCTTCGTGATATTGAAAAAGCGAAATCCACGCGCATCATTGCCAACGCCCGCCGTATAATTCCAGTTGCCCCAATTGCTACATACGTCGTAATCAATCAGCATTGATTCAAACCATTCCGCCCCCATCTGCCAGTTGATGCCCAGATTTTTGGTCAAAAAGCTAGCAACATTTTGGCGACCTCGATTGGACATGAAGCCTGTGGCAGCAAGTTCCTGCATATTTGCATCTACGAGCGGAAATCCGGTTTTTCCATCGCGCCACAGGTTGAAGCGTTTCCAATCTTCTTTCCAGGGAATTGGGAGACCTTGTAAGCCGGAGAGCCGAAAAATTCGTGTCCCGTGTTTGGCACAAATGAACCGAAAATAATCCCGCCAGAGCAACTCAAACACCAGCCAGTAGGTGGAGTCATTTTTAACCCGCGTTTCTTCGTAGCGCTGGACGTGTTCATAAATGTAGCGGGGGGACAGACAGCCATGCGCTAACCAGGGAGAAAATTTGGAGGAATCATCCGGTTCCAACATGCCGTTACGAGTCTGTTTGTAAACTTTGAGGCGATCGCGTTTCCAGATGTATTCTTCCAGCCGTGCAAGTCCGGCTCTTTCTCCACCGTGAAATTTAAATTGGGTGCGGGCATCGAAGTTAGGTGACTCTAAGCCAAAGTCAGAAAGCGAAGGAATGTCTCCAGGATCAAGGGTTGGTAAAACGGGAAGTCGAGTTGGAACTGGAAACGTTGGGCAAACGGTGCTGGATTTCTCAACTTGTTTGCGGAAGTTGGTGAAGAGTTCGGGAATCTGGTTGGGCGCAAACGGCAGATCATCTGGATGGTAAAGCGTAGCCCCCCAAAAAGCGTGCAGAGCGATGCCCAGTTTTTTCAGGGATTGTTCTAACTCTTCTTCTACCGCAATTTCTTCGGAGGTAACTTCTTCGTGATAGTAAACAGCCGTCACCCCAAGCTGTTGGGCGAGTTCAGGCAAGATCTTTTCGGGATAACCAGACCGAATGATGAGGTTGCTGCCGATCACCTGAAGCGATCGCCGCAAGTCTGCCACACTTTCCAACAAAAACTGTGCTCGAAATGCGCCCGTTTTGGGAAAGCCAAAGGAGGTTTCAGCAAACTGTCTGGGGTCAAAACAATAAACGGGAAAAATGGAATTGGGATTTTGCTGAATTGCCTGATGTAAGGCTTCGTGGTCATGCAACCGCAGATCATTACGGAACCAGACTAAAAGATTCTGAGTATTCACGACGTTTCAAACAGCCTGAAGTGAGGTTTAGCCAATAAAGAGGGAGGTGATCACCACCTCCCAAGCTGAGAGTTTCTTCTTAAATATTACATTTCTTAACAATTCTTGCTGGGAGTGGGAGAGGAAATGAGCGATCGCGCAGTATCCGGCAGTTTTGTGCCATTCAGGTTAGCATCATCCAAATTTGTGTTGGCTAGCGTTGCCCCGGTTAAATCGGCATGGCTGAGATCCGCTCCTCTTAAATTTGCCTCAGTCAGGTTTGCAAATTTCAAACAAGCACCACTCAGGTTCGCACCTCTTAAATTGGCTCTGGTTAAATTTGCGCCAGTCAGGTTTGCTTTGCGTAGATTGACCCAGCGTGCATCGATTCCAGTCAGGTTTGCTTCGCTCAGATCTGCTCTGAACAAATAAGCATTGCCGAGATGCGTTTGGGAGAGATTGGCGCGATGCAAATTGGCTTGGTATAGATGAGTTTCCGTGAGTTCTGCCTGATACAAATTAGCTCGGTTCAAATTAGCGTGTCCCAGATCCGCACCCAATAAGATGGCATGGCTGAGATCAGCACGGGCAAGATCGGCATCACTGAGGTCGGCATTTCGCAGATTCGCCTTGTAGAGTTCGGTCCCAATCAAGTTGGTTTCGGTCAGATTGGCAGATTGTAGATTCACTCGTTTGAGGTCTGCCCCAATGCAGTTTGCCTGGGTCAGATTTGCCCCAGAAAGATTGGCTTCAGTCAGATTGGCATCGATAAATTCAGCACCCTGAAGATTGGCGTTTGCCAGGTTTGCCTGACTGAGATTGGCAGTATTGAAAGTCGCTCCGGCAAGGTTGGTAGACTGGAGCATCGCACTGCGCAAATCTGCACCGCTCAGGTTTTTACTGCTCAGATCTGCAATGTCAGAAACAAAGGTTGAACCACGATCGCGACCATTGGACGAAACGCGATCGCCCCCGTTTCGCTGACCAAAGCCGCGACGGTTGCGTTTCAGTTGTGATTGCTGCCGTACCTTTGCCATCAATCAGATTTTCGTCCTGTAAACCAATAAGGACGGCTCCCTTCACCTGCTAAGCATTTGTATCGCCATAAAGTGAGGCAAAAAACAGCGATCGCCTCGCTTCTCTTATTCTCGCACTCTATGAAGAGGCATCCAATTTAGAAAACTAATTGCAACAATGAAAGAATACGCAGAAATTACTCTAATCGGCGTGACTCTTGTTCTCGACCTGCCACGTTTTCCATTGCCCCCAACACAGCATGGGACGCCGCAATAATATCGCGCTCCTCTCCCCCTAAATACAATCGCCCAAAACTGCCAACTGCCGAGATCTGCAAAATATTGATCAGGGCTGCTTTTTCGGCTTCGTTTGCGGCGAGTGCGGCATAGGCAGCAGGTTCCACTTCCAGCACGTACAGGGTTTGCCCTGCCAAAAGCATTTGTCCGCGACGGGTTCGGTTGACCAACTGAGCATGGTGAGAGTCAATATTACGGATAATTTGGCTGGACAAAACGCGAGGCTTCAAACAATCTTGTCGGCGCACACCCAAAGCATCCAAAATCGCTCTGCCAGCCGCTTGCACTTCTCCTTGATTGGTGGAATGGATTTCTAATAACCCATACAAACGCTCTACCATTTGCAATCCCGGACGCACCACTGCCGATTTCAAGGCAACGTCTGTAATACGGTTAATCTCGATGCCAGGAGAAATTTCAACCCAGAGAGATGCATCCCCCGGTAAGGGCAAAAATCCGATCGAAACACTGCCCATATAAGCGGCGTGCTGAGGCTGAAGTCTATCAATATATACGTAGCTACGAAGATCGACGCCCAAGGTTCTTATCGTTGCGACAAACTCACTCAGTATACGGTGTTGTGTTGAGGCATGGCTACGAAAAATTGGGTTTAGGTTTACTATTAACGACAGATGAATAATTTGCAATTTGTCTGAAATCGTGGGCGATCGGGCAGTTGCTCAGCAGTGGTATTGTCATGGATCCTTCCCCTTCTGGTCCTTATCAAAGCCGTGTTTTGCGGGCTGTTGTTAACCAAACTCGGCGTCTGGTTGAACGCAGTCAAACGACTTTGCGGCGTGCAAAGGTGGCAGCAAGCTGGAGTGCCCAGATTTTGCTATACCCCGTTTATGCCGTTTTTCAAACAACGCGATTGTTGGGGCAACAGTTTAGCAACACCGTTCGCCAGGAAGCAAATGAGTCGGAGTTGGATGAACAGGCTGCATTTGAGATTCCTCTGGCACCCTCTCCCGCAGAGATAACGTCTGATACCCCGCTATTTCAAGTGTTGAAGGCAGTTCAAGGGTTGGCGATTCGGGATTGTTTGCCGGTTGGGTTGCCGGAAAGTGAGGTTTCGATTCGGGCGATCGCATCATTACGGGACACAAAGGCATTAGTCTTAGTCACCAATTACAACCACATTTTGGATGTATTGTCGCCAGAACAGCAGCACACGCTTTATCAGCGAATTGTATTGGAATCGGCAACCTATGCACGGGCACAACGAGCCTGGAAATTGCCCAAACCGATCGCCCGCTTTTTGCAAGGCGTGAAATCCCGAATTCCCTTTCTCAAGGAGAAACCAAAGACATTATCTGCACCAAGGGTATTATCTGCACCAAAGGTTGGGATATTGGCGTTGCCACCGGATGCTGATGTACCGATTCAGCGATCGCTAACGGTGGTTCGCACTTTTCTTTCCGAAACCGATCCCACGCCTTTGGATGAACCAATTTCACCCGATCTACCCATTTCGGCGGCTGGATTGGATTTTCCAAAACCTGTGTTTGTGCGGGGAGTGGCGTCGCTGCTGAATACGCGATCGCTAGTTTTGGTGACCTCACTCAATGAACTGCTAGATGTTCTGAATCCCGCTCAGCAAACCTTTATTGAAGAAAGAATTACCTGGGAAGTTGCCAACTATCTGCATGTAGTCCACGAACACGAACAACTGCCCGGACTGCAACCGTTGCAACTTCCCTCTGAGACAAGCCCAGTGTTTCCTATTGTGCGGGCGTTTTATCAACTGATGGCGTGGATGCAATCGGGGGCTGTGGCAATTTCTACCAATCTGTTTCAGGAGACTTCCTATCAACCTGCTGCTACCCTGCCCAATTCCCATCCGCCTGCCAGCCTGCCACCGTCACGCATTCCCACGGCTCCTCAGTCGCCCCTTCACGCTTGGCAAAACCAACTGAACCAGGTTCGCCAACGGTTGATTTCAGCAATTACCCGATCGCCCATTGCAACATCCGAACCTAAATCAACTCTGGCAAAACGCGATCGCAAAGTGCTTTCCAAGTTTCGACCCAATCAACGGCAGGGGAGTTTGACCAGTGGAAATTTGGTGGATCTGTCCAAACCTGCGATCGCCCACTCAAATACGGCAATTCACCCTAAAACAAATTCACCATCCAACATTCAATCGGCTTCAGTTCAGGGCGCGATTGCCACAGCCCCATCCACCCACTTGCTCGAACAACCCCAATCTACTTCTTTTATTGACACTCAGTTCACCCTCCTGGGCTATGAACCCAGCCTGTTAGAACGAATTGTGCGACTGATTGACCGCTGTTTCGTGTGGCTAGAAACGCTCCTGAGTAATGTGTGGAAATGGTTAACCGGAGCAGAAAGTAAAGGTTAGAGGAAAAAGAAGGAGTCAGACAATCAGGATAACCGTTCGCGTGCTCAATTTTTTGGCGTGACGACAGAGATTTCCTGATTTCGGTGCTTCCGGTATATCCCAAAATCACTATCAAGCGTCAGAATAGTGCTATTCGGATACAACTCTACCATTCTGACCAAACAAGCATCAGCTAAGGACATAGGTATATTTTCATAGCGTTTCATCAAGGCTTCAATCACTGCCACTTCATCAGCCAGATGGACGGGAATCTCTATCGCGCCTCTGCTTATCAAGGATAGAACAGCGCTTGGGCTGCGACTATCTCGTTGAAGTAAAAAGCTTGCTTCCGTTATGACTGCTTCCCAGGTCAAAAGAGGATAATTGGTGGTGCTCAAGGTGTTGACTGCCCAAGTATGAAATTGATCTGCTTTACTCAAAAGGGCGACCAAGATGCCTGTGTCGAGTAGAATCTGAGGCTTCATGATTTGCCAAAGCCATCTAGATAAGCTGGATTAGTTGATAGATCAGGGGGCAAACCTTCTAAACAGCCAATTAAGTCTCCAGCCACTTCGAGAAAAGATTGTGGTTGTTCTGTTATTACTACTTCCTCGGAAGATAAAGCCGAAGTCTCATCGATAACCAAGACAACTTTAAAGGTGCCAACTGGCAAATCCTCAGGAAGCTGAATTTTGAGTTCTTTGCTGGATGTAATTGTGGCGATCGTTTCAATCGTTTTCATCCCAGCATCCTCAGTGATCTTCATTGCTGTCTACAGTGTCAGTTTAACTTAGCTTGAAGTTCGCAGCACTTTCTTGCCATTGCTACAATTTTCTCTTGTCAGACTCACTTATGCACAAAAAGGAAGCCCTCCCTTGGACATTCCGTTCTGGCTCACCGAAGCCCCAGAATCAACCGTCTAAATCAGATAAAGTGACTGCAATTATCAGTCTGTTTCGAGAGGTGTGATCGCAAGATTGTTTTAATGCGTTACATCGGTTTGGCTGTGAGAATTCATTTCTCAAAACATACTTTCCCAAACAGTTTTCCAGGTCGAACTCCTCCAACCCTTAACCCGTATTGTCAGAATGGTTTCATCGAAGAATCACTCAAACCAGTCAGAGCCAGAACCAGAATCCAAATCAACGGATGTGTTTTGGGATAAAGCAGATCGCATTGCAGTCATGATCATGGGTGGAGCAGCTTTAGGAAGTGCTATCGCTCAACTTCCAGGAGCTATTGTGAGCGGAGTTTTGGCAGCAGGATATGGATGGTATATTAACTTCGCAAAACCACAAACCAAGCGAAATTAGTCATGCGGGCGAAGATTCGGGATACGGAGATTTATTTTGATGTGGAAGGGGCGGGGCTGGTGCCGGATGGGGCACGGATGAAGGAAAAGCCTGTGGCGTTTGTGATTCATGGCGGCCCTGGAGCAGATCACACCTCGTTTAAGCCAACCTTTTCACCACTCAGTAAAAAAATGCAGTTGGTGTATTTTGACCATCGGGGGCAGGGCAGATCGGCACGGGGCGATCGCTCCACTTACACGTTAGACAACAATGTGGAGGACATGGAGGCTCTACGGCAATATTTAGGATTGGAAAAAATTGTCGTGATCGGTGCCTCCTATGGGGGGATGGTGGCTCTGACCTACGCCAGTCGGTACCCTGAAAATGTGTCCCATCTAATTGCGATCGTAACGGTGGCAGACTCCCGCTTTTTAGAACGAGCCAAGCAGATTTTGGCAGACCGGGGAACCGAAGAACAAAAAGCGATCGCCCAGCATTTGTGGAATGGAACGTTTCGGGATGAGGATCATTTGCGGGAATATTTTCAAGTGATGGGTTCGATGTATTCCCTGACCTTTGATCCGGATGCGCCCAAAAACAGTTGGAAGCGGGCAATCCTTTCGGCGGATGCAATTAACGAAGCGTTTGGCGGATTTTTGAGAACCTATGATATCCGCGATCAATTGCCTAAAATTAAGGCTCCCACGCTGGTGATTGGGGCGCGGCATGACTGGATTTGTGCGCCAGAGTTTTCTGAAGAAATTGCCGCGCTGATTCCCAACTCTGATTTACGGATTTTTGAAAATAGTGGACATGGCGTGCGGGCGGATGAACCAGAAGCGTTGCTAGATGCGATCGCAGGGTTCATTGTCTACAAACGCTAATTTAGCTAGAGCATTATCGCGTCAAAAATTCAGCCAAATATTGGTTTAATCCTGCTTACTTTGAAACGTAAGGTTGGGGTTTGTCTAAATTGGCTTTCCCAACTTCGTGGGTGATGATATATGGATTATCAACATTATTGGAGGCATTTCGCAATTCTAGACCAATGATCTGCCCATCTTCGTCATAATCCAAAATAAGATTCGGAGAAACCTGGGCTGTTTCTGCGATCGCTCCGCCGTTCAAGGAAATTTGCAAAATATTCTTATCTGGATCGTAGACAACCTTCATAAAACTCACTGTTGATAAAAGTTAAAACCAATCATAGTACGCTCCATTGGTGTCAACGATAAGTGCTGCTGTAACACCCCGCGCTGAATGCTTTAGCTCGCGTACAAACTACATAAAAGACTCTTTCTTGAAATAACGCCGAGTCGATTTAGAGGACAGCCGCTCGCATACGGGCGATCGGAAGATAGGTAAGCTTCTGGGTTGCAGGGACGTAAGCTCGTTTGCGGAACACATCATAGCGATTCCGTTCAATTACATCTAAGATGCCACGATAAAGCATCAAAGCTGCCCATACTGGAAATCGTGCATCTGGGCTAAGTGCACTAATTCCAGCTTCGGCAAGAACATAAAATTGGCGAGCGCGTTCAATTTGGAACTGCATGAGTTGTTGCCAGCGATCGTCTACGACGCCGTTAAACAAATCAGTTTCCGTGTAGTTGAATCGCTTGAGATCTTCCAAAGGGAGATAAATGCGTCCGCGCCGTGCATCTTCGCCCACATCGCGCAGAATGTTGGTGAGTTGGTTCGCAATGCCAAGGGCGATCGCTTCCTCAGTTGGATCATGCTGTCGATTTTGATAAATATCCCAGGGGGCAGTGCGAGATGTGGTATCAACCCCCATAACTGGGGTCGTCATCAGCCCAACCGTGCCTGCCACGCGATAGCAATAAAGCTTTAGCTCATCAAATGTTTCATAGCGAGAGCGATACAAATCCATCCGTTGCCCTTCAATCATGTCTCTAAAGGGCTGAATGTCGATTGGGAAGCGTTTTAACGTATCCACTAATGCAACATCCTCATCTTCGATGGGCACGCCGGAAAAGATGGATTCAAGATGCTGTTCCCACTGGTCAAGGGTTTCATTGGTGGTCAGGCTTGCCCGCGGACCATCTACCAATTCATCAGTACGACGACACCACACATAGATTGCCCAAATTGCCTGACGCTTTTCTTCAGGCATGAGGAGCGTGCCCAAGTAAAAGGTTTTGGAAAACTCTGCCGTTATTTGGCGACAAAGTTCATAGGACTCCTCAATGGATACCAATGATGTAAAGCGGTGATGATCCGGCAGTTTCAGCATGTCTCAAGAAACGCTTGACTAACGTTGCAGGCTAAGGGTTGGTTGACGGTTGTGGACTTTTTATTCAAGACGCGCATCTTTTCAAGACCATACAAAGAAACTGAATCATCAACAATACAGATTTGCTTGCCATTAAAAATTTGCGCTAAACCCAAGTCTACCAGTCATCCTGGAAGGTTTAGACATTTATCAGGGGCTTTTCAGGAGGGATTGAGCTATCAGGAACGCTTTGAGCAAGTGGACTCTCTGAGATCGCCTGTGCCGCCAACTTACCAGAAAGCACAGCCCCTTCCATACTTCCCAGATAGCGTTGCATGGTGTAGCTTCCCGCTAAAAAGAAATTGGAAATAGGTGTTTTTTGATCTGGTTTGCAGGCTTGTCGCCCAGGAGACGAAGTATAGACTGAACGCGGCGTTTTGACTACTTTATACTTTCGGAGTGTGGCGGGATTTTCGCCAGTCAGATGCTGTGGAAATAGTTTTTTCAACTCTTCCATCGTGGCAGCAATGATTTCTTCATCCGATTTATCAATCCAGTCTTTGGCAGGCGCTAAAACCAGTTCCAACATCGAGCGGTTTGGATCCTCATACTCCTTGCACGTAATGCTCATATCTGCGTAGACACTGAGCAAATCAGAGCGAGAAAACAACAGATGATCAATATCTGTAAGCTTGCGATCAAACCACAAATGCAGGTTGATCACAGGAACCCCTTCCAAACCCTCCATTTTCTTAAAAAATGGAATTTCTTTCCAGGGATTTGGCATCAATACTTTCATCACATCAACGGACA
>ERZ1066125.372-NODE-372-length-10562-cov-8.376606_pt1 | contig 10562 bp, 7 predicted proteins | sample MGYA00382772_ERZ1066125 | MGnify/ENA primary metagenome ERZ1066125 (study PRJEB33369, sample SAMEA5778355) | biofilm metagenome | biome: Industrial cooling water; feature: Water cooling tower basin; material: Biofilm | place: United Arab Emirates | collected...
CTTGAACAGTCGACGGTGTGCGGCCAGCCAGGTCCGCAGGGTATCGCCCTGCGCCAGGATCGGCAGCGTCTGCCGGCCCGCCATCTCGATGCGGAGCGCCGCGTCGTTGACGAACACCCTCGCCGCTGCCGCATGCAGCGCCGCTCGTGGATGATCCTGCGCCGCGCCGGCGCGCCGGAGCGCGCTGTCGCCGGCATACAGATCGATCAGCATGTCGGCGACGGCGAGCAGCACCTCCTGCTGGTCGGGCAGGCGCTCGCGGTAGGTCTGCATCGCCAGGCCGAGCAGCATCAGCGTCGCCTTGCGCGCACCGGCCATCGTCCGTCGCTCGTCGGCCAGCGGCGTGTCGTCCGGGCTCGTGACGGCCGGGGCGCCGAGCAGTTCGTCCTGCAGCGCCAGGGCCGCCGGGATGATGCCGAGTTCGCCCTTCGCGGCCCGCCGGGCCAGGATGCCGGGAATGAGCAGCCGGTTGATCTCGTTCGTGCCTTCGAAGATGCGGTTCACCCGCGCGTCGCGGTAGCGGCGCTCGGCCGGGTAGTCGCGGACGAAGCCGTTACCGCCGTGAATCTGGATGTTCTCGTCGAGCACGAAGTCGGACACTTCGCTGCCGAACACCTTGGCAATCGACGCTTCGACCGCGAACGCCTCGAACGCCGCCAGCGCGGCGCGCTCACTGCCCTCGGCATCGGCCGTGGCGGCGATGCGGGCTTCGATCAGGCCGATGGTGCGATAGATGAGGCTTTCTGCGGCGTAGGTCTGCGCCACCATCTCGCCGAGCTTGTGGCGGATGGCGCCGAAGCTGGCGATCGGCTGGCCGAACTGCCGGCGCTCGGCCGCGTAGCGGCTCGACTCGGCAATCGCCACCTGCGCGCCGCCCACGCACATCGCGCCGAGCTTGAAGCGTGCGAAGTTCAGGATGTTGAAGGCGATGCGATGCCCCTTGCCGATCTCCCCGAGCAGTTGTCCGGCCGGGACACGCGCCTCCTGGAACAGTACTGGTGTGGTCGACGACCCGTGAAGCCCCATCTTGTGCTCCTCCTGGCCGCTCGACACGCCGTCGAAGGCGCGCTCCACGATGAACGCGCTGAACTGGTCGCCGTCCACCTTGGCGAAGACGATGAAGACGTCGGCAAACCCGCCGTTGGTGATCCACGCCTTCTCGCCGGAGAGCACGAAGCTGCCGTCGGGCTGTGTCGTCGCCCGCGTCCGCGCGCCGAGCGCGTCGGAGCCCGAGCCCGGCTCGCTGAGGCAATAGGCGCCGACCAGTTCGCCTGACAGCAGGCGCGGCAGATACTGCTGCTTCTGCGCCTCGGTGCCGAAGATGGCGATGGGCAGGGCCGTCAGGTTCGACTGCGCCCCGAAGGTCGGGCCGAACGACGCCGCGGTGGCCATCTGCTCGCTGACCACCAGGGCCGCGGTCCGATCGAGTCCGACACCGCCGTACTCTTCGGGCATGTCGACGCCGATGAAACCGAGGTCGCCGCACCGGCGAATCAGCTGGCGCGACAGCGTCCAGTCCTTGGCCTCGAGCCGATCGAGCTGCGGCAGCACTTCCTGCTGCACGAAATCCTGCACCGTCTGTCGAATCAGGCGATGCTCATCGCTCAGGCGCTCAGGCGTGTAGACCTGCGACTCGGCCTGGTCGAGGAGCCAGACGCCGCCGGTGATGCTGTCGCTCATGCCTGCCTCACAGTCGTTCGAAGATGCCGGCGGCTCCCATGCCACCACCGACGCACATCGTCACCAGACCGTAGCGCGCCTGTCGACGATGCAGTTCGTGAATCAACGTGGTGGTGAGCTTTGCGCCTGTGCAGCCCAGCGGGTGGCCGAGCGCGATCGCGCCGCCATTGACGTTGAGCCGCTCGGGATCGATCGGCAACTCCGCCAGGCAGGCCAGCACCTGCGCCGCGAAGGCCTCGTTGAGCTCGACGAGATCGATCTGGTCGAGCGTCAACCCGGACTGCGTGAGCACCTTGCGGATCGCCGGCACGGGGCCGATGCCGAAGCGTTCCGGCTCGACACCTGCCGTCGCAAACGCGACGAAGCGCGCCAGCGGGGTCAGTCCCCGCGCCCGGGCCAGCGCCGCCGACGTCACGATGACCGCGGCGGCGCCGTCGCTCGTTTGTGACGCGTTGCCGGCGGTGACGCTGCCGGCGGCGTGAAACGCCGGTTTCAGGCGCGCCAGCGCGTCGGCCGTGGTGTCGCGGCGAGGCCCTTCATCAACCGCGAAGACACGCTCGGTCACGCGCCCCGAGGCCGGATCGACCAGACGCGCGGTGACCGGCACGATCTCGTCGACGAACCGACCGGCGTCGATCGCCGTCAGGGCCCGCTGATGGCTCCGCAGCGCGAATGCATCCTGGGCCTCGCGGGAGATCTGCGCTTCGCGGGCGTGATTCTCGGCGACGAGGCCGGTTGTGAGGTAGACGTCCGGATAGCGCTCTACCAGCGCCGGATTCGGCGCGACGGTGTGGCCGCCCATCGGGATCAGGCTCATCGACTCGGTGCCGCCGGCGACGATGGCCGCTGCGCCGCCGCACATGATCCGCTCGGCGGCGGTGGCGATGGCCTGCAGCCCGGACGAGCAGAAACGATTGATGGTGGCGGCCGCGGCGGTGACCGGTACGCCAGCGCGGAGGCTGGCGATGCGCGCGACGTTGAGCCCCTGCTCGGCCTCAGGCATCGCACACCCGAGCAGCACGTCGTCGATGTCCGCGGGATCGAGGCCGGCGGCGCGCGTGAGCGCTTCGCCGATCACCACGGCCGCCAGTTCGTCGGGCCGCGTGCCACGCAGCGTGCCGTTCGGCGCCTTGCCGACGGCGGTCCTGACGGCGGAGACGATGACGGCATCGGGCATCATGAGGGCCAGTCTCCCAGCAAGTCTTCCACCGCATCCGCCACCAGGCTGACCTTGCCATCGAACAGATGGTCGGCGCCGTCGATGACGACCAGTTCCTTGGGGTCGGCGGCGTGCGCGTAGAACTCCCGCAGCGCCTTGACGCTGCAGATCTCGTCGAACTCGCCGTGGATGAAGAACTTCGGTTTCTCGCTCGCCGCGACCGCGGCGTAGTCGTAGCGATCGACCGGCATGGCGACGCCGAGGAGGGCCGACACCCGCGGGTCGCTGGCGCCGACGGTCAGGCCGATCCACGACCCGAACGACATGCCCGCGGCCCACAGCGGCACGCCCGGATAGCGCTCGGCCATGAAGTCGAGTGCCGCGCGGAAGTCGTCCATCTCGCCGCTGCCCTCGTCCCACGTGCCGGCGCTCTTGCCGACGCCGCGGCAGTTGAAGCGCAGCACCATGCAGCCGATTCGCGCCAGGGCCTTGGCCGACTGATACACCGCCTTGGTGTGCATGGTGCCGCCGTGCTGCGGGTGCGGATGGTTGAACACCACCGCGGCGCGCAGCGGGGCGCCGGCGCCGGCCTGCACGAGCCCGTCGGTGGAGATGCGTCCGCCCGCCGGCTCGTCGAGCAAGACCTCGAGCCGGCCGGCCGGTCCCTGAATCTCACGCAGCACTGTCATGGACCCCCTGTGTGACCTGGTTGAAGAATCGTGTGAGGAGCCGGGCGAACTCGCGCGGACGGGTCGCAAAGCCCAGATGTCCGGTGCCCGTGAGCAGCGCGGTCTCGGCGCCGCGGATGCTTGCGGCATACGCGCGCGTACCGCCGGCGTCGACGACATGGTCGCGCGCCGGTTCACCGTGCATGACCAGCGTCGGGCACGCCACCGCCGCCGCGTCGGCGCGCCGATCGTGCGCCGCCAGCGCCAGCGCCCGTGCCGCCATCCGCGCCGGCGATCCGGGCGCCCGCAGCGCCGTTCCCGCATACGCGGCCACGAACCGGCACCGGTCGGTCATCGTCGCGAACACATCGCCCAGCTCGAAGCGAAGCCGACCCGCGGCCTCGAGCAGGAACAGCGGGCCGAAGACCATCGGGTGGCGGGCAAAGAAGGCGTGCCGCGGTTTCAGGTGCCAGTCCGGCCCTGGTGCCGACACCAGGGCCAGGGCCGACACCCGCTCGGGGCACCGCGCCGCAAACCGCAGGGCGACGACACCCCCGAACGAGATGCCGCACAGCGCCGTGCGCGCAATGCCCCGTGCGTCCAGTGCGGCTTCGATCTGATCGGCGAAGCCGTCAATCCCGTCGCGTGGCCGCTCGAACTGTGCGGTGGGTTCGTCGGCCAGCGAGAAGGTCAGGACGCGGAAATCCTGGGCCAGCGCCTCGATGGCGTCGGCCGTCCATTCCCACCGTCCCTGGATGCCAGGGACGATCACCAGTGGGGCGCCGTGGCCTCGTTCGACAATCTGCATGTCCGATCGTTGTGACGCGTCCGTTCCCGATCAGTTCCGCAACGGCTTGCCGGTCTTGAGGATGTGCTGAATACGGTCGCGCGTCCGCTGCTCGCCGCACAGCTGGAGGAACGCCTCGCGCTCCAGATCGAGCAGCTGCGCCTCGCTCAGCGTGGTCGCATGCGGCAGCGCCCCGCCGGCGATGATGTGGGCCAGCGCGCGCCCGATGACGACGTCGTAGTCGGTGATGCGGCCGGCGCGGTGCATGAGGTGGACGCCGAGTTGCAGCGCCGCCTTGACGCTCTCACCGCCGACCGGGATCGGCCGCGGCACCGGCGGTGTGTAGCCGGCGTCGGCGCGCGCGAGGGCGACGGCTTTCGCATCGGCCAGCAGTCGGTCGCGATTCATGGTGATGCCGTCGGTGTCGCGCAGGTAGCCCAGCTGCCGCGCATGCGGGCCGCTGGTCGACGTGCGTGCCAGGGCGATGGTCTCGAAGGCCGCCTGAGACGGGGCCAGCGGATGCGCGCCGGCACCGGCGCGGGTCATCGCGCGGGCCAGCATCTCCTTGGTCCCGCCGCCGGCCGGCACCAGGCCCACGCCGACTTCGACGAGGCCCATGTAGGTTTCGGCGGCCGCCTGAATGCGGTCGGCGTGCAGCGACAGCTCGCAGCTGCCGCCGAGGGCCAGTCCCGCGGGTGCCGCGACTACCGGCACCGGCGCATCGCGCAGGGCCAGCGCGGTGCGCTGGAAGGTGCGGACCATGAGATCGATCTCGTCCCAGTTCCCGTCCTGCGCCTCGAGCAGCACCAGCATCAGGTTGGCGCCGGCGGAGAAGTCGGGCGCCTCGGTGCCGATGACCAGGGCGCGGAAGTTCGCCGCGGCTTCCTTGACCGCCGCCTGGAGCATCTCCACGGTGTCGCCGCCGATCGCGTTCATCTTCGAGTGGAACTCGACCGCGACGACGCCGTCACCGATGTCGACGAGACTGGCGCCGGCGTTGCGCCGAACCACGCGCTGGCGATCGCGGGCGCTCTTCAGGAGCTGCGTGCCGGGGAGCGCCGGCAGCGGCGCCGACCTGAGTGTGTCCCGGCCGTCGGCCAGGGCTGAGGCCACCATCGGCGGCGGCGCGGCGTCGGGCGCGGCCGCCATCACGGCCTTGAGTCCGATGGCGTCCCAGATCTCGAACGGGCCGATCTCCCAGCCGAACCCCCAGCGCATGGCGCGGTCGACGTCGTCGATCGACGCGGCGACCGTGCTCGCGATCGTGGCGCTGTACAGCAGAGTCGGCGTCAGTGTCGCGCGCAGGAACGCGCCGACCCGCTCCTGGCCGAGGAACAATGTCCGGATCCGCGTCCGGACGTCGTCGATCGCCTTGGCGGCGTCGAGCGCCGGCAGGCGTGCCGGCTGCTTCGGGCGGTAGGACCGCGTCGCCGGGTCGAGCGTGAGGATGTCCGCGCCCTGGCGACGGTAGAAGCCGTGACCGGCCTTCTCGCCGACCGCGCCAGCGGCGACCAGCGCACTGACCAGCGGCGACGGCGCGAAGTCGGCCGCGCCGGCGGCGTGGTCGAGTCGGGCCGCCAGATCGCGCACGACGTGGTCGAGCACGTCGAGGCCGGCAATGTCCATGGTCCTGAACGTCGCACTCTTCGGACGGCCGAGCGGCGGGCCGGTGATGGCATCGATTTCTTCGATCGAACAATCGCCGCTGGCGAGCGCGTCCAGGATGCGCAGCATCCCGAAGATGCCGATGCGGTTGGCGATGAAGCCGGGCGTGTCGGCCGCGCCGACGACCCCTTTGCCGAGCCGGTGATCGATGAACGCCGACAGGCGTGCGGCGACCGCGGCATCGGTGTCGGCGGTGCGAATCACCTCGACCAGCTTGAGGTACCGCGGCGGATTGAAGAAGTGCGTGCCGAGAAAGTGCTGGCGGAACGAGACGCTCCGCCCATCGGCCAGGGCGGCGATCGGGATCCCGGAGGTGTTCGACGAGACGATGGTATGTGCGCCCCGCGCCGCGTCGACGCGGGCGAACAGGTCGCGCTTGACGTCGAGCCGTTCGACGATCGCCTCGATGACCCAGTCGGTGGTGGCGATCCGCGCCAGATCGTCAGTGAGGCTGCCGGTCGTGATGAGCGCCGCCGCGGCGGCGACGAAGAATGGGTCTGGCTTCAGCGCGCCGGCCCGTGCGAGGCCAGCCCGGGCGGCCTCGGCGGTGACGTCGAGCAGCAGCACCGGAATGCCGGCATTGGCGAGATGGGCGGCAATCTGGGCCCCCATCGTGCCGGCGCCAAGCACCGTGGCCGAGCGGATCGGCGTGCCTGACGTCATCGACCCTCCGTGACTAGTACTTCGACGTTTCCAGAATGGCGTCGAGGATGTCCGATGCCTGGGGCAGGATGGCTTCCTCGAGGTCGGGCGAGTAGGCCACCGGCGTATCGAGGGCGCCGACGCGCCGGACCGGTGCATCGAGATACTCGAACAGTTCGCCGGCGATGCGCGCCGCGATCTCGGCGCCGAACCCGCAGGTGAGCGTGTCTTCGTGGGCGATGATCACGCGGCTGACCCGCTTGACGTGCGTGGCGATCGACTCCCAGTCGTAGGGCGCGATCGTCCGCAGGTCGAGCACGGCGGTGTGCGCGCCAAGTTTCTCGGCATGGTGGGCGGCCAGCAGCGTGCGCTGGACGAGTGCGCCCCAGGTGACGACCAGCACGCTGTCGCCATCGCGGCGCAGCTGCGCCTTGCCGAACGGCACCATGTAGTCGGGGCCGGGATACGGCGCCCGGTTGTAGGTCTGGCGGTACAGGTGCTTGTGCTCGAGGAACAGCACCGGGTCGTCGCAGCGAATCGCCGTCCGCAGCAACCCGGCCGCGTCGGCGGCGTTGGACGGATAGACGACGCGGATGCCGGGGCAGTGGGCGAAGATGCTCTCGCCCGACTGGCTGTGATACGGGCCGCCGCCGCGCAGGTAGCCGCCGATGGGCACGCGGATCACCATCGGGCACGACCAGTGATTGCCCGAGCGGTAGCGCAGCATCGCCATCTCGTTGCGAATCTGCATCATCGCCGGCCAGATGTAGTCGAAGAACTGAATCTCGACCACCGGCTTGATGCCGCGGGTGGCCATGCCGACGCCTCGACCGACAATGCCGGCCTCGGCGATCGGCGCGTTGAATACGCGATCGTCGCCATAGAGACGCTGCAGGCCGTGCGTCACCTTGAACACGCCGCCCTTGCCTTTGACCGTCGCCAGCGCGGCGCTGCGGCTGGCATCGGCGACGTCCTCGCCGAAGACGACGATGCGCGGGTTACGCGCCATCTCGTCTTTCAACGTCCGGTTGATGGCATCGACCATCGTCTCGGGAGTGCCGGCGGTGTCCGGCGCGGTCGCGAAGGCGTCGCTGGTCGGGTCGACCGTCGGCGAGAAGACGAACTGCGTCGCCGTGTGCTTGGCCGGCTTGGCGGCGGCGATGGCCTGCTCGGCCGCCGCCGTCACCTCGCGCTCGACGTCGGCGGTGATGGCGGCGAGATCGGTCGGCGTTGCCAGCCCCTGCTCGATCAGGAACTCGCCCATGCGCTTGATCGGATCGCGCCGGGCTTCCTCCTGCCGCTCGGGCTCGGTCTTGTAGAACCGTTCGTCGTCGGACAGCGAGTGCGAGTAGGGTCGGACCACGTGCGCGTGCACGAACGCCGGCCCCTTGCGCTCGCGGACGTACTGCGCCGCCGCGCGCATGGCGCGCAGGCTGTCGAGGAAGTCGGTGCCGTCGCAGACCTCGACGTGCAGGCCCGGGAAGGCGCGGACCAGCGGGCCGATGTCGCCGCCCGCCGTTTCGACCTCGACCGGCACCGAAATCGCGTAGCCGTTGTCCTCGACCAGGAACAGGACCGGCAGCAGGCGGTTGGCGGCGACGTTGATCGCTTCCCAGAACTCGCCTTCGCTGGTCGAGCCCTCGCCGAGGGCGGTGAACACGATCTCGTCGTGATGGAACAGCGACTCGCGGCCGGCGATGCTGGTGAGGCGCTCGTAGAGCACGCCGGCTTCGGCGGCGCCGACGGCGTGCAGCACCTGGGTCGCCGTGGCGCTCGAACCCGACACGATGTGGCGGGCGACGTCGCCCCAGTGCGACGGCATCTGCCGTCCGGCGTTGCTCGGATCACTGGCCGCGCCCACCGAGGCGAGGAGCATGTCGAGCGGCGTGACGCCGAGCGTCAGGGCGAGCGCGCGATCGCGGTAGTAGGGATGGAACCAGTCGTAGCCGGGGCGCAGTGTCAGTCCGGCCGCGACCTGAATCGCTTCATGGCCGGCGCCGCTGATCTGGAAGAACGCGAGGCTCTGGTTCTTGAGCTGGATCTCCTTGTCGTCGACCTTGCGCGACAGGACCATCCGGCGATAGACGTCGAGGAGCGCGTCGCGCGAGAGACCGTGGGCGTGCGAGTCTTCGGGCGTGGAGGCGGTATCGCGTTCACCGTAGACGACGGTGCCCTTCATCGACCCCCAAGTCTATAGCATACGGTCCGATTGAGATATCCTCGATTGCCATGACGCCGACGGCACCGCGGCTCCATCGCTGGGACGAGATCGCGCTTGAAAAAGTGACCGAAATGCTGTCGCGCAAAGTCATCGTCGGCGAGCGCGAGATGCTGGTCCAGAGCTACGTCAAGCGCGGATGCCTGGTGCCGCTCCACCGCCACGACAGCGAGCAGATGACCTACGTGCTGCAGGGCGCACTGAAGTTCGTGGTCGGCGGCGACGAGGTGACGGTGCGGGAGGGCGAGGTGCTGCATCTGCCGGCCGGGATGCCGCACCAGGTCGAGGCGCTCGAAGACACCTTCGGGCTCGACGTGTTCTCACCGCTGCGCACGGCGCTCGCCGCCGCGTCGGCCGACCCTGACGCCTGACGTCAGTGGACGCGGCTGTTCCAGCCGCCGGGACGGCCCTGCCCGCGTCCGCCTTCGTAGACGTCGAACTTCTTGCGCACGCGGTGCATCTTCCACCGCAGATACCAGTACTTCGCCTCCGACAGCGGCCGGAAGCGTGATCCCCGCAACAGCAGGTAGCCGACCAGCAGTCCACCGAGGTGGGTCATGTTGGCGACGCCGCCGTTGTCGGTGAGCGAGAAGAAGAACGCCATCGCGCCGAGCAGCAGCACGAAGATCCGCACCGGCACCGGAAACACGAAGTACATGTAGATCGAGCGATCGGGGAACGTCAGCGCGTAGGCGAGCAGCAGGCCGTAGATGGCACCCGAGGCGCCGATGATGCGGGCGCCGTCGAGCGCGCGTGCGATGTCGAGCGGCAGTTGCGCGAACAACACGGTGATGACCGCGGCGCCCACACCGCAGCCCAGGTAGAACCGTACGAAGTCGCGCGCGCCCCAGCGCCGCTCGAGCTCGGTGCCGAACATCCACAGCGCGAGCATGTTGAACACCAGGTGTCCGATGCCGGCGTGCAGGAACATGTAGCTGCCGAGCTGCCACACCTCGAACTGCCGCACGACACGCGCCGGTGTCAGGCCGAGCGCCACCGTCACGTCGGGCAGCAGCGTCTGGGCGAGGAACAGCGCGACGTTGGCGCCGATGAGGATCTGCAGCGTCGACGACAGCGGGCCGGGGCCGAAGGAGATCGAGGATCGGGACGGCGCGTACGGGCGGGCCATGGCGCGAAAAAATCGTATCACGTGCCGCGCCGCGCGCCTGCTCAGCGCTTCACATTCCCAGGCGGCGTCGCACCGCGCGCACCGCGTCGGCCATCTCGGCGATCCGCAGGGCCAGGCCCGCCAGGACCAGCGCGCCGACGCCGACGCCGATGGTGGCGGCGACGGTGAACGCCTGGGTGACGAGCTGGTCGCCGGGCCACCAGACGCGTAGGGCACGATGGCTCGCGGTGACGGCCAGCGCCATCGCCACCGACGCCAGCGAGGCGCGCAGCACGGTCGATCCGAGCGGCCGGAACGGCGCGGGTCCGAGGTGCCGCGCCAGCAGCACTACCAGCGCAGTGGCGTTGAACAGCGCGCCGATGGACGTCGACAGCGCCAGGCCCCGCACGCCGAGCTGCTGCACGAGCAGCGGCGCCAGCACCAGGTTGAGCGCGATGGTGACCGTGCTGAGGATCACGGGCACGCGGCTGCGGTGCAGCGCATAGAACACCGGGGCGGTGATGCGTGCCGCCGAATAGCCGATGAGGCCGACGGCGTAGTAGCGGAGCACCATCGCCGTCGCGGTGGTGTCCGCCGGCAGGAATCGGCCCCGCTCGTAGAGCAGCCTGACGATG
>ERZ1066125.373-NODE-373-length-10544-cov-7.619125_pt1 | contig 10544 bp, 11 predicted proteins | sample MGYA00382772_ERZ1066125 | MGnify/ENA primary metagenome ERZ1066125 (study PRJEB33369, sample SAMEA5778355) | biofilm metagenome | biome: Industrial cooling water; feature: Water cooling tower basin; material: Biofilm | place: United Arab Emirates | collected...
GTGGTCGCTCGCTCAAGCTCGGGAGACTTCGCCGTCTCGCAGAGACGCTTCGATCAGCGGCTCGCAGCGGTTTTGGAGGCTCTGGAGGAGCGCCCGTTCAGGCTGGCATTCTTCATCCTAACGGTGATCTGCAATGCGGCTTTTTGGAACCGCTCGACCGAAACGACCATGCGGGCGTTCTCGAAGATCTGAGGCTCTTTGAACAGGTCCAACTGCAACACCTCGGGCTCCGTTTTGGTTTCTCGCACTCCAAAAGCGCCGCCTTTGAACTGCGCCGCCCGATACTTCAGCGTCAGGCTCCATCGAGCGCACGCGCGCGCCAGGATCTCCGCCTGCGGCGTCGTCTTTTCGAGCAGGTATTGACTGAATGCCTGCCGCGTGATGTTCAGTTGTTTCGCGGCTTCGGTTTGGGTTTTCAGGCCGTGAGCTTTCATCGCCTCTCTGAACTGCTGCGCGATTTCCGCCCGAAACCTTCGATCGTCGTCAGAAATTCGTCGGCGACCCACACCGTCCTCCTTGGCGCCTGCGAGTGGGGATTCTTATTGACGACAGCGTAGCGCAATAAATATTGCAGGACTATAATTATTGACACTTTGTGAGTCGAGAAATGCCGACCTGCGCACCGAGTGGAACCATCCGCCAGCCGGAAATGGCCGCCCTTCGAGGCAACGCGGAATGCTGGATGTCCGTGTCAACAGAATCGGCTAGAGTGAGCCTGGCGGCTCGCGCCACAGCTCATGACTCGAGAGCAACTGACAGAACTCGGCTACATCGTGCCGATCGCGACCGTTTCGTCGATCCTCAAACACGGCATCCTCTCGCACAATAGGGCGGCCAAGCTGCAGCACGAAGACATTGCGCTCAAGGAAGTCAACGATTACCGGGCGACCGTTGTCGTTCCGGCGCCAGGCGGTGGCCGGAAGCTGCACGACTACGCGAATCTCTATTTCTGCCCGCGCAACCCAATGATGCTGAAGCGCAGCGGAGTGCGCGAGCAGCTTTGCGTGCTGCGTGTCAGCTCCGATGTGATCGATATTCCCGGCGCGATTGCAACCGACGCCAACGCCGGCAGCAAATACACGAAGAATTTCAAGCCGTTGCCCGACGGGTTGTCGGTTGTGGACTACGACCGGACGTTCGCGGACGATTGGCGGCATCCCGGAAACCAGATCGAGTTTTGGCGGCACTCGTCGGCGAAGTGCGCGGAAGTGCTAGTGCCGAACGTTGTTCCCGTGAAGCACATTACCGGCGCGTACGTCTGCTCAGAGACCGCTCAAGCGAGTCTCGAGGCTGCTGCGAATGGTCTGGCCGTGTTCGTTAACAAAGACATGTTCTTTTTGAAATGAGCGCTCCGATGGTCCAAGTCCTAGTCGGCGACCTCTTCAAATCGAACGCGCAGACGCTTGTCAACACTGTGAATACCGTCGGTGTGATGGGCAAGGGAGTCGCGCTCAGTTTCAAGCAACGTTTTCCGGGGATGTTTGAGGATTACTTCCGACGTTGCCAGCTGAAGGAAGTTCGACTCGGCCGACCCTATCTCTACCGTAATGTTGCGCCGCCGAACATCATTAACTTCCCGACAAAAGATCACTGGCGCGGGGTATCGCGCTTGTCGGACATCGTCGCCGGTCTCAAGTACCTCGAGGCGAATATCGGAGAGTGGGGTGTAACGTCGCTCGCGGTGCCACCGCTCGGCTGCGGTGAGGGACAGCTGGAATGGCGCGTCGTCGGTAAGACGCTATATCGACACTTAGTGCGCCTCAACATTCCCGTGCAATTGTTCGCGCCGTTCGGCACGCCCGACGAAGAAATGCGACCGGAATTCCTCGAAGAGCCGACCGTGGCTGCGTCGAGTGTTGGTCATCACCACAACGGCGACGGATCGAAGCCGGCGTTTCGAGTTGAACCTGGTTGGCTGGCGCTGGTCGCCATTCTTGAGCGAATTAGCCGCGAGAACTACCACTGGCCGATCGGCCGAGTCGGTTTCCAGAAGGTCGCTTACTTTGCGACAGAGGCGGGTATTCCCACGCAGCTTGTTCACGAGCGCAAGAGTTATGGGCCGTACGCGCCGGGCATGAAGCAGGTTCTCTCGCGCCTAACAAACAACGGATTGATTGTTGAGAGACAGCTCGGCAAGATGATTGCGACGACAATTGGTCCCACCTATGTAGATGCCAAGAAGACGTACGAAGGCTATCTGCATGAGTGGCAGCCCAAGATCGACGCAGTTGCGGAGCTGCTCGCGCGGATGAACACCGACGACGCTGAAATTGCAGCCACCGTGCATTTCGCGGCGAAACAGGTTGCGCTCGCGCAACGTCGCAAGCCGACTGAAACCGAAGTGTTGCGCTACGTCATGGATTGGAAAAAACGTCGGCGTCCGCCACTCAACGAAGTAGACGTGGCGCTCGCGATTCGAGGCTTGAACATGCTCGGTTGGCTCGAAGCTGAGCCTGACGAACTACCGGTCTCCGAAGACCTGATGATCGCCTAGGCGGGTGCCGACAAGAGGCGCCAGGACGACGGCGAGTCAATCGCCTTCATCGATGATGTCATCATCGATGTCGTCAGCTGCTTCGTTGGCTAGGGTGTCTTCGGCGTCGGCGTTAATGGCCTGAGGCAGCTTCCACTTGAGGAAGCGGTCCACGGCATCCTGAGCTCCGGTCAGTTCGCGTGCTGTCTGAATCCGAGCTTCAAGGCTCGCGCGTTCCTCACCGTCGAGCGCCGAGGCTTGCCGGGACAGCTCGACGAAGAACGCCTCAAGGGCGAATGCCTCGTTCCACGCTTTGACGATCGCGCGCAATTCTTCTTTTGCCACCTGCCGTGCACGCTTCAGCGCTTCCGCCCTTTCGCGTGCCAGATAACGGCGGTGTTCGACTTCGGCCTTTGCTCGCTCTTCGCGTGCGCGCTGTTCCGCATCCTGCACTTGTTTCACGAGGATTGGTACGGCTTCCTCGAGCGCGTCGGCAATCGCTTTCGCTATCGTCACGAACTCGCCCTTCTGACTCTCGGTCCATTCGTGCCGCCACTCCGTGTTCCGGCGTGGTGAATACGCTCGAAGCACGAATCGTCCGGTCGCCATGTCGCGTGTTTCGTCCGCCTCGCCAGGTGCCTGTGGAGCATAGCGGCGCATCGGCGACAAATCGCTGATGCGGACATAGCGATCGGCGCCCGTGCGGCGGACGCGGACATTCTCGGTCAGCTCGAAGAGTGTGAGGCCAATTAGTGCGTCGCGGACGTACGCGATGGTGGGCCGACCCGGTGCCCATTCATTCGGACGTCGGTAGTAATACTGATCCTGCTTGATCGGGCGCTGCGCCACATCAACTGGCGGACGGTGGTGGTACGCCTCGGGAGAGAGTTGCACTCGGTGCCCTCGCATCTCGAGTTCGATCAGAATGGCATCCATGGCGTCTGCCGCCCCGCGGACCATCGGCTTCGTGACAAAGACGTCGAGCACGTTCTTCTTGCGCGGCGCCAGATAGCCGCCTTCGGTCAGCTTGGCTTCGTCGAGAAAGCCTCGCCATGCCGTGACCAGTGGGTGATGGGCAGGACGTTGGCGTGTAGGACCCGCACCCTTCGATTTCGGTTGAGGTACGGCCAGTGGCGGCAGGCGCTCGAGAACGGCAACGCCTTTCTCCCAGGAGAGCGGATCACCCGGTCCCGCAGGCGGCAAGGGCGGGATGGGCATTTGCTCGCCGACGGCTCTCCGCGCCCAATACCCGCGCGGCGGATGCGGCACGTTCAGCGCTTCGCAGACGCGCGCGAGATAGCTCGATGAGACATCGTAGCGGCTGGCCAGCTTCGTCGCCGGCTCGCTCCAGATTTCCTTGTAGAGCTCGTCACGGGTAATGCGCATGGCGCGAGTATCTCTGTTTGCGCCGGCAGTCCGTCAATGGCTATCGTGAACCGCCCATGTCACAGCGTTGGAGAAAGGTCACACTCGCCGCGGAGGACTTGCCGCTCGTCGTGGTGTGGAGCGAAATGCTCGCGGCCACCGGGATCCCTGAATCGCGCGCCTGGCAGCTGGTGCAGGAAGGGGAGTTTCCGATCCGCCACTTGCCCTACCACAGCTATTCTCCGCGCGGACGGAAGCGGTACATGGGACGCAATCAGATCGACCCACGTGGCTACACGTTCTGGCAGGTCGAAGTCCTGAAGTTCATCGCCTTGCCCGAAGACGAGCGATATCGGCAGACGCTGCTCGAATGGGAGCGACCCCGTTGTTGTCATTGTCCGTTTCACTGCCCGCCGCACGGTCAGGTTCACCAGGAACACCCGTATGCGGCACGGTTCAAAAGGCGATGGTGGAACCAGTGAACGAGCGCATCGTGAAGTCCATCGACGAGATCCCGGCCGTGTGTGTTGAGGACGACCTGGCCGCCATCTTCAGGCTCTCGAATCGCGACGTCCGGATGTGGCGGACGTGCGCGGAACTCATGCCATTCCCGCCGCTCCCCATGCTGGATCGGCAGCTTCGTGTCAGTGGCTGTGTGGTCGCCTGGTTCCTCGCGCAGGATTCACGCGAGTATTACCGTACGTTCAAGTCGCTGCTTGAAGAACTCGTGAGGGGCAAGCGCGGGCGCAATCGTCCGCCCTGGTGGAAGTACGCCCCGCCACATGGTGAGCGCTATCGGGTGACGCCGCTCGAAAGCGAAACACCGACGCTCGGTGTCGACAAGGTGGCGGCAATCCTGCGGACGACGGCATCCGCACTGCGCCGAGCAATCAAGGAGCCGGATTTTCCTATGCCGCCGGCGAACCCGCGACCGTTGCGCTGGACTGAAGGGCAGATCGAACGGTTGCTCTGGGCGCCACAAGACCACGAGGAGCATCTAAAGAAGGTCCGCAGGCATCCGAAGGCGAAGCGATAAGTGCTCCAGAGCACGTAAGGTCGCGACTCATTGGTCCCGTAGGCGCTTGACTGGTTGCGTCTGCGGCGCTCACGATTGACGGCGATCTGAACGCGTCTTCGTACTCACGACTGGGTCGACCACCCCGCAGCGATTTCTTCACATGCCGCATTAATATCCAAACGGCGACGGCGAAATGTCCTCGGCGCTGTAAACACCTTTTTCGCGAACACGTCCACGACGAAGCAATTGCTGCAATCCGCGTTAGGACCGGCAGCAAGCGCAACCTCCGTGTACAGATGTAGGAGCGCACCGGCGTAGCGTGCGCGTTCTTCCGCCATGGCGGTGGTCTTAGAAAAGAATAGTTTTAGTGCCCCAACGACCGTGCCAGATGCGGAAGATATGAACAGTTCCGGTCGCACGCTGATGGCAACGCGTCCAACGGGCAGCGTCTGGCTTTTGCGATGGTTGAGCGCAAGTGTTGGTAGCTTTGCCGCTTCGTCCGTTCGCAGGAAGGATCGCGCCGCCTCAAGAGCCTCCAACTGGGTTTGGCGACGTGAAGCATCCCATTCCTTGCTCACGGGAAGCGCAAGGACCCGCTTTCGGCCTTCATCAAGAGCGTCAACGCTCCGGCCGTCTGAAAGGGCTGACACGATTGCCGCTTCCGCTTCAGCGTAGTACGCAACTCGAAAAGCCTTGGGATCGCGCTGTTCCGCCAAAATGGTTCGTCGTCGACTTGCTGATGCGGTCATATACTCGGCCAGCGCATTCAGTGTGATTCTCGGCGCGTTTCGGACGGAGTCACTCATGGCACTACGCTCCTTCGTTCTCCTCGAAAATCGTATGCACCATCTCTGAGCCCTTCTTCAATACGCGCGTCACTTTGCCCAATACGCGGAAATCCGCTTCGACCATGATCGGTCGGTGGTGGCGATCGCTCGACACGGGCTGTAGGACGAAGTAGCCCGGAGCTATGGCGAAGCGTTTGACAGTCGCTTCACCATCGATCATCGCCACAACGATGTCGCCGTGGCGGGCCGTCGTTTGCTGGCGGACAAGTACAAGATCGCCGTCGTCGATGATGTCGCCCGCTACGGCTGCCTTGTTCATTGACGTGCCGCGTACCTGAAGCAGGAAGAACCCGTCAGAGGCAGGGCTGGCTAACGCTTTGGGAAGCCTGATCCACCCGGTGATGTTTTCCTCGGCTAGCATTGGGTTTCCCGCCGGCACCTGACCAACGATCGGCACGCCGCGTGTTTGCAAGCCTGCACTCCGCGGCCGCAGCAGCTTCACCCCGGGCGCGCCCTGCCGCCGGGCGATGGCGCCCTCGTCCTCAAGCATTTGTAGGTAGCGAAAAACCGTCCGCGTGGAGCCGATGCGCAATTCGCGGCGAAGTTCCTCCGCGGACGGAGCGCGGCCGTGGCTGGCGGTGAAGCGCTGCAACGCGACGTGGACTTGTTGCTTCGTAAGAAGGGGTCGGCGGCCCATCATGTATATTTTACGCCGATACTTATGCCAATTCGAGTACTTTTATGTTGAGTGGGGCAAAATGCGATCCCAGGTGTTGCTGTCGGCCCACCTGATGAGGCCGATCGCCGACCTGTCGTACGTGTCTGCTACCTATGCATCTCGCCTTGGGCCAGCATTTACCCCGATATGTTCTCGCTCGTTCAAGCGCATAACGCTGTTCATCCTGCCGCCGGGGATGGGCGCCGGGATTGCCTCCTGGAAGACGCCGAGGCCTGCGTTCAATTGCGTCAAAAGCTTGGTATCGCACATCGTCTTCGGCCTCGGAATGTATCTGGCCGGCTTAGCAATGGCTTCATTGCGTCCCCTTTCGTGGTGAACGCGGGGCGCAGTGTCACCGCGCGTGTCTGTGGCTGGGACGATTCAGCGACGTTGAATGCGCGCACTCTGACAAGCGACCGGCGCGGTTCGGCGAGACGTCGATCAGCGAAGCGCGGCTATCCCTTGACGGGTGGCCACTTTACCGCGACGCGCCGCAACCCGATCTCTTCATTGAATGCAGCATGCGAGCACGCGAGTCACGGTGAAGTGTCACCTCGGTGTGAGGCACGCGCGAAAAACAGGCCGGATCTCGCAAGGAATGCGAGGCGATCGCGCGATCGGTTATTGACTTGAGCTCCGAAGGGCGTCAGAACGCGAGAATTGTGGCCAGATCTTTCGAGATGTTCGGGTCGAGCAACGCGGCGATATAACCGCTACGTCATAACCGATCCGACCCGTTTTCAAGACCACCGCCATCGACCACTCGGCCATCTCTCCGCGCGAAGACGAGCCCTCAAACTATAGCGCGAACGGCGGCCGAGGCCGCGCGTCAGCCCTCGACGCGGACGATGGTTTTCGCGCCGCTGCCGCTGCGCGCGTGCGCGAAGGCGGCCTGGGCGTCGGCGAAATCGAAGCAGGCGGTGAGGAGCGGCGACGGGTCGATCACGCCGTCGGCGATCTTGTTGATCACGGCGCCGAAGGCGTCCGCGCCGGCGTGGCCGCGTGAGCCGATGACGGTGAGCGCGCTCGAGAGGAGCCGGTTGGTGTCGAACGGCACGCGCTCCGGCATGCGGCCGAGCACCAGCAGGCGGCCGCGCGGGCCGAGCGCGGCAAACGCCAGCTCGAACGCGTCGGTGGTGCCGGCGGCCTCCACCACCAGCGACGCCCTGGCGCCGAACCGATCGATGACGACGGCGGTGGGCGAGGTGTTGCGCTCGTGCATCGACGCCAGCGTGCACGCGTCGGCGCCCGCGGCCCGGGCCAGCGCCACCCGCGACTCGAGCGGGTCGAAGGCGACGATCTGCGCCACGCCAGCCGCCTTCGCCAGCTGAATCACCCCGAGGCCGATCGGCCCGAGGCCGACGACGACGAGCCGATCGTCGGTGCGGAGCGCGGCACGGGTGAGCCCGCGATGCGCGACGCCGAGCGGCTCGATCAGCGTGCCGACGCGCAGGGCCTGGTCGCGTCCGTACCGATCCGCCAGCCGCCCGATGGCATAGCAGTGCCGTGCGTCAACCCGCACGAGCGGCGCCATCGCGCCGTTGACGGTCAGCCCGAGCAGCTCGCCGCGCTCGCACTCATTGAGATGCCCGGCCCGGCACTCGGTGCATTCCCAGCAGGCCGACACCGACTCAGCGGCGACGAGATCGCCGACGGCCAGCGAGGTGACCGCCGTGCCGGTGCGGACGATGGTGCCGGTGAACTCGTGTCCGAGGACGACGGGAAAGCGGGCCGCACCACCGAACGACACCATCCCGTTCGCCGCGGGCTGCGAACAGTGCAGATCGGTGCCACAGATGCCGCAGTAGGCAACGCGGATGATGACGTCTTGCGGATGCTCAATCTGGGGCTCGGGCACCTCGTCTTCGCCAAGCACCGGATGCGCCCACACGGTGCTCGCGGGTGCCTTCGCCGGATCGAGGAGATCGAGACGCCCTCGCCGCTCGGCACGAAGAACCAGCGCTCTCACAGCAGGACGTTCCGACGATATCACGGGCGGATGTGACTCTCTGGCACGGGTGGATCGAGGCCGGAAAAACAGCGATGATGAGATCTTCATGGAGTCAGGACGCGCCGCACTGGATCTGTATCGCCTGATCGACGGATACAAGGTGACACAGGCGATTCATGTCGCGGCGGTCCTCGGCATCGCCGACCACATTGCCGCCGGCGCCTGCACCAGCGAGGCGATCGCCGACGCGGCCGGCGCCGACCCCGACGCGCTCTACCGCCTGCTGCGGGCGCTGGCGTCGATCGGCGTGCTGCACGAGGACGAGCATCGCTGTTTCTCGCTCGCGCCCATGGGCGAGTCGCTCCGATCGGACGCCGCGCATCCGCTGCGGCCGTTCGCCATCCTGACGGGGCAGGACTACTACTGGCGCACCTGGGGCCAGTTGCTGCACAGCGTCCGGACCGGCGAGAACGCCTTCCGCGCGGTCCACGGCGTCGGCAGCTGGACCTACCGCGAGCAGCACCCGGACCAGAACGCGATCTTCAACGCGGCGATGACCGCCAACTCCCGGCTCGTCAACGCGTCGATCGTCGATGCGATCGGCGGCGAGGCCTACGCGCGCATCGCCGACATCGGCGGCGGGCAGGGCGCCCTCCTCACCGATCTGCTGCATGCGCGTCCCACGCTGCGCGCGGTGCTGTTCGATCGGCCGAGCGTCGTCGCCGAGGCGGTGCCGCTGCTGGCCGCGGGCGGCGTCGCCGATCGCTGCGACGCGGTGGGCGGCGACATGTTCGACGCGGTGCCCGCCGGTTGCGACGCCTACGTGCTGAAGTTCATCGTCCACGACTGGGACGACGGCGACGCCGTTCGGATTCTGGGGGTGTGCCGGCGCGCGATGGCGCCGGGCGCCGAGGTGCTGGTCATCGAACGGATCGTCGGTCGTGGTCCCGACGCCCTGCGGAGCACGCTGTCGGACCTGAACATGCTCGTCGGCCCGGGCGGCCGTGAGCGCACGCTCGATGAGTACGCAACGCTGTTCGAGGCGGCGGGTCTCCGTCTCGACCGCGTGATGCCGACGGCGTCCGGGTTGAGCGTGATGGTGGGGGCCGCCGCATGAGCGCGGCCACCGGCTACGCCTTCGGCGCGGTCACGGTCGACGTCGTCACCGACTCGCCCGAGATCTCCCGCTGGCTGACCGCGTTCTTCGAGCCCTGCATCCGCACGGTGCCGTTCGGGCAGGGCGATGTGCGCGTGCATTTCCACGGCGATGCGGAGGCGTTCGCCGCACTCGAACGTCAGGCGGCGTCCGCTGACGGTGCCCGCCCGTGCTTTGCGCTCGACGACCGGATCGTCTCGTTCCCATCGTGGGTCACGCCAGACGGCGTGGCGCTGATCGACGACGACCTGCACTGCGTCTATCAGGTTGCCGACGGCCGCGTCGGCATCACGGCCCGGCCGGGCGAGCCGCGGACCCGGTTCGGGTTGATGCGCGTGGTGCGCGAGCTCCTCACCGCGCATCGCGTGACGCACGCACCGATCCTCGATCTGCATGCCGCGGCCTTCGAGGTGGACGGCCAGGCGGTGCTGCTGGCCGGGCCGAAGTACGCGGGCAAGACCACGCTGCTCTGCCACGTGCTGGCGTCGGGCGGCGCGCGGGCCATCGCCAACGACCGCGTGGTTGTCGATCTATCGTCCGCCGCGAGCACCGCCTTCGGGGTGCCGTCGCTGGTCGGCGTTCGCCGCGACACGCTGCGCCTGTTTCCGCGCCTTCGCGGAGGGCCGCATGGCCGACCGGTGCTGCTGCACGCCGGCGAAGAGGAAGGGGAGCCCGGCGCGATCGCGTCCGGCCGCCACGTCCGCTCGGTGTCGCCGGCCGAGTTCGCGGCGCGGATGGGCACGTCGGTGGCGCCACGCGCGCCGCTGTCCGCGGTCGTGTTCCCTGAGATCACCGCGGAGGTCGACACCTGGGCGCTGCATCCGTTGTCGCGCACCGAGGGGCTCGCGCGCCTCGAGGCCTGCGTCCATGGCGCCAGCCGGCGCGAGCGCGAGACCACGGTCCTCGAGGCGTTGGTCACGCGCGGTGCCTCGCCGAGCCGGCCCACCGCGCTGGTGCCGCGGCTGCACGAGCGCGTGCGTTTCTTCCGCGGCGCGCTCGGCCCGAGGGCGTACGAGGGGCATGCGGCCGCGTGGCTGCGCGAACTGGGCGTCGACGCGGCGGCGGTGGGCGTCGG
>ERZ1066125.374-NODE-374-length-10523-cov-8.736817_pt1 | contig 10523 bp, 5 predicted proteins | sample MGYA00382772_ERZ1066125 | MGnify/ENA primary metagenome ERZ1066125 (study PRJEB33369, sample SAMEA5778355) | biofilm metagenome | biome: Industrial cooling water; feature: Water cooling tower basin; material: Biofilm | place: United Arab Emirates | collected...
TGGTCGGCAACGGCGGCAGCGTGTTCCTCGGGGCCGTACGGCAGCGCTTCACTGCGCAGCTGCGCGAGCAACGCCTCGAGCCCCGGCAGCTCTGCCCGCAACGGTTCGCCGTGGTCAGCCAACCAACGGCGCATGGCGGGAACGTCTGCCACGCGCGCCACGCGGAAAGCGTTCGCGGCGGCGATCGCCGCATCGAGCCGCACACCAATGGTCAGGCGGTGAACTTCCCCGAGCGCTGCCGTCGCCGCCGCGACCTCGGTCTGCACCTGCCGCCGGCCGCGATGGTCGACGACCACCAGCAAACCAACGGCCAGGACCAGCAGCAGCACGGTTGCCACCCGCCACGGCCGCCGCCGCGCACGCCGCCACAGTGCTTCCAGCGCGCCGAGGCGGCGCGCCCGAACCGGTTGCCCGGCCAAGACCGCTTGCAGATCCAGCGCCAAGTCGCCCATGGACTGGTAGCGCGCGGCCGGATCGGGCGCGAGCGCAGTGTCCAGCACCGCCATCAAGTCGCGTCCGATCCCTTGGACGAGGCGATCGGCGGGAATCGGCGCGACGTCGATCTGCGCCAGGCGCTCCGCCACCGTCCGCCCGGGGAACGGAGGTTGCAGGGTCAGCGCCTCGTAGAGAACGGCACCCAACGCGAAGCCATCGGTACGGTGGTCGGTCACTTGGCCGCGCAACTGCTCCGGAGCCATGTAGGCAGGGGTGCCAGCCAGCTCACCGGTCACGGTCAGCGCCGATGCACCGTCGTGGTGTGCGATCCCGAAGTCGGCGAGACGCACCGCACCATCCCAACGGATCAGAAGGTTGCTCGGCTTGACATCCCGATGCACCACGCCGGCAGCGTGGGCGCTGGCCAGCGCCACGGCGGCCTCGGCGACGACCATGACCATCGCCTGGATCGGATCCGCCGGGATACCCCAGCGCTTGGCTGGCGAAAGGGTGGCATCGACTTCCTGGGCACGTCGCTGCACCAGTTGCGCAATCGTTGCCCCAGAGGATCGCCCATGCGCCTGCGCGGACAGGCCGCGGATCACTTCGGCGAGCGACGCGCCGGCAACCAGTTCCATCGTGAAGAACGGCTGGCCGGCCACCATGCCGGTTTCGATCACTTTGACGATGCCTGGATGGTCGAGCCTGGCCAGCAGCTTGGCCTCGCGCTGGAATCGCCACAGCGCTCGTTCGGTCACCAACTTGGCGGCCAGAACCTTCAACGCAACCGCCCGCTGCAAGGAACGTTGGATAGCCGCGTACACGGTGCCCATGCCACCGCGGCCGAGCTCGCCCAGCAGGCGATAGGCCCCGAAATCGCGGTCACTCGTGGACCCGCTCATCGGGTCACCGACCGCGCGGCACGCAGTCCGCCGCTGGGCATGACGGCGGTCGCCCGCACGTAAGCGCGACGCGATGCGCGACAGTCCACCAACCGCGAATGGTTGGAGCCACCGCGCTTCACGATCCGAGCCTCGTCGAACGGCGCCTGCCCCGTGCTGCGCCCATCGTCCCGGCGCAAGGCGAGGTGCCCGAGACGGTCGGACGTGAGCTCGTCGACGTTGCCATGCATGTCGTGCAGGCCGAAGGCATTCGGCTCGAACGTACCTGGTGCAACCAAGTGACGGTGGCCGTCGTCGTCGACGTCGGCATCGCGCGGCGCCCCTGGTGGGGCCGACTTGCCTGCGAAGTTCGCGTACTGGCTGGCGCGCGCGCGTGTGCCGAAGTGCCAAGGCGAGTCGGTCCCGGCACGGCATGCGTACTCCCACTGCGCCTCGGAGGGCAGTTCCAGCCCAACCGTGGCCAGCACCGCCAAGGCCCGCTGCTGGGTCACGCCCTCGGCGGGAGCCAACCCCGGTGGTTTCGCATGGGTCGGAATCGCCAGCGACTCCCCGTCCGTGAGGCACGCCCACTGCGAGCGCGTCAGCTCGAACTTGGACATGAAGAACGGTGCCAGGGTCACGGTCGCAACCGGACCCTCGATGGGTTCGGCCGCAGGATCGAAGTTGGGCTGGTCCGACGCATTCGCCTGCGCCCCCATCACGAACGTCCCACCGGGCAGCAGCACGAAGACGATGCCGTTGCCGTCGCCGAGCCGCAGCGAACCATCGGCGCCGCGCTGCGGCAGCTCTTGGCCGCGCTGGGCGGAAGGCAGATGCACGAACTCCCACAGCCCAGAACGCGGATCCTTGCCGACCGGCAGCAAATCGCGCTGCGGCGAGAGCTGCCATCCGGCGAAGCGCGGCTCGGCGGCCAGCTCCGCTGCGACCGCGTGCCAGGTGCTCGCGGCCTCCTCGATGCAGCGGCGGTGGCTCTCGGCTGCCCAGGCGGCGCGGTTCGCGAGCTGCGCAGCCAAACCGGTGGGCGCGAGGAAGGCACGCAACCGGTCGACGGTACGCGCCACTTCGTCGTGGAGGAACTGCCGGTCCGCAGCGGCGAATCGCCAGGACCGACCGGTCTCGATGCTCGCCTGCAGCGCCAGGCGGTCGTGGAGCAGTTGTTCCCGCCGTGTGGTGACCGCCTCGCTGCGTTGGTCTGCGGGTATCGCCTCGATCGCCGCCAGCTCGTCCATCAATCGCGTCAGAACTGCCGTTGCGGGATGCTTCTCGCGATCCGCCATTGCCTCGTCAGAACCGTATGGCAGTGCTTCGTGCCGCAGCCGCTCCAGCATGGCCACCATCGGCTCCAGCTCGGCCTGCAACCGATCCCGGTGCTCGCGCTGCCAGGCTTCGAGGGCCGGGATGGCCGCCAAGTCGGGCCAGCGGAACGCCCGCGCTGCTTCGACGGCCCGATCCAGACGGACGGCGATCGAGAGCCGATGCGCTTCGGCCAGCGCCTCCTGCTTGCGCCGACTCTCTGCGCGCAAGTCCGCCGCCAGTCCTTGATCGACGGCAACCGCAGCCACGAGCGTGGCGATGCCCACGACGCTGGCCATGGCCCGCCACGGGTCACGACGCACGAAGCGGCCGAGCTTCTCCAACGGCCCTGGCAAGCGGGCCTGCACCCGCTGCCCGGCCAAGACGGCGCGCAGCTCCCCGGCGAGTGCACGGGCAGACTGGTAACGATGCTCCGGGTCCTTGGTGAGGGCTCGATGCAACACGGCGGCAAGATCCTTGCCGACCGAGGGGTCGACCAGCCGCGGATCCACGAGGTCGGCTTGCAACACCTGCTGGACGACGCGAGCTTGGTTGTCGCCAACGAACGGCAAGCGCATCGTCAACATCTCGTAGAGCGTGGCGCCGAGCGCCCAAACGTCGGTGCGCCGGTCGACAACGCCTCCCTGCAGCTGCTCTGGCGCCATGTAACTCGGTGTGCCGACCAGGTCCCCGGTCGCCGTTCGCATGGCCCCGTCGTCGGCTCGCGCCACACCGAAGTCGACCAGCATCGCCTTGCCGTCCTGCCGGACCAGGATGTTGCTCGGCTTCACATCGCGATGCACCACACCGTGCTCGTGCGCGTGGTCAAGGGCCTCTGCGACCTCCGCGGCGAACGCAACCACGGTCGCCACGTAGTCGCCGGGCAGCGGACTGCAGTCCGGTTCACCATCCTCGCCCTGCCTGGCGACTGCGCCGAGCAGTGCGGCACGCAACGTCGCGATGCGGTCCACCACGGCGCCGGCCCGCCGCACAGCGGCCAGCAGTTCGGCCAACGAAGCGCCGCGGATCCAGTCCATGGCGAAGAACGGGACCCCGTCCTGCACCCCAGCATCCACCACCCGCACGATGTTCGGATGATCCAGGGTGGCAAGGAGCCGCGCCTCTCGCTGGAAGCGCAGCAGCGTCCGTTCGCTGACCAACACCGAAGGGGCGGTCACCACCTTGACCGCCAGGCGGCGATCCAGGCCTGGCTGACTGGCGAGGTACACGGCCCCCATGCCGCCGCGGCCGAGTTCGCGCTGGAGCAAGTAGGGGCCGAAGTGGCGCCCCGGGCTCGACGTGCCGGGGCCCGCGTCGCTGGCGAGCGTCTCGGGCCCGGCGGCCTCGTCCTGGCCATCCCCGCACACGATCGGTTCCAGCAGTTCGCGAAGCGATTCATGCTCGCGGAGGAAAGCCTCGACATCGGTGCGTCCCGAATCACGAAACTGCAGGCCGAGCTGAATCGCCCGGGCAAGCCGACTCGGATCGTTTTGGGGCGCGTGCATGAGGATCTCGAGTCGGCAGGGTGGTGTCCGGCACCACGCCGGCATGGTCGGGAGCCGGCCAAACCGGGCCGACTGCTGCCATAGTAGTGGCCAGGCCAGAATCGCACACGAGAACGCGCACAGGCTGCGGGAGGGCCGCAAACCTACACACCGCCCGCGCAATCCTACAAGCCGCCCCACCACCCTCCAGGCGATCCTCTCCCGCATGCGCCGCCTCCGCGTCCCACTTCCCGCCACCGCGTTCGCCAGCGCCGCGCTCCCGTTCCTGCTGCAGCCCCTCGTGGCCCAGGCTGCCACGTCCCCCCAGCCAGCCACCCAGGCCGCCACCGCCCGCCGCCTCCAGGTCCTGTTCCTCGGCGCCCCCACCCAGAACGGCCCGCACCACGACCCCATCACCCGCTACGCGGCCCTGAAACGCGGCCTGGGCACGGCCGGCATCGACCTCACCTACAGCGAGGACCCTGCCCAGGCCTTCACCCCCACCACCCTGCAGGCCTTCGACGCCGTGCTGCTCTACGGCAACTGGCAACAGCAGGGCACCCTGCCCGAACCCCAACTGCGCGCCTTGCTCGACTACGTCGAACGCGGCGGTGGCTTCGTGCCCGTGCACTGCGCTTCGGCGTGCTGGGGCCGTTCGCCGCAGTTCGTGCGCTTGGTCGGCGGCCGGTTCCAGAACCACGGCGGCGAAGAGTTCGAAGTCGCAAACCTACAACCCGAACACCCCGCGCTGCGGGGCGTACCGGGCTTCCGCGCCTGGGACGAGACCTATGTGCACGACAGCCATGGCGAGGACCGCACCGTGCTGCAAGTCCGCGCCGGCGAGCCGTGGACGTGGGTGCGCAGCCAGGGCCAGGGCCGCGTCTTCTACACCGCGGCGGGCCACGACCACCGCGTGTGGGATCGCCCCGAATACCAACAATTGCTGCGGCAGGGCATCGTCTGGGCCGCGGGCGAGACCGCGGCGCAGGCGCTCGCAGCACTCGAACTGCCGGTGCTGGAGACCGAGGCGGTCACCCTGCCCGGGTATCGGCAACGGCGCGCCATCGTGCAGGCACAGAAGCCGCTGCCGGCCGAAGCGTCGCGCAAGCTGATCCAGGTGCCGGTGGGCTTCGAGGTGGCGCTGTTCGCCAGCGAGCCCGAGATCGTCAATCCGATCGCAGTCGCCTGGGACGCGCGCGGCCGCGCCTACGTGGTCGAGACCGTCGACTACCCGAACAACCTGCAGCGCGGTGATCTCGGCCACGACCGCATCACCCTGTGCGAGGACCGCGACGGCGACGGCCGCGCCGATCGCTTCGTGCGCTTCGCCGAAGGCCTGTCGATTCCGACCTCGGCGGTCTGCGTCGACGGCGGGGTGCTGTGCACCAACGGCCCCGAGGTGCTGTATCTGGCCGACACCGACGGTGACGACCGCGCCGACGTGCGGCGGGTGCTGTTCTCCGGCTTCTCGATGGGCGACACCCACGCCGGCGTGTCGAACCTGCGCCTGGGCCTGGACGGCTGGATCTGGGCGACCATTGGCTATTCGGGCTTCCGCGGCAGCGTGGGCGGCACCCAGCACGAATTCGCGCAGGGCGTGCTGCGCTTCCGCAGCGACGGCAGCGCCTTGGAGTTCGTGCAGCACACCACCAACAACACCTGGGGCCTCGGCTTCACGGCGGCCGGGGACGTGGTGGGCTCGACGGCGAACGGCAATCCGAGCTGGTATGCGACCTTCGCCGAACGGGCCTATCGGGCGGTGGGCCTCGAGGCGCCGAGCACGCCACGCGCCGACCGCGACCCCAAGTTCTTCCCGATCTCGACCGACATCCGCCAGGTGGACTTCTTCGACCGGTTCACCGCGGCGGCCGGCCATGCCATCGCCAACGGCGGTTGTTTGCCGGCTGCGTGGCACGATCGCGTGGCGTTCGTCTGCGAGCCGACCGGCAAGCTGGTGGCGCACTTCGACTTCGAACGGCGGGGTGCTGGCTTCGCCGCCGAGCAGTCGCCGAACAACCTGTTCGCCTCGGCCGACGCGTGGACCAGTCCCGTGTGCGCCGAGATCGGACCGGATGGCGCAGTGTGGATCTGCGACTGGTACAACCTGATCGTGCAGCACAATCCGACGCCGACGCTGGGTTCTGCAGGCGTCGACGCGCACACCGGCCGCGGCAATGCCTACGAGACGCCCCTGCGCGACACCCGCCATGGCCGCATCTGGCGAGTGTTTCCGCGCGGCTCGAAGCACGACGTGATGCCGCCGCTCGGCGCGGTCGCCGAACGGGTCGCGGCACTCGACCACGCCAATCAGGCTTGGCGACTGCACGCGCAGTGGCTGCTCACCGGCGACCGCGCGGCGCTGGCGCGCGATGCCGCGGCACTCGCGGCACTGCGGCGTGCGGCGGCTGCGGCAGGACGCGCCGCCCCGCATGCGCTCGAAGTACTCGCCAGCGTGGACGGCCTCGACGCCGAACTGCTGCGCACCTGCCTCGCGAGCGGCGACCTCGGCACCGCGCGCGCCGCCTTGCGCCACGCGGGGGTCGACCTGGTGAAGCAAGTGTTCGTGCGTGCAGGGCGCATCGCGGCCGAAGGGCGCCTGCTCGCCGAAGTGCTGGTGGCCCTGTCCGGGAGTGCGGCCGATGCCGAGATCGGGGCCGCGGTGTTCGCCGCTGGGCAGCCGGAGGCGGTGGTGTTCGGCGAACGCGCCCTGCGCGATGCCTGGACCATCGCCGCGCGCCGCCACGCCGGCACCGTGCTGGCGGCGGCCGCCGCCGCCGGTGCGTTGCAGAAAGAACCGGAGGCGCCGCGCAATCTGCTGCCGAACGCGACCTTCGAGCAGGTGGCGGGTGATGCACCCGCGGGCTGGCGCGACCTACGCGTCTACGGCGGCGCCCGCGCGCCGAACGTGCAGGTGGCCCACGACCTGGCCGGGCACCGCGGCCCTGGGGCTCTGCGCATCCAGAGCGACCGGCCCTCGGACTGCGGGGTGGCCGCCGTCGTGCCGGTGCAGAAGGCCACCCGCTACCGCCTGAGCGGCTGGATCCGCACCGCGGACGTGAAGCCGCAGCGCGGCAGCGACGGGGCGATGCTCAACGTCCACGGCGGCGCGCGCACCAAGGGCGTGCAGGGGACCAGCGACTGGACGCAAGTCGCGGTGGAGTTCGACAGCGGCGACCAGACCGAACTGGTGGTGCACTGCCTGTTCGGCGGTTACGGCGGCGCCACCGGCACGGCCTGGTTCGACGACGTGGCTCTCGAACCGTTGGGCAGCGGCGCCACGCTGCAGGGCGCGCTGCAGGCCCTGGCGGCCTACCACGGCACACCGGCGGCTGCCCCAGCGGCGTCGACGCAGCGCCAGTTCGCGGTCGATGCCGCCGTGCACGAACGGGGCGCCGCCGTCTACAACCGCACCTGCATCGCCTGCCACGGTCTCGACGGCAAGGGCCTCGCCCCGGTGTTCCCACCGCTCGACGGCTCGGCGTGGCTCACCGGCCGCGAGACGCGGCCGATCGACATCGTGCTGCACGGCCTGCAGGGGCCGATCCAGGTGGGCGAAACACGCTTCGACAGCCTGATGGCTCCCCTCGGCACGACGCTGAACGATGCCGAGATCGCCGACGCACTCACCTATGCGCGCCAGCGCTGGAGCAACGACGCTGCACCGATCACCGCGGCGCAGGTCGCAGCCCGCCGCGCCCTGCACCGCGAACGCACCCGGCCTTGGACGGCCGCCGAACTCGACCGCTGACTGCCAACCCCAACCCACGGAACCACCATGCGCAAACCACGCGCCGCCATCATCGGCCTCGGCTTCGGCGCCGAGTTCATCCCGATCTACCAGAACCACCCGGACGTCGAGATGTACGCGGTCTGCCAGCGCGACCAGAAGCGCCTCGATGCCATCGGCAAGGCGTTCGGCATCGCCAAACGCTACACGCGCTACGAAGACGTGCTGCGCGACCCCGACGTGGACTTCGTGCACATCAACACACCGATCCCCGACCACGCGGCGATGACCATCGCTGCCCTCGCAGCCGGCAAACACGTCGCCTGCACCGTGCCGATGGCGACCAGCGTCGACGACTGCCAACGCATCGTCGAACTGGCCGCGCGCACCGGCAAGAAGTACATGATGATGGAGACGGTCGTGTACTCACGCGAGTTCCTGTTCCTGCAGCAACTGCTGCGGGCCGGCGACCTCGGCAAGCTGCAGTTCTTGCAGGCCAGCCACCAGCAGGACATGGACGGGTGGCCCGGTTACTGGCCCGGCCTGCCGCCGATGCACTACGCGACCCACTGTGTCGGGCCGGTGCTCGGCCTGCCGCGCAAGGACGCGGAGTACGTGTCCTGCTTCGGCTCCGGCACCATCCGCGAAGAGATGATCGGCCGCTACGGCTCGCCGTTCGCGGTGGAAACCGCCCACATCAAGATGAAGGACAGCGACCTGTCGGCGCGCATCGTGCGCTCGCTGTTCGACGTGGCCCGTCAGTATCGCGAGAGCATCGACGTCTACGGGACCAAGCAGGCGTTCGAGTGGCCGCTGGTCGAAGGGGAGCCGGCGATCCTGCACACGGCCAAGCGGCCGGAGCCGGAGATCCCGCAACGCGTCGAAGTGCCCGACTTCGCCCACCTGCTGCCCGAGGGCATCCGCAAGTTCACGCAGAAGGGCGTCTACGATCTGGCCGGCAACGAGCACTTGTCGTTCACCCAAGGCGGCGGGCACGGCGGCAGCCACCCCCACCTGGCCCACGAGTTCGTGCGCGCCCTGATCGAAGACCGCCAGCCCTGGCCGAACGCCGTGCAGAGCGCCAACTGGACCTGCGTCGGCATCCTGGCCCACGAATCGGCCATGCAAGGCGGGGTACGCAAGAACCTGCCGAGCTGGACCCTGAGCAGCTGATTGCGATGCCCCAACTGCGCCTCGGCTTCAGTTTCCTCTACTTCGGGCCCACGCTCGGCGCCGAGCTGCACCCTTGGTTCGAGCGCCTCGCCGCGCACGGCTATCAGGGTGCGGAGCTGCCGATCGTCGACGCCTCCGCCGGTGACGTGAAAGCTGCCCGTGCCGCCCTGGCGGCCGCCGGGCTCGCCGCCACCGCGGTCGGCTTCGCCACGGCGGCGGCCAATCCCGTGTCGCCCGATGCCGCGGTGCGCCGTGCGGCGGTCGAGCACCTCGCCCGCCTCGCCGAGCGCGCAGCGCAGCTCGGGGCTGCGGTGCTCGCCGGGCCGATGCACTCGGCCTATGGCGTGTTCACCGAGCAGCCGCCGACGGCGGACGAGTTCGCGCGCTGCGTCGAAGTGCTGCGCGCTGCGGGCGAACGGGCTGCGGCCTGCGGCGTGCGGCTCGCGATCGAACCACTGAACCGCTTCGAGAGCTACTTCCTCAACACCGCCGCGCAGTGCGACGCACTGGTGCGCGCCGTCGACCATCCGGCGGTGCGGGGCGCACTCGACACGCACCACGCACACATCGAAGAGGCGAACGTCGCCGCGGCGATCCGCGCCAGCGGCAGTTCGCTGTGCCACGTGCAGTTGTCGGAGAACCACCGCGGCACGCCCGGCCACGGCCAGGTCGATTTCGCCGCGGTCGGTCAGGCTCTGGAGCAAATCGACTACACGGGCTGGTTGGTGGTCGAGGCGTTCTCCCGCACCACGCCGGCGTTCGGCAGTGCGCTGCGCATCTGGCGGCAACTCGATGCCGGCCCCGAGGCCGTGCTGGCGGCCGGCCGCGCGCTCCTGCAGCGACATTTCGGTTGAGCTGCTGCAGACGCCAAGCCGGCGGCAGCGGCGGCGCAGCCGCACGCATCCGGTCAGGGTTGGATCTCGCGCAGGAGCTTGACGATCTCTTCCTGATGGCTGACCAAGAACAACCGATCCTTGGGTCGGTTTGCCGAGTGCTTTGCGGCAACGATGTCGACCAAGGAAGCCACCGGGATCTCCACCCCATCGCTGCGGAACAACGTTCGCCGCCGTGAGCTCCCGACACAAGTTCGCGAAGGGATCCGTCACACGGGCTCCGCGTCGCGGAAGTGCGTGCGGCAATAAGCGTAGGCTGCCCACACCCAACTCTTGTCCGATCCTTCGCAGTTGAGAGGCAGGCGCTCCACCCGCTTCAGGTTCGCTAGGTAGGAACTGGGCAACTCCTCCGGCGCAAGCCGCGCTGGCGAAGCCTCCACGCGATCCTCTGACTGCCCGGGATCGTGAACACCGCCAATCCTGCTGGCATCCAGGCGGCCAGGACCGGCCTGCGGATCGCGAGCAACGCCCATGGCCTGCAGCAGGTCCACCAAGTGCTCTCGGGCGTCGCTGTTCATGTCCTTCCTCCGTTCCTCAGCACACGAACCGTGATCGCGACCATGCAGTGTAGTGTTGCTCTGAGCTGCATGCTGTCAACAGCCTCCCCCGCCAGCAC
>ERZ1066125.375-NODE-375-length-10489-cov-8.390358_pt1 | contig 10489 bp, 6 predicted proteins | sample MGYA00382772_ERZ1066125 | MGnify/ENA primary metagenome ERZ1066125 (study PRJEB33369, sample SAMEA5778355) | biofilm metagenome | biome: Industrial cooling water; feature: Water cooling tower basin; material: Biofilm | place: United Arab Emirates | collected...
TTGCAGATGCGAGGCCGGAGCTTGTTGGTGTAGAGCTTCTTGCACGCCTCGAACGGGATGCGCATGACATCGCTGAACGGCGCGTCGCCGTCCGCGATCGCGTCGAGCAGGTCGCCGACCGGCACGATCTGGCCGAGCTGCAGCGTCTCGCGTTGCTCGACGAGCAGCTGCATCAGAACCTTGATCGCCGTGCGTTCGCGTTGCAGCAACGAGCTGGCGGCCACGAGCGCCTGGATCAAGGCTGGGCTGAACGGGTAGACGCGCCGGAAGTCGTCTTCGCCCGAGGTGCTCGTACGCAGGATGTCGCGGATCTCCTGGCGCAGCTTCTTCGTCTCGGCGAACGCGGCGTCGATCTGCAGCCGAGCCGCTTCGCTCTTGGGCCGCAGCAATCGCTTCTCGACGATTACAGGCAGGTTGCGGTCCTCCAGGCTGACGGTCGAGAACCGGTCCCAGAGCCAGTTCAGCGTGTCGAGGGCGCTCAGCTTCTCGGCGCCGGGCAGGTGCTCGCCAACCAACTCGCGCAGGTCGCGCTGGCGCACCAGCAGCGACACGATCGGGATCTGTCGCTCCGACTGGAACTCGATCAGCTTCGACAGTTTATTGCCTTCACGGCTGACGAAGGCATGGTCCGAGACCATGCTGGCGAGCCACAGGATGACCTCGTCCAGCGAAAGCAGGACAGCGTCGTAGCCGAGGCTCTTCGCGTGAGCGCTGAGGATGGCCAGCCCCTCGTCGAGCCCGACGTAGCCTTCCGAGCTCTTGTGGCCGACGATGCCAGTGAACGCTGGGAGGAGGTTCGCGACGATGGCGGAGATCAGCTCGTGGCGCTCAGGAGTCTGCGGTCCCGCCGCCCTTGCCTGCAGGTAGCGTTCGAGGGTCCAGGCTCTGCTCCGCAGCAGGTTGCCGACCGTGACGCCCAGCTCAGCCAGGAACTTCTCGTCGCCCATCACCTCGCGCAGCCGTTCCGCCTGCTGCAGGATGGGTTCGCCGACGAAGACTGCCGGCGGCGAAGCCTCCGGGTGCAGTCGCTTCACGTGGGTGATGTATTGGCCGAAGATGGCCTGTTCGAGGCTGTCCTGGCCGAGCATGTGGTAGGGCACGAGCAGGAAGCGCTTTCCCTCCAGCCATGCGTGCTTCTTCACGATCGGCGCCAGATCGGGGTGGCTCCGGGCCGTCGTGTTCTGCGCGAGTAGCAGGTGCAGCACGGCGAGGAAGTGGCTCTTGCCGCTGCCGAAGCTGCCGTGCAGGAAGGCCGCCTTGCTCTGCTTGCCGTCGACAGAGCTCTTGATCAGCCCTAAGGCCTGGTCGAAGGCCGTCCGGATCTGCTCCGTGATGACGTAGTTGCGGAGGGTCTCGGCCGGGTGCTGCACACCCTCGGCCAACTTGAGTACGAAGTCCCCCTTGTGGACTTGCTCGGGGATGTCGATCAGGTCCTTCAGGAGGGTCATGCGCGCGCACCGTTCCCGGTCATGCGGGCATGATGGCGGAGGAGGCGCGGCGGGGGTAGACTGATGTGCCTACAACCATCGGGTTTGCCTCCAGCTACGGCCAGGGGCCCAGGTGGTCTGAGCTGAACTTGGTCAACGGCTGTCTACTCGAAGATCCCAAGAGGGAGTGTAGGCTCGCCACGACTTCCTGGGTGCGACAGGTCGGGCGCTGAGGCAACTCTCCCTGAGTAGCCTTCACGGCCGGCCGCCGCCTCTGGGGGAGTGAAGGGAGGGGCCGTCGGCGGCACCGATGAATCGGACTCGACCCTCGACACCGACCCCTGGATGGGAGACCATGGCACAAGCTAGTCATGCAGCCCTTCGCCGAACACACACCCGAGGAGCTTATCGGGCCTCTGAACGAGGTCGAGAAGAAGCATGCCCCTAAGCGTCTCTTCGCTGCGGGGAAGGTCGAACTGCTCCGCGCTGGACTGCGGGTGTCCGTGGTCGGGTCTCGCGACGCGACGAAGGAAGGGCTTGGTCGAGCTCGTGCACTTTCGGAGGCCCTGGTGAGACGAGGAGTCGTCGTCGTCAGTGGCCTAGCCGAGGGCATCGACACCCAGGCCCATCAGGCGGCGATCAACTTCGGAGGCGCGACAATTGCCGTCCTCGGGACTCCGCTGGATGTCTGCTTCCCAAAGCAGAACAAGTCGCTGCTAGACTGCATCATCCAGGGCCACCTAGCAGTATCAGAATTCCCAGTTGGGTCCCCGCCGCAGAAGAAGAACTTCCCGATGCGAAATCGGACCATGGCGCTTCTCTCTGACGCCACGATCATCGTCGAAGCCGGGGAAGGCAGTGGGACGATTCACCAAGGATGGGAAGCCCTTCGCCTGGGCCGACCCCTTTTCCTGCTGGAGTCGCTCACCAAGCGAGCCGACCTCGCGTGGCCGGCGGAGATGCAGCGCTATGGAGCAGAGGTCCTGACCAAAGAGCGGCTCCCGGTGCTGCTTGACAATCTCCTGGGACGACCTAGTGGTGAGCTTGCTTTCTGAGCTGCGGTTTGCGTCCCTTCTGGTCTACTCGCCACAGGGTGCGTCCGAAACCTCGGCGCGCTCTCGATCGGTTCGGGCTGCGGTGAAGCGCGGAGACCGCGCCGTCTTGGAGCTTGCTGCCAAGCGCCTACGCGAGCTGAGACCTCCATGGTTCGACGACTTCTTCGGCGCCGACTCCGTGCTCGTTCCAGTGCCTGGTAGTTCACCCATGAAGGACCCCAAGTCCCTTTGGGTTCCCCGCGACATCTGCCAAGTCTTCGTTGTTCAAGGCCTGGGCAAGGAGGCCTCCACTTGCCTGAAGCGTTCGCACGCGGTGCCGAAGTCGGCATTTTCCCTACCGCAAGACCGGCCCACACCGGCGCGCCACTTTGCGTCCCTCACCGTTTCTCGCTCCCTGTTCGCCCCCCGCCGCATCACGATCGTCGACGACGTGGTCACAAAGGGGGCAACCCTGGTAGCCGCAGCCTCGCGCTTGACGGAAGCCTACCCCGGCTGCGAAGTGCGGGCTTTCGCAGTCATCCGTACCATGTCACGGACAGAAGTCGACTCTATCCTCGTCCCGTGCAGCGGCGTGATCACCTACAACGACACAACTGACAACTCCCGACGAGATCCGTGAGTCCAGGCCGCACGGCCTGGGGGATTCACATCCATGCTGGCACTCCTGACCTCAGTGGACGCAGTTGCACCCGGTGGTGTAACCGATCCGACCCTCACACAGGCGCTCCTGGATCTGCAGGCAGCGGGAACGCCCATCGCTATTGTATCCAACCACGCACGTCCTGCTTGGCTGGCACCATTGGAAGCCGGAGGCGTCCACTTCGCAACCGTCGGCAGCCGTCAAAGTGGTCAGTTCATACGCGCGATCGCGCAGGGCAATGGGGGCAATGCCTACGACGTACTTGTGTTGGCTGCGATTCGCGACGACGTGATGATGGGCAAGAACGGCGGGGCCGTTCTCCTTGCTGCGCCGTCATCTAAGGACGCTTCAGTTCGAGGCCTTGGGATCAACATTCGCGATGCCCAGGGGTTGAAAGAGGTGATATCGCTTGCCAAGGGCTGGACCGGTAATTGGTGGTTCTCAGCCGACTGCTCGAAGTACAAAGTGCGAGCGCTGTCAGACTTGTCAAGCAAGGGGGCTCAGCCAATCTCCCAGGTCGATTTTTCCCAACGCGTCACATCCACCGTCAAGAGCGGCGGCCCACGTCTGATGGCTCTGCTGACTGTGACTTCTCGGTCACTTCTCCGAGATGGTATATATGATGTTGAGCAGCAAATGTGGGGCTGCTATCCGTCGTCATCAAGTGGTAACGACGACTCTGACACTCTCAGCGACTTCACGCATCGGCTTCGGTCCACTGTTTCGCGCGTTCACTTCGCAAGGCGCGGTGCCCCGCTTTTTGTTCGGCACCAACCCTCGGCTAGGCGTTCAGCGCAGGCTTCAACGTCAGGTCGCACCGATCCTGCTGGCCAAGTTGAAACGGTCCACCTGAATCCTGAATACAGGGGCAAGGTACATGGTCGGAATGTTTTTGTCGTAGACGACTGTACAACCTACGGACTCTCGTTCGGTGTTGCTGCGGCATTCTTGCTTAGGGCGGGCGCCAAGTCGGTCACTGGCGTGGCGCTGGGGAAGTTCGGCAACCAGTTTCATGGCTATGACATAGATATTTGTGCCGACCCATTCTCGCCAGTTGGTGTTGGCAAATATCACTTCAGGCCGGCGAGCCCCATTCAGGGTGTCACAAATGCAGATGCCCAGGCGGTCCTGCGAAGCATCGTCGCATAAAGGTCTGCGGGTATAGCGTTTTTCCACCTGGACTATTCAGCTCATGCGGCGCTTGATTTCTGAGTACGCACCCATTAGTCTCCTGCTCCTTCGGCGGAGGGTGCGCATATGGATTGGCGCAATGGAAGTGATCGAACGTGTGTGACCCAGCGAGGCGGCCGCCGTAGAAGTTGAAGAGATTCTCGCGGCGGTATGCCGATTTGGCGGCGTAGTTACGATCTCACGGAGTATCGGTTGCTCCTACTTCGGCCAACACCCGGACCGCCTGCAGTAGTCGGATGCAGTCGGTCCTGGTCCAGTTGGCGTTGGAGCGGCCGTGCAGGACCCAGTGGCGGTTCAGGCGAGGTTCAGTGCCTGTGAAGTCGGAGTTTCCAAACACATCATTGACGAACTGCTGGATGGTGTCCCAGACCACACGGTCGAAGTGGTCCTCTGGGTGGCGCTGGGCTTCCTTCTCTACCAACGTGCGAACCCTGGTCGACGTAGTTGGTGATGCGATAATAAATCCACCGACCATGGTCAGCAGGGCCGGCACGCAGATCGCATCGTGTTGGCGCGCTATCGCTTCTTCGACCTGCCTTGCCCTTCCGTGTGCGATCGAACTGCCCCAGTTGGTCGTCGGTTGGGTCCTCGATGCCGGCCTCCTTGGCCAACTTCGTCAGATACTGCTTCCACGTCGCACCGCCGTCGCGCCGCACGAGCGACTTCATCGCCGCATTGGCTTCGAGCGTCGTCGCGTCGACGCCGATCGCCTTGCCCTTCAGCAGCTTCTTCTCGAAGGCCACCTTCAGCACGAAGGCGAACACCTGCTCTATCAACTCCTTCGGCATCCGCTTGCGGATCACGGTCAGACTCGAGTGCTCGGGCGACGACTCCGTCGGCTTGAGGCCCAGAAAGGTCCGAAGCGACAGGCTGTCGCTGCAGCGCCACGCGATGCCGCGCTGCGAGTCGATGCCCTCGAAGTGGCCGATGAAGAGCATGCGGAAGAACACGCCCGGAGGGATCGAGGGTCGGCCGCCGTCGCGGTAGAGCGGCTCGCACAGCCCCTCCACGTAGGCGGCGAACTTGGCCTCGGCGAGCAGCTGGTTCAGCGCCGCGTAGAAGGGGTGGCCGGGAGAGCGCGGCAGCACGCTCGTTGGCACCATCAACTCCTGCTGGAACTGATCACGACGTCGACCGAGGGCCATGCAACGCTTCTACGTACGAGGCGCTGACAGTAGCTTGTCCGGGTCGCACTTTTTCAACGGGCTGCTAGCACCCTCGATAGCCTCGCCCCATTGCAGGACCTTATGGGCGATGGAATTCAAAGCCGCCTGACGCGCGCAATGTCGGTCATGGGTGTGCCAACTGATGAAGGTCTGCGGGGGAGCCAAGGCATGGTCAGCAGTGTTCACCTCGCCACTTGCCGTTCTCGTCGTAGTTCTTCGACCCGTGGTTGCCGAAGGCTTGCCAGAGGGGGTCGAACACGGGGCGAAGCAAGGTGAAGACGGCCTGCTGGTTCCCGGTTTCCAGGTCGTCGACTTGTGCTTCTGGCAGGACGAGGATGTCCTGGGGGACGGGATCGCCTTGGGGGCCGTAACTCCCTTGGATGAGCCGACGTCCCTGGATCCCGGCCAGGGTCACGCAAGCGAAGACTGGAGGCTGCAGCCCTAGGCGTTGCAAGGTCGTCAGGCCCTGGGCCACAAAGTCTGTCACTCCAAGTTCCAGCTCGACGCTTCGCACGCCCGTGGCTGGCGGGCCATCGAACCTGCTGTGGTCGTTTGCGCCTTCGAGGCAGCCGTTGCGGAAGAGTTGCGTGAGCGAACGACCGCTGTTCGCTCGGCTGATCCAGCCGTCGAAGTTCGGCCGTGAGGGGTATGTCCCCTGGCCAAGCAGCGGCAGAGCCTCATTGCGCAGGGGCGCGACAACCGTTCTCAGCCCGGCGAAGGACGCTTGTGGCATCAGGTGGACGATTACACGAGGGCCCGCGGGCATGGTCCATGGAGCTTCGTTGGCCAGGATCTTGCCGATCCTCTCCGTGCGCCAAAGGCCCATGCGTCGCCCGAGGTCTTCCGATGCGGCGAATGCGGCCCGCAGATCCTGGACATCTAGCTGGAACTTCCCTCCTGGCCCTCGTCCGTAGAACTTGCTCGAATCCGCGACCATATGAGGGCTAGCCCAGCTCTGTCGAATGCGAAGCACCAACACGACCCTGCCATTCGCCAGCGCGACAAACCGTGGCTCAACCGATGCGAGACTGGGTCTTACAGATGTTCGTAGCTGGCTCACGATGCTCAGTGTGAGCGAATCCTGCGCCTTGTGGTCGAGAGCCATGCCGACCAATTCGGTGGGGATCGCTCCGTTTGCTTCGATTCCGTAGATCAGGTGCCCGCCGGCCGTGTTGGCGAATGCGGTTACATGCTCGAGGAACTTCTTCTTCTGGTCGTCCGTCTGGAGGTTGAGGTCGCGCTTGTAGTCGATGGACCTGCCCTCGGGGACCTTGTCGTCGATCAGCGCCTGAAGATCCTTCTCGGTGATGCTCTCGATGGGGCGGCCGAAGAGTGGCATGGGAGTCGTCCTTGATCAGGTTCCGTTGTCGCTGGTGGGTGAGTCTTCGGTGGACGCCGCGGGTCGTCTTGCCCTACCGCCGCGACCGCGTGAACGCGCGGGCGGGGTCCAGTTGGTGAGGTCGCCGACGCTCTTGCCCAGAGCCTGCAGCTCGGTGGTGACGAAGTCCTGGTAGGCGGTGCCGAAGCCGGCGTCGCCGTCCTGGGGCTCGTTGTGCCACTGGAGGAGCCACGGAACCAGCTCGCGGAGGCCGGCGAGCAGGGGGACCAGTTGGTCGGGCGTGGCGGCGTCCTGTTCCTTGCGCTCGAGGTAGCGTTCGGCGAGGGCGCGGGCTTGTTGGGCGTGGTCGAAGCCGGCCCAGGTGAAGACGGGGGTTGGGTCGTCGCTGCGTTCGGCACTCGGGTAGAGGACGAAGCGTTCCTTCGGCACGTCGAGCTTGCCGCGCAGGGACCAGTAGGAGGACTTCAGGAAGTCGGCGCTCGTGTACTTCGGCGGCACGGGGATCGAGCCGACCTTCTCGCCTGCATCCTCGCGGCGTTGCAGAGCCCAGGTGGCTTCCCAGTCGGCGCGCTTGCGCAGGCCGGAGGGCTTGTAGCGCAGCACGGGGAGGAACGGTACGGCCTCGGACTCGACGAGTTCGCGCACGAGGTCGTCGAAGTTGTGGTCGTCGCGGCCGCGGTAGAGGTTGCTGACCTGGACGAAGTCGGGGTCGAGGCGCAGCGTCTCGGCGAAGCGCGCGGTGCTGAGCAGCTTCGGTTCGGGCCAGAACTTTGGGTCCTCCATACGGTCGAGGAGCCACGAACGCTGGGCGCGCTGCAGTTGCTCGGCGAACGGCTCGACGTTCCAGCGGCGCTTGAACTCGGGCTGCTCGATCAGACGAATGTCGGCGTTCTTCTCGATGCAGTCGATACGGCGCTGGACGAGGTCGCGGTAGGGCTTAGGCCAGTGCGCGGGGATCTCGGTGATCGGTGTCGAGCGGTGGCGTTCGAACCACGTCGTGACGGACTTGCCAGCAGCAAGCTGCCGTGCCAACACGATCTCGAACGCGCGCTGACCAAGTTGCAGGGCGGGAAGTTCTGACCCTGCGAACGTCAGGTCGTCCTTCGTGAGGCCGTAGTGACGGTAGCACTCCCAGTCGAGTTCTTCCTGAATCGCGATCGCCTGCACCACACATACTTGATGGCGATCACCAACTGTGGTGATCGCCGCAGGATTGCGAAGGTCGCAATGAGCAAGAAGTGACAGGGCCTCAGAGCCGATACGGTCAAGCAGACGTGCGCGAGCCGGAGCGCGAGTATCGACAAGCGGGAATGCCCCCACAGCTGCAGATGTCACCTCGATGAACTGCTCCCACTTCTCCGATGCGATGCCGCCTCCAATGCCACCGCCACCCTTGCTGTGGCAAACCTGCTTCAACCAGAAGCACGCGGTCGAGCTGTTCAGCAGGCCCAGGAGGCCAAGGTGCTCGTCCTCGGAGGCACCCGCGGGCAGCTTGATGACTGGGGCGGACTGCTTGAACACCTTGCCGCCGCGGTCGAGGACGAAGTGGTTGTGAGTGGCGACGAAGGCGAAGGTGATGGAGAGGGGGGTCCGGAGCTTGCCCGCCGTCAGGCGACCGAACTCCCACCACTTGAGGCCCGTCTCGACCTTCGTCTTGCCACCGAACATCTTGTTGTTCGCCAAGCAGGATCGCGCCTGCCAGAGATACCGGTGAGCGCCCTGATGTGCGGCGATCTCGACCGGCTGGAAGTCCGCGTCGTAGGGAAACACGCTGAGCTGCTGCGGGCAGCAACTCCAGTCGCGGATCTCGTCACCCACGAGCATCGGCCGGAGCTGGCCTGATGCGATGCGTTGCCGACGAGCGGCGTCGGCGGGAAGCAGGTAGATGTCGTCTTCGAGCGTGAACGATGTGATGCCAATCGAATCCGCGATGTCACCGAGGGCCTTCTCGCAGACATCTTCGATCTGCTCCTTCAACTCCGAGGCACCGCCACCACCTATGCTCCACGGGTGCTTCGCGAAGCGTTCGCGTTCCACATCTGCGCAGCTCACGTAGTCGCTCTCCGACCCCGGTCGATCGACCTGCCCGACGATGGCGGACCACACGAGCCCCTTCGCTGGATCCGCCGGTTCGATGTCCTCGCGCTTGATTCCAAGAACTGCTCTAAGCGTCTGGGTTCCAGGTGTGCGCGCGCGACCCAGGAGAATGACTGTGGGCGTGCCGTGCCCTGGAACGTGAGCCAAGGACGTGTCGATCAGATGAGAAAGCTCGACCCTCTTGTTGAGATACTCTTCGATCAGCTTGCTGCCGAACTCGCGCTTCATGAACGAGTTCGCCGTGATCATGCCGACGAAGCCTGGGGATCGCCGTTCCGTCGAGGTCTCGTGGCGTGCCAGCTCGAAGAACGCCTGCGTGAACGGCGCACCGAGCGAGTATTTGCCGTGGCAGATGTCGGGGAAGTTGGCCCGGTAGAGCGCGTTCAGCGCCTTGTCGCGCGCGAGGATGTAGGGCGGGTTGCCGACGACCGCGTGGTAACGGCGGCTGAAGATCTCGCGCAGAAGTTCCTTGTCCTCGCTGCCGTAGAAGTGCTGCAGCTCATCCTGCTTGGTCCAGTCGCGCTGGTGCACCCCCGTCATGCCCAACGCCGTCACGCTGTGCAGCAGCGAGTCCCCAGCGGCGACCTTCGGCCGGTAGTCGTACGCGTTCGCCAGCCTCGTCTCCCCGCAGGCCTGCAGCGCCGCTACCAACAACCGAAACCGCGCAATCGCGACCGCAAACGGGTTCAAGTCGACACCCGCCACCGCGTCGAGCGCCTTCCGCGTGCGCTGTTGCAGCGGCGTGCCCGGTTCGAGCCGCGTCCAGTGCGCAAACAACCGCGCAAACGCCCCGAGCATAAAGTGGCCTGACCCGCACGCCGGATCGATCAGCCGCACCTCAGCAAGCCCGAACTCCGCGATCGCCGGTTCGAGCGTGCGGTCAAGGATGAACTCCTCGATGAAGTGCGGCGTCTGCAGCAGCGCGAAGTTCTTCTGCGCCGACTCCGAGAGGTCCTGGTAGAGATCGCCGAGGAAGCGCGTGTCCCAGCTTGGGTCCCGGAAGTCGTGGCGCAGGTGCGAACTGTCGCCCTGGCCGTCGACGGCGAGCCAGAACGCGCGCAGTTCGCTCGCCATGTCGGCAGACGGGCCGATGCGGTGCAGCAGCGTGTTCTGAGGGCCGAGCAGTGGAGCGAGGCCGGGGAGCTTGCCGAGTTCGGTGAAGACGTGGAGGAGGTACTCGCGTTCGGTCTCGGTCTTGTGGAGGGGGAGCCAGTGCGTGTAGCGGTCGCGGGCTTGCGCGAGGCGCAGGCCTGGGCCCGCGAGCCAGGGTTCGCCGCAGAGTTCGTTGTCCTCGACGAAGCGGACGAAGACCGTGGCGAGGATCCAGGCGACCGCGATCTGGGTGATGTGCTCGTCGGTGAAGGCGGCGAGGGTCTGCGCGGTGCGGTTGGCCTTGCGGGCGGCGTCGTAGTCGGCCTGGAGGAGGGCGCTGAGGGATGGGGTGGCGGCGATCCGGGTGCGCAGGTCGTCTTCGAGGCGGGTGGCGAGGGGCTGCAGGTCCTTCAGCAGGGCTTTCGGATCGATCATGGGGTCTCGGTGCCTTCGTTCAGGATGTCGAGGTACTTGCCGTAGGC
>ERZ1066125.376-NODE-376-length-10489-cov-8.224171_pt1 | contig 10489 bp, 7 predicted proteins | sample MGYA00382772_ERZ1066125 | MGnify/ENA primary metagenome ERZ1066125 (study PRJEB33369, sample SAMEA5778355) | biofilm metagenome | biome: Industrial cooling water; feature: Water cooling tower basin; material: Biofilm | place: United Arab Emirates | collected...
CCGTTGGCAACAATCTGCGCCTCCGCTGGACAATCAAGCCGGGCAACGATCTGTTCGTCGTGTGGAATCGCGGATGGAGACGCCTCTACTTGAGTCCGTCCGAGCGCAGCCTCTCTCCGGAGACGGAGCTGTTCGCCATCAAGCTCCGCTGGACACTCCGCGCCTGAGCGATGGCTCGGCGCCGCATCGGCACCCGGCCCATCGCGGCAGTGCACACGGGCCAGCTCGCCCGGCCCTTCAGGCGTGACGCTCACGACTCACGTCACGATCCACCACCGTCCGTCCCTGTCGCATCTCGATCACTCGATCGGCCAGCACCGCCGCGTCCTCGCGATCGTGCGTCACGTAGACGGACGTCAGATGCAGGGAGCGGTGGAGCCGTTGCACTTCCTCACGCAGCACGGCGCGCAGGTCAGGGTCCAGGCTGGAGAATGGCTCGTCGAGAAGCAGGAGGCGTGGGCGCCCGACGAGCGCACGCGCGATCGCGACGCGTTGCTGCTCACCGCCTGATAACTCGTGCGGCCATCGCCCGGCCAGCGGCGCGATGCGCACGAGCGCGAGCGCCTCGTGAATCCGCTCGGGTCGCTCGGTGCGTGGCACACGGACGGACCCCATCACGAAGTCCAAGTTCTGCCTCACCGTCAAGTGCGGCCACAGCGCCAGATCCTGAAAGACGAAACCAAGTCGGCGTTGGTGTGGCGGCACGATGTTCCCGCCTGGTTGCGCGACCTGGCGCCCTTCGAGCCAGATCGCGCCTGCGTCGGGATGGTCGAGTCCGGCAACCAGCCGGAGAACGGTCGTCTTGCCACAGCCGCTCGGGCCGAGGATCACGACGGATTGACCAGGCGCGACCTCGAGGGACACGTCGTCGATCGCGGCCTGATCGCGATACCGCTTGGTCACACCGCAGAGACGCAGAAACGGCTCACTCATCGCGTGCCTCGAGTGGCCATGACGGCCAATAAGGCCAGAGGCGTGAAGACGACCGCCGACTGGAGAAGCGCGAGCGCCGCGACGTGCGCGGTCGGCGCATTCGCGATGAGGGTATAGATGCGGATCGGAAGCGTGGTCTCACCGGCGGGCGCCACGAGGATGCTGGCCCCGAGTTCGCCAAACGCCAGGATGAAGACGATCGTCCACGTCGCCAGGAGGGCGAGCCCGATCTGCGGGAGCACGATGCGGGTGGAGGTTCGCCACCAGCCGGCACCGGCGACGGCCGCGGCCTCTTCGTGCGAGATCGGCACGTAACGGATGCCGGCGGCCAGGGCCAGAGCAGCCATCGGCAGAAATCTCGCCAGGTAGGCGAACAGCAGCATGGCATCCGTGCCGTAGATTCCGCCGAACATCCCAGTTCGGTTCCAGATGCCGATCAAGCCGACCCCGATGACGGTGCTCGGCACGGCAAAGAGCACGAGGAACACCGCATCGACCACGATACCGGTACGGCGCCGTGCGCGAGCCCGGCCGTATCCGAGCCACACGGCCAGGAGTGTCACCGCGCTCGCCCCGACGACAGACATGATCAGACTCTTGCGAATGGCCGCCCCGGACCCCTGAAGGATGCCCGCCATCGAGGAAAGGGCGAGCGCCTCTCGCGTCAACACGGCCAGAGGTGTGACGAGCGCCACGGCGAGGACACACGACGCCCATCCGTACGTGAGACGAGTCCATCCCGTGAACGCGAGCGGCACGCGCTGGATGCCGCGTCGCGTGGCCAGCAGTCGATCGCCGATGAGCAACGCAGATCCGACCGCAATCACGATCGCGAGCGCGAGCAGCGGCAGCGTGAGCATCGTGGCGAGACCGGAATCGTACAGCGCGGCAAACGCGGTGAAGACCTCCGTCGTGAAGACTCGGACGCGAAGGAGTCCCGGCACGCCGAATTCGGAGATGGCGAGGACGAAGATGACGAGCGCCGCGGCGGCGACACTCGGCGCGACGAGTGGGAGTGTGATGCGTCTCAGGACGCGACCGGGGCTGGCGACAATCAGCGCCGCCTCTTCGAGGCGTCGATCGATGCGTCGGAGCGCGACCTCGGTGGTCAGCATCGAGAGCGGATAGAAGACGAGGCTGAGCACCAGCACGGCTCCGGGCAGGCTGTACGTCCAGCCAGAGAGCAGGTCACGGCTGGTGAGCGCGGCCACGAGCCCCGCAGACCCTCCCAGGTAGAGCCACGCCAGAGCAGTGATGTACGGCGGCAGCAGCACCGGCGCCGCCAGCGCGATTCGCCACGCCGGCGTGAACGGAAGTGCCCCGCGGGCCAACATGAGGCCGAGCGGCGCGCCGATCGCGGTCGCAAGCATCGCCGTCCCCGTTCCCAGGACGGCGGTATTGACGAGGAGGACACGCTGTCGCGCATCGAGGAGCAACGCGGCGTACGCACCTGCCGTCGTCGCCGGCTGGACGAGCATGTAGGCGAGCGGTAGGACGCAGAAGGCGACGAATCCCGCGACCGCAGTGCCCACGACCAGTGTACGACTCGAGCGAACGCCCCACAGGGTGAAGATGGCCGACCTCCAGTGGTCCTACTCCAGCCGCCAGGGAGACCGCGAATACGAGCTCACGGTTACCGAAGATGCCACCACACGGCCCGGCATCGTCAGGATGAGCATTCGGTTGAACGTCAGCATCTCGCGTCTCCTACAAGCCGAGGATCATGGCCGCTCGCAGGGTCACCTCCTCGACTCTCGCTGCCGCCTTGGAATAGTCCAGTGTCATCGGCCGGAAAGTGTCGATGGGCGGAATGTTCTTGGGGCCGGGAACGCCCGCATGGAGGGGGATCTGCACCGCGTCCGACGCCGCCAGCATTCGCTCCACGTCCGGTGAGAGGAGATAGTCGATCAGTTTCCGTCCTTCTTCAGGGTGTGGGGCATTCGCGATAAGCGAGACCATGTTCGGCATCACCGGCACGCCGACGCCATCCCGGTCCGGCAGGACCATCGCGACGGGCTGCCGATTCTCGATCGCCACATTCACATCGTCGGTGTCGGTCAGGCCGACGAGGACCTCACCGCGAACGACGAGATCCCGAACCGTGGAGTTGCTGTCGACGACCCGCACTTCGTTCGCCTTGAGCTGCCGGAAGAAGTCATCCATCTTCGCGTCGCCCACCTGGGCGTAGAGCGCCGCGACATGGAAGGATGTCGAGCCGAATCGCGGATCAGCGATGGCCACTTTCCCTTTCCATCGCGGGTTGACAAAGTCGAACACCGAGCGTGGCGCCTCCTCGGCTGTCAAGAGGCTGGTGTTGTAGGCAATCACGCGTATCCGTGCCGAGAAGCCGGCCCAGTAGCCCTCCGGATCGATGAGCGGCGCCGGGATGCCCAGCGCGCTCGAGGAACGGTACGGTGCAAGGACGTCACGCGACTTCAGCACCAGCGTCCTGACGGGCTCGTTCGACCAGAAGACGTCCGCCTGGGGTCGGTTCCTCTCCGCCAGCAGCCGATTGGCGAGACCGGTGGACTTCGTTTCCTCGGTGTCGTACGCGACGTTCACACGCACACCCGATCGGCGCTCGTACTCCGCCAGCACGGGCTCGGAGAAGACGCGATCCGTTGAGACATAGATGGTGACGGTACGCTCCGTGGTCTGTCCCGGCTCTGGTGAGCGGCATGCCGCGCACGCGACCGCGATTCCCGCCGCGGCCAGGAGACCGAAGTCTCGAGCGATGCTGATACGTTGGTTGCGCATCACGTTACCGAGTCACGACAGTCAGGTCGTCGAAATACGTAACCGAGTCGGCCTTGGTCCACACTCCGACCGTGCCGGCCTGCGCGAACGTCGTGTCTTCCACGGCATAGAGCCTGCGGCCGTCGTGGTACACCTCGAACAGCGGCCCCTGCGCGACGACGCGCAGGGTGCCCCACTGACCGGACGGGACCTTCGACGGCTTTCCGTAGGTGCGCCCTTCCCCCTTGACCGGCAGATCGGTGCGCTTGCCATTCTGGACCTTGTACAACACGACGTTGTTCTCGTTCGCGTTCGCGCGGACGACGTAGTAGTTGTCTTGATCCTGGTAGCGCCAGACCAGTCCAGCGGCCTGATCGCCCCGGCCAGAGATCGGCCTGAATCGCACCGACACATCGACATCGGCGGCCCTGACATCGGCCAGCACCGCGACCGGAAACCGCGCGCCCGTGCGATCGGCGTCAAGCTGCGCGAGCACCTTGTTCGTGCCGTCCATGTGAACGACCCACCGGCCCGGCCTGCCAACCCCGGCAGTGTGGCCGAACGCGAACCCGGTCGGAGGTCGATCGACGGTGTCCTGGGTGAAGTCAGCAGTGCGTGTCGCAGCGTCCGCCATTACAGTGACCCCCACGACGAACAGGACGGCAGTCGTCTTTCGCATGATGCTCCTCGCTTCCCAGGCGCCGCGGCCAGCCGGGACTGTCTACGCCGCGAGTCAGGTGAGACGGCCTGAGGTGTTCATCGTAGGGCGCGTGAGCGCATCTACAGCTGACAAGTACCTGACTTCTCTGTCAGGAAGCCGTGACCCGGTCCATGTCGGTGTCCGGACGTTCGCGGCCGTGACGTTCAGGCGCGATCGGCAGAACGATCCGGAACTCCGACCCGCCGCGTGGTCCGTCGCGAACCGTGATGGCGCCACCGTGCATCTCAACGGCCCACTTGGCGATGGCCAAACCCAGGCCCGCCCCGCCGCCGTTGCGCGTGCGAGATTCATCGACCCGGTAGAATCGGTCGAAAATTCGCTCGCGGTGCTCGGCTGGCACACCTGAGCCCTGATCTGTGACTGCAATCACGGCGCTATCGCCCATCCGTTCTACTCGGAGCGCCACGGTCGACCCCTTGGGGCTGTATGTGATGGCGTTGTCGAGCACGTTGGTCAGGGCCTCGCGAAGGACGAGCCGGTCGACTGAAGCAATCGGGCCGTCGCGGATATCGAGTGCCAGCGTTTGGTTGCGCTCCTCGGCAAGGATGCCGAGTGAGGCAGCCGCCTCCCGTGCCAGATCGCCGAGGTTGGTAGCCTCCTGCGTCAGTCGGATCGTTCCGGCATCGCCTCGGGAGAGACGCAAGAGCGTGTCGACCAGGTTCGACATCCGATCGACTTCCTCGAGAATGCTCCCTAACGCTTCCTCGTATTCGGGTGCGCTCCGTCGTTCAGCCACCGCGGCCTCACCGATGCCACGCACCACGGCGAGTGGTGTCCGGAGTTCATGGGACGCATCGGCAGTGAATCGGCGCAGCTGATCGAACGACGATTCCAGCCGCGCCAACGTGTTGTTGAAGACGGTCGCGAGCCGACCGATCTCGTCACGTGGATTGGGGACGGACAACCGTTGGTGCAGGCGCTCGGCCGTGATCCGGTGCGCCTCGTTGGCCAGGTGATCGATCGGCTGGAGAGCCCGACGGGCAAGCACGTACCCACCGACGCCGGCCATCAGGACGACCAGCGGTAAGCCAAGTACGAGAACGACCAGAACCTCCCACAGTTGTTCGAGGACGCGTTCCTCTGAACGTGAGACGCGTAGCGTGACCGCGTGGCCACTCACGGCGACCGGCGCCGCTATCGTCCGCCAGCGGTCGCCACTCGCCGTGACCGTCTCATAGCGGTAGGAACTGTTCGCCGCGGCGAGAGCCGCCGGAGGCAGCGCGACCGCCGCTCCCGAGCGATGGAGCTGTTCCCCGGTGGCTGACCACACCTCGAACACTCGTTCGGGCTCGTGATCGGCGTCGTGGTGTTCTTCCTCTCTCCAGGCGATTCGACCGTCTGACGTTCGTGTGAGTCGTGCCTCCGCCGCTTCGAATTCCTCATGGAGCTGCTCGTCGAGTTGTTCGAGGAACTCGTGCCGCACGGCCAGGTACGTGGCCGTGGCGTACACGATGAGCATCGCTACCAGAACGAGCGCATACCAGCCGGTCAAGCGGGCACGAATTGACGCCGCCGTCCATCGTCCAATCATGGCTCGCCCTCGCGGAGCATGAAGCCCACGCCGCGGACCGTGTGGATGAGCCGACGCGCCCCCTCGGCGTCGACCTTCTTCCGGAGACGCGTGATCTGGACGTCGATCACGTTGTCAAGGGGGGTCGCCCGCCGTGGCTCCTTCCACACCTCCCGCGCGAGCATCTCGCGTGACACGACATGACCTTGATGGCGGAACAGGTACTCGAGCAGCTCGAATTCGCGAACGGTGAGGTCAAGAGTTCCGCCGGCGCGCGTGGCCCGCCGGGTGACGAGATCGATCTCCAGATCCGCGACCTTGAAACGGAGAATGTCCGAGGCCCGTCCGCGCCGAAGCAACGCGCGAATGCGGGCGAGGAGTTCGGGAAGAGCGAACGGTTTGACCAGATAGTCGTCGGCGCCGAGGTCGAGCCCCCTCACACGGTCGTCGACGCCGTCGCGAGCGGTGAGGATCAGCACTGGTGTCTGGACGTGCCGGCTCCTGAGCGTGTGCAGGATCTCGAGCCCGTTGCGCCCCGGCAGCATCAGATCCAGCAGCACCAGATCGAAGGCCTCGGCGTTCGCCCGATAGAAGCCGTCCTCACCCGTGGGGGCGATGACGACGTCGTAGTGCTCGGCCTGAAGTGCCGACGCCAGCACCTGAGCCAGCTTCCGCTCATCTTCCACGACGAGGACGCGCACACGCACATGGTATCGAGAACCGTCTTGGGTGTCCGTGTTTCTGACGCGAATGTCAGGAAGATGTCAGATGCCCACGCTCGCGGTCGCACATACGATCGACCCGCACTTGGCGCCGCCCGCGAAGCCGCAACAGGCGCGTGAACCGGAGTGGCCACATGCAGGACGTCGGGATGATCGTCACCGATTGCTACAGGACTGTGAGTTGGCGCCGGGTGGCGCGAGCGGTAACGGGAGCGTCGGTACTGAGCACGTTGCTACTGGCGAGTGCGGCGACCATGGCCGCACAGGACGGCTCGGACACGCCGCTGACCCTAGGAGGGGCCGTCGAACTCGCCCTTCGCAACCATCCCGCTACCCGCGAAGCACGAGCGGGTTCGGCGGCCGCGCTCGCCGATGTTGGCGTCGCACGCACAGCCTATCTGCCGCGACTCGACGCTCTGTGGCAGGTCAATCATGCAACGCGCAACAACGTCTTCGGTCTCGTGTTTCCGCAGATGGTCTTGCCGCAGGTGTCCGGCCCCGTACTCGGTGACACACTGGACGGGGTGTGGAGCAGTGCAGGCGGCCTGTCGCTGTCGTGGGAGGCGATTGATTTCGGGCGGCGCCGGGCAGGCGTGGACATGGCACGCGCGGAGTCCGGAGCGGCCGAGGCGCAATGGAAGGCGACGGAACTGGACGTGGCCAGTGCCGCTGCCGACGCCTACCTCGTTGTGCTCGCTGCCGAGGCGGCATCCACTGCGGCGCAGGCGAACGTCGAACGACTCGAGACCTTCGCCACGTCGGTCCGTGCGCTGGTCCAGAATCAGCTTCGCGCGGGCGCCGACCAGGCTCGAGCGGAAGCCGAACTGGCCGCGGCGAGAAACCGGCTCACCGAGGCGAGACGAAACCTCGATCTCGCGCGACTCGACCTGGCAGACGCCGTGGGGCGTCCCGGCGCTCGGCTGGTGCTGGCGCCGGGTGCCGTGCGGCAGCCACCGGCGCCGCCGGCGGGCGCGGATGCGTTCACGGCGGCGTCGCATCCGCATGCCGTGGCCGCGAACGCGCAGATCGATGCAGTGCGTGCTCGCGACAAGGTGCTCGAGCGTTCGTATTTTCCGCGCGTCGACCTGCAGGCAGTCCTGTCGGGCCGAGGCGTCAGCCGGCAGATCGACGGCACATCCTCCGAACGGTGGCTGGCGCCGGATGTCCCGAACTGGGCGGTCGGCATCTCGGTGACGTTTCCGGCGTTCGAGGTGTTTCGGAGCCAGGCCAGACGCGAAGTCGAAGCGCAACGACTCGGCGAAGCCACCGCCCGATACGATCGTACGCTTCAGATGCTGCACACCCGGGAAGCGCGCGCTCGCACGATCGTCACCGCTGCGTACGAGATCGCCGCGAATACACCGCAACAATTGCAGGCCGCACGTGACAGCGACACACAGGCGCGCGCCCGATACGACGCCGGCCTGACGAGTGTGCTGGAGGTTGCCGAGGCGCAGCGGCTGCTTGCCCAGGCCGAGGCCGAGAGTGCGGTCGCGGACCTGGCGGTGTGGCGCGCGCTCCTCGCGGACGCGGTCCTTCGGGGCGATATCCAGCCGTTCCTGAATCAGGTGCGGGCCCCGCAACCTTCGACCCGCCCAATCCGGTAGGAGCGAACGAACATGTGGCTGATTCGCGCAGCGTTACGAAGACCGATCACCGTGCTGATGCTCGTGCTCGGAGCCGGAGCGACGTCGCTGCTGGCCCTGCAGCGGATGCGCGCGGACATCCTGCCCGACCTCGGCACGCCTGTACTGTACGTGGCCCAGGCGTACGGCGGGATGGATCCGGCGCAGATGGAAGGCTATCTCGTCAACTACTACGAGTTTCACTTCCTCTACATCAACGGCATCGACCGAGTCGAGTCGAAGTCGATCCAGGACGTCGGGCTCGTCGCGCTGCACTTCCACCCCGGCACGGACATGGCCCAGGCGCTGGCCGAGACCGTGGCGCAGGTGAATCGTGCGCGCGCCTTCATGCCGCCCGGCACGGTGCCACCGGTGGTCTTGCGACAGGATGCCGGCAGCATGCCCGTTGGCTACGTCACGTTCTCCAGCGACACGCGAAGTCTGAACGAGATTCAGGACCTGGCCCTGTTTCGCGTGCGTCCGATGTTCGGCACACTGCCGGGCGTGTCCGGTCGCCCGCCGTTCGGCGGCAACCAGCGGACCATCGTCGTCAATGTCGATCCAAACCGTCTGCGTGCTTACGGATTGTCGGCCGATGAGGTCGTCCACGCCGTCGCGAAGAACAACGTGATCGTTCCGTCGGGCTACGTGCGGGTGGGCGAGGAAGCGAAGGCGGCGCCCATCAACGCCGTCGTTCGCAACATCGACGAACTGCTGGAGATTCCCCTGAGACCAGGCGCCGGCGCCACCGTATTCCTGCGCGACATCGGGACGGTCCAGGACACCATGGACATCCTGGCCGGCTACGCCATCGTCAACGGGCAGCGCAGTGTCTACTTGCCCGTCATCAAACGCGCGGACGCCTCGACGCTGGCCGTGGTGAACGAAGTCCGGCGTGCACTCCCGCAGATGCAGTCGCTCGTGCCCGAGGACATCGCGGTGAAGTTCGAGTTCGACCAGTCCCGGTACGTGACCAGCGCCATTCGTTCGCTGGCGACGGAAGGCATGCTCGGCGCCTTCCTGACCGGTGTGGCGGTGCTGGTCTTTCTCCGCGACGTCAGGGGGGCGCTGATCGTGATTGCGACGATTCCGCTGGCGCTGCTGGCGTCGATCGTCGGCCTCTGGCTCGCGGGACAGACGATCAACATCATGACCCTCGGCGGCCTGACGCTGGCCATCGGCATCCTGGTCGATGAATCCACGGTGGCCATCGAGAACATGCATACGCACCTGGCCCGACAAAAGAACAGAGCCCTCGCCATCCTCAACGCCGGCACCGAGGTGGCGGTCCCGCAGTTCCTGGCGATGTTGTGTGTGTCCGCCGTATTCACGCCGGCCCTCTTCATGGTGGGACCTGGCCGCGCCCTGTTCGTGCCGCTCGCACTGGCGGTGGCGTTCGCTATGGCGGCGTCCTATGTCCTGGCCCGTACGTTCGTGCCGGTGATGGCGACCTGGCTCTTGCGTCCGAAGGTTCACGCGGAGGCGGACGAGGGCACGACGCTCGAGCGGCTGCGTGCCGGGTATGGCCGCAGCCTGACTCACCTCGTGCGGCTGCGATGGGCCGTCGCGGGCGTCTACGTCGTCGTCGCGCTCGGCGTGGTGTTCGTGACCGGCCGACGAATCGGTTCGGAGATCTTTCCAACGGTCGATACCGGTCAACTGCAGATGCGGCTCAAGGCGCCGGCCGGTACGCGCGTCGAGCGAACGGAGCTCATCGCACAGACGGTTCTGCAGTTCATCGGTGCGCGGGCTGGTGTCAACAACGTCGAGGGGTCAATCGGATACGTCGGGATTCAGCCGACGAGCTATCCCATCAACAGCATTCTGTTGTGGACGAGCGGGCCGCACGAAGCCGTGCTACGCGTGGGGTTGCGACCGGACAGCGGCGTCTCGACCGAAGACCTGAAGGAGCAAGTGCGCGATGAGTTGCCACGCCTGGCACCGGGCACCAGTGTGGTGTTCGAGCCTGCGGACATCGTGAGTCAAGTGATGAGCTTCGGAGCATCAACGCCAATCGAGGTGGCCGTCTGGGGAGCGGACTTCGGGGCCAGCCGCAAGTACGCCGAGCATCTCCGCGCGAGGATCGCCGAGATCTCCAGCCTTCGTGACGTCCAGTTCGCGCAGCTGCTCGCCTACCCGAGCCTCAATATTCACGTGGACCGCGAGCGCGCCGGCCAACTGGGCGTCACGGTCGAGGACGTCGGGCGCTCGCTGGTCGCGGCCACGTCATCGACCCGATTCA
>ERZ1066125.377-NODE-377-length-10484-cov-8.899511_pt1 | contig 10484 bp, 5 predicted proteins | sample MGYA00382772_ERZ1066125 | MGnify/ENA primary metagenome ERZ1066125 (study PRJEB33369, sample SAMEA5778355) | biofilm metagenome | biome: Industrial cooling water; feature: Water cooling tower basin; material: Biofilm | place: United Arab Emirates | collected...
CCGTGGTGCTGGGCAGGTCGAGCGTGGGCGCTGCCCACGGCTGCCAGTGCGCGGGGCCGAGCGTGGCGAGCGGTGGCCGGGTGCCGAAGTCGTCGCCGCAGCGCGCGGTCTCGGCGGAGGCGCCCGCGGCGGGTTCGGTGGCTGCGTCGGCGCCGAGGCTGGCCAGGCCGCCTAGGCGCACGAACAGCGGCGACGCAGCCAGCGCGGTGCAGTCGAGTGCCGTGAGGCAATCGGCCCGCAGGGTGCGGGCTGCCTCCTGGTGCGCTGGTTCCGCCGCGGCCGCGCCGTAGGCGGCCAGCAGCCGCAGCATGATTGCGGCGCGGTTGGGGTGCGCCTTGTGTTCTGCGGCCAGGATCTCGATCGCCTTCGCCGGTTCGCCAGCGGCCAGCCAGGCGTCGGCCAGCAGCGTCTTGGGGAAACCTTCGAGCGCCGCGAACAGCGCCGCGGCGCCTTTGGCGTCGCCCTCGGCGAGCCGGCGTTCGCCGTCGAGTTCCTTCTGCAGGTCGAGCACGGCGCGCACCACGTCGGTGCCGCGGCGGGTGGCTTCCTCCAGCGAACGGTCGAGGGCCGGCCGGTCCGCGCCCGCGGTCATGGCGCGGTCCTCGGCCTGGTCGAGCTGCTTGGCCCGCTCGGCCCGCGCTTTGGGCAGCAGGTCCTTCACCGCAGCGGCGTAGCGATCGGCTTCCTGCCGGCGGCCGAGGCGGTAACACGCGCGCGCGAGCCCGCCGAGCCGCACCACTTCGGCGGCGGGGGCTTCGCTGGCCTCGAGGTGGCCGTCGGCCGCCAGTTCGAGCAGCGTGGCCCAGGCTTCGTGGTCCTCGCAGAGCGACACGAGGCGGGTGCGGGCGTAGCCGGCGATGCTGTCCTGGTTGCCGAGGTCGTTCCACTCCGGATGGCGCGGCAGCTCGGCGAGGTTCTTCGCCACCGCCAGCGCCGCGTCGAAGCGCCCCACGTGTGCGAGGCTGCGCGACAGCCACTCCTGGTTGTGGCCGTAGTTGTGGATCAGGAACGGCATCACGCGGTCGCGCAGCTGGTGGGCGTGGTCGACGCGGCCGCTCGCTTCCTGCTGCCACGCCGCGGCGAAGTGCCGATGCTTGCCCGCGTAGATGTGGCCCGCCATGTGCCACTGGTGGGCGATGCCCGGCGCGGTCTGGCCGATCACCGCCGCCGAAGGCAGCGCGCGTTCGCCCCGCTCCTGATCCCACAGGTGGACGCGGTAGTGGTGCGCTGGGTGCAGCGGTGCTTTGGCGAACACCTGGTCGAGCAGGGCGTCGACGGCCACGTGCGACACGATCGGCACGCCGCCGCCCCAGTCGTAGAGGTGCCAGATCTGCACGGCGAGCAGCGCTTTGGCTTCGAGATCGTCGGGAAACTCGTGCACGACCGCGCCGAGGTCCTTCACGAACTGCTTGCCGAGCCGTTCGCGCAGTTCTTTCGGCCGTTCGCGGTTCTTCTGCACCAGGGCCTGGATGGTGGTGTCGGCCTTGCCCGGCTCGGCACTGCGCAGGTCGCTGCGCGCGGCGTCGTCGATCTGGTAGTAGCCCGCCAGCGCATCGACGTAGAGCTGTTCGTGCCGCGGTGCGGCGGCGCTGCGCGCCACGGCGCGGGCGGCGAACCCGGCGGCGCGTTCGGGCGCTTCGGCGTTGCACATCGCCATGCCCCAATAGGCCATCGCGCACTCGGGATGCAGTTTGGCGACCTGCCGGAACGAGCGTTCGCCTTCGAAGAACCAGAAGCCGTGCAGTTGGCAGAGGCCTTGGTCGAACAGGACCTGGGCTTCGGGCGACAGTCCGCCGATCGGCAGGTGTACCTGCGCCGACATGCCGGGCATGGCGAACGCCGCCTGGCGCGGTCCTGCGTCGAAGGTGGTGCCGTGCTGCGAGTGGCCCGGGTCGGGAGCGCGATGCTGAGCTGGGGCCAGGGCTGCCAACAGCAGCATGGAGAACGGCAGGCGCAGGGCGGCTCGCATCGGGGAATCATGGGGGATCCCCGGGTGGGGGGGTAGCGCGAGGGCCTGATTCAGCGCGCCGCCACAGGTCTTGGCACCCACACCATCGTGGGTTCCTGCGGAATCCCCGAACGGAGATCGCCCTACGCCATCGCCTCACCATGGTCCGCGAGACCGTCGAACGACAGCCCATACCGCACCAGATACTTGCGCAAACGATCGGCATCGTTGGTCGTCACCCGTCTGGTGCGCGATACCGCGAACAGTTCGCGCCCCACAGCCGACAGGGAACGGTGCCTCCGGCACGCGCGCACGACCTCGGCGAGCTGCACACGATCGAAGCGATCGACTGCGGCCAGCTTGACGGGCCCGAGCACTGCTTCGAGCAGAGCGTCGTCGTCTGCGGCGGTTCCCGCGGCCGCTGGCCGGCCTTCACCACCACGTCGCCAATCCGCCCGCAGTCGCTCGATCTCGCCCCGCACATCGTCGTCGGTGATGCGTCCCGCGTTCGCCAGAGTGCCCAGACGGGTGATGCTGGCGTTGAGGTCGCGGAAGTTGCCGTACCACTGCCCGTCGACCGAAGTGGCGAAGTCCAGGTAGCGCCGCCGTGCCTCGGCGCTGAAGTGCACGCGCCGTCCAAGCCGCGCCGAGAAGCGTTCGAGTTCGAAGTCGACGTTCGGCTCGAGGTCTTCGATGCGTTCACGCAAGCCAGGCAAGCGGAACGTCCACAGGTTGATGCGCGCCAGCAAGTCCTCGCGGAACCGTCCCTGTGCCACCGCTGTGCTGAGATCGCGGTTGGTGCCGGCGATCAGTTGGAAGCTGCTCTCGACCTCCTGGTCGCTGCCGAGCGGCAGGAAGCGCTTTTCCTCCAGAGCGCGCAGCAGCATCGCCTGTTCGTCTCGGCCGAGTTCGCCGACTTCGTCGAGGAACAGCAAGCCACCGTTCGCCGCGCGCAGCAGCCCCGCACGATCTTGCAGGGCACCAGTGAACGCGCCGCGTTTGTGCCCGAACAGGGTCGAATGCGCACCGTCGCCGCGGATCGTCGCGCAGTTGACCTCGACGAACGGCCCGGCGAGCTGGTGGCGCTGCTTCTTCAGCTCGTAGACGCGCCGCGCCAGCTGCGACTTGCCGGCCCCCGTCGGCCCCATCAGCAGGATCGGCGCCGTCGATGCGGGGGCGACCCGTTCGAGCTGCGTGATGAGCGCGTTGAATGCGGCATTGCGCGTGGCGATGCCCGACTTCAGCAGCGATTCGCCCTGCCGATGCTCCTGCGCGAAGCGCTGCGCGAGCCGGTCGAAGCGCGACAGGTCGAGGTCGATGATCTGCCAGGTGCCGACCACGTCGGTGCTGTTGCTCGGCGGCGGACCCGTCTGCAGCAACCGCGCCGGGAAGTGCCGCGTCTCGGTGAGCAGGAACAGGCAGATCTGGGCGACGTGCGTGCCCGTTGTCATGTGCACGAGCAGTTCGTCGTCCTCGGGGTCGAAGGCGAGCTCCTTCGCCTTCTGGAACAGCGCGTCGAACACCTCCTCGAAGTCCCACGGATCGCGCAGGGAGATGTCGAGGCGCTCGACGACGGTCTCCGGCGAGACGGTGGCGATGTCGGCGGCGACCTGCTCGTAGAGCTTCGAGTAGCGGCGCTCGGCGAGCAGGATGAGCCGCTTCACCAGCAGGTCTTCGTGCTGGCAGATCGAGACGTTCGGCCGCCAGTGCTCCCAACGGTCGCGGCCGCTGCCGCGGTCGAGGGAGGTGCCGAGGAAGCTGACGACGGTGTGGCCGGCGGCTTTCGCCATGGAGATGGGTTCTTATCCCATGGGCGCGGTGCGCCGCCATGGCAACCCGAAGGCGCCACATGGCTCCCAGGATCGCGGCCGAGACGGCTCGAACGTGGTCTCGCGAGGCACCGTTGCCACTTGGCCCCCTGCTCTGGACCACCCCGTTCCTCGCTGTGCCGGCAACGGGGGCTATCCCAGGAGATATGAGGTTATCTCAGGGGATCATCGCGGCGCCCCAGGAGAGCGAGACCGGCCGCCATAAGGCAAGCGCAAGCGTCTTGCAGACAATAGCTTCTGTCATTCTCGCGGAATCTGGCGCCGCCGGCACGCCGTCTGCTCCAGCACAACCACTACCTTTCCCTGCGCCACTCCGATGAGCAACTTCGAAACCCTGGGCACGCACGGCGTCCCCATCCAGGCCTGGATCCGCGGCGTCGTCGCCGACGAGAAGGCCCTCCAGCAGCTCCGCAACGTCGCGCAGTTGCCGATCGTGCACCACCACGTCGCAGCGATGCCCGACGTGCACTTCGGCATCGGTGCCACCGTCGGCAGCGTGATCCCCACGCTCGGCGCGATCATCCCCGCCGCGGTCGGCGTCGACATCGGCTGCGGCATGATGGCGGTGCGCACGTCGCTCACGGCGAGCGACCTGCCCGACGACCTGAAGGGCCTGCGTGCGGCGATCGAACGCGCCGTTCCTCACGGCCGCACGCAGAACGGCGGCAAGGGCGACCGGGGTGCTTGGAGCAATCTGCCCGCGCGGCCCGAGGATGCCTGGAAGAAGCTCCGTACCGGCTACCAGCGCATCATCGACAAGCACCCCCGGCTCGACCGCGGCTCGACGGCCGAACACCTCGGCACGCTCGGCGGCGGCAACCACTTCATCGAGGTCTGCCTCGACGAAGCCCAGCGCGTCTGGGTGATGCTGCACAGCGGTTCGCGCGGCGTCGGCAACCGCATCGGCCAGCACTTCATCGACCTCGCCAAGAAGGACATGCAGAAGCACATCCACAACCTGCCCGACCAGGACCTCGCGTACTTCACGGAGGGCGCCGAGCACTTCGACGACTACGTGTTCGCGGTGGATTGGGCGCAGAAGTTCGCGCGCACCAACCGCGATCTGATGATGGCGGCGATCTTCGAGGTGCTCGTCAAGAGCAAGCTGCTGCCGAAGTTCACGCACGGCGAAGTCGCGGTGAACTGCCACCACAACTACGTGCAGAAGGAGGAGCACTTCGGTGCGTCCGTCTTCGTCACGCGGAAGGGCGCGGTGCGCGCGGGCCTCGGCGACCTCGGCATCATCCCCGGCTCGATGGGTGCGAAGTCGTACATCGTGCGCGGCAAGGGCAGCGCCGAGAGCTTTCATTCGTGCAGCCACGGCGCTGGCCGCCTGATGTCGCGTGGCGAAGCCAACCGGCGCTTCACGGTCGAAGAGCACATCGCCGCGACCGCTGGCGTGGAGTGCCGCAAGGACCAGGATGTCATCGATGAGACGCCGATGGCGTACAAGGACATCGACGCGGTGATGGCTGCGCAGAGTGACCTCGTCGAGATCGTGCATACGCTGAAGCAGGTCGTCTGCGTGAAGGGTTGACCCATGTTGTACCTCGATGGTTCGCTGGGCGAAGGCGGTGGCCAGGTGCTGCGCACGGCACTCGGTCTGTCCCTGGTCACCGGCACCGCGTTCGTGATCGAGAAGATCCGCGCTGGCCGCGAACAGCCGGGCCTGAAGCGTCAGCACCTCACCGCGGTCCTCGCTGCGGCCGAGGTCGGCTCGGCCCAGGTCGAAGGTGCCACGCTCGGTTCGATGCGGCTCGCGTTCAAGCCGAAGGCCCTGCGCGCGGGCGACTACCGCTTTGCGATCGGCACTGCGGGCAGCACCACGCTCGTACTGCAGACGATCCTGCCGGCCCTGCTGGCTGCCGACGGTCCGTCGACCGTCGAACTCGTCGGCGGTACCCACAACCCGATGGCGCCGCCGTTCGACTTCCTGCAGCACGCGTTCGCGCCGGTGCTGCACCGCATGGGTGCGTCGCTCGGACTGCAACTGCGCACGCACGGCTTCTATCCGGCCGGCGGCGGCCAGTGGCGCGCGACGATCGCCAAGGCCGCCTGGACACCCTGCGAACTGCTCACCCGCCAGGAGAAGCCGCAGTTCCGTGCCCGCATCGTGCTGGCGAAGATCCCCCAGCACGTCGGCGAACGCGAAGCGGCGACGCTGCGCGCGCGGCTCGGGCTGCGCGGCGACGAGGTGACGATCGAAGAGGTCGCGTCGGTGGGCCCGGGCAACGTCGTCATGCTGCGGCTGGGCTTCGGCGCGGTCACCGAGGTGGTCAGCGCGCTCGGCGAACGCAGCGTGCGCGCGGAGGACGTCGCGGCGCAGGTGGCCGACGAAGCGGGAACGCTGCTGGCCGCGAACGTGCCGGTCGGCGAACACCTCGCCGACCAGCTGCTGATCCCGATGGCGCTCGCCGGCGGCGGTGCGTTCCGCACGTTGCCGCCGAGCCGGCACACGACGACCAATGCACAGGTGATCGAGCAGTTCCTGCCGGTGCTGTTCACCATGCGCGAAGACCAACGCCAGCCGGGTAGCTGGGTGGTCAGCGTGCGGCCGCGCTGAGGGTCGAGCGACAACACCCGCCAAGGGCGCAGCGCCTTGGCATCGGCCGGCAGTTGCTCACGCTCGCTCGAGCGTGGGTGCGTACTGCCCGGCCCCGGTGCCCGCTACGGGCCCGGCGCCAGCCGTTCGGCGCCGCAGTAGACCGTGTGCCGGTCGCCGCGCGCAAAACCGACCAGCGTCGCCCCCGCACCTTCGCACAGATCGAACGCCAACGCACTCGGGGCCGACACCGACACCACCACCGGCAACCGCAGCCGCAGGCACTTCACCACCAAGTCGAAGCCCGCGCGCCCCGACAGCACCGCGACCGCGCGCGCGAAATCCGCCCCGGCACGCGCCGCCTGCCCGATCGCCTGGTCGAGCGCGTTGTGCCGCCCCACGTCTTCGCCAGCGCCCAGCACGGTGCCGTGCGCATCGGCGATCAGGGCCCCATGGCAGGCGCCGGTCGCCGCGAACAGCGGCTGGCGTCGCGTCAGTGCGTCGACCAGGGTCGCGATCCGCGCGGCTGGCAGGCGCGGCACGCCCGGCAGCAACGGTGGCAGGTCGTCGAGGATCGCTGCGGCATCGGTGAGCCCGCAGATGCCGCACGAACTGCGCAGTTCGTGGGTGCGCGCCAGCCGCGCGCGCGCCAGCGGCCCAGGCGGGCGACGCAGGGTCATGTGCAGTTCGTCGACGCGCTGCAGTTCGGCGCAGCCTGGCACGGGGCGGGCTTCGAGCAGCTCGGCCGGGTCGGTGACGATGCCTTCGCCGAGCAGGAAACCCAGCGCCAAGTCGGCGTCGCGGCCCGGGGTGCGCATGGTCAGCAGTTGTTGGTCCGCGAGCACCAGCAGCAGCGGTTCTTCGCGTACCAGCAGGTCCTGGCGGCCGTCGGCGCGGCGGCGTCGGGCTGCACCGTCGGGAGGCTTCGGCGCGTCGCTCATCCCCACGCCTGCTTCAGGCAGCGCGCCACGAACTGCGCGCGCAGTTTGCCCAGGTCGCGGGGGGAAGGGCGCCCGGTGATGGTCAGGTTGGTCAGGAGCGGGGGACTGCCGAGGCGCAAGAACAGCCACAGCTCCCCGCTGGTGAAACCCTGGGCGTCGACATTGGCCATGGCCTTGCCGTTCACGGTGACCACCAGGGACTTCTCGCCATCGCACTCGAACTGCAATTTGTTCGGCCGGTCGGTCGCCAGCATCGCGCCGCCACCGATCGGCCGCGGATCGATCTCTGCGTCGTTGCTCTGCAGCACCTGCACCGATCCAACCGGCGTGGCGAACAAGGCGCCGCCGGCATGGGCGCCCATGGCGACGAAGAAGTCGAGTTCCTGGGCGGTCTGCACGTGCAGGTCGAACGCCACGGATTGCCGGCCGGCCATCGGCACGATCCAGCGCAGCAGGGCCGATCCGCCGAGCTGGTAGCCCTTGCCCCAGGCGGTGATGCCGGCTGGGCCGCCGTAGGGCACGCGCCCGCCGCGGTTCAGCCACTTGCTCTCGTCCTCGGGCACCGGGGTGAAGTCCGCCGTCGGCGCTTTGCTGGGGTCGTCGTAGACCACCTGGATCCGGCCATCGGCCAGCTTGGTCACCTTGCCGGTGATGCCGAGGCCGTCGAGATCGTCGGCGCGGAAGCAGCGTTCGGCGTAGGCGCGCACCAGTTCGTCGAGCGCTGGTCGGCGCTGCTGCAGCAGGGGCGAACCGCGGTGGTCGGCGAGCAGTTGCACGGCGCGTTGCAGGCAGCGGCTGGCTTCGGCCGCATCGTTGGTGCGCGGGAGCCCTTGCAGTTCGGCCAGAGCCTCGGCGCCGCGCGCCTGCTCGGCATCGAGGTCGGCCACCAGATCGGTGCGCAGGCCTTCGTAGGTCGAGTAGCCCTTGTCCAGCTTGTCCTTCAACTTGGCCAGTGGCTCGCCTTCGAGGTAACGCAGCCAGACCTCGATCCAACCGGCTTTGCCGTCGAACGGCGCAGGCTTCAGGCGGTTGCCGGCGGTGCGCAGCTCGGTCGGGGTCCACGCGGTCAGTGGCACTTCGCGTTCTTCCTTGCCCACTTGCAGCACGAAGCTGCCGCGGTCGGTGCGGCGCACGAACTTGCCCTTGGTGCCGCCCACCGCCACCTGCCCCTTGCTGCGCTCCACCTCGGCGAGCACCTTCTCGCGCAGCTCGAGCAGGGCCAGGATGCGCTGCCGTTCGCGTTGCAGCAGCGCGGATTCCGCCGGGGTCCGGCATTGGCCCTCCGCGGGCAGCATGGACAGCGCGCTGTCGTAGTGGCCGCGGCCGCACAGCCGCCGGGCTCCGGCGAAGCGATCGGGGAAGTCGTTGGGCTGCCACTGCAGACCCTGGTCGGCGAAGGCGATGGGCGGGGCGAGGTTGGTGTCGCTCTCGAGCTCACCCGGGGGCAGGTCCGGGCTCTTCTGCCGGATCAGGGCGTCGAGCCAGGTGGTCCATTCCTGGTCCAGCGCGGCCACGGCGTCCGGCCGTTCGCAGGCGAACACCTCCTGGAACAGGGCCACGCCGCTGCCGCCCTTCTGCACCCGGTCCAGGTAGCGCAGGAACTGCGGCAAGCGACTGCCGTTGGCGCCTTCGTGGAGAAAGCGCACGAACAGTGCCGACTGGGCGTAGAACACCGCCAGCGCCAGTTCGGTGCGCAAGCCGCCGGGGGCCCGGCGCTGGGCCGCTTCGAGCACTTCGCGGTACGAGTTCGCCGCGACCAGGTCCACCAGCGGGGCGAAGTACGGCTTGCCGGCGCGCTGGAACCTGGCGAAGCGCAGCGCCGCCACGTGGTCCGCATCCACCTGGGGATCCGCCAGGGACGAGGCCACGTTGGTGCAGCCACTGCGGAACTCGGCGAAGCCTTCGTTGTAGAACACCGGCCGCGTCATCTGCCCGGTGGGCGAGTGCGCGTGCTGCAGCGCATGCACGAACTCGTGCAGCAGCGCGTGCAGGTCCTCGGTCTTGGTGTTGTGGCGCGCGAATGCATCGAGGTAGGTGACCGCCAGCTGCAGGTCCGGCGTGTAGTGCGCGCGCATGTTGGCCAGCGACGGATCGCCGACCGCAGTGCGGAAGTCCATGTAGCGGCCGGCGCTGCTGAGCACCGCGATGGCATAGCCACCGCAGTTCGCGTGCCGCTGCAGCGCCGCGGGCTGGCGGTACTTGGCCTCGAACTGCCGGGTCAGTTCGTGCAGGAACGGCAGGTAGCCGTTCACCACGCCCAGCTCGTAGTCCGAGGCGTCGTCGGGGGCCTTCTCGACGTAGAACAGGAACGGCGGTCGTTCGACGCGGATGGTCTTGACCTTGCCGAAGAACGGGTGCGCCTTCAGCCGTTCGTCCATGCGCTGGCGGAATGCGGCGAACTCCTCCTGCGCTGGCATTGCCGCCAGCAGGGCCGCAGCAGCGCAGAGTGGCAGCGTGGCGGAGGGCAGCTTCATGGTCGGTGCCGCGCCAATGTCGACGGCCTCCATACCCCAGTCAATGCCGCGCCGGGGAATCGCGGTGCGGGCGCGCGCGGTTGCGTTCAGCGGTGCAGAGCCGGCACCGGGTTGCTCGGTTCGAACGCTGCATTCGGCAACAGCCCGACCCCTTGCCAGACCAGTGTCACGCCCTGCACCCAAGGTGCGTTCGGCACGGCATAGCTGGCCGTGAGTGGCAATGCCCCAAGCGCCAACACGCTCGCCGTTCCAGGCAGCAGCCACACGGGATGGCTCGCCCCCGCCGGCAGATACGCGGGGCCCGGCGCGCCGATCGCCAGGGCCCCCAGCAGCGCTGGGCCGGTCAGCGCAGCCATCGCCGTGCCGCCGAGCGGCCCTGCCGTGGCGGTGAGCCCTGGCAGAGTCGACGGGTTGACCACGATGCCAGCCGCGAACGGCTGCGTCGGTGCGTTCTGCAACACCACGCCCGCACCGAGGTCGAGCGAGCCGGAGCCCGACGCAATGGCGCCCTGGCCCGAGGACGCCACCAAGATGCAGGCAGAGCGCAGGTCGAGGTGGCTCTGGTGCAGCGCAAGCGTCGGCGCGACGATGCCGGCGCGGATCGTGCAGTCGGTGCCGTCCACGGTGCTGTTCGCGATGGACATCGGCACCGCCAAGCTTGCCGCAAACGTGCTCGAGGTCAGGGTGGCGGCGCACCGTTGCAGCTGCAGCGCGCTGTCGAACAGGCCGCTCGTGGCGAACGTGCAGCGC
>ERZ1066125.378-NODE-378-length-10468-cov-8.364160_pt1 | contig 10468 bp, 10 predicted proteins | sample MGYA00382772_ERZ1066125 | MGnify/ENA primary metagenome ERZ1066125 (study PRJEB33369, sample SAMEA5778355) | biofilm metagenome | biome: Industrial cooling water; feature: Water cooling tower basin; material: Biofilm | place: United Arab Emirates | collected...
GCAGCACCGGCGATGCGTTCGCGGTGTTCGCGCAGGGGCTGACGCTCGATCTCCTGCTGGTGGAGGCGAACCGCCGCTTGCGCGATCTGGCGCCGCGCTACGAACTGCGGCGCAACCACGGCACGGATCTGGATTTCGTGGTGGTGGATCGCGATCTGGGCGGGACGCGGCGCAGTTTGCAGACGCTGTCGGGTGGCGAGACGTTCTTGGTGTCGCTGGCGCTGGCGCTCGGGTTGGCGAGTCTGGCGGCGCCGCGGGCGCGCATCGAGACGCTGTTCTTGGACGAGGGCTTCGGCACGCTCGATGCACAGAGTCTGGAGCAGGCGCTGGGGGCGCTGGATGCGCTGCAGGCGGCGGGGTGCCAGGTGGGGGTGATCTCGCACGTCGACGGGATCGCCGAGCGGATCGGGGCGTGGGTCGAGGTGCGGGCGGAAGGGGGTGGGCGGAGCCGGTTGCGGGTGGTGGGGGTGGCGGGGAGCTGACGGCGGTCGGTGCGCTGCGGGCTGGCGGCACGGGCGCGCGAAGTGGGTTCGGCGGCCTTCCGTGCTCCCATTGACAAGAAACATTGTCAAAGGTAGCATGGGGGCCCTGATGATCGACGTCGAAGTCATCGAAGACCATGCTGCTGCGGCAGTTGCGCTCGACCCAACCCGGGCACAACTGCTTGCGGTGCTGGCCGAGCCGAACAGTGCCGCCGGCCTCGCGGCGCGGGTCGGTCTGCCGCGGCAGAAAGTGAACTACCACCTGCGCGCTCTGGAGGCCCACGGCCTGGTGCGCGAGGTCGGCACGCGCAAGTGGGGCGGCCTGGTCGAACGGCGTTTGGTGGCGTCCGCCGCGGCGTATGTGGTCTCGCCGGGGGCTCTCGGGCCGGTCGAAGTGACCCCGGCCCGCACTGCCGACCGTCTCTCGGCGAGTTACTTGGTCGCCTTGGCGGCGCGCGCCGTGGGCGAAGTCGGCGGTCTGCTGCGCCGCGCGTTCGCTGCGGGCCAGCGCTTGGCCACGCTGTCGATCGACGCCGAAGTGCGCTTCCGCAGTGCCGCCGAACGCGCGGCCTTCAGCCGGGAGTTGGCGGTAGCGGTCGCGGACCTGGTGGCCCGCTACCACGACAGCAAGGCCGCCGGCGGGCGCGCGCATCGGTTGCTGGTGATGGCGCATCCGCTGCCGGTGGCGGGCCAGCCCGAGCCAGACGCGGAGCCCAGTTCGCGCACTTCTGCAGTTCCCCCCAGTCCCCCCGTTCCAACCGAGCCATCCCCATGAGCGTCAAGAAGGAGCCCTCCGGGCGCCGCAGCGTCCAGGTCGAAGTCGAGGTCCCCGGCACCCCCGAACAGGTCTGGCAGGCCATCGCCAGCGGCCCTGGCATCACGGCGTGGTTCGTGCCGACCCAGCTCGAGGGCAAGCCCGGCGGTGCCCTGAGCTGCGACTTCGGCGGCGGCATGGTTTCGTCGGCGCAGATCACCGAGTGGCAGCCGCCGCATCGGTTCGTCGCCGAAGACCGTTCCTGGCTGCAGGGCGGCCCACCGGTGGCCACCGAGTGGACGGTCGAAGCGGCGCGCGGCGGCACCTGCATCGTGCGGGTGGTGCACAGCCTGTTCGCCAGCACCGACGACTGGGACGGTCAGCTCGAGGGCACCGAACACGGCTGGCCCGGCTACTTCCGGGTGCTGCGGCACTACCTCGCGCACCACGCGGGGCAGCGCGCCATGGCGTTTTCGCTCATGGTGCCGAGTGGCATGCCGGCGGCGGCGGCCTGGTCGGTGCTGGCGCGCGCCCTCGGGCTCGCGGCACCACAGCCAGGCCAAGCGGTGCGCGCCCTGGCTCCAGGGGCCAAGGCCCTGGTTGGGGTCGTGCAGGCGGTCGACCGCGTGCCGCAGGGCGAAGGCGCGATGCTGGTGGTCCAGGAGCCGGCCCCCGGCGTGGTGCTGCCGAGTGCGATGGACTGCATGGGCATGCAGATGGTGACGCTGCAGGCGTTCTTCTACGGCGAACGGGCCGCAGCAGCGGCGGCGGACCGCGACCGGTGGCAGGCGTGGCTGGCAGCGTTGTTTCCGGGCACTGGGGGGTGAGGTGCCCCGGGCTTCCTGTTGCGGTGCTGGCCCACGCCTTCGAGGATTCTGCTACCGTGAGCCGTGGTCGGGCGCTTCACGAGCCCGGCTGCAGCGCAGGTTGCTGCGAAGGTTGCCTTGGGGCTGTTTGCGCGTCTCGAGGCTGCCTGTTGCTGTCCACTTCCAGTCCCCACTCCAGAAGCCCATGTACCAAGTCCTGTTTGCGGCAGCGATGGTGGCCGGCGCCACGATCGCTCAGTCCCCTCTCACTACGACGTTTGCCCACAACAACGGCGGCATGGTCGGCGGTTGCGTCTACTTCGACCTGGTGGTGAACGTGCCGATCGTCATCACGGGCATCGACCTCAACCTCAACGGCTCGGGCTCGGTCGACGTCTACACCGTCGCAAACACCCGCGTCGGCAATCAGTTGAACCAAGCGGCATGGACGCAGGTCGCCAGTGGCACCGTGGCTGGCGCTGTTTCCGGTGCGCCGTCTCCGCTCGGCGGTTTGGCGCCAACCACCCTGGCCCCCGGCAGCTACGGCGTGGCTTTGGTTGGCGTTGGCGTGGCGCACAGTTACACCAACGGCAATGGCAGCAACCAGACCTACAGCACCTCGGAGCTGACTCTGAATGGCGGGGAAGCGTCGAACTCACCCTTCTCGGGGGGGCTGTTCTCGCCCCGTATCGTGAACTGCAACATCTACTACACACTCGGCGGCGGCGGCGGCAGGGTGCTCGCGGTCAGGACCAACTACGGCTCTGGCTGCATCGGGTGTGCCGAGTCGTTCTACGAGAATTTCTCGAGCGGCGCGACGTTCGACCTGAACGGCACCAGCCTGCTCGGCTCTCCGAATGCCAGTGGCTACCACGTCCAGACCGGCTCGGCCTATGTGGCGCCGGGTGGCGGCGCCACGGTGCTGCCGTTGACCGATGATTCCGAGGCCACGATCCTCCTCGGCAACCCGTTCCCGTTGGCCTGTGGTGCGGGCATGGCGACCAGTCTGGTGGTCTGTTCCAATGGGTTCGTTTCGGTTGCGTCGGGCAATGGCGTAGCCTTCACGCCGACTGTTGCGGCGATGCTGAACGCACCCCAGACAGCCTGGTGGTGCTGGCACGACTTCAACCCGTCTGCCGCCGGCAGCGGCCAGGTCAAGCACGAGGTTGTCGGTAGTGCGGACGTCATCACCTGGGACGGCGTGTTCGACTTTGGCAGCACGAGCGCCAATACCTGGCAGATGGTGTTCCACAGCAGCGGAGAGGTCGAGTGGCGCTTCCAGCAGATGAGCTCGGGCGGCAACGCCATGCTGGTGGGCTACTCGCCCGGTGGGGCAAGCTCGGATCCAGGGGCCCTCGATCTCTCGGCTGCCTTGCCGAGCGGTTTCCCGGTCTGCTGCCAGAGCGCGTTGCCGCTGGCCCTCGACGCTTCGGCGCGTCCGTTGGTCGGCAGCCAGGTGACGATGACGACCACGAACATCCCGGCGGGCGCCATGCTCGGCACGCTGCTGGTCGGTCTGACGCAGTACAACCCAGGGTTGCCGTACCCGGGCTTGTCGGTTGGTTGTGTGCTGCACCACGACGACCTTGCCCGGCATCCGTACATTCCGGTGGGAACCTCGATGACCCATGCACTCGGGTTCCTGAATCCCGTGGCCAACTACCCAGGTGTCACGGTGCAGTTGCAGGCGGCGGTGCTCACCGCCGGTGGGTTGGCGCTGACCAGCAACGGGGTGTCGCTGACGATCGGCGATTTCTGATGCGGCGATTCTGCGGGTTGGGCGTCGAACGAGCCGCGCTGCACGGCGGGTGCCGAGCGTGGCGAGGATCGGCTTGCGGGGCAGTTCCCGGGAGCTCGCAGTCCACGCTTGTATCCGCGGCGCGGTTCGCTAACCCAGCCGCATGGATACGCCGAAGCCGCGCGGTCTCTCCCTGCCGACCCGCATCCTGCTGGGCCTGTTGGTCGGCGCTGCCGTCGGCATCGCGCTGAACGTGCTCTACGCGCCGCCGCTCGGCGACGCCAAGTCGGAGGCCTTCGTCGCGATCGAGCAGGTCGCCGACCGCTGGGTCAAGCCGCTCGGCGATCTGTTCCTGCGCCTCCTGTTCATGGTGGTGGTGCCGATCGTGTTCTGCTCGCTGTTCCTCGGCGTGGCGGGGCTCGGCAGTGTGCAGAAACTCGGTCGCCTCGGCAGCCGCACACTGCTGTGGTTCCTCGGCACCACGTCGTTGGCGGTGGTGATCGGTCTCGTGCTGGTGCGCACGTTCGAACCCGGGCGGCGCATGGATCCGGCGGTGGCCGCGCAGGTGCAGGCGCAGTACCTCGGCGCGGCGCAAGAACGCATCACCCAGGCCAAGGGCGCCAAGAGCGGTCTGGAGATGGTCGTCGACCTGGTGCCGACCAACGTGGTCGCCGCCGCCGGCGACAACAAGCAGGTGCTCGGCCTGATCGTGTTCGCGCTGCTGCTCGGTGCCGCCGCCACCCAGCTCGGCCGCGAACGCACCGCGGCGCTCTGCCAGATGCTCGAAGCGGTCTACGAGCTGTGCGTGCGCGTGCTCGGCTGGACCATGCGCTTGGCCCCGCTCGGGGTCGCGGCGCTGATCTTCCACGCGACGGTGAAGCTCGGCTTGCCGGTGCTGCAGCTGGTCGGCTGGTACTTCCTGGTCGCCATGGGCGGCCTGGTGTTCTACCAGCTGGTGGTGATCACGCTGCTGGCGAAGGTGTTCGCCGGGCTGTCTCCAGGGCGGTTCTACCGCGGCTGCCGCACGCTGCTGGTCACGGCGTTCTCGACTTCGTCGTCGAACGCCACGCTGCCGACCACGATCCGCACCGCCGTCGACGAGTTCGGCGCGCCGCGCGAGATCGCCGGCTTCGTGATGCCGCTCGGTGCCACCATGAACATGAACGGCACGGCGCTGTTCGAAGGTGTGTCGGTGCTGTTCCTGGCCCAGGTCTACGGCAAGGACCTCGGCATCGGCGAGCAGTTGCTGGTGCTCGGCATGGCGGTGCTCACGGCGATCGGCGCGGCCGGGGTGCCGGGTGGGTCGCTGCCGCTGCTCGCGATCGTGCTGACGCAGGTCGGGGTGCCGCCCGAACTGCTGGCGCTGATCCTGGGGGTCGATCGGCTGGTCGACATGACGCGCACGGTGCCGAACGTGACCAGTGATCTGGTGTGCAGTTTGTGGCTGGCGCGGCGCGAAGGGCATGCGCTGCGGTGAGGCGATACTGCGGAGTCGAGGTCGTTCGGCATCGAGCGCCGCGTTAGACTGAGCCGAGGCCATGTCGGTCTACCTGGAACTGACTGCAGACTTCAACCGCGGCCGCCTGCGCACCATCGTGTGCAGCGGCCAGGCAGTGGTCCTGCTCCGCCTTGCGATCGCCAGCAAGGATGGCGATTGGATCCTGCGCGAAGACCAGGAGTCGCTCGACCACGTGCTCGGCGAGCTCGGGCGTCGCGGTGCCCGCTACCGGTTCGGCGCGCCGATGGACCTGCGTTGGCTGCGCGGTGGCTGGAGTTGCCATCTGGAGTTTCCGCACGAGGGCACGCGGGTGCGAACGGACTTCTTCACCCGTCCCCCCCGGGTGTCGGCCTCTCGGCTGGCCAACCTCTGGCAGGAGCAAGAAGGCAAATCCCCACCTTTCACGGCGGCTGCCGACTTGTTGCTGATCAAGCAGACTGCTCGGGAGAAGGACTGGCCGATCGTCGGCGAACTCGCCCGTCTGCTGGCAGATCCTGCCGACCAGATGCGGCATTCGCGCAGCGCCAGGGATCTGTTGGCGCTCGCTGCCGCCCATCCTGAGTTGGTGGTGCCTCTGGTCCGTGAGCGCCCTGCCTTGGCCGCATTGTCCGGCGGCTTGGATCGCTTGCGGATCGAGCTGGAGCGCGAACGCTTCGCCGCCATGGACGCCGATGCGCAGCGGGTGCAGCGTTATCTCGCTGCCGCCGCGGGTCTGCAGTCCGTCTGGCCCGAACTCGAACGCAGGATGGCGGAACTGCCACTGCATCAAGCCCACCGTCTGCTGGTAGACTCTGCCACTGCATGTCTGCCGAACTGCCCGACCGCTTCCTGAGCGAAGAGGATCTGGACCTACGTTCCCTTTCATGGGAGGAACTGCTGATTTGGTGGGACAGGTTTCTGCAGGCGGCGCAGGCCAGCAACGACCTCGACGAGTTCGAATACAGCCACGGGGTGTTCGCGATCCCGCGCCGCGACTGGCCGGAGGCGATGCGTCCGCCGATCGAGCGCGATGGATTGCCACCTCAACCGCCGCAAGGCTCCTCCGGCTGATCGATCACGTACCCCATCGTGCGCAGCCGGTGCGGCACCACCGGGAACAGCCACAGCCCGGTACAGCGGTAGGTGAGCAGCCAGCGCGACCGTTCGCTCGCGTCCCCCGGGCGGAAGCCGAAGTGCGGCGCCGGCGCGCGGTGGGCGGGGGTCCACAATTGCCAGGCGGGGGCCAACGGCGCGCCGGGGCAGCCGAGGGCCGGGCCCTGGTCGAAGCTGGCGGGGACCGGCACGCTGCCGAAGTGGAAGCAGGTCTGGGCCGGGAGGTGGGCGAACAGCAGGAACAGCGCGGCGAGGCGCGCGATGCAGGCGAGGATGGGTGCCATGCCAGGTAGGGAACGGCGGCCCCCGATTCCGCCCGGATTTCCCGAAGTTTCTGCCGGCGCGCCTTTCCCGGCGCCTGCCGCTGCGTCCTGGGCTTCCGCCGCGCTCTCGCTATCCTGCCACGGCCCGATGAGCGACGTCCTGCACAGCCAGATCAAGCCGGGTTCGCCCGAGTTCCAGCAGAATCGCGAACACCACCTGCGCTCGGTCGCCGAGGTCGCAGCCTTGGTCGCCGCCGCGCGCCAGGGCGGTGGTGCCGAGACGGTGGCCCGCCACCACAAACGCGGCAAGCTGCTGGCCCGCGAACGCATCGCCGCGATCCTCGATCCCGGTGCGCCGTTCCTCGAATTGTCGCCGCTCGCGGCGCACGGTCTCTACGGCGGCGACGCGCCGAGTGCGGGCATCGTCACCGGCATCGGCCTGGTGCACGGCCGCGAAGTGATGCTGGTCGCCAACGACGCCACGGTCAAAGGCGGCACCTACTTCCCGATGACCGTCAAGAAGCACGTGCGCGCCCAGGAGATCGCCCTGGAGAACCGCCTGCCGTGCCTCTACCTGGTCGACTCGGGCGGTGCGTTCCTGCCGCTGCAGGCCGAAGTGTTCCCCGACCGCGACCACTTCGGCCGCATCTTCTACAACCAGGCGCGCCTGTCGGCGCAACGCATCCCGCAGCTCGCCGTGGTGCTCGGTTCGTGCACCGCCGGCGGCGCCTACGTGCCGGCGATGAGCGACGAGAGCATCATCGTCAAGGGCAACGGCACCATCTTCCTCGGCGGTCCGCCGCTGGTGAAGGCGGCGACCGGCGAAGTGGTGTCCGCCGAGGACCTGGGCGGTGCCGACGTGCACACCCGCTTGTCCGGCGTCGCCGACCACTTCGCCGAAGACGAACCGCACGCGCTGGCGCTGTGCCGGCAGTTGGTGCAGCACCTGAACCGCACGCGGTGCGACCAGGTGGCCGTGCAGGAGCCCGAGGACCCGCTCTACGACCCCGAAGAACTGCTCGGCGTGCTGCCGCGCGACACGCGCACGCCGTACGACGTGCGCGAAGTGATCGCGCGGTTGGTCGACGGCAGCCGTTTTCACGAGTTCAAGGCGCGTTACGGCACCACGCTGGTCTGCGGCTTCGCGCACCTGCACGGTCTGCCGGTCGGCATCGTCGCCAACAACGGCATCCTGTTCCGCGAGAGCGCGCAGAAGGCGGCGCACTTCGTCGAGCTGTGCAGCCAGCGCAAGGTGCCCTTGCTGTTCCTGCAGAACATCACGGGGTTCATGGTCGGCAAGCAGTACGAGACCGGCGGGATCGCCAAGGACGGCGCGAAGATGGTGCAGGCGGTGGCCACTGCACCGGTGCCGAAACTGACGGTGCTGATCGGTGGTTCGTTCGGCGCTGGCAATTACGGGATGTGTGGGCGCGCCTACCAGCCGCGGTTCTTGTTCACCTGGCCGAATTCGCGGATCTCGGTGATGGGCGGCGAGCAGGCGGCCGGGGTGCTGGTGCAGGTCAAGAAGGACCAGCTCGAGGAGAAGGGGCAGCAGCTGTCGGCCGAGGAGGAGCAGCGCATGCGCGCGCCGATTCTGGAGAAGTACGAGACCGAAGGGCACCCGTTGTACGCGACGGCGCGGCTGTGGGACGACGGGGTGGTCGATCCGCGGCAGACGCGTTCGGTGCTGGCGTTGGCGCTGGCGGCGAGTTTGAACGCGCCGATCGAGGATTGGCGGGCGCCGGTGTTCCGGATGTGAGGGAGGTGGGCCAACCCCAGGTGGGTTCGAATTTGAATGCCGCCCCCCGCTGGTGGTGGTTGCTCGGGTTGGCGGTGGTGGGGTGGGGCAGAATTCGCATGCCGAGTGGGTCAGACTTAGATTGCCGCCAGCAGCGAGAACGGGCTCGGATGGCCTGAAGGCCTGGGATCGGGGCGTCCAGGCATCGGGCGAGGGCTTTCGCAACACGTCGCGTGGGCGCTTGGTTTCTCACGGTGTCGCGACAGGAGCAGGCTAGTTTGATAGCGCTGTCAGGCGATGGCCGACTCCGCTACTGCTTGCGGCTGGCGCCGGTGAAGTAGTACCTGAGCACCACTACGAACATCGCAACAGCCCCAGCAGTAACGGTACCTGCTAGGGCGACCAGGACGGCACTCGGCAGTTCGAACGCGAACACGAGGTCCAGCGGTGTCCAGGCCTTCCACGTAGAAACAAAACTGGAGCACTCGGCCAAGCAGATCGCCCACCCGATGGCGAGGAAAACGAACAGCGCGTAGGCGTAACCGAAGTTGTGCTTGATCAGCCGTGCGATCCGGGCACGCAACGGTGGGGCACAGAGCAGGACGATCGCGAAGCACGTAGCCCAGAGCAGCGCGGCCATGAGGTTGGGGCACGTCGGTGCGGAGGCTGGAGCCCGGACGCCTGTTGCGATGCAGGCCGCAAAGACCGCCGAGGCCCAATACCTCAAGAGGCGATACAGCTCCTCAGAGTACAGGTTTCGAATCTTGCTGGCTTCGATCGCCCGGTCTCGGTTGAGCTGCTCTTCTTCTTCCCGGGCCGCCTGCCGACCCCCTTCGGTCACTTCCATCGTCCCGGGCTCGGGCTCCCGGATCGACTCCAGTTGCTCGTCGGGCTGAAGCAATGTCACTTGCCAGCCTTCTGCCGGAAGAACTTCTGGATCTCGGCATCGGGGATGTCAGTGCCCTTCTTGTTCTTGCCTCCGTTGTTCCAGATGACGTGCCACGGGGAGCCCGTCGCATGCGTCATCTCACTCAGTTCCACAGCGTTGAAGCGGCCGTAGACGCTCCAGACCTTCTCGACGAGCTTCCGGTCGAAGCCATCAACCGGCAGAGGCTCTCCTTCGCCGAAGATGGCCTGCGCCGAAAGCCTTGTGCCAGTAGGAATCGCCTCGGCGCCGTAGTACTTGAGCACGTGGTAGAGCGAGGGAACGACCGGGCCGAATCGCCACGCCTCCACCTGTTCGTTGATCAGGGGACGGTCGGCCAGCGCGAGCGTCCAGCCGTGGGCGAAGTAGACCAACTTCTGCACCTTCATCGGTGTCAGACGTTCGTAGTCGCGCTCCGCAAGCTCTAGGAATACGTCGGCGATGAGCTTCGGATCGTAGATCATCAGGCGTTGGCGCTCCTCTGCAAAGGCACGCGAGCATACCCGGAGATCACATCTGCGTCTCGTGGAGGTTGGCGAGCGGTTGCTGTCAGGGCTGGTGGCCGCGGCGATCGAAGGCCGGGCGCGCTGGGCGAACGCGCCGGGCAGCGGGATGGTCGAGTCGGGCAGGACCGTTCTGGGCTGCAGGCGCCGCGGCGGAAGGGGCCGTTGTGCGCGGAGTCTGGCGGGTTCTTGCTGCACGCTGGCGCGTGGGTGGCGGTCTTGGATCGGGAACGTCTCGAGAAGTTGTGCCGTTACGGCAGGCTTCCGGCGGTGGCCGAGTCGCGGCTGGTGGAGCTCGGCGGTGGAAGGATCGGGTATGCGCTGAAGAAGCGTTGGCGGGATGGCACGACCGCGGTGGTGATGACGCAGGAGGTGTTGATGGAGCGTCTCTGGGCGCTGGTGCCACGGCCGCGGAAGCACCTGTTGACGTATCACGGGGTCTTGGCGCCGGCGTCGGCGCCGGGTCTGCGTTCGCGGGTAGTGCCGCGGCGTGAGAGGGATGCCAAAGATGTTGGGGGCTGCCGGCACTGGTATCGTGCCGGAGCCGCAGCAGTGGCGTCTGCCGACCTCGACCAGGCCGTGGTGGCCGCTGGCATCGACCTGCGGCGCCGGTCGGCCGAACGGCAGCGTCGGCAGCGTCTGCGCGTTCCGCATGGTGGCGGCAGGCGA
>ERZ1066125.379-NODE-379-length-10466-cov-8.476515_pt1 | contig 10466 bp, 8 predicted proteins | sample MGYA00382772_ERZ1066125 | MGnify/ENA primary metagenome ERZ1066125 (study PRJEB33369, sample SAMEA5778355) | biofilm metagenome | biome: Industrial cooling water; feature: Water cooling tower basin; material: Biofilm | place: United Arab Emirates | collected...
CAATTTTTCGCGGCGAGCTGCGCACTGGCCGGTTCGCCGGCCACCCCGTAAGGTGTCGCGGTGAGCCACGCCGATTCCACGCCCACCTCCCTGCGCCAGCGCGATCCCGACGTCGCCGCCTGGCTGCAACGCGAAGACCGCCGCCAGGCCAGCACGCTGACGCTGATCGCTTCCGAGAACCATTGCTCGGCCGCGGTCCGCGAAGCCTGCAGCAGCCGGATCACCGACAAGTACGCCGAGGGTTACCCGAGCCGGCGCTACTACGGCGGCTGCGAAGTCGCCGACGGCCTGGAGGACCTGGCCCGCCAGCGGGCGCTGCGGCTGTTCGCCGGCGCCGAGGAAGCCAACGTCCAGCCGCACTGCGGCACCACGGCCAACCTGGCGGCCCTGCTGGCCCTGGCCGGGCCGAACGGCCGGATCGTCGGCATGGCCCTCAAGGCCGGTGGCCACCTCAGCCACGGCCACGACAAGAGCCACACCGGCATGGTGTTCCAGGCCCGCCAGTACGGCGTCGACGCCCAGGGCCGGATCGACCTCGACGAGGTGCGCAAGGTGGTCCTCGAACACCAGCCGAAGGTGCTGATCGCCGGCGGCAGCAGCTACTCTCGCACCATCGACTATCCGGCGTTCGCTGCGATCGCCAAGGAGGTGGGCGCCCTGCTGCTGGCCGACATCGCCCATCCGGCCGGACTGATGGCCGCCGGAGTGGTGCCGAGCCCGGTCGGCATCGCCGACGTGGTGACCATGACCACCCACAAAACCCTGCGCGGGCCGCGCGGCGGCATGATCCTGTGCACCAAGGCGGTGGCCAAGGCGATCCACTCGTCGGTGTTCCCCGGCGCCCAAGGCGGGCCGCTGGTGCAGCAGATCGCCGGCAAGGCGGTGGCGTTCGGGGAAGCCCTGCAACCCGAGTTCCGCGCCTACCAGCAGCGGGTGCTGGACAATGCCCGGCACCTGGCGGCCTGCCTCCAGGAGCGCGGGCTCGACATCGTCACCGGCGGCACCGACAACCACATCGTGCTGGTCGACCTGCGCCGCACCGACGTGACCGGTGCCGAAGTCGAAGAGCGCGCCCTGGCCGCCGGTCTCGCGGTCAACAAGAATGCGATCCCGGGCGATCCGCGCCCGCCCATGGTGACTTCGGGCCTGCGGCTCGGCACGCCAGCGGTGACCACCCGCGGCTTCGGCAAGGAGCAGATCGCGACGGTCGCCGACGTGATCGCGGGGCTGGTGCAGCGGCAGGATCCGGACCGCTTCCGCCCCGTGGTGCAGGGGCTCTGCGAAGCGTTCCCGCTGCCGTGATCGGGGTTGGGTGGTAGGGGCTGATCCGTAGGGGCTGATCCGTAGGGGCTGGGGCCCTGGCGGACGGCTCCGGGTGCGCGCCAGTCCGGCTCACCCGCCCGCAGCGAGCGCGACCGCAAACGCGCGCAGCACCAGCCCTTCGGCATGGCGTTCGTGGGCGGCCAACCCGCCATGCGCGCCCAGAGCGCGTTGCAGCGCAGTCTTCGCGGTGTTCACGTCGCAGCCGACCAGCGCCTGCGCCGCCAGAGCCGCCGTGGCCATCGCCGCCGGGCAGCCGCGCGCCTGCCAGCCGATCGCGACGGCACAACCCGCTTCGCTCCGCACGGTGAGCTCCACCTCGTCGCCGCACACCGGGTGCGTGGCCCGACCGCTGCGCCCCTCGGCCACGGTCCCGGCGGTGGCCTCGAGCAGGACCTGGCGCAGACGTTCGCCGACCATCGCCGTCAGGGCCGCTGGTCGAGCGGTGCCGGTGCCGGTGACGCCGCCGCCGGGGTGACGTCGAGCGAGATGAACTCGTCGCGCAAGATCTTGCAGCCGAACAGGAGGGGCAGCAGCAGCCAGGGAGCGGCGCGGCGCACGCGGCGGGAGATGGGCATCGGGCTCTGGTTTTGGATCGCTGGAGCGGAAGTGGCCCCGGTGCCAGGAGCGTAGGCGAGGCCAGGGCTCCGGCCAAGCGCCTCGGGCAGCCCTCGAGGCACCCGCACCTCCACCACCCACACCATCGCCAGCACCCCGTCCTTTCCGTAGGCTGCCGCACCCGCCGCCACCCGCCCCTCGATGTCCCTCCGCCGCGAAGGCCCCGTCACCGAACGTCTGCTCGCGCAGATCACCCACCACCCCGGGCCGGACCCCGCACGCACCGGCGGCCGCGACGAACCGATCGCCCCCCACGCGCCGCTCACCCGGCGCCAGGCGGTCGGCCTGTTCGAAGCGATGCTCCAGTCGCGCCTGCAGGACCTGCTGTCCCGCGAACTGAAGGACCAAGGCCTCACCTACTACACCATCGGCAGCAGCGGCCACGAGGCGAACGCCGTGCTCGGCGCCGTGCTGCGCACCACCGACCCGGCGTTCTTGCACTACCGCAGCGGCGCGTTCCTGGCGGCGCGACTGCGAAAGGCGCGCGGCGAGACCCCGATCTTCGACGCCATGCTGTCGTTCATGGCCTCGGCGGAGGACCCGGTCAGCGGCGGTCGGCACAAAGTGCTCGGCTCGCACACCACCTTCGTGCCACCGCAGACCAGCACCATCGCCAGCCACCTGCCGAAAGCGGTCGGCTATGCGCGTGCCCTGCAGCGCCTGCAGCGCCTCGGCCTGCCAGCACCGGTGCCCTACGACAGTGTCGTGTTCTGCAACTTCGGCGACGCGTCGCTGAACCATTGCACCGCGCAGGCCGGCATCCATGCCGCCGGCGCGGCGGTGCTGCACGCGCAGCCGTGCCCGATCCTGTTCGCCTGCGAAGACAATGGCATCGGCATCTCGGTGAAGACCCCGGACGGCTTCGTGCAACGCATGATGGGCACGCGGGCCGGCATCGAGTACTTCGCGGCCGACAGCCAGGACGTGCCCGGCGTGCACGCGGCGGCGCTGGCGGCCGTCGAGTTCGTGCGGCAGAAGCGCCGGCCGGCGTTCTTCCATCTGCGCACGGTGCGTTTGATGGGCCACGCCGGCAGCGACGTGGAGGCGAACTACCGCAGCTTGGCCGAGATCGAAGCCGTCGAGGCCCAGGACCCGCTGCTGGCGTTCGTCGATTTGTTGCTGGGCACCGGCGCCCTCGACCGCGCAGCCATGCTGGCGCTCTACCGCGACACCGACGAACGGCTGCGCCGGGCGGCCGCGGAGGCGCACGGGCGGCGCAAACTGACCACGGTCGCCGAGATCGTGGCGCCCCTGGCGTTGCCGCGCGCTGCGGATCTGCAACCGATCGTCGCGCCGGCGGCCGAACGCGAGCGCGTGTTCGCCGGCAGACTGCCGGAGCTGGACCAGCGGCCGCGGCACCTCGCCTACCGGATCCCGCAGGCGCTGACGGACCTGTTCGCCGCGCTGCCGAACGCGTTCCTGTTCGGCGAGGACGTGGCGAAGAAGGGCGGCGTCTACCACGCCACGGCGGGCCTGTTCGACACCTTCGGGGCGGGCCGGGTGTTCAACACCATGCTCGACGAGACCACCATCCTCGGCATGGCCCAGGGCATGGCGCAGGCTGGCTGCGTGCCGTTTCCCGAGATCCAGTACCTCGCCTACCTGCACAACGCGATCGACCAGATCCGCGGTGAAGCAGCGTCGTTGCAGTTCTTCAGCAACGGCCGCTGCCAGAATCCGATGGTGGTGCGGATCGCCGGCCTCGCCTACCAGAAGGGCTTCGGCGGCCACTTCCACAACGACAACTCGATCGGCGCGATCCTGGAGATCCCCGGCCTGATCTTCGGCGTGCCGGCGCGCGCCGACGACGCGGTGACCATGCTGCGCACCATGGCCGCAGCCGCCGTGCAGCACGGCAAGGTGTGCGTGTTCCTCGAACCGATCGCGCTCTACATGCAGAAGGACCTGCTGGCGCCGAACGACGGGCGGTGGCAGTTCGAATACCCGCCCCCGGACGCCCTGATGCCGCTCGGCGAGGGGCGCACCTACGGCGCCACCGACCAGGACGTGCTGACCATCGTCAGCTACGGCAACGGCCTGTGGCTGTCGCTGCGCGCCCAGGAACGCCTGCGCGAACAGGGCGTGAAGGCGCGCGTGTTCGATCTGCGCTGGCTGATGCCGATGCCGATCGACGCGGTGAAGGCCCATGCGCGGGCCACGCGGCGGGTGCTGGTGGTCGACGAGTGCCGTGCGCACCAAGGTGGCCCGAGCCCGCTGCTGCTCGCCGAACTGTGCCAGGATCCGACGCTGCGCGGCGTGCTGCTGCGCCGGATCGCCGCCACCGACACGTATGTGCCGCTGGCCGCCGCCGCCAACCTGGTGCTGGTGCAGCAGGAAGACATCGAACGCGCCGCGTTGCAACTGGCGCAGGAGCCCGGGTCGTGAGCCTGCCCACCGCCGTGTTGTTCTGCCCGGGCCGCGGGTCCTACACCAAGGACGAGCTCGGCTGGATCGGCCGCACCCTGCAGCCCGGCCCAGTGACCGCAGCTCTGGACGCCTGCGACGACTGGCGGCGCCAACAAGGCCGCCCGACGCTGCGGGAGATCGACGGCGCCGAGAAGTTCCGCCCAGGGCTGCACCTGGACGGCGAAAACGCTGCCGAACTGATCTACTTCGGCACCATGGCGCAGCTCGAAGCGCTGCGCTCGCGCTACCGGATCGTCGCGGTCGCCGGCAACTCGTTGGGCTGGTACACCGCACTGCCGGCCAGCGGCGCACTGGACCCGACCAGCGGCTGGCGCTTGGTCGCGACCATGGCCGCCCTGCAGAAGCAGGCTGCCGGCGGCCAGGTGCTGACCACCACCGTCGACGACGCGTGGCGTCCCGTGCCGGCCCTCGAAGTTGCGCTGCAGGCCTGCCTCGACGGCCTGGTGGCGCGCGGTGCGGACACCTACTGCGCGCGCAGCATCCGCCTCGGCGGCCACGAAGTGCTCGCCGGCACCGAGGCGGCGATCCAGGCGCTGCTCGTGCACCTGCCCAAGGTCAAGGTCGGCGAACGCGAGTTCCCGTTCCGGCTGGCCGGCCACGGGCCGTTCCACACCTCTCTGTGTGCCCAAGTCGCAGCGCAGGCGAGCGAACTGCTGGCCGACCTGCCGGTGCGCGAACCCGAATGCCATTTGATCGATGGTTTCGGCAACGTGCACTCGCCGTGGAGCGCCGACCCACGCGAACTGCTGCGCTACACCACCACCGAGCAGGTGTTGGAGACCTTCGACTTCTCGGCCTGCGTGCGCACGGCGATGCGCGAGTTCCAGCCGGACGTGCTGCTGTGCGCCGGACCGGGCACTTCGCTGCGCGCCCCGGTCGGTCATTGCGTGGTGCGCGAAGGCTGGCGGGGGGTTCGCGACAAGGCGACGCTCCTGGCCAAGGGGCTGGTGGTCGCCGGCTGACGCCGGCGACGATGCGCTCAAGGTCGCATGGCCATGGCGTCGATGCCATGGTGCCGCGAGCCTGCGGCACGGAGCCCCCCATGAAGCGACGCAATCTCCTCTTGCTGGCCATCCCGACGCTGCTCAGCCTGCCCGCCTGCGGCACCGCCAATGGTGTGCGCTGGACCTATGGCGCCTCGTCCATCTACGGCAAGCCGGATGCGTTCTCGGAGAGCTTGGCGATCCGCGCCGTGTTCGGCGTGCCGGTGATCGTCGGCGGAGCGGCGTTCGACGTCGCGACGTTTCCGGTGCAGCTGATCTGCGGCGTGTGGCCGATGTGGGGCGACAAGTCGCAGCACATGAAGCCGCCGGCCGCGGTGCAGTGACCCGTAGCGCCCGCGCCTGGAACCAGCGCAACACGGCAGGCCGAGGCGGTTTGCCGTGGCGCCGGGTCGGGCGCTAGACTCCCGCCCGCCATGCCGATCCTGTCGCGCGGAGGGTGCATCCTCCTGCCGGGCCCCTGCCTCATCCACCAAGGGGCCGTGCCGTGCTGATCCACGGCAACCGCCCGAGTCGGGTCGCGTCGTGGCCGTTGCCCGTCGCCGCTCTGGTTGCCGGGTTGGGCTTGGGCGCCCTGCTGACGCCGGGCCGGTGGCCCGCCCAGGCCCCGCAGGGCCAAACCGCGCCGCCGAGCAGCGCCCCGCCGCCCACCTCGCCCCTGTTTCCACCGCCGCGCGCCAGCACCGGCGAACTGCGCAAGCTCGAGGTCGAGGTGACGCCCGAACACTGGCAGATCCTCGCCGACCACCGGCAGAAGGCGATTGCCGACAAGTTCCTGTTCGCCGATCCCAAGGCCGTGGTGCCGGTGACTCTGCGGCTCGGCGGCGAAACCGCCCGCGGCACCGCGCGGCTCAAGGGCGACTGGCTCGACCACCTGGACACCCAGCAGTGGTCGCTGCGCTTCGACCTCGAGGGCCCCCTCGCCGGCATGCGGCACCTCTCGATCCAGCACCCCAAGACGCGCGGTTACGTCATGGAATGGCTGGCGATGAAGACCGCGGAGCGGCTCGGCCTGCTCAGCCCGCGCGTCGATTTCGTCGACGTCGGCATCAACGGGCGCGCCAACGGCGTCTACTACCTGGAGGAAGTGCCGGCGAAAGAGCTGCTCGAGCACCGCGGCCGCCTGGAAGGCCCGGTGGTCAAGTTCGAGGAGCAAGCACTGTGGAGCACCCACATGCAGATGGGGTTCCTCACCATAGGCTCGTTGCCGAGCGACTTCGAACGCGCCTACCTGGTGTTCGACGCGCCGACCGACGCGTTCGGTGGCGCGCGCTTGCGCCAACTGCCGAACCTCGATGCGCGCCTGCAGCGCGCGTTGCGGCAAGCTCGCGATCTACAGCGGCTGGCGGTGGCCCAGGATCTGCCGCAGGAGCCGGCGCGCGCCTTGCTGGCCCTCGAACAGCTCGCTGGCCGCACCGTGGACGATCTGTTCGACACCGAGCGGGTCGGCCAGTGGCTCGCAGTGTGCACGTTCTACCAGGGGTTCCACGGCATGCTGTGGAACCAGTTCCGGCTCTATTACGACCCGCGTCGCGACCGCCTCGAGCCGATGATCTACGACACCGGGGCGGACCTGCTGCACCGCCCAGGGGAATTGGTGGTCGCGTCGCCCGATGCGCGTTGGTTTCGCAGCAGCCCGAGTGCACTCAGCCACTGCTATGCGACGCTGGGGCAGATGACCGAGCCGGGCTGGTTCGATGGCCTGCTGCAAGACCTGCGCCCCGAACTGTACCGGGCGGCGCGGGCCATGAAGGCGGCTGGCATCGAGATCCCGGGCTTCGACGTGCTCGACGCCCTCGAACTGCTGCTGCGCCAGCAGACCGAGCGCCTGCGCGCGTTCGTGCGGCCGCTGGTGCCCGCAGCGTTCGGTGCCCGACTGGTCGGAGCCCCGGCGCCAGGACAAGCCGACGAACGCACCGTCGAAGTGGACGTGCAAGCGACCACCAAGGTGCCAACGCGCGTCGACGGCTTCGAATTCGACAACGGCCAGCGCGTGGCGCCGGCGGCGGTGCTGGTCGGCATCGCGGGGCTGCCCGACTCGGCACAGTTCGTGGCCCAACTGCCCGACGGCGCGGTGCTGCTGCCGACCGACGGCCGGGCCGTGCGTTTTCGCTTTCCAGCCAATACGCGGCTGGTCGGCCTCTCGGAGGTGCAGGCCATCAAGCAGGCGATCCGCCAGGCGACCGGCATGGCCGAGCCGAAGCACCGCCTGCACGTCCTGTACCGCTCGGTCGCCGTCGCCGCCGCCGAACGCGCGCCGCTGGTGCTCGAAGCGGTCACCGACCCATTGCGCGCCGAACAAGGCCGCCCCGCCGCGCCCGATCTCTGGACGACCCTCGAACGACACTCTTGGCTCACCTACGACCTGGGGTCGGGCCGGCTGGTCGCCGCCCCGGGCACGCACCAGCCCGTCGGCGACGTGGTCTTGCCCGAACAGTGCACCCTGGTGCTGCCAGCCGGCTGCGAGGTGCGCCTGCAGCCAGGGGCAGCCTTGGTGGCGGGTGCGCTGCGCGCCACGGGCACGGCCGCGGCCCCGGCGCGCATCACTGCCGCCGAGCCGGCTCGGGGTTTCGGTGGCTTGCTGGTGCTCGGCACCGCCGGCCCCAGCGAATGCACGCACCTCACCGTTTCCGGCGGCACGGAACTCGCGCGGGGCGGCTGGCAGGTCAGCGGTGGCGTCACGTTCTTGCGCGCGGAGGCCAACTTCACCGACTGCGAGTTCCGCGACGGCCACGGCGAAGACCTGATCAACCTGGTGTGCCTGCCGTTCCGCTTCACGCGCTGCAGCTTCCACCACAGCCCGAGCGACCTGTTCGACGGCGACTTCGTCACCGGCGAAGTCGTCGACTGTGAATTCGCCGACTCCGGTGAAGACGCAGTCGACGTCAGTGGCTCGCGGGTGCAGGTGCGCAACTGCCGGTTCCAGCGGATCGGCGACAAGGCGCTCTCGATCGGCGAGGGATCCCAGTTGACAGCGGTCGACTGCCACGTCGCCTCGGCGATGATCGCCGCCTCCAGTAAGGATCGTTCGAGCGCGCAGATCCTGCGCCTCTCGGTCGACGCCGTGGCCAACTTCATGGGCACCGCCTACGCGAAGAAGCCGGAGTGGGGTCCTTCGACCCTCGACTTCCAGGACCTGCGTTGGACCGGGGCGGGCACGCCCAAGTACCTCGCCCAGACCGGTAGCGTCCTGCGCGTCGACGGCGCAGAGCTGCCCGCCGTGCCAGTCGACGTCGAAGCGCTCTACCGCGCCAAGATCCTGGGCAAGTGACCGCGCGGTGGCGGGCCGAGGCCGCCCTCCGTCACACCGGACTCGGCCGCACCGACGCACCCTGCGTGATGCCGCGCATCTGCATCTTCAGTTCGTCGGGGTTGTCGCTCGCGGCCAATGCGTCTTCGAGGCTGATGTTGCCGGCCTGGAACAGGCGGATCAGCGACTGGTTGAACGTCATGGTGCCGTAGTAGCTGCCTTCCTGCAGCGCCTTCGGCAGCATGCGCGTCTGGCCCTGCTCGAGCAGTTCGCGCACGGTCGGCGTGTTGATCAGGAGCTCCACGGCGGGCACCATCGCCGTGCCTTCCTTGTTCTTGACCAGGCGCAGCGAGCAGACGCCTGCCAGATTCAGCGCCAACTGCAGACGCACTAGTTCGTGCTGGTGCGGCGGGAAGAAGGTGATGATGCGTTCGACGGTCTGCACGGCGTTGACCGTGTGCAGCGTCGAGAACACCAGGTGGCCGGTTTCCGCCGCGGAGATCGCTGCCGCCACGGTCTCGGCGTCGCGCATTTCGCCGATCAGGATCACGTCGGGCGACTGGCGCAGCGCTTGGCGCAGGGCCGAAGCGAAGTTGACGACGTCGGCGCCGACTTCGCGCTGGTTGACGATCGAGCGCTTGTCCTCGAAGCGGAACTCGATCGGATCCTCGATCGTCACGATGTGCTTGTTCATCGTGCGATTCACGAACTCGATCATCGACGCCAGCGTGGTCGACTTGCCCGAGCCGGCGATGCCCGTGGCCAGCACCAGGCCGCGCTTCAGCGACGCCAGCCGCTTCAGAGGGTCCACCGGCAGGTTCAGGTCCTTGAACGAGGGAATCTCGTTCTTGATGGCGCGGAACACGAAGCCGAACTCACCGCACTGGTGGAAGGCGTTGCAGCGGAAGCGCCCCACTCCAGGCACCGCCACGGCGGTGTCGGTGGCCCCGGTGGTCTCGAACTCCTTGCGACCGCGCTCGCCGAGGATCTCGTCCGCGTAACTGCGCATCACCTCGGGCGTGAGTGGCTGGTCGCCCAGGAACCGGATCACCCCGGCCACCCGAACCGCGGGACAGCCGTGCGTTTTCAGCACCAGGTCGGAAGCGCTCTCCTTGACCATGATGCGCAGGAAATCGCGCAGCTTCGGCAGCTTGGGCGCGGGGCGCGGCGCACCGCCTGCCGCTCCGACGCCTGGCGCTGCAGCCACGCCGGCACTGCTCGCCGCACCACTGCTCGCCGCAGCCGCGCCAGCCCCAGGTACGCCTGCGGCACCTCCGGCAGCCAACGCCCCGGCAGGACTGGACACCGAAGGAGAACTGCCAGCCGATGGCTGACCTTGGCCGGGAATCTGGCTCACGCGCATAGCCTCCGCGGCCGGTATCGACCAGGAGCCCACCATGCATTGACCTGCGGTGCCGAGCCGCAGTCCCGCCCGGGGACTAGCCGACGACCGGACGCGGCGTGCGAGCCAGCAGGGCGTGCACCGCCAGGACCAATTCGGACAAGCCCGCCCCCGTCGCACTCGAGATCGGCAGCACAGGCGCGCCGATGGCATCGGCCAGTGCGGCGGCGCGGGCGCGCGAAGCCTCGTCTTCGACCTTGGTGGCCACGACCAGGGTCGGACGTGCCGCGAGCTCCGTGGAGTGCTGCGCCAACTCGGTGCGAATCACGCGATAGGCTTCGGCTGGGGGCAGCAACGGCAGGTCGCTGCAATCGACCAGGTGCAGCAGCAGCCGGGTTCGCTCGACGTGCTTCAGGAACTTGTCACCCAGCCCCTTGCCCCGACTTGCCCCCTCGATGAGACCCGGGATGTCGGCCAGGACGAAGGTGCGCTCCCCAGGCCCCACTGC
>ERZ1066125.381-NODE-381-length-10433-cov-10.095201_pt1 | contig 10433 bp, 12 predicted proteins | sample MGYA00382772_ERZ1066125 | MGnify/ENA primary metagenome ERZ1066125 (study PRJEB33369, sample SAMEA5778355) | biofilm metagenome | biome: Industrial cooling water; feature: Water cooling tower basin; material: Biofilm | place: United Arab Emirates | collected...
TCATCAGCGGCAGGACTGCCTTTAGCCTACGCCCTTTTTTATGCGTTTACCCTGCCGGAATCTTGCCATTGCACCCGTCCTCTAACTGACTTAATTGATGGGTTCCCAGGCACCTAAATGGTCTGTTTCAGTTAACTTCAACATTTTATTGACGGATCATCCTGACAAATTAAAGATTTTCTTTAGAACCACCTAATTGATTTATTTCCAGATATTTTGATTTTGATTCAGCCGCTTAATTGATTTTTCTAACTTAACTAGGTCAATAAGTTGTTTGTCTCTGAAAAGCTTTTTGCTATTTGGTTTAAGTGCATTTGAGTCATTACATCTGAGTCGTTGACAAGTGAAATTTTGTTTCTTTTTCAGTTTATGATGCATTTTGTCAATCCCTCTCCCGTCTGGTTTGACTGAGATTCCATCCTGCCAGGATCGTCCAAGGGGTTCGATCCTGGCGATGACATGATTTTTCGGTTGTATTCTCCTGTCTTTAGAAGCCTTTCTCATGATGAACGTTTCAAGATCTTTTTTAGCTGTTACTCTCGCGATCGCCTCTCTTAGTCTTGCTGTCAGCGCCAAAGCCGACACGGTACAAGCTCGTTGTGATGTGTATCCCAAAGGGAGCGATCGCGCCAAGTCTTCTGGACTCTGCACCTTTTCGCAGCGACAGGGTGTGGTAGGGATTCAGTTGCAAAATGGCAAACGCTATGACCTGGTTCCGGTGGGGAATAATCCTGGAAACTATCGCGATCAAAATGGTAAAGCGGCTTATCGTCAGTCGGGACTGGGTGACAAGGGACAAATTTACCGCCTCGCCACTGAATCCATCTATGTCTATTGGGATCCGGCTCCTTATACTCAGCAGAATAGTCAGCAGCGCCCTCAGCCTGCACCCAATACAACGGCAAAATCGCCCACTCCCCTCACCTTCATGACTGTGCGGAATTCGAATGAAATCATGACGCAGATCACGGAGGGCGAATTTAAATTTCGGGGCCCCTTACGCCGCACCTCTGGCAACAAGTTTTCCGGTGAAGATGGGCAAGTGCGGGTGATGTACGACAAAGACACCAGCCGCGTGGTTGTCATTAACAAGATGACAGGCGATGAATTTTACAACTACATCTTCTCCATCGCCAACGAAGGGAAGTTATAAACTCCAGTTCTAAGTTGCAGCAATAGGTTGCAGCACTGTATGCCTCAGATCTCTGACCTTTTCAACAAGTTGGAGATCTGAATTGTGGATCATGATTTTTGCTGATAGCGGCAACGAAGTGCCTCAGGTGAAACAGTTACGGGTGATTGGCTGATGGTTAATTGTTTGAGGAGTTTGATAGTTTGATGAACTTAAAGTCTGTTGTTGGAACTGGAATGATCGCCGCAGTCTCGCTTCTGATCATCTCTCCTGCGATCGCCCAATCGGTGTCCTCAAGCACGAGAAGTGCGTGTGTGCAAAGAACCGCAGAAGAGATGGGCGTGGCGACCCGCGATCTATCCATGATTGAAGCTGGACCGGTGAGTGCGGAAAGTGGCGCGAGAACCCTGGTCTTCCGCCATAGCAACACTGGGCAAACCGCCCAATGTCGAGTGAATACGATTGATAACACGGTGTTGTCCGTCACCCTAGGGGGGAGGAATTCGGGTGGCAGTAATCCTGCACCTAGCCGTCCCCCCAGCAATTCGGCTCGCTTTGCCAGCTTAACGGCAAGTCCAGGTTCTCGCATCAATGTGCGATCGCAACCCACGGTTAACTCTAGTGCCCCGAGTTACGGTCTACCGGGAGACCAGGTCAGAGTCATCCAATGTGTGCAAGACCAGGACTCACGCGGCAGCGACCTGAACTGGTGCAAGGTGCAGTTTGTCGATTCCAAAGCCATCGGCTGGATTCGCAGTGACTTCATCCTGTTTGGAAGTGACGGCAGATAACTGCGGTGTGTGTGCCCCTGTTGTGACTGACGAGTTAATGATTCATTTATTGAGGAGTTTGATAGTTTGATGAACTTAAAATTTGTTGTTGGAACTGGGGCGATCGCGTCGATCTCTCTGCTCGTCGCTTCTCCTGCGATCTCTCAATCCGTGCCCTCTAGCGCTAGGACTGCTTGCATTCAACGAACGGCAGAAGAGATGACCGTGGCGACCCGTGATGTGTCCGTTGTCAGTGCAGGACCCGTTAGTGCTGAAAGTGGCGCAGTAACTCTGTTCATGCGGAACAGTCGCACCGGGCAAACGGCAGAATGTCGCATCAATACGATTGATAACACGGTGTTGTCCGTCACCCTCGGAGGTGGCAATACGGGCGGTAATCCGACGGGTCAAAATCCAGAGTTTTGGGTGGCAACGACTCAAACCCGATTCAGAGAGAGGCCGGGAATCTTTTCCAAAGTCGTCAAGGGCAATGTTCCCAAAGGGACGGTTTTGACGAACCTGGGTTGTCAGAGAGACCAGTTCCCGACTTGGTGTGAGGTCACCTACCGGGATAATCCGCAATTCAAAGGTTGGGTATTTTCTTCCGATATCGAACCCTATCAAGCTGCCACCACCCGACCCACCACCCCCTCTAACCCGCCCCCAACGAACACCACTGCCCAAGCGGGTGATCCTGTGCCGGGATTGAACGATCTGGTGGGTGCCAGAGCCGGACAGGCGGAACAGGCGGTCATCCAACGGGGGTATGAATTGCGCAATAGCCGGCAGGTTGCCGACAGCAGTGTCACCTACTGGATGGAGCGGGGCACCGGAAACTGTGTTGCCATTCGGACAACCGAGGGTCGCTATGGGGCGATCGTCTACACCGCAGACCGAGATTGTAACCGTCGGTAGTTTTTGATTCATCTTTATTGACTTTCAGGAGACATCGTTATGGGCTTTCTAAGTAAACTATTCGGCAAAAAAGAAGAGGAAAAAGCAGCAGCGGCTCCTCAAATTTCTGTGCAGGAGGCAGCAGCCAAGAACTCAATTCCACCGGAAAAGGTGGGACTGGATGGCAACTTTGATGAGAGCGGTCTTGCCAAGCGCGTGGCAAAAGCGCTGGATGATGCCAACATTTCCGATCATGTGGGTCTGTGGGTTGCTCAGACTGGTAGTGTCGTCGTGTTGAAATACAATCCGGATGCGGAAGGGGTATTAGCCCAAGCGAAACAGGTCGCAAGCTCGGTAGACGGCGCAACGGAAGTGCAAACAGTGCCGAATACTTAGGACTGAGCATTCAATCCATTTGATACTTGCTTGTACGGACGAACACCATTCGCCCGTACAAGAACAAAAAGGTTGATATTTAGTTGATTAATTCAAGAGATCCATGATTGAGTCGTCATTGAGTCAGAGCAGCTTAGTTTTCATCAGTTTTGATGATTCTTGAGCAAGATGCGCCTAAATTCCCCAGATAATTTCTTTACGGTTTATCAAACGATCGCTGCTATTGAACTGCGCCCAGGGTGTGACGACTTTGGCAGTATCCGCGTTATTTGTACGACTTCATCCTACGAAACTGCCAGACGCTTTGCTCAATTGGCTGCGAAGATGAATCGTCTGCCGCTAGTTGATTATGTGAGCCGCGTGACATGATGATAAAACGTGTGAAATCTTTCTTGCTGATTTCCCTGGCGGCGATCGCCCTCACCTTCACCACCCAGGTTCACTCCATCCCACCGCCGCCGGAAGGTCCAGCCGGTAGCTACCCCACCCAGTTTCCCCTCTCCGAACCCAATTACACCAGTAAACGACTCCGCGATTTCAGCTCGTTTGACTCCGCTCTGGCAAAGTTCTCCTCGGAGCAGCGCAGGGTGCTGGATGGAAAACTGCTGGAAGCCACCGTGCCCAAGTTGCAGGAGTTAATGCAGCAGGGCGAGGTGACTGCCGAAGAACTGGTGGTCTATTACGTTGATCGCATTCGCCGCTATGACGTGAACCAGTTGAATTCGGTGATGGAGCTAAACCCGGAGGCACTGGTGATCGCCCGCAAACTAGACGAGGAGCGAAAACAGGGAAACCTGTGGGGTGCAATGCACGGCATTCCCGTGTTGATTAAAGACAACATCATCACGGGGGATACAATGCACACCACGGCGGGAGCCGCTGCCCTGAAGGATTGGCGGGGAGATCGGGATGCCCAGTTAGTCAAAAATCTGCGCAATTCGGGAGCCGTGATTCTGGGCAAAGCCAATCTGTCGGAATGGGCGAACTATGTAGACCCCGCCATGCCCAGCGGCTTCAGCGCCCTGGGTGGACAAACCCGTCATCCCTACGGCCCCTTTGATCCCCTCGGCTCCAGTTCCGGTTCGGCGGTGTCTGTGGCGGCTAATTTAACCGCAGTCAGCGTCGGCAGTGAGACGCAGGGTTCGATTGTGGAACCTGCTGCCACCAATGGGATAGTCGGGCTGAAACCCACCCACGGACTGGTCAGCGGCGATTACGTCATTCCCCTGGTGGATTGGATGGATGTGCCAGGTCCGATGGGGCGCAGGGTGGTGGATGTGGCAACAGTGCTGACGGCGCTCACTCACACCGATGAGGGGGCTGAAGAAAATCCTGATCCTGCCGTGGCAAAACTGCAAGGCACCGACTTCACCCAGTTCTTAAAACTGGAGTCAGCACAGCAGAGGCGGGTGGGCGTTGCGATTTATCCCGATGTATTTCTGGCAACGTTGCAGCAGGCGATCGCCAATCCTCCCCCCGACTTATCCGTAGAGCAGGTGCGGAAAGCGTTAACCAAACTCAAAGCCCAGAATCAATCCGCGCAACGAGCGATCGCCATCCTGAAAGAGCGGCAAATTCCCGTTGTGGAGATTGATGGTAGACTCGTGCCCCCACCACCTAACCCAGATGAAGCACTCCGCTTTGGCTTCAAAGCGTCTCTCAATACTTTTCTGGATGCATTGCCCCGACCACCGATTCCTGCCCTGATTGATGTGCTTGCGTTCAACTATGCTGCCCCTGACAACCGGGTTCCCTATGGGCAGCGGCATCTCCAAATTTCTGTACGAGCCGATAGCCCCTCAGCGGAGTATACAAAGCTGCGCGAAACTCAGCAAACTACCTCCCGCCAGATTCTCGACCAGTTCTTTAGCTCGGCAAACATCGACGTGCTGATCGCACCAACTCAGATTTACGCGGCAGCAGGATATCCGGCGATGACCGTCCCGATCGGAGTCTCAGCAGCGGGAGAGCCACAGGGGATGACATTGATCGGCAAACGTCTGGGTGAACCCGATTTGCTGGCAGTGGGTTATGCGATCGAGCAGGGCACTCGGGCACGTCAGGCTCCGAATTTAGAGACCACGCTGGCAACGTTTAAGCGGTTGCATCATGCCGTTCCGAAAAACCCGTAGCAGAGCAGATTCGATGGTTGGTTGATGGTCCCTAACTTCGCCTTCAAATCGTTGGTTTTACTTTGATAGCACCCTTGAAATCACATCATTGCAGCATCTATGACATCCCCTGACATTGCCCGAATTCTTTATGGTTCCCCCCTGGCAAAACCCAGAACCGCAAAATTTGCGATCGCGGTGTTGCTAGTCTTGGTTCTAATCAGTAGCTATACCTTGTTCAACTCCTTACAATCAAAAGTTACTTCACCGGATGGGGTGCGAGTGATGGCGATCGCCTTTTTGTGGTCGGCGCTATTTTCGTCTGGCACCATCGCGATTCTCTGGTTTTTGGCTCGGCGCGAACACGAATCTCGCTGGCTTTATGCCATTGCTTTTTTATGGGGTGCATTCATTGCCACGGGCATTGCTCTCCCGTTTAACCAGATCATCATCTCTACCATTGCGGATTGGGTCAACGCCCATCCAGCCGTGAAAGACTACTTGGGAGCCAACGCTGGCTTCAAAATTGCCGCTCCGATCGCAGGTCCACTCGTGGAAGAGATCACCAAAGGGGCAGGCGTGCTGCTGCTATTTGTGCTGCTGAAATCTGAGTTTGACGATGCCCGCGATGGCTTTATCTATGGTGCATTGATTGGGGCAGGGTTCAACTTTCTCGAATCGGTGCATTACATCGTGAGTGAGTATGCCAAGTGGGGCTATGCCCCGTGGATTCTACACATTGCCGGACGGCATGCTTTGTTTGGCTTTGCTGGACACGCCCTTTATACCGGAATTTTTGGTCTCTTTTTGGGGTGGTCTCGGCAAACCACTCGCAAATGGTGGCGCTATACGGCTCCCGTGGTGGGCTGGCTATTGGGCTTCTCGGCCCACTTCTCGCAAAATATCGGAATGTTACTGGCGGTGCTATCACAACGGGCATCTGGCGCGGCAGTGTCTGCGGTGGAAACCCCACCCCCCAGTAGTCTGAATCCTGACGGGGTGCCTTTTTGGATCAACTGGGTATTTATTAGTGGCGCTTATGTTGTCAAGTTTTGGCCATTCCTGCTTCTGGTCGGGTTCTTGCTGTGGCGTAGTGGTGTGTGGGAACGGCGCGTAATTCGCGAAGAATTGGCAGATGAACAAAAACCCGTGATTACACCGGAAGAATATGAGTCTGTCAAGCGCGATCGCAGCTTTAGCACTCGCCGCATTCCTGGATACAATCGCCGCACCTCTGCCGCGATCGTCCGCGCTCAGGATGAATTGGCGTTTCGCAAGTGGCGACTAAAGCACCAGGGGCAGGATGTGGAGACTGACATTCTGGTCGCATCCTGGCGAGATGAATTGCTGCGCCTGCGTGGAGCGAACGTCCCGAATGTCATGTTAGATGGAGCGAGTTAACTCCCATGAATCCATCGCCTCCTCCGCTTTATTACATCGATCTTGTCACCCTCTACGGTGCTCCTAGTCAGGCAGGATTTGGTAGTGCCGTGTTTTATGACCAGATCGAGCCAGGTTCAGACTTAGAACCTGTGGCGTTGCACTACTATCAACACTTTGTTGGCGAACTCTGGGAGCAGTATGGTGAATCGGCCTGGATGAATACCTGGAAACAGGTCTATGCCCGGACTGGTGGTGATACGCCGGATATTGTTGCCGAATTGAAGGCGATCGCCGATCCGGCAGCGGCTCAATTTGTCCCGATCCTACTGCTGGCGGACAGCGATGAGTATGCCCAAGCCCTGCAAGCCTTAGCAGCCGTTTTCAATGATCCACAGATCACTGATTTGAGCGTGTACGCGATCGGGGATGGGGCGGCGATGTCCGGCTTGCTCTTGGCGGGTGTTCGCACCACAGGCGAGGTCACAATTCTGGTTTCACTTCTGGATTAACTACAAATTAACAATTAAAAACACTCCCTTATGAACTTACGGCTGACTCATTTTTGCTCATTCACCCTGCTTACGGTTGCGGTTGTTACCAGCAGCAGTGCCGTTCATGGCGCGACTCCCAATCGTGCCAAATTTGGTGCAGCCTGGCAAACCGTTGACTGCAAAACCTTTAACGTGCCTGCCGCCATTGCCGCCCAGTCAGATTGTGGTTACGTCACCGTCCCCGAACAGCACGCCCAGCCCCAGGGACGCACCATCCAACTCGGTGTGATCCGCACTCGTAGCACTGGCAAAGCCCCTGCTGCCGATCCCCTGTTTGTGGAACAGGGTGGTCCCGGTGACTCAACCATCGGCGATATTGTCGATGGGGCGTTGCCGGCATTTCCCGAACTCCCAGCCTTGTTAAAGAGCCGCGATTTGATCTTCGTAGAGGAGCGGGGGACGAAGTATTCCAAGCCTTTCCTGTTCTGCCCAGAGCTGAATGCTCACAACATTGCTGTGGCGCAAGGGCAGCAAAATTACACCGATCCAAGCTGGATCAAGACGTGTAATGATCGCTTCAAGGCTCAAGGAATTAACCTCAGCGCCTTCAATACTCGCGAAAATGCGGCTGATGTGTATTTTGTCGCAGAGACATTAGGCTACCCGCAATTCAACTACTATGGCGTTTCCTATGGCACGTTGTTGGGGCAATATGTCATTGCCCAGGCAGACAAGCACAAGGCGAAACTCCGCAGCGTGATCCTGGATGGTGTGGTCAGACCGGATATTGATTTTAATCTGGCATCGAGTCACACGATCAGCTATGCCCTGCGGAATGTGTTTCACGCCTGCGCCCAAGATCAACAATGCAGCTCAGCCTATCCCAATCTGGAACAGAAATTTCTGGCGATCGTCGATCAACTCAACCAGAAACCGATTCCCCTGACCTTGACAATTCCCTCCAGCAAAAAAACATTCGTTACCCAACTCGATGGCAATGCCTTTATCACTGGCATCGAACCTTATTTAGCTCGACCCTATTCCGGTAACACGGCCCGCGGGACTTCTATACCCAAGCTCATCCAGGCAGCGAGCCAGGGCAACTTTGGTTGGATTGCAGAAGCCCTTTCAGATCTGGAACCTGCGGGGGCGAGGGAAATGTATCATACTGTCCTCTGTGCTCGGGCGAAATCGGTTCAAGTCACGCCCGACCAGATCCTGCCGCCGCCCTATCCGCAACTCATCCCCTTGGGCATCCGTGAAGCCGAAGCGGTGACGAAAGCCTGTGACGTTCTCCAGGTCGAGCTGAAACAACCCTTTGTCTACGAAAATCCGGAGATTCCTACCCTGGTGTTGAATGGCGCTTACGACCCGGTCACGCCCCAGCCCTACGGGGAAGCCGTGGCCAAGAACTTCAAAACCGCCTATGTTTACACCTTCCCTGGTGTCGGGCATGGAGCGTTATTTGCGCCACGGGGTATGCCTGCGGCAGCCTGTGTGACTCAAATTGCCGCTGACTTTCTGGCTAACCCAAAGCAAACGCCCGACAGTAGTTGTCTGACTCAGATCAAGCCTGCCTTTGTGGTTGAGTAAACCTGCTTTTGGGCATGAACGTTGAGCGATCGCACGAATCAGCAATTGGAACTGATGAACAGGAAACAACTCTACCCATTTTTGTCACTGGCGGTGATGGCTGCCCCCTTTGCGATCGCCCCTTGATGCCAGAAGCTTGTTTGAGTTGACTTCTCCCGCCATTTGGGACAGGAGTGACATACCCGAAGGCAAACTTCCCGTGGAAATTCGCGCCAGAGAAGTGAATGAACGATTATGGCGTGTATTGAACCGCACCACCTTGGCCAAACAACCCCCCACAGTTTCCATTGCTACACTGAACAATCGCCCCATCCTTGAAATTAAGGACGACAAATCTTCGCGTCCCATTCGTTTAGTCACGGTGACTGAACCAGATGCAGATTTTAACGGCAAAACGCTGGATGAACTCGCGCAAGAATGGCAAAAAATCGTTCAAGATGAAGTCGTTCGGTTTCGAGAACTCGCCGCACCAGAAGCCATTATGCAGCGGGTTCAAAGAAAAGATAAGGTGACCCTTTCAACTGTCTATTTCAACAACTCACTGGTCGCTTTCTCTTTGCAAATCAGCCGCCCTTTGTCGCTCAGCTAACCGTTCTTCACTATTCAATTGTAACAACTCAACTGTTGTTCGCCTCTCGGGAGTCAGTCCAATCATTCGAAACCCTTCTAAGACAAAATGCTCATTCCACTCCTGAGTCCGAGGATTAAACAGAACCCTAAACTCATTTGTTTGCGGGTCAAAAGACCTTAAATCGCTGCCTTTGTAACGATTACACCGCCAACATGCATAAGCCAAGTTGTCAGAGCGCGTTTGGCCACGATGTTTTAGGGCAATCACGTGGTCAACCTCATGCGGATAAAAGCTGAGGTCCGCCGGAAGCTGGCAATACTCACATTGGTAGTCTGCACGTTCTTCCACCAACCGCCGTAAGGACTCGGAAATATAGAACCCATTTGAGATCTAATCCTAGAGCCAAAAGCCTTTCAGCTAGCCGGATTTCGCCCTTATCTTGCAGAAAGTAGCTCTGCTGAGCCACTTGCATTACATAGAGCTTTGGTAACGACTTGTCTCAAAGCCCGATATGACGCGAAAAGATATCAAACAGGCTCTATAAGTCATGCGGAAGGTTGGCGTGTAAGATACGGCAGGTTCCCCAGTTTGAGCATGATGATCAAATGCTCGATCCGCTCATATTCATCCAATTCCTGCCGTTCATCCGGGGTTAAGTCCCCACTCTGATTTTTGGCTAACAAGGATCGCAGCCGTTCCTGCATCTCGGAGGTGGGACGAAATGCCCGAATCTGCTCAGGTGTAGGCTGACTGGTCAAGAAGTCCAGGATGTAGCGGTAGACAGTAGCGGGCAACATGGGCTGTTGCAAACACTGGAGTAAGAGTTCTGGCAACCGATCACCTAACCTGGTCAGTTGCTCTGACCATTCATCAGGAACTTCAATCGTGATTGTTGCCATCCCCACCTCCAAAAAGCCCACTGTATTTGTATTGTAAACGGTTCTTTTGGGTGGTAAGCCGTAATTTGTTTAGACAATGCTTCAACGTAAACACCGATACACGTGTTACTGCTGTCAATCTGGTCCAAAAGTAACACGTATAGAGCCTATTTGACATCTCCATTATCCTAGTCTAAGGTGCTCCTATCTGTTA
>ERZ1066125.382-NODE-382-length-10429-cov-8.400713_pt1 | contig 10429 bp, 8 predicted proteins | sample MGYA00382772_ERZ1066125 | MGnify/ENA primary metagenome ERZ1066125 (study PRJEB33369, sample SAMEA5778355) | biofilm metagenome | biome: Industrial cooling water; feature: Water cooling tower basin; material: Biofilm | place: United Arab Emirates | collected...
CCGTGACGCGGGACTTGGCGCAGGGCTGGCAGCTCGCCTTGGACGTTGGGCGCCCCGCGGTGCCGCTGTTGCTCGAGATGCTGGCCAACGAGAAGGCCAACCTGGGCCGGCGCCTCGCCGTGCTGGGGGCAGCGGTGCTCGCCGCTGGCACTGGCGACGTCGAGCGCCTGTTCGGGTGGCTCGACAACCGGGCGACCATGCACGAAGAGCGGATCCTGGTCGCCATGATCTGGGCGCTCGGGCCCCGCCACGCGCGGCCGCAGGCGGACTTCTGGGCGCGGCTCTGCGGGCCGGTCAAGCAACCCTCACCGATGCTCGGCGTCGCGGGGCGCCTCGCTGCCGCCCGCTTCCCGGGCAGCGCTGCCGGGGTGCCGCCCAGCCTCGACGAGGACGTGGGCTTGGCCGCGGCTGCGGCGTTCGCCGACTTGCCCCTGCTGACCACGTACGCGCGCGGGCTCTGGAACCTGAGCCGGCCCGAGCGCCACGCCGAACTGTTCTGGCGCGCGGCGCTCCTGGGGGCTCTGCCGCGCAACGTCGGCGCGGCTCCGGCGCCCGAGTGGCTGGAACGAGCCCGCGAACTGCTCGGGCCCGCGCATCCCGCCGCGGTGCGCAGTTGCGCCGCCGTGTTCCTGCAACGCTGGCGGGAAGTGCGCGCCGAGGGGCCGCGACCGGAGTGGTGGCTGCTGCAGGATCTGGCGGGGGATGGCTCGGCGGCGCAGAGTTTGGCGGCTTGGCTCGGCCCGGTGCCCCAGCCACTCGACGAAGAGCCAGGTCGGCTGGCCGTGGCCTATGCCCTCAGCCGCTCGACCGAGACCGTGGTCGCGGAGCGACTGCAGTGGGGCGGCGACGCGCGGGTGCGGCGGCTGGTCGCCGTGACCCTGGCGTACCGCCTGCTCGGCGAAGACGCACCGACCCCGGTGGATGTCGCTCTGCCGGGGGTGCCAGAGTGGTTCCTGGTGTGCTGGGCGTCTGGCCGCACGCCGAACCGCGAGCGGCCGAGTGACGACGCCCAGGTCGAGGCGGCGATCGGCCTTGCAGCGGCGGGGCGTTTGCCGCGCCCCGCGGCGCGCACCGTGCTCGAGGAAGCGTTGTGGCGCTGGGGTGTGCACCCAGGCCGTTCCGCGGTGGAAGCCGAGCAGCGCCTGGTGCGCGATCTGCTGCTGCTCGGCAGCGGCATCGGCGGCAAATTCGCGCCGCACCTGCCGAGCCACCAGATCTACCTGCCCGGCGGCATCGACAAGGACCACGCGTTCTTCGAGATCGCGATCCCGCTCTGGGAGTTCATGAGCCGACCACGACTGCCGCTGCCGCCTGAACATCGGCTGCGCTGAGTTCGGGGCCGGGGCTCAGGCGCACGGTGCCGGAGCCCGCGGTGCCCAGGGCGCGGTGCAACCAGGGCGCGCAGTGGAAGCCGGTGCGAACATGCACGCCAGCCGCGTCGAACATGGCGCCGAGTTCGGCTGGATCGTACCGCCGGTGCACGAAACTCAGGATCGGCACCCGCGCGCCAGCCGGCGGCAGTACCAGCCGCACGTCCGGATCGGCACCGAGCCGTGCGGCCAGTGCGTCGGTGTGCGCGAGGGCCGCCGCGAGGCGCTCTTGGATGCCGGTTGCGGCGAGCCAACGGAGCGCCGCACCGAGCCCGAGGATCGCCGGCGTGTTCGGCGTACCGGCTTCGAACGCCTGCGGCCAGGCCGTCGGCTGCTCGTCCAACGCTGCGGAGCTGCCCGTGCCGCCTTGCTTCTGCGCCGGCAAGTCGAGCTCTGGGCGCACCGCCAGGAATCCGAGCCCCGGCGGACCGAGCAGGGCCTTGTGTGCACTCGCGGCAACCAGGTCGGCGCCGACCGCGATGGGCAAGTGGCCGGCGGTTTGGCTCGCGTCCAGCAGCGTCAAGGTGCCGGCGGCTCGTGCCTCGGCGCACAGCGCCGCGGCGTCGAGCACGGCGCCGGTCACATTGCTCGCGTGCGTGAAAACGAACAGGCGCGGCCGCTGCGCCAGCAGGGCCGCCCGAGCTGCGCCGACGTCGAGCCCGCCCGCAGCCGTGGCCGGCAGGATCTGCAAGCGCACCCCGCGTTCGGCCGCCAGGGCGCGCAAGGGCCGGACCACCGAGCTGTGCTCGAACTCAGTGGTCAGCACGGCATCGCCCGGCCGCAGCACGGCCCGCAGCGCCAGATTCAACGCTTCGGTGGCGCCCGAAGTGAAGGCGATGCGTGCCGCCGGTACGCCGACCAGGGCACCGAGCGCCGCGCGCGTGGTCTGGACCCCTCGCCGCACCGTGGCGCAGCGTCCGGAGTCGCCGCGGTCGGCGCTGACGCCGAGCTCCTGGTACCACGCCGTGATGGCGTCGAGCACGGTACTCGGCTTCGGGAAACTGGTGGCGGCGTGGTCGAGGTAGAGCATGCACCGTCCGCGCGTCAGCCGTGCGGTAGCCAGCGATCGTAGAGGGCGCGGGCGCGCAGCGGGTCGCGCACCCCGAACAACAGCGCCCGGCCGCCGGGAAACACCGAGAAGCGCACTCCGTCGACGACGAAGCGCAGCAAGTGCGGGGTGCGTTCGAGCTGTTCGACCGCGCCCTGCAGGCGGGTCGCCCACTGGTCGAGGTCCAGCGCGGTGCGCCGCGGCGGGTCGATCTGTACGGCGTCGCGGCCGCACAGCGTCGCCACTTCGGGCGGTGGCGCGGAGAGCGCCGGGAACGCTCGGCGTTGGCACGCCGGGCAGTCGGCGGCTGGGCCGCTGGCCAGCGGCAACACGCCGTACTGGCCGCGCCAGACGTCGCAGGTGAACACGCCGCGCGTCGGCGCCAAGTCGGGGCGCGCGAGCAGCCGCAGCGCTTCGGCCAACTGAAACGCCGTCACCGCCGCGATCGCTGGCGCCAGGATGCCGGCCGTCTCGCAGGAGCCGACCTCGGCGCCTTGCGGTGCTTCTGGCCAGAGGCAGCGCAAGCAGGGCCCGCCCGGTGGCACGACCATCGCTGCACCTTCGGCACCGACCGCGCCGGCATAGACCCACGGTACGCGTTGTTCGGCGCACCAGTCGTTGAGCAGGTAGCGGGTGGGGAAGTTGTCGGTCCCGTCCAGTACCAGGTTGGGGCGCTCGGGCAGACTCTGGAGGAAAGCCGCGGAACAATCGGCGGTGTGCGCCACGATCCGGCACTCGCGGTTGATCGAAGCGAGGTGCCGGGCCGCGGCCACGGCCTTCGGCACCCCGTCGGCGGCGTCCGCTTCGTCGAACAGGACTTGGCGCTGCAGGTTGCTGGCTTCGACGATGTCGCGGTCGACGAGGTGCAGGGTGCCGATGCCGGCGCGCACCAGTCCGTCCGCGGTGTGGGTGCCGAGCGCGCCGATGCCGACGACCAGCGCCGTCGCTTGGCGCAGGCGTTGTTGCCCCTGTGGGCCAAACGCCGCAAAACGCATCTGGCGGCTGTAGCGGTGCAGCGAGGGAAGCTCAGCCATGACTGCTCGGGGTCGCGGTCTGGTGAGGGCTACCGACCAGCGGCTCGTGCCGCATTTCTGGGCCGGCTCGGCTCGGGGCCGCCCTCTGGCTGACCATGGGGCGCGCGGTGGAACCGCGCGGCGCGCCAGCGATCACTTCGAGTAGTAGTCGCGATTCACCTGCGTGAAGTTCTTCCAGTCGGCAGGCAGGTCTTCCTCGGCGAAGATCGCGCTGACCGGACAGGCGTCGACGCACAGCGTGCAGTCGATGCAGTCGTTCGGGTTGATGTAGAGCTGCGGGTCGGTGTCGCCGCCGTGGATGCAGTCCACCGGGCAGACGTCGGTGCAGGCCTTGTCCTTGACGTTGATGCAGGGCTGGGCGATGACGTGGGTCATGTTCGGAAGGGTTGTCTGGTGCGAGCTGAGCCCAGGAGCCTAGCGCCGGGAGGCTCGGTTGCCAGCCTCTCGGCGGCGCGGAGCGCACGAAATGGTGCGAGAGCAGGGACTTGAACCCTGAAGGGCTTGCGCCCGCAGGTACCTAAAACCTGTGCGTCTGCCAGTTCCGCCACTCTCGCGGTGTTTCGAACCTAGCCGAGACCCTCCCGCAGGGGAAGCCCAGAACGGGATCCCTGCCCCGTCTCGGTTCAGGCCCGCCGGCCTTGTGCCGATGGTTTTTCAGACCCGCTCACTGGCTAGCCCCACACCATGTCCTGCCCACCTCGTCTCGGCCCTCCTGCTGCCCGGTCCTTCCCTGCGCTGCTGGCCAGCGCTGCCCTGCTGTGGGCCTGCAGCGGTGCCGGGGACACCGCCAGCAATTCGGGGGGTGGCAATCCGGGTGGTGGTGGCGGCAGCGGTGGCTCCGGCGGCAGCGGCAATCCGCTCGCCGTGGTGCTCGAGTTCCGCGTCGCCAACGAGACCGAGGTGGAACGCACCGAGACGGTGCGCGCGTCGGTGCCGTTCCCGCGCGCCGGTTACCAGAGCCTCGACAACCTGGTGGTCAGTGGCTTCCAGACCGCTTGGCTGCCGTTGCAGCGCTGGGACGACGGTTCGGTGAAGATCGCGCAGGCGCAATTCGTCGACACGCTGCCGGCCAACACCACCAAGACCTACCGGATCGCACGCGACGAACCGGCGCAGACCGGTGCTTTCACCCGCAACGCCTGGGTGAGCCAGGCCGGGGCCAACCTGCAGGTCGGGGCGGAAGTGCGCGACACGTTCTCGGTGACCTACCGGGCGCTCGCGTCCGGGGCGGGCACCGTGCTGCAGGAGACGCCGTTCGTGCAGGTGCGGCGCCATCGCACCTACCACACGACCAGCAGCGGCGGCATCGGCCGGGACTACCTGTCGAGCACGTTCTACACCACCGAGTTCCGCGACATGCCGTTCGTGGTGGTCGATTGGGTGCTCGGCAACGACTACCTCGGCGCCGACTCGATCCCGCCGAACAACACCGACCCGAACCTGCGTCCGCTCGGCTGCGTCGACGTGCGCATGGCCCGGTTCCTGTGCAAGGGTGTGCAAGGGGTGCAGGCCTACCGGCCGACCGAAGAGGGCATTGGCCAAGCCACCAGCATCGGCGACGGCTTCACCGCCTTGCAGGTGATGCAGGACACCTTCCTCGACGACGCGCAGACGCGCCGCTACCGCTTCCTGCTGCGCTGCGAACCGCCGAACGCGAACGCCTTCGACATCGCGCGCTGGCGCACCGTGGCCACCGCGATGCTGCAGCGGCCCCTGTATCCGTTGGCCACCCAGGCCACCTGGCGCGACACCGCGGCGGCTGGTCTGCTCGGCGGGCCGATCGCCGGGCCTGCTGATGCCTGGCAGCGCGCGGAAGCCGAGTACGCGAGCTGGGCCGGGGCCAGCCACTTCGGCACCTGGGGCAGCCATGGTGAGGTGCTGGTCACCGGCACCACGGGTACGCCGCGCAACCATCCGTTGTCGCCCGAACTCGGCCATGCGATCCAGGCCGGCCACCCGCGCCTGGTGCAGAAGCTCGAGCAGATGGCCTGGATCCAGGCGGCGCGGCCCTACCACTTGTGGGGGCTCACGGTCGGCGCCGAACAGGGCATCCTGCTGTGGGACGGCGTGCCGATCTATCCGGGTTCGCGCGACTTGTCGCACGAATCGCTGGGCCGCCGGGCCCTGTATGCCAGTGGCCAGTACGCAGCCTACCGGACCCTGAACCAGGGCCGGCCGCGCGCCCACGGCTGGGAGCACTTCGACCACGAGCACTGGAGCAACGACCTGCTGTTCGACTACTGGACGATGAGCGGCGACGCCTGGGCCAAGGAAGAGCTGCGCCAGCTCGGCGAGAGCTTGAAGGCGCTGATGCGTCTGCGGCAGTACGCGACGGCCGGCCTGCAGCCGACGCGCGCGGAGGGGTGGTGCATGCAGGGCTTCGCGCAGATCTACCAGGCCACCCAGGATCCAGCGCTCAAGGACTACGCGATGCGCCGGGTGAACGAGATCATCGAGGTCCAGCGCAACAAGAACCACGCCAGCAAGGCGATGGCGTTCCAGTCCAACTACGCGGGCACCTCCTACCCGATGACGCACCAGTTCTTCATGCCGTGGCAGCACGGCTCGGTGCTCTACGGGTTCCTCGGTGCCTACAAGTCGTTCCGCGAACCGATCCTGCTGCAGATCGCCGAAGCGGTGGTCGACACGGTCGAGTATTCGTGGGTGACGAACTACCAGGATCCGCAACGCGGCCTGGTCGCGCAGGGGCTGCGCTACTACACGCCGGTGCAGCACAACGGCAACGCGATCGCACCCAACTACTGGGACAACACGCCGAACATCGGGGTGCGCTGGGGCGATTCACCGCTCGGTGGGGCCCACACGTTCCTGACCGGTGGTCTGCACCATCTGGCGGTGCTCGGCAGCACCGCGTCGGTGCGCAACCGCGCCCTGCAGTACGGCAGTGTCCTGCTCGGCACGCTGTCGGCGAACGGCCGCTGGGAGAAGTGGAACTACTGCCTGCCGCCGCAGTTCGGCCAGTGATGCGGTTCAGCCCGGCCACGACACCGTGCGACCGCAGGCGCACGGATGGTGCCCGGCTGGTACCGCACCCGCCGTGGCCCTGGCCACGAGGGCGCCGCACCGACACACGAGGCCGCGCAGCATAGCCGGGTTGCCGGCGACCAGAGCGTGCGGCGGCACGTCGGCGGTGACCACCGAACCCATGCCGACCATGCAGAACGCGCCGAGTTCGAGGCCCGGGCCGATCGTGCAGTTCGCCCCGAGGGTCGCGCCGTCGCGCACCACCGTGCGCAGGGTCGCCTCGGTCGGCTCGCTGGTGGCGAGTTGCTGCAGGTCGGGGTCCGCTGCGCGCGGAAAGCGGTCGTTGGTGAATACCGTGTGTGCCGCGACCATCACGCCCCGGCCGATTTCGACTCCGGCGCAGACGTAGACGGCGGCGTTCAGTTTGCACAGATCGCCGATGCGCACGTCGTAGGCGATGTAGGTTTTCTCGCCGACGATGCAGTGGCGGCCGAGCACGGCGCCGCGGCGGATGTGCACATGGTCCCAGACGGTGGTGCCAGCGCCGAGTTCGACGTCGGCTTCGACGATCGCGGTGGGGTGGACGCGGGCCGCGGGTTCGCTCATCCAGGCATTCTGGCGGTTCGCGGTGCTGCGGGGAACGGTGCGGCGGCACTGCCGCGGAGCGAACCTTGCCGTGGGGCGGTACGGTGCGTCGCTCAGGGGCCGACGGTCGGGATCGGCAACCAGCGTTCTTCCCGTTGCGCTTGGTAGGCCGTGGCCACGACCACCACCGAGGCCAGCGCGTCGGCGTCGTCGATGCCCGGTGGTTCGCGGCCCTGCACCACGCCGGCGAAGTTCGCGAGCTGGGCGGCGAAGGCGGCGACTTTGTCGTAACCCTGCCCGAACACCGTCCAGTCCGCGGCGCCGAGCGCTTTGTGCCGCGACTTCTGCCAGCCGATCTCCAGGGTGCCCTGCGTGCCGTGGATGCGCACGTAGGCTGGCGTCTCCTTGTGCACGCTCCACGACAGGTCGATCGAGCCGAGCGCTCCGGCGGTGCTGGTGAACAGCAGCCGGGCGGTGTCCTCGACCGGGACGGCCTGCGCACGTGGGCCGAACTGGGCTTGCACGCGCGCCAACGGGCCGAGCAGGTACCGGGCGAGGTCGACCGAGTGGCAGCCGTTGTCGATCAGCACGCCGCCGCCGCTGCGGGCGGGGTCGGCGTTCCAGCGCCGCGTCATGTCGACCGGGGCGCAGAACACGTTCTCGTACATCACCACCGTGCCACAGAAGCCGCTGTCCAGCAGCCGGCGGGCGGCCAGCACGTCCTGCGTGTAGCGGAACTTGCTGCCCATCATCAGCCGGCGGTCGGCGTGGTGGGCCGCTGCGAGCATGCGCTGCGCCGCGGCGAGGGTCGGCGCCAGTGGTTTCTCGCACAGCACGTGCAGGCCCCGCGCCAGCAGTTCGCAGCACAGGGGTTCGTGCTGGTCGGGGGGCGCCAGCACCAGAGCCGCGCGCGGCTGCAGGCCACTGGCGAACAGGCTCGGCAAGTCGGCGAACGTCGGCGCACCCCCCTGCTGGCCGGCGGCGGCGGCCGCCGCGGGTGCCGGGTCGACCACGCCGACCAAGCGCAGGGTCGGCACGCGCTGCAGTGCCTGCAGGTAGGCATGCGCGATCGCTCCGCAACCGACCATGGCGATCGGCACGGCGGCGGCTTGGCCGCCAGCGCCGGCCTCACCGGCCATCGACCAAACCCTGCACGGCGTCGCGGATCACCGCCGCCACGTGTTCGACGTGCTGCGGTTGGTAGCGTTCGTTGATCGGCAGCACCACGACCCGCTCCAGGCCCTGGCTGGTGCCTGGGTAGCCCTGGCCGGTGCCCGCGTCGGTCTGGAACGGTGCCGGACGATGCCGCCGGTCGTTGTGTTGCAGCGGCAGCCAGCTGACCGGCGACTGCTGCCAGTCGCGGAACAGGGCGCAGGCGAACGCCGGCTTCTGGATGTAGCGCGGTGCGCAGGCCACGCCGGCGCCCTGCATGCGTTTGCCGAGTGCTTGGGCGCCGCCCGGCACCACGGCTGGATCGACGCCGAACGCAAACTTCCAATACGAATGGCTGCCGTGCGGTGGATCGTCCGGCAGGCACAAGCCGGGCACGGCCGCCAGCGCGTGGCGCAGCGCCGCCGCCACGCGGCGGCGGTCTGCCACCACGGCATCGAGTTTCGGCAGTTGGCCGAGGCCGACCGCGCCCTGCAGTTCGGTCAAGCGGTAGTTGAGTGCTGGGAAGTAGTGGTCGGGTTTGGGATCCCCGTAACCCCACGCCTTGTTGACGTAGAGGAACACCTTGCGGGCCAATGCGTCGTCGTCGGTGGCGACCAAGCCGCCTTCGCCGGTGGTGATGTGTTTGCCCTGTTGCAGGGAGAACGCCGCGAGGGCCCCATGGCTGCCGACCTTGCGGCCGCGCCAGGTGGCGCCGAACGCCTGGGCGCTGTCTTCGATCAGCGGCAGCCCGTGTTCTTGCGCCAGCGCCACGAGGCCGTCCAGGTCGGCCGGGCGACCGAACAGGTGGGTGACCACGATCGCGCGGGTGCGCGGCGACAGGCAGGCGCGCACCGATGCCGCGGTCACCGTCAGGCTGTCCGGGTCGACGTCGGCGAACACTGGGACGCCGCCTTCGTAGAGGATCGGCACCAAGGCACCCATGTCGGTGATCGCCGTGGTCACCACTTCGTCGCCAGGGGCGAGGCCGAGGGCCGCGATGCAGCAGTGCACGGCAGCGGAACCGGAGGCGCAGGCGATCACGTGCTTGCGGCCGAGCCACGCGGCGAACGCGCGTTCGAAGCGGGTGACGAGGGTGCCCCGGGTGCTGTTGAGGGTGCCGCTGTGGATCGCTTCGGTGAGCAGCGCCAGCTCCTCTGCGCCGAGAGTGCGGCCGCTGGCGTCGCCGTCGCTGGGCAGTTGCATGCGCTGGGTCGTGGGCATCTGGGGCGTGGCCATCTGGGGCTCGGACGTCGACCGGGTCGAGTGCCTCAGCCGGGACCGGGCCGCTGGTTCAAACGCACCGCGACCACCGACAGCAGGTCGTTGATGCGTTCTTCGACGGCGTTCACCTTGGCCACGTTGTCGAGCACGATCGCCTTCTTCGACGTGGCGGGGTGGAAGATCAGGCGGCCGCTGCGCAGCAGCATGTACTCGACCACGTCGTAGATCTCCTTGTTCATCTCCAAGCCCTCGGTCGACCAACGCTGGATGTCGCCGAGGTAGCCGTGGTGGTGCAGGATCTCGCGGGCGTTCACTTCGTAATAGTGGAAGCGGCTGTTGATCCAGACGATGCCCAGCAGGATGCCGAGCCCTGCGGCCAGGAAGCCGTAGAACGGGGCGTTCATCTGGATGTCGATCGCCCCGAACACCCGACCCAGGTAGCCGGTGAAGTCCGCCTTGGTGTCGATCCACAGCACCAGCAACACGATGGCGATGACCGCGATCACGAGGGTGATCGACTTGATGCGCGAGAAGTCGAACGAGAACACCAACAGGTTCAGCATCAGCACCAGCATGAACGAGTTGCCGAGCACGGTCGGGGACACCAGGCCGAGCCAGGCCAACAGCCAGAAGATCGCCGCCGTGACGAAGGTCGGGTAGAGGAACACGATCTTCGGCCAGGGCCGGATGATGACGCTCTCCGGGGCGCGGTCGTCGATCGGCGGGTGGGCCGGCGCGGCGGCGGGCTGGGGGGCGGGGGTGGATGCTTGGTTCTGGCTCATCGCTGCGGATACGGGGAACCCGTCCCGAGATTGTGACGGGCCCGCGCGGCTCGCGCCAGCCGGCAGGTGCCCGCCGACGCAGGAAAGCCCGCCGGCGCACCGGGTGGGGCAGCGCGCGGTGCGCTGGGCGGCCGCCAAACACCGGGTTCAGTCGGCCGCCACGTGCATGGCGCCATCCTGCTCAGGAAGGCGCAGGGGTCAGGCGTAGCTCTCGATCGGCGGGCAGGCGCACACCAGGTTGCGGTCGCCGTG
>ERZ1066125.383-NODE-383-length-10428-cov-9.148559_pt1 | contig 10428 bp, 7 predicted proteins | sample MGYA00382772_ERZ1066125 | MGnify/ENA primary metagenome ERZ1066125 (study PRJEB33369, sample SAMEA5778355) | biofilm metagenome | biome: Industrial cooling water; feature: Water cooling tower basin; material: Biofilm | place: United Arab Emirates | collected...
TCATCGAAACCGCCAAGCAGGAGTCGATCGACACCATCCTGGCGGTGGCCAAGCTCAAGGACGAAGGCAACCTGAAGGGCGTGATCGCCGTCGGCTGCCTTGCCCAGCGCTACGGCCAGGAGCTCAAGCAGTCGATTCCCGAGCTCGACGCCGTGTTCGGCCTGTCGGACTATTCGGGCGTGCCGGGTGTGGTGCGCAAGATCGTGAACGGCTCGCCGCGGCGCTGGTCGTCGACGGTCGACGGTGGCAAGCCCAAGGGCCCGCGCAGCGACCAGAAGCGCTTCCTGCTGACGCCGAAGAGCTTCGCCTACTTGCGCATCAGCGAGGGCTGCGACCACACCTGTACCTTCTGCGCGATCCCGAGCATGCGCGGCAAGAACCGCAGCAAGCCGATCGACGTGCTGGTCGAAGAAGCCGAGACGCTGGCGGCCGCCGGCGTGCAAGAGCTGGTGGTGGTGGCCGAGGACACCACGGCGTATGGCCTCGACCTGCACCGCAAGCGTGAGATCCACGTGCTGCTCGAGAAGCTGGGCGCGATCGACGGCATCCGCTGGATCCGGCTGATGTACGCCTACCCACACACCGTGCTGCCCGAACTGACGGCGTTCCTGCGCGAACACCCGAAGGCGGTCAAATACCTCGACATCCCCATCCAGCACATCAGTTCGAAGATGCTGAAGGCGATGAAGCGCGGCGTGTCGAGCCAGCAGGTGCGCGGCATTCTCGACCGCCTGCGCAGCGAAGTGCCGGGCATCGCCGTGCGCACCACGCTCATCACCGGGTTCCCGGGCGAAGACGAGGCGGATTTCGCCGAACTGCGCAGTCTGGTGCAGGACTACCGCTTCGAGCGGCTCGGGGTGTTCCCGTATTCGCGCGAGGAGACCACGCCGGCCCACGACCTGCCCGACCAAGTGCCGACCGAGCTGGCCGAAGCGCGCGCTGCCGAGCTGATGGGCTTGCAGCGGCCGGTGATGGCGGCGTTCCAGCGGTCGCTGGTCGGCCGCGACTTGCCGGTGCTGGTGGACGGCGTCGACACCGAGGGCCGCGTGGTCGGCCGCACTTGGGCCGACGCGCCGGAAGTCGACTGCCGCGTGTTGCTGCCGCAGGGCTCCGCAACGGCTGGCGACCTGGTGGCGGCCCGCATCACCGCCGCGCGCGACTACGAACTCGACGCCGAGTTGGCTGCGGGAGCGACGGCGGTGCCACCGCGGCCCAGCCGCCGGCCGCGGTCCGGCCCATGAACGTGCCGAACCTGATCACCGTGTCGCGGCTGTGCGTCACCGCACTGGTGTTCGTCTGCCTCGAGGTGATCCCGGATGCCGCAAAGCCCGTGGCGGCGCTGGTCTGGACTGCGTTCGTGTTGTTCCTGGTCGCGGCCTTCACCGACTTTCTCGACGGCTACCTGGCGCGTAAGTGGGGCATGGTCACGGCGTTTGGCCGGGTCGCCGACCCGTTCGCCGACAAGGTGCTGGCCTGCGGCTCGTTCGTCACCCTGCTGCAGTTTCCAGCGGTCACGGCGGAGCGGCACCTGACCACCTGGTACGTGGTGGTGGTGCTGGCGCGCGAGTTCCTGGTGACCGCGATCCGTGGCGTGGTCGAAGCGAGTGGGCAGCCGTTCCCGGCCGATCGCCTCGGCAAGTGGAAGATGGTGACCCAGTGCTGGACCATTGGGGCGCTGATGACCATGGTCGCCGGCACCGACCTCTGGGTGTGGGCGGCGGTCGCCGGTTTCTGGCTCAGCCTGCTGCTGACGGTGGTCTCGGGCGTCAACTACGTCTGGAAGGCACGTGCGGTGCTGTTCGGAGGCTTGCGCTGATGGTCGATCCGGCTCCTCTTCCCCCGTCCTCGACCGCCGGCTCCGAGACTGCGCCGGCTGCGCGCGGTCGTCGGCCCCTGGATGGTCTGCGCTGGTTCCTGATCACCAGTGGTGGCCTGGGCTGTTCGCCGTGGGCTCCCGGCACGGTCGGCACCCTGGGCGGTGTGGTGCTCGGCGTGGGCCTGCAGGCGGCCTGCCCCGGCCACGAACTGCTCGCTTGGGGCATCGCGGCGCTGGTGCTGTTCGTGTTCGGCTGCTCCCAGTCCGACTACGTGGCACGCACCTGGCCCAAGGAGGACCCCGGGTACTTCGTACTCGACGAAGTGGTCGGCTACTTGGTGACGATCCTGGTCTACACGCTGGTGCGCGGGGCGGTGCCCGACGCGCTCGGCCACTGCGGTGCGTTCTTCGCGTTCCGTGCCTTCGACGTGCTGAAGATCCAGCCGGCGCGGAAACTGGAGGATCTGCCGGGTGCCTTTGGCATCATGGCCGACGACCAGATGGCCGGAGTCTATGCCGGCCTGTGTCTGTGGCCGGCGATGGTCTGGCTCGGCCACTGACGGCCGAAGATGGTCTGACTCGGCCACGGACGGCACACTTCCTGATTCCCATGGCGCGCAAAGGCAGCAAGAGCGGCAAACTCGCGGTTCCCCTGGCCCTCACCCTGGCCGGCGTCGGCTGCGTCGGCGGTTTGCTGCTCACGGTCGCCGTGGTGCAGAATCTGTCCGGGGCCATCGCCGACAGTGCGATCACCAACCGAGGCTTCCTGATCGGCATCGGGATGGCGGTCTTGGTCGGTGCGTTGTGCGGCCTCGGTGGCTGGGTGCTCGGCGGCAAACTCGCGACCCGGGTCGTCGACATCGGCCTCGCCGTGTCCAAGCTCGGCCGCGGTGGTTCGGAAGTGCGCGTGCGCGTCGGCGGCAACGACGAACTGACGGCGCTCGGTCGTTCGGTGCAGTATCTGGCGACCGACCTGGCCGAACTGCTGAAGGGCCAGGAACAGTCCGGTGGTGCGGCCATGGTCTCGATGGACCCACTGGTCAAGCAGCTCCGCGACAAGACCGTCCCCAACCAATTCGCCGCGGTGGACAGTTACGAGGTCGATGGTGCGATCGCGCCCGGCTCGCGCGGCGGCGTCGACTACTTCGATTTGGTGCCGATGCAGGGCGAAGAGCCAGGCGCCGTGTTCTACCTGATCAGCGCCCAAGGCCACGGTGCGCTGTCGGTCTACGCCTGCCGGCAGGCCCGCGACGAGCTGCACCGGGCACTCACTGCCGCGGCGACGCCGCGCAAGGCGCTCGCCCACACCAACAAGGTCCTGAAACAGAACCTGCCGTCCGGCTGCTGCGCCGTGGCGACGCTGGTGCAGGTGACGGCGAAGGGCTGCAAGCTGTACCAGGCGGGTGCGCGCTCGCCGCTGCTGATCTGCCAGCGCGGCGACGTGCTCGAACTCAACGCCGAGGGTCTGGCTCTCGGCCTCGACGACGGCCCGGTGTTCGAGAAGTCGCTGCGGCCGCAGGAGATCGACATGACGCCCGGCACTCGGTTGGTGTTCGGCAACGACGCGCTGCACCGTTCCGTCGGCCTGCTCGACCAGCTCCGCCAGCTGTCGCCGCGCCACACCACCATGTTCATGAACATGGTGCTCGGCAACTTCGAACAAGATGCCGGCGCCGACGGTCTGCGCGAAGAAATCGTGCTGCTGACCGTGAAGCGGGCGGGGCAGCAGTGAGCGGCACGCCGCGGTCCCCGCGCGCCGAGGCGCGGCCCAGTGGCGCCGCCGGTTCGTTCCAGGCGCTGATCGAGCAGATCTACCTGGAGCGCGACAGCGCGCGCGGCGTGCCCGGCACCCTGCTCTGGTTCGTCGAGGAAGTCGGCGAGTTGGTCCGAGCCATCCGCCGCGGCGAACGAGCCAACCTCGAGGAAGAGTTCGGCGACGTCTACGCCTGGCTCGCGACTCTGGCGTCTCTGCACGGACTCGACCTCGAAGCCGTGGGCCGCCGCAAGTATGCCGCGGGTTGTCCCCGCTGCCGGGCCACGCCTTGCGGTTGCCCGCATCCGCCCCAGCCAGCCTGAGAGACTGCTGCTTTCCGTGGCACGGCTCGGCGGGACACCTCGGGGCCTTCGGTTGGCTTACCACGCAACGCAGCAGCTCCTGGGCAATCTTCCGCAGCTCGTTCGTAGAGCAGACCTCGGTTTCGTCCGTCATACTGCGCCCATGACCGTCCCCGACCCGCTGCCGGCTGCTCCCGACTGGGAAGCGTTCTATCGGGATTACCGCAAGCCCGGCTACGTGCCCGGGTTCGAACTGATCGGCAAGCTCGGCGGCGGCATGTTCGGGCTGGTGTTCCGCGCCCGCAAGCAGTCGATCGGCAAGGATTACGCGATCAAGTTCCTGAAGGTGGAGGACCCGCAGGTGGCGCGGGCGGTCCTGGCCGAGCTCGACCAGGTGCAGTATTTCGCCCAGATCGACCACCCGAACCTGGTGTCGATCGAGGACCGCGGCGAAGTCGACGGCATTCCGTACCTGGTCATGGCGTTCGCCGGCACCGAGACCTTGCGCGACAAGGTGCGCGGGGACGGGCAGCCCCCGGCTCCCGCCGAACGCGAGGACCTGCTGCGCTGGTTCCTGCAGGCCTGCCGCGGGGCGGCGGCTTTGCACGACCGGGCGCTGGTGCACTTCGACATCAAGCCGGCGAACGTGTTCTTGAAGGGCAGTGTGGCGCGGCTCGGTGACTACGGCCTCAGCAAGCTCGTCACCGAGAGCCGTGGCAGCCTGTCGACTGGGCGCGGTACGCCCTACTACATGGCGCCGGAGCTGCTGCAGCGGCGCGGGGATCATCGTTCGGACATCTACTCGCTCGGCGTCTTGCTCTACGAGCTGCTGTGCGGGCAGGTGCCGTTCCGCGGCGACAGCGAGTGGGAGGTGCTCAAGAAGCACGAACTCGAACCGCCTGCGCTGCCGGCACACCTGTTGGCCGCCGAACGCGCCGTGTTGCAGCGCTGTCTGCAGAAGGATCCGGCAGCGCGCTTCCAGAGTGTGCACGATCTGATCGTGGCGCTCGGTGGTCCGGTCGGCGTCGCCGCTGCAGCGGTCGCCGAAGGGGCCAGCGCCATGCCCTTGCCACCGCTGTCGAGCCACGGGGCGATGCCGCCGTGTTTGCCGCCGCACGCGCCCCCGCCGGTCGCCAGCGCCACAGCGCCACCGCCGCCCGCCGTCGGCAGTGCCGTTCCTGCGCAGCGCGTGCCGCTGCCCGGCCCGTTCCCACCGCCGCTGCCCCGCCATGCCCGCCGGCGCGGGCGCTGGGGTTGGTTGGTGGTGGCGGGCGTGTTGCTGGCGATGTGCGGCGGCTACGGTGGCATCAAAGTCACCCGCAGTACGGGCCAATCGCCGATCAGCTACTCGCTGCAGCCGCCGGCGGCGCCGGCCATGCCGTCGATGCCTGATCTGGAATTGCACGTCCCCGATCGGTCGCGGTCGGTGCAGGTGCTCGGCGCCGTCGATGCGCGTCTGCAGCGCCTGCTCGTTTCCCTGCAATCGAGCGTGCAGACCGCGGAGCGCACGCAACGCCGCACCACGCTGCGCGAACTCGACCGCGGCTTGCGCACGCAGCCCGACGTCGAACAGGCGCGCGCACAACTCGAAGTGCTGGCGGTCCAGGAGAGCCTGAGCCCCACGGTCGCCAAACGGCTGGAGCGGCAGGCGCGGGCCGCGGTGCTCGCTGCGGTCGATCAGTTGCAGCGCCTCGACTTCAAGACCGAGCTCGACTGCCATCGCGGCGCGCAGCTGCTGCAGCTCCTGGGTTCGCTGACGGCGATCGACGGGCTCTCGGCCGAAGCGCCGGACCAGGCGCCGAGCAAGCGCATCACGGCGCGTTTCTCGGCCGCGGCCGATGCATGGCGAAGGCTGGCGGAGCAGTTCGCCGGCTGCGACGCGGACTTCGAAGGGCTGCTGCGCGCCACGGGCAAGCTGGGGCGGTAGGGCGTACGCCGGGACGCCGGGTCCGCAGCAGCAGTCAGCGCGCCGCCGCCAAGATCGCTTCCGCTGCGAGCACGCCGAAGGACGGCCAATACGGCGCCTCGGCCAACTGTCGCAGTTCGGCCCGCGCCAGCTCGCGGTCGCCGGTGGTCCAGCGGTGGTGGGCCAGCCCAAAACGCAGCGCGGCGCCGGCGGTACCGTCCGGCACTGGGATCGCTTCGCGCTCCAGTCGACCCGCGTACAGCAGGCACAGCTGATGGTAGGCGCGGTTCTCGACCACGTCGGCAGCTGGCGTCACGCCAGCGACCACTGCGGCAGCACCTTCGGGATCGCCGAGTTGCATGCGTGCGCACCACAGCCAATGGCGCACGGCCACCTGCATCTCGTCGGACTGAGCGATGGCGAGGGCGGCGAGCCAAGCGCGTTCGGCCGCTGCGAAATCGCCGCGGCAGAACTCGGCGAGGCCCAAGTGGTAGTGCACATTGCCGTGCAGGGTGCTGTGCGGCGGCCGACCCGGAGTGGGCTGGCCGTCCGGCTCGACGGCATCGGGAACAGTGCGGCACAGCACCGCCGCCTGCTCCAAGTCGGCCGCGGCGCGGTCGAGTTCGCGCAGGGTGAGCCAGCGATGGCCGCGGTGGCGCAGGAAGCGTGGGTCGCCCGGATGCCGGCGCAGCCCCCACGTGTAGACGGCGATCGCTTCGCGGAAGCGGCCTAGGTAACCGAGGCGGCGGCCGACCCAGATGGCCTGGTCGGGGTCGTCGGGATGGGCGGCGAACTCGGCTTCGGCGGCGGCGAGCTGGTGTTCGAGGGTGGCGGTGTGCTGCGCGCCCGGTGCCCAGGGCGGTAGGTTGCGGCCGTCGAGGGCGCGCGCCGCGACGCCCGGGGGCAGACTCTGGCAGGCGGCGAGCAGGAGGAGTGCGGCGAGGGCGCGGGTTGTGGTCATTGGGGGCCGTTCCGGCCAGAGCGTGCCAGACCTCGATTGCCACGCCTAGGCCTCCCACCGGATCTCAGCGGCTGCTGCCTTCGCCGGACCGGGTAGCGTCTCCGCCCAGGATCTGGCCCATTCTGCGCAGAGTGGCCCCGCCTCGTGCGCGTGAGCTTCGGGTCGAATGCACCGGTTCCCCACGCGAAGAGGCCGCGGCCGCGGGTGGTGACGCTTGGTCGCCACCAAGGCTGCAGCCACGCGGCGGGCTTCAGAGTCGGCAGTCGTCGCGGCACGCGACCCTTCCGGCTCGGTTGCCCCAAGGAGGTCTCCATGCGCCATGTCTCGCCCGCTGCCGCGCTCGCCCGCGGCGTCACCTGTTGGTTCTCCGTTCTCGGCGTCGCGTTGCCGCTGTTCGGGCAAGCGCCGAATCTCGGCCCGGCTCTGGCCTTGCCTGCACCCGCGTCGATCGCGCCCGCTGCCGGCCTGCAGCGCAATGCGTCGGTGGCCGTGGGCGGCCAGTCGAGCTTGGTCGTGTTCGAAGACGACCGCGCCGGCGAACGGGACATCTGGGCCGTGCGCGTCGATGCCACGGGCACGCCGATCGATGCCCTGCCGTTCCCGGTGTGCCGTGCGCCGGGCAACCAGACCTTGCCGAGTGCCGTGTGGAACGGCACCGACTGGTTGGTGGTGTTCCAGAGTGAATACGACCCGGGCAGCGGCTACTTCGCCTCCCGCGTCGCCGCCGTGCGCGTCGCCGCCAGCGGCGTGGTGCGCGATCCGGTCCCCATGGTGCTCGGCCAGGACGACACCGGTCTGCTGCTCGCGGTGGCCAGCGATGGCAACCAGTGGTTCGTGGCTTGGACCGGCTACAGCGCCGGCAATTCCGACATCCGTCTGCGCCGCATCAGTGCCGCCGGCACCCTGCTCGACGGCGCGGGTCTCGTCGTGCAGCCCGCGTCCTACCAGATCTACTTCGGCCTGGGTCTGGCCTGGGCGAACGGTACCCTCCTGGTGTCCTGGCAAGAGAACGGCAGCCGAGGCCGCCGCTATGGTGCGAGCCTGCAGCCGATCGATGCTGCGTCGGTGCCTCTGCCGGTCGGCGGGGGGGTGATCCGCGGCGGTGGGCCACACTTCTTGACCGCCTGGACCCGCCAGACGCCGAGCTTCACCAACGAAGTGGTCGTGCAGCGCCTGGGCACCAACCTGCAAGTGCTGGATGCGAACCCGGTGCCGCTGTCCGTGCCGGCGACGAGTCCCAATCCAACCGATGTGCGTGCCACCTGGGATGGTTTGGATTGGCACGTGCTCTGGGCCCAACCGGTGTCCGACGCCCGCACTTGCCGCTTCAGCCCAGCGGGTGTGGTGCGGGATCCCGGTGGTGTGTTGTTGCCCGACAATGCTGCCTATGTGTTCTATGGTCCGGCGCTCGGAGCCCTGCCGGGCGGTGGCGTGCTGTTCGTGTGGCACGAAGCCCGGTTTGCTTCGGCCGACGATGTTTGGGCACTGCCCCGCCTCGCCAGTGGTGCACCGGCGGCCGAACGCTGTGTGACGCTGGGCGACGAAGCACATCGCACACCGCGACTCGGGCCCGCGGCCACCGGCCATCTGGCCACTGCCATCGGCGAGCTCTCTGCCGGCATGCGGCTCTTGGTCTGGCGCCTGGATGCGCGCGGTGAGGCCGTCGATGGCCAGCCGATCGTGGCCACGGCGGTGTCCCACAATCGGCTGCAGAACGGCGGTTCGGCTTGGAATGGCAACCACCACCTGGTGGTGTGGGCCGATGGCCAGTTGGGCCGGGTGTTTGCGCGCCGGCTGCTGCCCGATGGTCAGTGGCTCGATGCCCAGCCGATCGACGTGATGCCTGGTGTCACGCCGGCCGTGGCGGCGAACGGCACCGACTTCCTGGTCACAGCGCTCCATGCTCCCCAATACCCACAATATGTGAACTCCTATGGGGTGCGGGTGCTCGGGGATGGCACCGTGCTCGACCGGCCGGCTCGTCTGATCGCCGGCTCGTACGCCACGGCGGCTCCGGTGGTCGAACTGGGCGGGCGTTGGCTGGTCGCCAGCGAACTGCACTGGAGCCACAATCAGAGCCAGGCGGGCATCTCGCTGCACTTCGTCGACCCGAACGGCACGGTCACGGCGGCTGGTGCCATGAGTGTGTTGAACGTCCAGAACTGGGGCAGTGTGTCGTTGGCGAGTGCCGGCACCAGCGCCTTGGTCGCCAGCCAATCTGGCAGCAATTGGACCAACACCGAGATCTACGTGCAGCGTGTCACGCCGAACGGCACCTCGCCGGTGCCCATGTCGGTGCTGACCGGGGCCGCACCGAACGGCCAGTTCCGGCCGCAGGTGGCCTGGACGGGTCGTGAGTACGTGGTGGCCTACGAGACCTACCAGAACAACGTCTGGTCCTACGACTTCGAGCCCGATGTCTATGCGCAACGACTGCGCGAAGACGGCACGGTGGTCGATGCCCAGGGTTTTGCCCTGTGGCGCAGTGCCGACCACGAGACGCGCGTGGCGGCGCTGGGCGGCGGCCTGGGCCGCGGCCTGTTCGCAGCGGCGGTCCACGACGAGGCGTTGGCGGCGTTGCGCGTGTCGTTGCGCGCGCTCCGGCCTCAGGGGTTGGAGCCGTTCGGTCTTGGTACCCCGGGCTGCTTCGGCCCGCATCGGCTCGACGGCACCGAACCGCCCATCGCGGGTGCCAGTGGCTTCGCGCTGCGCTGCGACCGCGGGCCGGCGCAGGGGTTTGGCATGCTGTTGGCGGGCACGGTGGCCGACCTGCTCGGCAGTGATCCGTTCGGACTCGGCCTGCGTCTGCATGTGAGCATCACGCCGCCCGCGACGGCTGCTGCCGTGGGGTTCGCCACCGACGCTGCAGGAGTTGGCGGGGTGTCCCTGCCCCTGCCGCCGGGCGCGGCGTTCGTCGGCATGCGCTTCCACACCCAGGCGGCCTTCTGGTGGCCGGGGCCCTGCCTGCCGACCCCGTTCGGAGTCAGTTCGAGCGAGGGTCTGACTCTCGTCGTCCAGGCGCCGTAGCCGAGCGCTGCTGCGGGCGGGGAGGCGAGTCTGCACCTGCGGAAATCCCGCGGACTCACGGCGCGCGGTGTGCTACGCCATCCGGCCCGCCTCCCGGCGCTCCCGCCCATGACCGAACCCACTCGTGGCCCGGCCACCTCCCTGCCCACACCCGCCACCCGGTCGCTGTGGCAGCACATCAACGGCAGCCTGCGCGGTGAACACTACGACTACACCCAAGGCAGCCTGCCGCGCGCGATCCTGCTGCTGGCGATCCCGATGGTGCTCGAGATGCTGCTCGAGTCGCTGTTCGCCATCGTCGACATCTGGTGGGTCGGGCGCCTCGACGCCGGTTGGTTCGACAGTGCGCCGACCCGCGGTGCCGCGGCGGCGGCGATCGGCGCCACCGAAGCGCTCTTGTCGATCGTCTACGCGCTCGCCTTCGGCCTCGGCATGGCCGTCACGGCCTTGGTGGCGCGCCGCGTCGGCGAACGCGACCTGCCCGGTGCGGCACGCGCCGGCAGCCAGGCCATCGGGCTCGGCCTCGTGGTGGGCCTGCTGCTCGGCGTGCCGGCGGCGGTGTTCGCGCCGGAACTGCTGTCGTGGATGACCGACGGCAACCAGCGCGTGGTCGAGGTCGGCAGCGGCTACGCACGCTGGCTGTTCGGCGGCAATGTCGTGATC
>ERZ1066125.384-NODE-384-length-10401-cov-7.936691_pt1 | contig 10401 bp, 7 predicted proteins | sample MGYA00382772_ERZ1066125 | MGnify/ENA primary metagenome ERZ1066125 (study PRJEB33369, sample SAMEA5778355) | biofilm metagenome | biome: Industrial cooling water; feature: Water cooling tower basin; material: Biofilm | place: United Arab Emirates | collected...
ATGCAGTGCTCGACGATGGCGACGAGGTCGCGCGGCAGTTCGCGGCGCAGTTGCAGCAGCGGTGGGGGGTCGCGGTGCGGCATCGCCGCCAGCACCGCTGCGGCATCGCCTTCGTAGGGCGCGCGACCGGCCAGCAGGTGGAACAGCGTCGCGCCGAGCCCGTAGACGTCGAGCGGCGGCGCCACCCGCTGCGCCATGGTCGGCCCGACCTGCTCGGGGGCCATGTACCACGGCGTGCCCAGGGTGGTCGCCGTCGCGGTCAGGCGCGCGGCGCTCTGCTGGGCGGCGATGCCGAAGTCCAACAGCACGGCGCGGCCGTCGCGGCACACCAGCACGTTCGACGGCTTCACGTCGCGGTGCACCAGCCCTGCGGCATGCGCTGCGGCCAGCGCGTCGGCGATGCCTGCGGCCCAGTGCGCGACGATGCGCGGCAACACGGTCTCCCGCAGGCCGAACTCGGCTGCGAGGTCGGACAGCTGCGCACCTTCGGCGAGCCGTTCGAGCACCGTCGCCAGCGTCACGCCGTCCAACAGCTCCATCACCAGGAACAGGATGCCTTCGGGCGTGCGGCCGCGGTCGTAGACGGCCACCACGTGGGGATGGCGCAGGGTCGCCAGGGCTTCGGCTTCGCGCAGGAAGCGCTGCTCGGCGGCGGGGTCGCGGAACAACCGGGCGTCGAGGATCTTGACGGCGACGTCGCGCTGCAGCTCTTCGTCGCGGGCGGCGTAGACCACACCCATGGCGCCGCGGCCGCGGCAGCGGTGCAGTCGGTAGCGACCCGCCAGCAGCATGCCGGCGAGCGGGTCCTGCTGCGCCGCCTGCTGCTGCAAGGCCGGCAGGTCCGCCGCCAGCCCGAGCACTTCGGCCAGGGGCTGCAGCAGCTGCGGCTCTGCTGCGCACAGCGCGACCAGGTCAGGCTGCTGCCCGCGGTCCATCAGGTCCAGGGCCTGCTGGACCAGGGCGATCAAGGCTTCCTGGTCGGGATCGTTGGCAGCGGTCATGGTCGGCCGGGCGCGCGGAGCCTGCGCATTCTGCCATGGACGGGCGGCGGAGAGCACGCGGCTTGCGTGCTTGGCCAACTCTCACCACCAATCCACCACCCCCGTCGAGTTGTCCATCAACGTGCCAGGCGCCGCCCGGTAATCGATGTTCGCAATCAGCTCCCAATTCCACGGCAACACCCTCCTACCCGCCTCCGCCAGGCTCCCGAGCGCATGCACAGCAGCCCCACGCAGCCGTCGGCTCTGCTTCGCGTCGACCACGATTCCGACCAGACTCTTCACTGCACACTGGTCCCCGATCACACCCAGCGCAGTCGCCACCATCGAGGCCTCCAACTCCTCGCCCCCAAGCAACCCCAGGATCCGTTCCGCAACCGCCCGACTGCCGAGCCTGCTCAAAGCAGGAAGTGCCTCCCCCAGCAACATGCGACCGCGCTTCGACTTCGCGACGACTTCCAGGAGGGCGTCGACGGCCATCGAATCGTCCAGGAGCGCCGAGGCGGACAACAGATGCTCCGCCAATGTCGACTTGTGCTGCAGCGCAGCCACCATGCGCCGACGCAGATCGTCCGCCGCCTCTCGACAACCGTTGAGGCCCAGCGCCACCGCATACGCAGCTGCCCGCCCCGAATGCGCTTCCCTGCCGAGCGCTTCGTGGAGCAACTTGCCGATCTCGCGATCCGGCTCGATCGCACCGCCACTTCGCTGCTGCAGCTCGTAGCTTTCGCGTGAGAGGATGCCCAGCGCCAGCGCGATCCAGTCCCTGGCATTGCCTTCGGCATCATCGAAGGCACGTAGCAGAACGCGCCGATTCTCGGCGCCGCCGATCTGGCCCAGTGCCAGCACGGCGAAGTAACGAGTCTGCTCGTCGGCATGTTGCTGGTAGGTGTCGAACAACAGCTGCGAGCACTTCCCGGCAGCCTGCTGCGCATCGGCACCGCCCGCAAACGGTGGACACAGTTGCCCGAGAGCCAGGGCCGCCGCCCGGGCCAGGTCCTCGTGGTAGCGAACCAGACCGCCCTTGCCGCGTAGTTCGTCCGCGAACAGGTCCATGCAGCGCCCGGCTTCTGGATGAGCCCGGCCGTGCAGTCTGGCCAGCGCCGTGGCGCAGAAGGCCTGCGACGGTCGCAGTTCGGGCGCCATCGGCTTCGTGTGGTAGGTGGTCAACACCTCCACGGTGTCGAGCAGCAACTGCCGAGCCCCAGCGTCGGCAGTCCCGGGAACGAACAGACTCAAGGCTTGGATCGCCGCAATCGGCAAGTCGTTGGTGGTGAGTCGGGTGTCCTCGAGCACCCTCCTGCAGGCCAAGAACACCTGCTCCGACACCTGTAGACCAGGGTTGGCGTGGGCCAGGAGGCCGAGTCCGTACAGGGCGAAGGTCCGCGTGCGCAGATCCACGACCGGACTGGCCACCGCCCTGCGCCCGAGATCTTCGTCCAGCGCCAAGGCGCGCAGCAGGTCCACCTGATCGGCATCGACGATGCCACCCAAGCCGATCGCCAGGGCTGCCACTTCGCGAACCGACTGCTTGTTCGCAGCGAGGTGGGGGCGGAACACGTCGAGCAGCCGGAAGTCGGTCGCGTTGCGGCCCACCTTGGCCAGGGCGTAGAGCGCGCCCCCGAGGGAATCTTCGTCCCTGGCCATGTCGAGGGCGCGGCGCAATGCCGGCAGGATCTCGCCGAGAATCGTCGCTGCGTCAGGAGGCTGCACGCGCCCCACGCCTGGTATCCGGACGTCCAGAGCCTGGGATGGCGTGTTCGCGGCAGCGGCCCTGGCGGGACGTACGCAGAGGTAGCGACCCTGGTTGTGCCTCCACCAGAAATCCCAGGCAGTGAGATCCTCTTCGCGCGCCGCTCGCGTGCTGCGCAGCTCCAGCACTTCGCCCGCTGGGAGCCTCGTGCCCACCGCCACGGTGGAGCCTTCGACCTGGTCACGGCCTTGGCCAATCGAAGCGAGCCGGCAAGGTGCCAGCGCCATCAGGCTCACGGCGAGCAGTCCGAACCGAAACGTCGGCTTCATGGCCTTCTGCGGCGACGCATGCGCTGCGCCGCCCGCGCCAGAGTAGTGCCTCACAGCCAACACAGCACACCCACACCTTCCCCAACCAACCCCCGCCCAAGCCCCCGATACTCGCAGTGCCCACCAACGCGGCTTTGCCAAGACCGCGCCCCCGAATCGCCAAAACACCCCAGTGCCCCAGCCGCGAACGCCCGCACCAACCCGTCGCAACTCGGCTCCCGCAGCACCCGCACCAACTCCGCCACGGAACGCACATCCCCGATCCGCCCGATCGCCTGCGCCAGGTTCGCCAGCTTGCCCACGGGGCTCCCCTTGCCCCCGTTCTCCAGCAGCGCCACCAGCCGGCTCGCCACACCCTCCCCGCCAGCCTCCCCGAGCCCCGTGGCCACGTGCAGCGCCAGCAGGGGCCGCCGCCGGGCCGCCCCCAGCATTTCGAGCAGCGCCGGCAGTGACTCGCCATCGCCGAGCCAGCCGAGCCCCACGGCGCAGTAGCCGGAGAGTTCCTCCTGCGCGAGCTTCTGCTTCATCATGGCGCGCAGCGAAACTGCCGCGGCGCGGTACTGGCTGAGACCGAGTGCCACGGCCGCCGCCCCGACCACATCAGGAGTTTGGTTGCTCTGGAACAGCGCGAACAGCTGCGCGCCGACTTCGAGATCCGGGGCGAACGCACCGGAGTCGCGCAGCTGCTGTTCGTAGGCGTGGTACACCAGCACACCCAGCGCCAGGGCGATCCAGCTCTGCGCGGCTCTCGGCGCCTGGCCGAGTGCGTCCAGCAGCACGCGGCGGTTGGCGGTGCCGCCGATCTGGCCGAGGGCGATCCTGGCGAAGCCGCGTGTCTGCGGATCGTTGTGGGTGCGACTGGTCGCGAGCAGCAGCTGGCAGAGCTGGTGGTCCGGGTCGCTTTCGGTGTCGGCAGCGGGGGGAACCCCGAGCTGCCCGAGCGCCACCACACAGGCGCGGGCGCGTTCGACGCTGCAGGGGCCCGAGGCCCCTTGGCCGCGCAATGCGTCGGCAAACCACTGCCGATAGCGCGGGGAGTCGGGGTGGTGCCGGCCGAGCAGCCGGGCGATTGCGGGCGCGCATTGCGCCTGGCTCGGCAGCTGCTCGGGCGCCAGCGGCCGAACGAAGTGGTCGGCCAGCAGCTGCACGGCGCTGGCCTGCAGCCGCGCTTCAGCCTCCACCTGGGCATCTGGGTGCAGCATGCCGAGCACCAGAACGGCGGCGTTGGCGAGGTCGTGGTCGACGGGCTTGGTGTTGGCCAGGAGCTGCCGGCAGACCTCGAGTGCGCGGGCCTTCGCGTCGGAATGGCCCGGTGGCTCGACCAAGAGGCCCAGACCGCACAGGGCGAACACCCGTGTGGGCAGCGGCACGCCTGCCGAGCAGTTGGTGGCCTGGCGCCCGGCTTCCTGGTCGAGAGCCAGACTGCACAGCAGAGCGAGGCAGTCGGGGTCTCCGGCAATGCCGAGTGCGAGCGCTGCCGCTTCGCGGATCGGCTCGGCGGTGGCGGCGAGCTGGTTCTGGAGGGTTGTGGTTCGCCGCGCGGTGGGGCGTTGGGTGCCCAGCTTGGCCAGGGCCACCAGTGCGGCGCTGGTGATCCTGGGGTCGCCGCCAGCTTCGATGGCTTCCTCCAGGGCCGGCACGAGTGCTTCGGGGAGTTGGATCGTGGCTCGGGTGCTGGCAGGCTTGGTGCCGTCGTGCGCGGGTGTGGTCGTCAGCGGAGCGAACGCATCGCGGTGGTGTTCCCACCAGTAGAGCCAACGGCTCAGGTTTTCGGGGAGGGACAGGCCGACGTGCTGGTGCATGCCCTTCGGCAGTTGGCCGGGGCCGAGGGGGGGCGTCGGCGCGGGCCGGTCCGGGCCTTGCGGCAGCCGCGTCGCGGCTTCCGTTGGGCCGAGGAAACGGCCGACTTGGGCCGGGAGGCAAGCGGCGCTGAGGGCCAGCGCGAGGGTGCCGAGGGGCAGGGGCATGTGTCGGTTCGTTTTGACGCGGAGTGGAGTGTGGTCCGCGGCAGACCGGAGGGCGGGGTGGCAACGGTCGCGGCAAGAAGCGTGCCTGGGACGACTGCCGAGGCTGGGGGAGTCCCTGCGCACTGCCCTGCTACTCCTCGGTAACAGCAGTGCGAAGCAGATGGGTGCCGCGGGGGTGCAATCGATCCGTCCCCTGTCGCCTTCCTTCCTCGTTCACCCTCGACGCCTTCGCTCGCCCGGGGAGGAAAACAGGTGAAGGCTGTTCGCTTGGCCCGCCGATGACCCTGGAGTTGCGTTAGAATCGAGCCATGGCCGCCACCATTCGAGGACGCGTCGTCAGCCACGGCATGGCTGCAGGCTCGAAGAGCGAGCGCCACGCTCTGTTCCTGCGTACAGCGGACGGCATGGAGTATGTGCTGCGGCGCATCGGCGCCCATCCGTTCCGCGACCAAGATCTCTCGAAGTTGGAGAACCACCGCATCGAGGTGGTCGGCGAGATCCGGGGCACGACTCTGCTGGCCCACGAGGTGCACGAGTTGGACGGCTGAGCAACTGCCGTGGCACCGGAGCTGCCACATGCCGCAGACCCTGAGTCCGTTCCCGCTGCGCCCACTCGCCCGGCGGCAGCCAATGCCGCCAGAGCCCAGCCCGATCAGGCCTTGCTGATGAACCCTTCGAGGTCCGCCACCAGCTCGTCGAGCCCGTAGCTCGGCACCGTGATGCACCGGTACACGATCCGCTCCAGCTCCTCGGGCGTCTTCGGGTTCAGCACGTGCGGCGGGCTGTAGCTGAAGAAGTAGCTCAGGCTCAACCGCTGCGTCTCGCCGCCCGACTGCTGCCCCGCGAACTCCCACGGCACTTCGTCGAACGGCAGCGTGCCGGTCAGGATCTCGTAGATCATGATGCCGATCGCCATCACGTCCGCCTTGCTGTCGCAGAGCAGCAGCGGGTTGTAGTGCGGCGTGGTCGTGATCACCCGGCGGTCCGCTTGGCGCATCGCCGGGTCGAGCATCACCACCTTGCCGCTCGGCTTCACCACGATGTTCTCGGGCTTGAGGTCGCCGTGGTAGTCGAGCGTGCCGGCCTGCCGCATCGCGCGCAGGGCGCGCACGATCGCCAGGAACCAGTTGAGGTGGATGCCTTCGAGGCTGCGGATCTTCTCGCGCAGGGTTTTGCCGCGCACGTATTCGAGCACCAGCACCTCGTTGCCGTCGACGCTGAGCCGTTCGTGCATCGCGACCAGGTTCTCGTGCTGGCACTGCGCCAGCAGATCGGCCTCGGCGCGCAGCACGGATTGCACCTCCTGTTCGTCGAACAGGTCGATGCGCACCCCGCGCGGTTCGAGGAACACCGCTTCGGCGGGCAGCTCGTCGGGGCTGATGCCCTCCGGCGTGCGCCGCGCGGTGACCTCCAGCAGGCGGGTGACCTGCCGGCCACCCCCCGTCATGGCGCCGACCTTGAGGGCAACTTTGTTGCCGGAGGACTCCTGCTGGGCCAGGTAGACGGATGCGAATCCGCCCCGACCCAGAAAGCGAGTGATCCGGTAGCCCTGAACGATTTCTCCGACGGCGATCTTCATCATTCCGCTGCTGTTCCCTGGTGCTGCGGGGCTGTCGGTCCCCGCAGGCGTCCTTTCGGTATCCCTTTGACGGGAGTTGAGTTAGGACGTGTTCAGGCCGCCTCGGCGCGATGCCAACGGCGGTTCTCGGTCAGCGGATTTCGCAGGTTTCGAAGCGGCTGCGTACGGCCCGACCGGAGCCGTCGGCCGTTGGTGCCAGGCCTTCGACATACCAATGGAACTGCCCCGCGGCTGCGAGTTCCGTGGCAAGGGTCGTGGGCAGCGGGAGGCGCGGATGGGACAGGTCGTCGAAGGTGGCCAGCGGCTGCAGTTCGGCGTCGCAGACCACCACGCGATACGGCGGTGGCACGGCGACGTCGCTCCAGACGAGTTCGTGCGGCACCCCTTCGTGGATCGGGCCCGGTGCGATCGTGGCGATCGGCTGGATTCGCGTGGCCCGTTCGGCCGATGAGGCGCGAACCGGCGATGGCATCGAGTACTCTGGATGCAGGCCCGCATGAACCGCCAAGCACAGGCACAGCACCCCCGCGAGTCGCGGCCACCAAGGCTGACGGCGCTGGGCGCGTGCATGTGCAGCCTGCTGCACGGCCCGCGGCGAACGGATTCGCCACGGCCGCTGCAGGGAACGTCCGTTGGCGCCGACGGTTCGCGCCGCGGCGTGGCGTTCCAAGTAGCGATGCGCAGCCAACAGCGCCCACTTCGACATGATTCCATGATCGGCACCTACTCCCGTTCGCATCAGCGTTTTCCGCGGTTCCCGTGGCTGGCACTCGCCGTCGGCCTCGCCGCCTGCAGTGGTGGTGGCGGCGGCGGCGGTGGTGGCGGCGGTGGCACCGCGGGCCCCCGGGTCGTCGCCGCGGCGTTCGTCGGGTCCGGTCCGAGTCCGGTCGCGGGCGACGCCTTGTTGTTGTTCTTCGCCGCCGACGTGCAGCTGGTGGCGTCCAAACTGCTCGACGATGCCGACGTCGTGCTGTCGGGCGGGGCCACGCTCGGTGCCGTGACCGGCACGCCGGTGCTGCTGAGCGCCCGTTCGGTGGCCGTGACGCTGGGCACTGGAGTGAACTTCGCGCCGGACAGCACCACGGTGGTGCTCGGCCCCGGCAACGACGCGGTGCGCACCGCCGGCGGGCAGGTCGGTGGCGGCGGGACGGCCGTGACCATCGGCACCAGCGATGGCGTGGCGCCGACCCTGAGCCGGGTCACCCTTTCGGGCATCGACGACGAGCTCAACGGACTCGGCCCGGCCGGCGGGACCCTGCAAGTGCCGCCGAACGGCTTCCACATCGACCTCACCTACAGCGACAACGGCGCGATCGCGACCGGCCAGACGGTGATCACCGCGAACGTCGCCGTCGCCACGCCGTCCGGCAGCCAGGCGGCCGGCACCAACCTGCGGCCGTTACTGACCACGGTGTCGGCGTCGAACAGCGCGGCACGCTATCTGGTGCCCGCGAACGTGTCGTTCGGCACCGGGGACTGCACGCTCACCTGCACGGTGGTGGACGCGTCGGGTCTGGCGTCGACGCAGCGGCAGTTCGCGTGCCGGGTGCGAGCCTTCAGCAGCGCACTGCGGCCGTTCGAGACGGCGGTGAACCCCTCCCAGGTGTGGTTCTTGGACTTCGCGCGCGACGTCGAGTCCTTCAGCACGCGTGCGATCACCGGCGGGGTCGCGGTCGACGTGGTCGCCACGGCCAACGGCCGCAGTGACTTCGAAGACGTGCTGCACGTGTTGGGGCTGCTGCACAGTGCGCCGATCCCGAACGTGCAGGGTGGGCTCGACAGCAACCAGGTGGTGCTGGTGCGCTTCAAGTCGGAGCTGCTGGCCCAGCTCGCGCTGTTGTACGCCGACGCCAACGTGCAGTTCACCCTCACGCGTCCGGCCGGCACCTTCGGCTCGTCGGCCAGTGTCGGCTACAACACCTTCGGCTACTCGCAGATCAGCATTGCGGGCTCTGCGAGCACCGTGGGTGTGCTGGGGGTGGCGATCTTCGATTTGCACAACAACACCCAGAACGACAACACGCGCCTCAAATTCTCGGGCATCCGGCTCGGGGTGTTCTTGCACACCATGGCCGACTTCGGCATGGGCCCGCCGTCGGTGAGCCTGTTCCGCAGCACCTTCAGTCCACTGGCACCGTCGTTGGGCGGCACCGCGGTCGGGGCGATGAGTCAGGACGACGCACGGCTGGTGGGCTCCCTCACCGACGGCCGTGCCAACGAAATCCTCGGTGCGATCGACGAGTTCGCACGCTTCACCGCGGTGGTGGTGGCCCACGAATGCGGCCACTCGATGGGCCTGGTGCAGAACGGCGCCATGCCGACTGGCCTCTACGGCAACGACTCGACCAACTTCCCGGGCTCCTCGGACGGCCACATCCGCTTCCTTGGCACGCCGCCAGGCGGCGCGACCAACGTGATGAGCCCCTCGCTCTCCTACAACGCTGCCGTGAATCCGGCGAGCGCTTTCAACACCCTCAACCTGGCATACCTGCGCGAGCAGGTCTTCTACGGCAACTGACATGCGCACGCTCCTCTCTTCTCTGGTGGTTCTGCTCGCGGCTCTGCCGGCACAGGAACTCCGTCTCGGCATCGGCCACGCGGACGCGGTGCTGGTCGGCCGTGATCTCGGCAAGACCGCTCACGACGAACAGGTCGACCTGCATCGGATCCAGGTGTTGCGTTCGGTGCGCGGTGCCGACGGCCAGAGCACCGTGACGGTGCTCGACTGGCCGAACCTGGCCATGCACAACCGGCCGGTGCTGCGCCAATCGCGGCTCTACTGCCTGCAGGACGCCTCGGCGGCGGCGGCGCGGCTCGGCCTGCCAGCCGGCAACGGTCCGTACTTCAAACTGGTCGGCTGGGCCGGCAGCTGCCCCTTGGTCGGCGCCGACCTCGACCGCGACCCGGTGGTGGCGTTCGCCGCGCTGCTGGCGGCGGCCGACGCGGGGGCGCGCCCCAGCGACACCGCGGCAGCTCTGGCGCGGATGGCCAGCACGGGCAAGGGCCCGCTGGCGGTCGAGGCGACCCGGTGCCTCGCCGAACGCGGCGATCTGCGCGCGGCGCTGCAGCCCGTGCAGTGGAGCCAGCTGGTGGCGCGCGCCAGTGGCGAAGTCGACCAGATCGACCACAAGATCGCGTTGGCCGAGCTCGCCGCCGAACAGCGCGTGGTCGGCTTGCTCGACACGTTGGCCGTGTCGCTCGGGCCGGTGCGCGACGCCGAGTACGCGCGCGTGGTCGGCCGCATCGGCAAACTGCTGGAAGGCGAGAACGCCACGCTGGTCCTGCAGCAGCGTTTGCAACAGCTGCGCGATCCCGGAGATCGTGCGGCGGTGTTGTTGGCGATCGGCGCCAGCAACACGGACTCCGCGTTGCAGTTGCTGTTGCGTCTCGACGCCACCGACACGGCGGATGCCGCGGTGGTGGCGGCACTGCGCGAACACCGGGCGCCCAGCGCCCGCGAAGCTGCTGCCCGGCGCAAGTGATGCCGCGGTGCGGCGAGTGCCGCCAGGATGCCGCACGACGGCTGCAGGCCGCAGCGCTGGCACTGGGCAGTTGCGGACACCCGGCGCGCCCGGCGCGCGGACCGCTCAGCGCCGCAGCCGGCGCAGCACCGGCAGCGCCAGGCTGCGTTCGTACAGCTCGAGCCGTGCTTGTTGCTGCGGGAACGCCGCCGCGAGCCGCACGCCGTGGCCGTGCCAGCGTGAGGCCCCCGGCGCGGTGTCGAACGGATTGGTCAGGTAGGCCGCGCTCGGATCGGTGAGCGTCCACTCGACGATCGAGCGAGTGGCGCCCGGCGCGAACAGTTGCAGCAGCGGACCGCGGTCGGCGTCGAGGT
>ERZ1066125.385-NODE-385-length-10393-cov-8.250532_pt1 | contig 10393 bp, 8 predicted proteins | sample MGYA00382772_ERZ1066125 | MGnify/ENA primary metagenome ERZ1066125 (study PRJEB33369, sample SAMEA5778355) | biofilm metagenome | biome: Industrial cooling water; feature: Water cooling tower basin; material: Biofilm | place: United Arab Emirates | collected...
CGCTGCAGGCGCTCGACTCACAAGCGCACGATGCCGAGCGCGTGCTCGCCGGCGAGCCGGAGCGCACGAAGGCGCTCGACGCCAGGCTTGAACACGCCCGCACGCAGGTCAAGGACGCCAAAGATCGCCTGGCCGCGAACCAGAGCGCGCGCCGCGACCTCGAAAAGAACGCGGCCGTGCACCAGGGCCGCCTGTCGAAGTACCGCGAGCAGGCGATGAACGTGAAGACCAACCAGGAGTACCACGCGATTCAGCACGAGATCGCGTTCGCTCAAGGCGAGATCAAGACGATCGAGGATCAGGAACTCGAGCTGATGATGTCGGCGGACGAGATGGCCGCCGCGATCAAGACCGCCGAGAGCGCGCTGGCCGCCGACCAGAAAGACGTCGACACCGAGAAGAAGGCCATTGCCGCCGACGTGGCCCAGAAGCGCGCCGCGCTCGAGCACCTGAAGCGGGAGCGCCTCACCGTGACCGCCGGCCTCACGCCCTCAGCGCTGGCGACCTTCGAGCTGGTGTCCAAGCGGCGCCAGGGGATCGCGATGGCCGAGGCCCGCGACGGCGTCTGCGTCATCTGTCATGTCCGCATGCGCCCGCAGGTCTTCAACACCGTGCGTCGCAACGAAGACGTGATTCAGTGCGAGAGCTGCCAGCGCATCCTCTACTTCGTCGCCGCGCCGGCCGCCAGCCCCGCCTCATCGTCCTGATCGCCCGATCACGCCGCGCTCACGGGCGCGGGTGCAACCACGGCCGCCATCCGACCGGCCGACACCCCGTCACGCCGGTAGGAGCAGAACACGTCGGCGTGGCTGGCGGTGCACAGATGCGGCGAGAAGATGCGGGCCCGCGACAGCCCGCACTCCTCCAGCTGATCCTGGGCGCACCGCCAGCCGTCGAAGAACCAGTGATGCGCGTCAGCTGATGCCGGCAGATGCGCGAGGCCAGGGTTGCCGGCCAGGTGTGGCCGGCGTTTCAGAAACCAGGTCTCCACGAGCGGCCCGAACCCGGCCCTGACGAACGCCTGTCGCACGTCGTCGCCAACCTCGTAGCAGCAGGCCCCGATCGACGGCCCCGCCGCCGCGATCAGGTTCTCGGGGCTCGACCCGTAGCAGCGACCGAGCGCCTCCACGGCCCGCGCCGGCACGCCCGCCGCCAGCCCGCGCCAGCCGGCATGAGCAGCGGCCACGGCGCCCAGGTGCACGTCGACAATCAGCAGCGGCACGCAGTCGGCGGACTGCACCGCGAGCGCCAGCGCCGGCGTGTCGCCGACGACGATGTCGGCGGACTGTATGGGGGCGCCGGGAAGCGCTTCGACAGCCTCGGCGCCATGCACCTGGTGCAACCGCGCGAGACGTTCACGGCCGACGTCGAACGCCGTCGCGATCTCATCCCACGGCCTCTCGTCGTCACGGGCCACCTGGCGGGACCCGAGCGACCAGGCCCGCGTCGTAAAGAGGTGCCTGGCGTAGGGCACCAGCGGCCGGCACACCAGCGCCGGGCCGAATGCCGTCTGCTGCCATTCAAAGGCCGGATCGGGTTGCGGCAGTATCATCGGAGTCGTCATGTCGGACATCATCGGACTCGGCATTGATGCGACGGACATCCCGCGCATTGCAGCGGCGATCGAACGCTTTGGCGATCGTTTCCTCCGTCGCGTGTTCACCCCGGGCGAAATCGCCTACAGCCAGCGGCGCCGCCACCCGGCCATCCATTTTGCCGGTCGCTTCGCGGCAAAGGAAGCGGCGATGAAGGCGCTGGGCACAGGCCATACGCCAGAGGTGCTGTGGAAGGGCGTCGAAGTCGTGCGCCGGGGCGGCCCGCCGCAACTGCTGTTCCACGGGGGCGCTGGCCGACGCTTCGAGCAATTGGGCGCCTCGCGCTCACTCCTCACCATCACCCATTCCGACGCGCTGGCGATCGCCCAGGTCCTGCTGTTCCGCTGAGCAACCGGCGTTGTCGTTTCGCGCCGCATCGCCGACCGCCGGGCCCTGGTGCCACGGTCGAGGGGCGATGAAGGCGCGCGCCATCAGCGAGTTGCGCCCACGGCTTGAATCGCCGGCGCCGCGGCCTCGATCTTGAGAAAGGCCGGTCATGTCCACGACGACGCCGCCGGTGCGGTGGCGTCCACAGCTCGAGGAGCCGACGACATGACGATCAAGATCACGCCGAATGACAAGGGAAACCCGCCGGGAAAGCTCGCCGACGCCGAGTTGCATTTCGACGAGGGTCCGCTCGACGGGCTCAAGCTGATTGGCTTTGCGATCTGGGAACGGCGCGGCGGGGGCGGGCGCAACGTCACCTTCCCCGCGCGTCAGTACAGCGTCAACGGCGAGCGCCGCAGCTTCGCACTGCTGCGCCCGATCGCCGACACCACGGCGCAGAACCGCATCCGCGATCTGGTGCTCGAGGCTTATCAGGAATACGAGGAGCGGGCCGCGATCGCGAGCTGATCGCGCTTACTGAATCACCGGCAGCAGCCGGGCGTTCTCCTGCGCGCGCTTGGGCGGCAGCGTCCACTCGGCGCGGAGCGATTTCTGATACTCGCTCTTGAAGAAGCTGGTCTTCATGCCGCCGTCGATCACGTCCCACGGCAGCATCGCGTCGTGCGATCGGTCGCGGAACACGAAGAAGTCGCCGTCGACGCCGGCTTCCTCGACGGCGGCGCGCCAGTTCTGGCCGTTGCGCTCGGCGGCTTCGATCGCCGGGGCGACACGGCGGTCTCCCAGCGAGAGCAGCGCCTGATAGTAGGAGTGCCGCTCCGACTTGATGTTGAAGTAGACGTTGTCGATCCCGGCCGTCAGCGATCGCAGGCGCTTGATTTTGCGATCGATCACCTTTGGATCCTCCATCGGGATCCACTGGTACGCGGTGCCCGGTTTCGGCACCAGCGGGTTGACGCTGCCGACGATGCGCCCGATCTGGCCGCGGGGTTTGGCGTGCTTGAGCATGCGATCGCGCAGCTGGAGCGTCAGGTCGCGAATCGCCACGAGATCGTCATCGTCTTCCGTCGGGAGGCCGAGCATGTAGTACAGCTTCAGGTTCTCCATGCCGCCGGCAAAGATGAGCTCGGCGCGATCGAGAATCTCGTCGTTCGTCACCGTCTTGTTGATCACCCGTCGCAGGCGATCGGAGCCGGCCTCCGGCGCAATCGTGATGCTGCGCTCCCCGCTCTCGCGGAGCGTCGACACGATGGACGGAGTCAGGTCGTCGAGGCGCAGCGACGCCGGGCTGATCATGTAGCCGAGTTCCAGCAGGCGCGCCAGGATGCGGTCGATCTCCGGGTGATCACACAGCGCGATCGACACCAGCCCGGCGCGCGACGCGTGGGCACGCGCCGCCGCGGCCAGCTCGAGGATCCGGTCGGCAGGAAAGGCGCGCACCGGCAAGTAGTTGTAACCGGCCCAGCAGAACCGACAGAGGTTGGCGCAGCCGCGGACCACTTCGACCAGGAAGCGCGACCCGAACTCGGTGTCGGGGGTGAAGATGCGGGTCGCCGGCGGGTCGAGCGCGTCGGTGCCCTTCACCGCCGCCTTGCGAACCGGAAACGGCGCGTCGACGCCAGCCGCGGGCACGTAGCCGGCCAGCGTGCCGTCGGCGGCGTACTGCGGCTCGAAGAACGACGGGATGTAGAAGCCACGCTCCTTGGCCAGGCGCTGCAGCAGATCGCGGCGGTCGGTGGCGGCGCGGAACGCGCGCTCGAAGGCGGGGGCCAGTTCCTCCCCTTCACCGGCAGCGATGACGTCGGCGAACGGCGCCAGTGGTTCGGGGTTCACGAAGGTAATGGCGCCGCCAATCATGACCAGCGGGTGGCGCTCCGAGCGCTCTGTCGCATACCGCGGCAGGCCCGCCAGGCGCAGCATCGTCAGCACGTTGACGTAGTCCCACTCGAACGACACCGAGAAGGCGAAGACGTCGAAGTCGCTCACCGGCGTCTGTGATTCGAGCGTCACGATCGGCGCGCGCGCGGCCACCATGTCGGCCAGCTCCTGCTTGGGCGGCAGGAACACGCGCTCGCAGACGATGTCCGGCTGCGCGTTCAGCAGCTGATACATCGTCTGGAAGCCGAGATTCGACATCCCGACCCAGTAGGTGTTGGGAAAAGCCAGGGCGATGCGCAGCCGGTCGCCATGCGGCTTGCGGATGTAGCCCGTTTCCTTAGCGAGGGTTTCGAGTGCGCGCTCGCGCTGTTGCCAGGACTTCATGGATGCCGACCGGCGCCGTCGACCCGCAGGCGCCGCCGAGACTGGGGCGGGACGAGCATGCGGCGGTGCGCACGCTCGCGCTCCGCCGCCGACGATCGCGCCGGCGATGGGTCTACTTACTCTACCACCGGCGGCCGGTCAGCCCGGCTGTGCCTGAGGCAGCCGGGCTGGTCCGCGCCGATCAGCCTTCCTGACGACGGAGAAAGGCCGGCACGTCGAAGTTGGCGTTGCCTTCCAGGTCGGCGTCGAGGCCGCCCCGGCCGTCGGCCGGCACCGGCGTGCCGCCATTGACCGCCATCGGCAGGTCGATCGCCCGGCGGTTGTTGAGGACCAGCCGCGAGGCCGCCTGAGCGGCTGGCTGCGGCTCGCGCCGCGACATCTCGGCGAAGGGACCGAGGTCGACCGGCGTCGGCATGTGCCCGGACAGCGGCCGCACCGCATCGACCGGATTGAAGCCGGTGGCGATGACCGTGATCTTGACCTTGCCCTTGAGATTCGGATCGATGACCGCGCCGAAGATGATGTTGGCGTCCTCGTCGGCCGCTTCCTGGACGATCGTCGACGCCGCGCTCACTTCCATGAGCGACAGGTCGGTGCCGCCGGTGACGTTGATGATCACGCCGCGAGCGCCGTTGACCGAGGCGCCCTCGAGCAGCGGGCTCGAGATCGCGCGCTTGGCCGCCTCGATGGCCCGTCCCTCACCCTCGGCCATGCCGGTGCCCATCATCGCCAGGCCCATGCCCGACATGATCGTCTTGACGTCGGCGAAGTCGAGATTGATGAGGCCGTTGACGAGGATCAGGTCCGAGATGCCCTGGATGGCCTGACGCAGCACGTCGTCAGCCGTGCCGAACGCATCGGTCAGCGGCGTGGCGCGGTCGATGATGTTGAGCAGGCGCTCGTTGGGAATGGTGATGATGGTGTCGACGGAGTCGCGCAGCGCCTCGAGCCCGCGCTCCGACTGCAGCAGCCGCTTCTTGCCCTCGAACTTGAACGGCTTGGTGACGACGGCCACGGTGAGGGCGCCGATCTCGCTGGCCAGGCTGGCGATGACCGGTGCGGCGCCGGTCCCGGTGCCGCCGCCGAGGCCGGTGGTCACGAAGATCATGTCGGCGCCGTCGAGCGCGTGCAGGATCTTGTCGGTGTCCTCGAGCGCGGCGGCGCGGCCGACATTCGGGTCGGCGCCGGCGCCGAGTCCCTTGGTCAGCTTCGATCCGATCTGAATCTTGACCGGCGCGGCATTGGTGCGCAGCGCCTGGAGATCGGTATTGGCGACGATGAACTCGACGCCCTCGAAGCCGGCGCGCACCATGCGGTTGACCGCATTGCTGCCGCCGCCGCCGACACCAATCACCTTGATGCGGGCCCCTGAGTAGTGATCGTCGTCGAGACGCAGCCGCAGACGTCCGGCATCCGCCGGCTCACCGCTGCCATTGCCATTCGGCATCATCTGGGACTCGGCCATCACTCACGCTCCAGTTCAACGCAGGCCCCTGCGCCTGCTTGACGAATCGACACCCGCTGCAACATCAGAAGAACTCCCGGAACAGGCCGCGCAACCGGCCAGCCACGCGCACGAACGCCCCGGCCCCGGCCGGCTGGCGTGCGCTCTCGCCGACACTGTTGCGATGGCCGTACAGAATCAGGCCCACCGCGGTGGCGAACGTCGGGCTGTTGACGTGGTCCGACAACCCGCCGACGCCGACCGGACAGCCGCGACGAATCGGTAAATCGAAGATCTGCTCGGCGATCTCCGGCATGCCGTCGAGAATCGCTCCGCCGCCGGTGAGGACGATGCCGGAGTTGAGGCTCTTCTCGTAGCCGGCCCGGCGGATCTCGTCCCACACCAGATGGAAGATCTCCTCGGCGCGCGGCTGCAGGATCTCGGACAGGATGCGCCGCGCCATCACCCGCGGCTTGCGGCCGCCGACGCTCGCCACTTCCATGGTCTCGTCCTCGTCGACCATGCCCGACAGTGCGCAGCCGCACTTGCGCTTGATCTTCTCGGCATCCGGCACCGGCGTGCGCAGGCCGACGGCGATGTCGTTGGTGAAGTGATCGCCGCCAACGCCGACCACCGCGGTGTGCCACAGGCTGCCGCGCTCGTAGATGGCGATGTCGGTGGTGCCGCCGCCGATGTCGACCAGCGCGACCCCCAGTTCCTTCTCGTCGTCGGTCAGCACGGAATCGCTGGCCGCCAGCTGCTCGACCACGGTCTCGGCGACGTTCACGCCGGCGCGGTTGACGCAGGCAAGGATGTTCTGGGTCGAACTCTGGCTGCCGGTGATGATGTGGACGTTGACCTCGAGGCGCGATCCGGTCATGCCGACCGGCGCGCCGATCCCGTCCTGCTCGTCGACGACGAAGTCCTGCGGCAGCACGTGCAGAATCTCTCGCCCGGTCGGCAGCGACACCGCCTTGGCCGCATCGATCGCGCGGCGCACGTCCTCGCGCGTGATCTCGCGGTTCTTGCCGGCGACGGCAATCACGCCGCGGCTGTTGAAGCCCTTGATGTGCGGCCCCGACAACCCGAGGTGCACGGTGTCGATCTCGACACCGGCCATCAGCTCGGCATCCTCGACCGCCTTGCGGATCGACTCGACCGCCGCCTCCAGATTGACGACGACGCCGCGTCTGATGCCGCGCGACTCGGAGACGCCGAGGCCCACGACCTGCAGTTCGCGTCCCTCGAGCACCTCGCCGACCACCGCCGTGACCTTCGAGGTGCCGACGTCCAGGCCCACCAGATACCGCTCTTTACGCGCCACTCGTCCTCCAACCCACCGCCATCACCGTTTCTTCCGTCGCGTGTCCCGCGGCGCGCGCGGCGCCGGTGCCGGAGCCGCCGCCGGCGCCGCATCGACCCGCGCCTTCACCTTCGCCGGTCCGACGAAGACGCGGTCGTCGACACGCAGGTCGACGTAGTCGATTGCATTCACCCGTTCGCGCAGGGTCGCGGCCAGGCTGAGGTACGACTCCAGCCGCGGCAGGAAGCGATCCTCGCCGACGTAGATCACGGCCGGGTCGTCGTCGACGATGACCGCGGCGTTGTGGACGTCATGGACGTCGACCTGCGACACCCGGCGGGCAATCGCCGGGCTCGCGCGCAGCGCCTGGATGACCCGTGCCGCCAGTTCGCCGCGTGGATCCATGACCGGCCCCTGCCAGTCGCGGCTCACCGGCTGCAGCCCGTCGATGATCGGCAGGTCGAGCCCGCCGTACTGCGGCCCGTATTCGTCGATCAGGTTGCCGCGCTCGTCGACGAGGAACAGGCGATCGCGCACCCGCCCGAGCCCGAGCGGCTCGCGCTCGGTGAGCGCGACTTCCACGGTGGCCGGCAGCGTCCGCTTGAATGCCGCGTCGCGCACCCATGGCGACGCCACCAGCTGGCGCCGCCACTCGTCGAGGTCGGTGAAGACGATGTTCTGGCCGCGGAGCCCACCAAGCACCGCCTGCACCTGCGCCGCCGACATGCGGGCATTGCCGCGCACGAGGATGTGCTCGATCCGCAACGCCTGGGCATTGGCCAGCAGGACGAACCCCTCGTAGGCGAGCGCGACGATGAGCGTGAGCAGCGCGCCGAACTTCAGTACCGGCCACAGCGCCGCCTGCGCACGCCCGCGGCGGCGCGACGGCTTGACGTGCGCGCGGTGGAAGCGACGATCGGCGGGAATGGCCACCGGACTCATGCCGTCCACTCCCCGTTCGCTGGCGATTCGAGGACGCGCACCAGCGCGTCGGCGACACCGCCAATCGAACCAGCACCGAGCGTGATGACCACGTCACCGGCCACGGCGATCCGCGCCAGCGCCAGCGGCAGCGCACCGACGGCTGGCACCACGTCCACCGGCACGGTCACCGCCGCGCGTACCCGCTCGGCCAGCCGCTCCAGCGTGACGCCCGGCAGCGGGTCCTCGCCGGCGCCGTAGATGTCGGTGAGGACGACGTGATCGGCCGCCGCCAGCGACGGCCCGAAGTCGTCGAGCAGCGCCGCCGTGCGGCTGAACCGATGCGGCTGGAACGCGACGACCAGGCGTCGTCCGAGCGACCGCGCCGCCGACAGCACGGCCGCGATCTCGGTCGGGTGATGTCCGTAGTCGTCGACGACGAGCACGCCGCGCGGCTCGCCGCGGACGTCGAAGCGGCGCTCCGCCCCGCGGAACTCGGCCAGCCCAGAGGCGATGCGCTCGAACGGCAATCCGAGCTCGAGACCGACCGCGACCGTGGCCAGCGCATTCGACAGGTTGTGCCGGCCGGGCACGTGCAGGCGCAGCGGCCCCAGCGTCTCGGTGCCGGCGGGCAGACGGCGCTCGACCACCGCCGAAATCGCCATCGGCCCGGCCACGATGTCGCGGGCCGTGATCTCGGCGTCGGCCGCCGTCAGGCCGTAGCGGGTCACCCGGCGCGTCATCGCCGGCATCACCGCCGCCAGGTGTGGGTCGTCAGCGCAGCAGACGACGCCGCCATAGAACGGCACCTTGTTGGCGAAGTCGACGAACGCCTGCTGGAGTTCGGCAAAGGTGCCGTAGCTCTCGAGGTGTTCGCGATCGATGTTGGTAATCACGGCCATCGTGGGAAACAGTTTCAGAAACGACCGATCGCTTTCATCCGCCTCCGCGACCATCAGCTCGCCCCGCCCGAGACGGGCGTTGCTGCCGAAGGCGCTCAATCGCCCGCCTATCACCGCCGTCGGATCGAGCCCGGCCCGTTCGAGCGCCAGCGCAATCATCGACGTCGTCGTGGTCTTGCCGTGCGCCCCGGCCACCGCAATCGAGAACCGCAGCCGCATCAGCTCGGCCAGCATCTCGGCCCGCGGAATCACCGGGACATTCCGGCGAGCCGCCTCCACCACCTCGGGATTCGTCGGCCGTACGGCCGACGAGATCACCACCACTTCCGCCGCGTCCACGTGCCCGGCCGCATGCCCTTCGTGGACCGTGACCCCGAGCGTCTCGAGGCGGTCGGTCACCGACGACCGCTTCTGGTCGGAGCCGGTGACGACATAGCCGAGATTGGCCAGCAGTTCGGCGATGCCACTCATGCCGATGCCGCCAATGCCGACGAAGTGCACCCGCCGCGTCTTACCGAGCACGCACCAGCTCCAGCCCCCGATTCACAATCGCCGCCGCCGCGTCCGGACGCGCCAGCGCCCCCGCGGCGCCCGCCATCGCCTGACGTCGGGTGTGGTCGCTGGCCAGCGCGACGATCCGGTCGGCCAGCGCATCACCCGATGCGTCCTTCTGCAGCAGCACCTCGGCGGCGCCGAGCTGCGACAGGACCTCGGCGTTCACCCGCTGGTGGTCGTCGGTCGCCGTCGGCAGCGGAATCAGCAGTGACGCCTTCCTCGCCGCCGCCAGTTCCGCCAGCGTGGTCGCGCCGGCGCGACAGATGACCAGGTCAGCCCCGGCCAGCCGCACTGGCATGTCGTAGAGGAACGCCGCTACCTCGGCCTCGATCCCCGCCGATTGATACGCTGCCCGCACCATGTCCACATCGCGGTCTCCCGTCTGGTGGGTGACACGGAAATGCGGGAGGCGCGACGCCAGTTTCGGCGCTGCCTCCACCATGGCCACGTTGATCGCGTGCGCGCCCTGAGAGCCGCCAAAGACTAGGACCCTGATCCCGGACCGAGTGTCATGTGCCCTCGCTTCCGCTGAAGGTTGACCGTCGCCGAAGAACTCGCGTCGCACCGGATTACCGCTGACGAATGCCTTCCCTCCGAAGTACGCCTGCGTGGCGTCGAACGTCACCGCCGCGGCCCGCACCATGCGCGCCAGCAGCCGATTGGTCAGCCCCGGCACCGCGTTCTGCTCGAGCAGCATGGTCGGAATGCCGCGCAGCGCCGCGATCATGACGATCGGACCCGAGCTGTAGCCGCCGACCCCGATCACCAGATCCGGTCGTCGCCTCGACACGACCCGCCAGGCATCGATCAGGCTGAGCGGCAACCGCGCCGCGCCGCGCGCGCGATCGCCCAGCCCTTTGCCCTTCAGGCCACTGCTGCGAATCACGTCGAGCGCGAACCCTTCCCGCGGCACGACTCGCGACTCGATGCCCTGCCGCGTCCCGGCAAAACTGACCACGGTCGCGGCGTTCCTGGCGAGGAACTCCCGGGCGACCGCAATGCCGGGATAGAGGTGCCCGCCCGTTCCCCCACCGGCCATGACCTGTCTCTTATACACATCTGACGC
>ERZ1066125.388-NODE-388-length-10310-cov-7.979717_pt1 | contig 10310 bp, 8 predicted proteins | sample MGYA00382772_ERZ1066125 | MGnify/ENA primary metagenome ERZ1066125 (study PRJEB33369, sample SAMEA5778355) | biofilm metagenome | biome: Industrial cooling water; feature: Water cooling tower basin; material: Biofilm | place: United Arab Emirates | collected...
GTCAGATTTGTATTAGGATAAGGAATCCACAATCTGTTAAGTATATTCCCATTCCATATCATTCCAGATTGTCCGCATGCAAGATTTATTTTATTTATTTTGGACAAATAATAGAAATTTTCTGCTAATTCTTGATTCGTAGACCAAGGATCAAGCATGATCATTAATGGGCTAACATGAAGTTTTTGTTTATTAATGATTTCTAATACTTCAAGATTATGTTTTAATCCACTTTTATTATATCTTTTTAATTGATTTCGATTAAATGCTTCAAATCCGATATTCCAATTGATTTTTTTCGGGCTTAAAGTATGTAAAATTTCTTGGTATTTAATAATCGAGGCTGTACGAGCCCACAAATTGATAGTCTGATATTTGAATTTTTCATGTATCTTATGAAGTAAATATCTAATTTCATCGACTTCTAAAGCATCGAATATACTTACATAATTTAAACTGACCTTTGCTTGTTTATAAGGATTTAGTTCATATTTTCCTATTCTTGATAGTATTTGATCGAAAGTATATTTTTTATTATTTTTTTGTAAATGAAGATTTTGACCTATTTGACAAAAAGAACAACGATTTTGACATGTTGCATAAGATTCTGGAAATATTTGTAACTCATTATTATTTTTAACGAACCATGGGATTTCTATATTTGGTAATTTATCGTTTTCTATTTTATAGAAATTTTTAGGAATATTTTTATCTGTCATTATTCTTGAATTTTCATCAAGAAGAGAAATAACCGGTTCGTTTCCTATTAATCCGTCGCATGAAATATTTGAAATAATCTTTTCAGGTACCATTAATACCAATGGGCCGCAAAGAAACTTTTGCGCTTTTAAATTAAGAAAATGATTAATGTTAGGTATTGGATCTTTATAAAGAGGAAATAAAATGGTCGAATGATCGGGTAAATCGATTGTTTCTTCTAACGAATAAATTTTAATATATTTAGGAATATACGAAGTACGTTGTTTCCATTCGGCCATAAATATATTAATACCTTCAGGTATCCAATGAAAATCTTCTTGGTATTCTACGTTAATGATATAAACGCGATCTGGATATCTTTGGCAATTTAGCATGAATCAATCTCTAATTAAAGATAGAATTTTACGTAATTATAAAAACTATTTACTTGATCCATTAAATGAAATAGATCAAACATTATATGATATTAAATATTACTCATATATTTCTTCACAATGGACAAATGATTTATATGAAATATATCAAAAATATTTTAAATTCAAAGATTTTGAATACCTAGTATTAACGAGTTCTGGTTCTTCTAATTTCTTTAAAAGTAATTATAAATGGGGCCCAAATACAAAAAAGTTTATCGATACTGTTTGGGACATGTATCATCGATTTTATAAATTTCAAAATAAGTATTGGTTGAATTATTCATCAGACAAGACGGTATTGCATAGTCATGTACGTTGCGAAGGAAAAGTTTTGAATATATGTTTTCGTGAGTTAGATAAAATCGAAGATTTGTTAAATAATTCTGTTCTTATTACAAATCCTATTAATTTAAGTAGACTAATATCTAATTTTAATTTTTTGAATATTCTTAATAAATCACGCTCGGTAATATCTTTGACTGAAATTGATAGTTCTTTTTTTAATTTTGATATTGTTAAGATTCCTATTATCAATCAAATGAGATCATGGAAAGAAGGAACTGGATTTTATACGTGCCCGTTTGGTAAATTTCATTTTACTGAAAATCTATTTTTCGTAGACGATAAAAAAATAATCGATTTGTATAATTTTCATAGTACCGATTCGGTCAATGTCGACGAGATCTATCCTATTGAAAATAATTTTAATATTTGTGAGTGCGGAACTTATTATCGATCATTTAATTTTAAACCGCAAGCGATTCGATGGTTTTATAATGCAAAAGGACAAATTTCATCTCGAATAAAACCGTTAACACAAAATGATTTGGAAAATTATTATGAATATTTTCAAATTATTCAAAATAGAAATACGTTTAAAATTATAGTGCCTAATAAGTATATTACAGATAATGATTATACGAAGGTAAAATATTTTATTTATGACGTTTATCAGGATATTGGTGTAAATATCGAAATAGACGATAAGATATTTTATCCTGGAACTTCATATAAAGCTCCTATATTTTGGGCGGAAAACTAAATGAAACAATCAGCTTATTTAGCTCTTAATAATGGTATCATGAAAAGATTTTTATCGAATTGTGGACAGTATAATATTGGTACTGATCCTAACGAAAAATACGATATACTTTTTTGCGATACGTTGATATTAGGAGAAAAAGTAAAAGCTAAAAATTGCGTATATTTAGCTTGTAATCATTTCGAACAAATTAATAATTATCATGCATATAATAAGTACCAATATTTTATTGGATTTGGTAAAAATATTTATGCATTAATAAGTGAAAAATTTATATTAGAACCATCATGTATAATCGATGGATTCGTGTATGATCAAGAATATGAAAATAGTTTTCCTGATGAAAATATCGATTTGACATTCGTATCCAGTTATAATCATGTTTTCGAACATGAAATGTTTTATGATTTATTAGAATATTTTGCGTTTGATAAAAAAGTTTGTACTAACTATGAAAAGATCGATAGTCCAAGAACCAGGATTATGCAAGATCTGAATATTGGATCTAGAAATTTCATTTTTGCAAAAAATGACGAATTGCCTTTGAAATATATGAATAATTCTAATTTTGTTTTTTTTACATCTGGATTAAATTGTCGAATGTATTTTAAGCAAAATAATTTTTATTCTGGACGTATTCAAACACTATATCTTGAATTTATTAAATTTTATAAATTATTAGATAATTTGATAATGCCTCGCGGAATAAACTTTTTTTCTCTAATTAAAGAAAAAAAGAATGAGTCATTGTGTAAAATAATTTCAGAAGTTTCTACGAAACCAATAAGTATAAATCAAGAGTTTGATTCGATCGTAGTTTTTATCGATACTTTTTTAAAAAGTAAAAATGGAATATTCGATTTTATAGTTTCACATAGATTTAAATCTAATATAAATAATACTAAAGAAAACATCGTCGATGCTTCTTCTCTTTTCTTAGAAAAGATAGCGAAAATTAGGTGATATGATGATTAAAATTCCAACAATACTACAGATGAAAATGGAAGTCGAGATCAATAAGAAACAAAATGATCATAATTACCATGAATCTCTTAAGCCAAGAAATGGCGGCGTGTGTAGTGTTCCTGGTTTATCATATTATACGGCACCTTTTGCATCAAGTCCGGCTTATTGTAACAATCCTTTTGCATGTTGTGATATTACATACGATGCAACTATCAATTTAGGAGGATCTGCGGTTCGCATTTTTACTCCAACTAGCAAATTTCCACCTCCAGCTTGTGGTCCAGGCGATTGTTGCTAAATGAATATTATATTTATTATTTCCGATTCTTTAAGATTCGATATAGCTCAAAATATTGATTTTGAGATTCCTCCAAGTATTCGATTTAATAATCATTGGACGAATAATACTTGGACGATTCCTTCTTTTTCTACTATTTTAACAGGAAAATTACCTAACAATTGTTATCCAATTTATTCTTCTGATCCTCATCGGATTTCTCAACAATATTTGAATAATGATTTATGGAATAATATCTATGGAAAATATTATTCTATTATTTCTTCTCCTTGGAGTCCTATTTTAGAACTTTGTTCAAATATAAATAGAATTTATGGTACTCAATGTATTCAAACTGAAACTCCTTATTTATCGAATCCATTTCGCGAAGGATATTATCAAAAAAGATTCGATCGTAAAAATGGCATAAAATTAAAATCGCTTCCTACTCCTTTTTTTCATATTTACCATACAGTAAAAACTCATTCTGAATTTGGATTAGATACAGATGAGTTTTATAATTCGATTAATTTTCTTGATGAAAAAATGCAATTTCAAGCAAATCGATTAAATCAAAAGATTAATTACATATATGATAATGTTCCAAACGATACTTTGATAATTCTTACTTCAGATCATGGGGAAGATTTCGAAGAAATTAAAAAAGGAAACTGTGGACATGCAACTTGTTTTTCAAATGAAGTTCTTCGTGTTCCTTTGTTAATGTGGTATAAAGGAAAGAATATTTTCTCTGAAAAAGAAATTGATATTCTTACCGATCATATAGATCTTCACAATACGTTATCTAATTTCTTACAAGAAAAAAAAGATTTTGATATTCGAAAAAAAGATTATTTAATATTTTCGCAAGGTTGTTATTGGGATAAAGATTCTATTAAATTCATGACGGATTCGGTAATAGGAATTAAAGATTTTACAAAAAATACGCTTTATACGCAAAGTATGAAAACAGAACAAGAATCAGGAAACCTCGAGGATAAAGATCGATATCGAAAATTAATTGTAGATTATTGCACTTATACGAATAATGAACGAACTTGGACTCAATTTGGTAAGTCTCGTTCATATGATGAAATTAGTTGTTGAATGGTTCGTAATTGTAATTCTCGTTTTTCTTTGGTGGTACTTCCTTTTCTCATAAATCGATGACGGTATAATTTCAAGTTAACGAATCCTAATTTTCCTAATTTTTCCATTTCTAATCCTAACCAACGATCAGCTGATGTTGGGGGTGCTTTTGAGAAATCTATTTTCATAAAAGCATCTTTCCTACAAGTGATAAAATGAGAAATAACGATTCCTGGAAATTCTTTTTTCATTCCTTCCAAAAGACAAGAATACTTAGAAGGATCTTCAGAATATCCGTCTCTTAATTTATGTCCAAGATTACAGCTCCATTGCTCATTTTGAGACCATATACAAACATGGTCAGAATAATTGTTACAAATTAATTCTATCGCACCTGGTATAAGCCAGTCGTCTGCATCTACGAACCCTAGAAACTCACCAGAGGCATATTCTACGCCTTTTTTCCAAGCATATGCTTGGGAATTAGGTCCTTCTAAATGTACGTATTTGATTCCTTCATAAATAGGTATTTCTTCTGTAGATCCATCATTGACGATAATTACTTCGAAATCTTTATAGGTTTGATCTTTTAAACTTTGAATTAAAGTCGGAAGATATTTCGAACAATTATAACATGGAATAATAATCGACCATTTAGGGTTTGTACAAGAAAAAGATTCTTGATTTTTATTAAGAATATAATCGATCATGCTCTTGTATTTTTTGACAATATTGGTTCGTTTATATTCTTTGGCTTTTTCTTTACATTTCAAAGATATTTCTTGTCTATATGAATAATCATTAATTAGTTTTTCTGTTTGGTTTATAATTTCATGAAAGTTATTACAGACGACTCCAGCATTTCCTACGATTTCTGGTAATGCTCCTTTGTTTTCACATATTACTGGAATTCCTAATGCCATTTGTTCAGCTACAGATAATCCGAATGATTCTTCGTGTGTAGAGGTAAGATATAAACATAAGTCGAATGATTTCATAATCAAAGCGCGAAAATTCGAATATTCTCCTGAAGAAATTCTGTAAGGCAAATTATATCTTTCAAAAGATTTAATCAAATTATTTTTATAATAACCATCTCCAATAAGATGTACTGATAAATCTTTTTGTTTAGAGAGATATTTGCAAATAGGAATGAAATTTTTATGAAATTTGCGTTCGATTAATCTTGAGGTTCTTCCTATGACGAATTGAGAATTTTTGTAATTCAAGTAATCAATTTCTTTGTAGTTTTCGTAAAAACAATCTTCTACTTGATATGGAATTATGAAAGTTTTTTTTGAATTGCAAGGGACGAATTGAGTATTAAATAAAGATGGTACGCAATAATAATCGCATATTTGCGGCATCGTACAGATTGAATCATAAATTAATCCAACTGTATTTTCTTGTTTCGATATCCATCGATAAAATTCTTTGATTTCTGATATTCTATTTGCTACAGAACACCAATGAATAAAGATTATATCTCCTTTTCCTATTTCTTTGGGAGATACGATCTTTTTTGTTTTGATATTACAGGATTTTAGTCTTTCTAGGTATGAATTTATTGCTTTTTCGTTTTCATTGTCTGTTACATAATAAAATTCATTATCATAATATGATTCTTGAAGATCTTTAGCAATATTAGCAGATATTAAACCTTGTCCTCCTTCTAAACAGAATTGCAAATGAACGATTTTTGTTTTTCGAGGAGGTATATAATTTGTTATTTTAGAATCAATATATTGAGTTAAATTATGTTTAAATTCTATGAATTTTGTTTCGGCATATTCGAAATTGTATTCTTGAATTTCTTTTTTTAATTTATGATTATTTCTTACTCTTTGAATATAAGAAATAATTTCATGTTGATTTTGTGAAATATTGACATTTATATTTTGTCCAAGAAAGAAATTAGAATCTTTATACGTAGAACATTCTAATTTGAATCCATTTTTTTCTGTAAAATATTCGTTTGTCGTAGAAAAATCTGGAAATATCAAAATATTTCCTAATGAGCAAGCTTCTTGCGAACATAATCCTATTCCTTCGATGATTCTGGGTGAAAAATAAATATCACTCGAAGACAATGCATTGAAATAAGATGTGCGATCTCTATGTACTCCGGTTATAATTCTTTTAATATTTGATAAATTTATATTCGATAGATCTAAATCAGAATGATTATCGATCTTAAGAATTAAATTTAAATCTATTTTATTTAATTTTCTTATTAATTTTTCCCAGAATTTGTTACCTAGGTTTCTAGAACGAAAATGTAATAATAAAGTTAATTTATCATTTTTATGAATATTTTTAACAATAGGTTCGGTCCAAAATTGAAAATGATCTATTGGAATATTGGGATTTATTTCGTTGATTCTTTGGTAAGCAAGTGCGCTTGGAGAGAGTATATTAAACCATTCTTCATCACGTATGATTTTCCATGCGCTTCCTTTTAAGAATTCTTGCATTGGAATCCAAATGATTTTTCCATTGCGGATCCATTTTTTTGATGGTCTACCTTCGCATACGAAAATCAAATCATAGTATCCGTCAAGTTCTATATTTTTGTATGTATAAAAATAATACGAAGAAGTGTACCATGAAGAATATGGAAGATCTATAGTTTTAACGTTAGCATGAGGAAAAGATGATCTTATAATCTTGTTAAGATCATTACATACGTTTGTCCATCCGCTTAAATAATGATTGTGATTTTTGATAATCAAAATCTTCATAAAGTAAATTGAGAGCATGTTGTTTAAAAATTCGTTAGAAAGCGACGATTTAATTAGTTTGCATAATAATGCATATAAAAAATATCGTACGTCTTATATTTCTTTTGGAAAAGATTGTTTAGAAACTGGACAATTGATTTCTCATCATATTTATTTTCTTTCGTATTTTTTAATCGATGATGAAATTAGAAAGTATGCTTTAGGATATATGATGGGTATTTATCCTAAAGAAATTTCTGATATTCTTGATTTGATTAAAGGTAAAACGATTATTACGAATCATGGAAAAGTGTTTAAAAAAGGATTATTAAACAATTGTCCTAAATATCTTTATAGATTTGTAAAAAGATACTTAAGAGATATTGAAAACGAATGTTTTGATTATATGGTTTTAAGAAACAAAAAGGTTATAACTTCACTTTATTGCCGGTGCAAAGTGAAGCCAGGAAATGACCATGTGAGAGCTGTAATTTTTGCAGAAGGAGAGGTGAATTATAATTCGCTATACGCAGCTTTCACAAGGTCATTAGATTTTTCATATGAAGATAAATTGAAATTTATTCTTGAGAACAAAATACCTTTAAGATCGGTTTTTAGATCTTTAAAAGATATTCAAGAAGATGATTTGTTTAATATAATTCGACATTGCGATGTTTTTGATATTTTAAATAACTATTATCTTTTTAAATGTAGCGACGAAATACATTTGTATGTAAAGAATAAAATTTTTCATTTATACCGAAATCCCTATCAATAACGATATTATGTTTCTCTAAATGATTTTTTAATGAATCCAAATGTGGTTGAAACATTCTTAAAATACATCTTCTTGCATCTTCCGAATAACGTTTACCACCTCGATCAATTATTTTTTGATATATGATACTAGCGGCTACAAAAATAGTATCATAAATATCTTCATATTCCTCTTTTGTCATTTTACTCTCCTATTTAATTCCATTTTTTTAATTTTCAATGCTTGTTAGCAACATTATAGCATATAATAAGATATGCTTATGAATCGAAATTATTATACATTTTCAGAAGCTAGAGAAGCAGTACAAAGATTGCAAATTAAAGGCGTAGATGATTATCGTAAGAGATTTAGAGAAGATTCACGATTACCTTCTAAACCAGAATTAAAATATAAAGATTATTGGTTAGGTTGGGCAAGCTTATTAAGTCCAGTTCAAGTTACAGAGAAGAAGGTACCTATTAAAGCTGTTCCAATTTCTAAATTTTCAGGAGATATTAAAGATTGGCTTTTAGAGAATCTTGTCAAAGATGGAAAATTGACTTCTGCTAGATGTAACGAGAGTTTCTTGTCTAGGTTTAGTGGAGTACTATCAGAGATTAATTCTAGGACATCTTTTTTGTCACAGAGTAGTTTGTTATCTGAGAGAATTTATTGTGTCTTAAATGATGTTCTAGATACCAAGAAATGCGTCTGTGGCAAAGGTGTAAGTTTCCTTAATTTTTCTAATGGGTATTCTAAGTACTGTTCTTCTCGTTGTGCAAATTTGGATCCAGTTATAAGGGAGAGGATTATTGGGACGAATTTAGAGAAGTATGGAACGATAAGTCCATCCGAGAATCAAGAAGTGCGGGAGAAGATGAAGGCTACTTGTATGGAGAAATTTGGAGTAGAGAATGCTTTTGCAAGTGAGGAAATTAAGAAAAAAATTAGGTTACAGGAAGGTTTGAAGGAGAAGATTTCGGTAGCTAGAAAGGAAGGTTGTTTGAAAAGGTATGGTGTCGAAAGTCCATTTCATTCTATCGAAGTACAAAAAAAGATCGTACTTAGAAATCAAGAGAACTACGGAGTTGATAATTGTAAGCAAATACATATTTCTAAGGATTCATTAGATAAATTAGGTAATAAAGATTGGTTGGTAGAGCAGAATCAGGTACACAAGAAGGGGTTAGAGGAGATCGCTTTAGATTTAGGTGTTTCTCCTTCGAAGGTTTTTACTTCGTTTCATGATTTAGGATTAGAGATTCAGAGAAATTTTTCATCTATTCACGAAAGGGAGATTGGGGATTTATTTCCTGGGTTTAAAATCGGTGATAGGAAGGTGATATATCCTTACGAATTAGATTTATATGATTCTTCTAAAGGTATTGCTATCGAGATTGATGGGATATATTGGCATAGTTATGATCGAAAAGAGAGTTCAGAAGAGGTTAAAAAGCATTTAAATAAGACATTATTATGCCAGGAAAAGGGAATTAGATTATTGCATATATTTGAAAATGAATGGTTAGAAAAGAAAGAAATATGGAAGAGTATAATAGCTTCAAATTTGGGAATAAATTCTAGGATATACGCAAGAGACTGTTCTATTCGGGTTATAGATGATTGTAGGGAGTTTTTGAATTCGAATCATTTACAGGGTTTTATTGGGAGTAGTGTAAAATTAGGATTGTTTTACGACAATACATTAGTAAGTGTTATGACTTTTGGAAAACCTAGATTTAATAGGGAATATGATTGGGAGATGTTTAGATTTTGTACGCAGAAAGGTTTAACTGTAGTTGGAGGAGCTAGTCGATTATTTAAATATTTTATCAGAGAATTTAATGTTAGGTCTATTTTGACGTATTCAGATTTGAGGTTAGGCTTTAGCGATTTTTATTCACAATTAGGATTTATTTATTTAAGAAGAACCTTACCGAATTATTATTACTTCAAACCTGGAGAAAATATTCTGTATAATCGAATGAAATTTCAAAAGAGTGTATTGGAAAAGGTTTTAGAGAATTATGATAATACATTATCTGAATCAGACAATATGTTTAATAATGGATATCGTAGAATTTGGGATTGTGGTAATTTAGTCTACGAATGGAAAAAATAAAAAAAAAGAGAGGGAAATAATTCCCTCTCTTTAACAGACTAAAAATTATTATCATTAGATAATAAAATTTGAAATCTGAATGCGGCCATAGAATCTGGCCCCGTTTACCAAGAGTTTTTTGCCATACCGAGTCAAAACGCCCCTACGAGGACAGAAGCTATCTGGATCAAGAACTACTGGCGTTTGTGTCAATGGCACGTA
>ERZ1066125.389-NODE-389-length-10303-cov-7.392077_pt1 | contig 10303 bp, 6 predicted proteins | sample MGYA00382772_ERZ1066125 | MGnify/ENA primary metagenome ERZ1066125 (study PRJEB33369, sample SAMEA5778355) | biofilm metagenome | biome: Industrial cooling water; feature: Water cooling tower basin; material: Biofilm | place: United Arab Emirates | collected...
CGGCAGGGGAGGGTGAAAAGGTGGGCAGGCGTGCGAGGGCGTTCGAGCGGCGTCGTCCAGGAACGGACACCGCGCGACGCGTACCGGGAGGCACGACCGGTACGCGTCGTGCGGCGGCCTAGCGCAGGGTCCTGCCCGTTCCGGTCATGACGAGCGTACCGATGCGCTTCGGCACATTGCCGACCTTGATTCGCGAGGCCACCTTCAGGGTTGTCAGATCGACGGCCACCGTCTCGTCCTCGCCGGCCACGCCGAGATAGGCCATGCGCCCATCCGGGGTCAGGGTGACCCATTCCGGATGGCTGCCGACGACCACGGTGCCCAGCAGGCGATAGTCGGGGATGGAGTAGGCGTACATCGTGCCGTACCACTTGCTCGTGGCCAGGAGCATCTTCTGATCGGGCGTCACCGCGAGGCCGTGCGCCGGCGCCCCCTGCAGCCCTTCGAGCTCCTTGTGCTCGCCCGGCACCGCCGGCAGTTCCCAGCGCCGGGTCTCTTTCCGCGTCGCAAAGTCGACGACGGCGATGCCGTGGTAGTCGGACAGCTGGACGTAGATGTTGCGCGTCGAACCGTCGCGGTTGACGTCGAAGATCATCGGCCGGATCCCGGACGTCATCTTCAGCTTCCAGGCGAGGGTGTCCGTCGCCGTGTCGATCACGTTGATCGTGCTGGTCGGAATCGACCCGGCGACCGCGAACTTGCCGTCGGGCGTGACGTAGACGTTGTGGATCGATCCGTCAACCGCCACGCTCTTGACGTTCGTCAGCGCCACGGCGTCGATGACGTCCACCGCACCTGGCGCCTGGGCGATCGCGCAGTAGACCTTCTTGCCGTCCTTGCTGACCGCGACGTTGTTCGGGCGGCCGCTCAGGTGAATCTGCTTGATCACCTTCCAGGTCGCAGTGTCGACCACGTCGAGCGAGTGCATCGACTCATTGGTGATGTAGAGCCGGGTGCCATCGGGCGCCGCGGTGACGCCGTGCGGCACCTCGGTGCCCTCGATCACCGCCACCACCGTGTTGGTGGTCGGGTCGATGACGTGGGAGTTGTCGCCGGCGGCATTGGTCTGGATGATGCGGACGGTCTTGCCCGCCTGCGCAAACACCGGGCCTGATGCGGCGATCGCGAGCACCGCGACCGGCAGGAGTGTACGGCGTAGGACATTGCTCATGATTTCGTTACCTCGATGAAGGGGAGGCCTTTTCCCCGCGGATCCAGGCGACCAGCGTCTGGAACTCGGGGTCCGACTGCGAGTCCCAGTGACGGCCGCCGGCATGGAACGGATCGCCACCGGCGCTCTTCGCCAGTGGATGGGTGAGCAACCGGCTCGACGCCGGCTCCCCCGGCACCACCACCCGCTGCCAGGCGGTGAAGTTCTGGCGCGACTGCTCTTCGGTCCAGGTCGACGCGCCCGGGCTCAAGGCGATGAGCCGGGGCTGGCCGTTCTGGTGACAGGTGATGCAGCGCGCATGACCGGGCCGCTTGGCGAGAAAGATCGGCTGCACCCGCGCGCGGAAGAACTCGAAGTCGAGCGCGGGCGTCGTCGTCGCGGCGCCGGCCGCCGGCGCGGCGCTCTTCACCCAGGCCTCGACCGCGAGATACTCCGGGTGATCCTTCGACGCCCAGAACTTCCCTCCCGTGTGCTGCGCGTCGCCACCAGCCGCGGTCGCCAGCGGATGCACGGCCAGCGGACTGCGCGCCGGATCGCCAGGCACGACCACCCGCTTCACGGCGTCGAAGTTCTGTCGCGACTGGGCCTCGGTCCAGGCGGTGGCACCGTCGGCAATCGGCTGGAGCCGCAGGCGGGTCGCGATGCGCGAGTGACAGTTGACGCAGCGGCCCACCCCTTCGTTCGGCCCGCGCTCCTTCAGGAAGATGGGCTCGATGCGCGCCCGATAGACCGCGAAGTCGAGTTCACCGCCGCTCGCCGCCGCGGTCTGCGCCTGGGCGCCTGTCTGCACCCAGGCCACCAGCGTCTGGAACTCCGGATCGGACTTGGAGTCCCAATGACGGCCCCCGGCGTGAAACGGATCGCCGCCGGCGGCCTTGGCCAGCGGATGCGTCAGCAGCCGGCTCGAGCCCGGGTCGCCCGGCACCACGACACGCTGCCACGCCGCGAAGTTCTGCCGCGACTGCTCGTCCGTCCAGGTCGAGGCCCCGGGGCTCAACGCCACCAGACGGGGCTGCCCGTTCTGGTGGCAGGTGATGCACCGCGCGTGGCCCGGCCGCTTGGCCAGGAAGATCGGCTGCACCCGCGTACGGAAGAACTCGTAGTCCAGCGTCGACGCCGGCGCCGGGGGGCTGGCAGGGGCCTGCGGCTGGCCCACCCACAGCCCGAGGATCATCAACAACCACGACATCTGACCGTCTCCCTCGAAACGAGTTGGCTCACCACTTCCACTGTGCGCCGATGCGGACGACGCGTCCCTGCACGGCGCCCGACGTGCGCTGGAATGCCGCCGTGCCGAAGTTGGTGCCGAGCACGGACAACCCGGTGTCGGAATTGGTGGCGTTGAAGACTTCCAGCTGCGCCTCGAGGCGCGACGTCCCGATCGGGAACACCTTCGACGCGCGCACATCGAGCTGGTTCAGGCGGCGCATGTACTCGGTGCGCCACGGCACCAGCGGCACCGTCAGCGACGCCTCCGACAACGTCGGCACCACCAGCGCGTTCGGCGTGCACGGCCCCGGGCAGTTGGCCGCGTAGCGGGTCGTCGGCGTCAGCAGCCAGGTGGTGCCCGAGGTCTGGTTGCCGGTGCCCATGAGCGCGCCTGGATACATCTGCAGCGTGCCGCCCAGGCGGATGCCGTACCACGGCAGCGGATAGCTGGCCGCGAACTTGAATTGCTTCAGGTACGGCACGCCGGTGTTCCGCTGGTCGCAGAAGCGATCGAGGTTCGGATTGTCTGGCTCGTCGCAGGTCACGTTGAGCGTCCGATCGATGGACGATCCGCCGAACAGCGTCGCGCCACCGGGCAGGCGGGCGTTGAACGTGAACTCGTAGCCGGTGAACATCTGCCGGCGCGCCGACGTCGCCGTCGTGTCAACTTCGTCGATCTGGCTCACCTTCGCCGGGTCGAGGTTGTAGATCGTGATCGGCGTCCCGTCGACGGGGCTGTAGACGGTCAGCGGCGAGTAGTCGGCGCGGGTGCGCAGCAGGTTGTCGCGAATCGCCAGCTGGTAGAAGCGGTTCTGCACCAGGGCCGCCATCACCGAGATGCTGGGCGTGAGCTGGTGCTGCACGCCGACACTCGACATCAGGTTCCAGGGCCGCTGCGTGTTCGGATCGTAGGTCCGCAGCGCGCGGCGGCCGAAGTTGGCGGGAATCTGGCCGACGTTGATCTCGCAGTTGGCCTGGAGATACACGCAGCCGGGAGCGCCCTGGGCGATGTCGTCGCCGTTCAGGTCGCGCCACGTCAGGCGGGCGGTCGCCAGGGCGAGTGGGTTGTAGAGCGCGGCAATGCCGGTGGTTCTCGCGTCGTTGTAGCGATTCAGCGAGAACTTGAGCGCGGTCTTGCCGTTGCCGAAGAGGTCGTAGGCGGCGCCGAAACGCGGCGCCACGTCGGTCCAGTTCGGCAGGTTGGGCGTGGTCGGGAACGATCGCTCCGGGGCGAAGCGTCCGGCGCCGGAGGTCAGTGCGGTGTTCTCGGCCTTGAGGTGCTCGATGCGCAGGCCGGCGTTGATGGTCAGCCGCTTCATCGTCCAGATGTCCTGGGCGTAGATGCCGACGTCGCGATTCATCGTGTCGCGGAACCGGAACGGCGTGTTGCGAATGACCACCGAGTCGGGCACACCGGATCGATAGTCCTGCTGCAGGTCGGCGTTGGCGTCCTGCCGCGTCTCGAACCAGCCGGTGCCGTACTGGACGCCGACCTTCATCGCGTGCGAGCCCGTGACGTAGGAGGCCGATGCCACCGCCAGGTACTTCGTCGGGACGAACGTCGGAATGTTGCTGGTTGCCCCCCAGGCCAGGCCGAGATCGCGGTCGGTGCGGGCGGCGCCGGCCAGCCAGGCGGCGCTGTTCCGCTCCTGCGCCACGCCAGGCTGCATCTCCTGAACGGTCACGTTGACGTTGCTGCCGTAGCCGGCCTCGAAGAACAGCTTGCTGGTGATCGTCGACGTGTACTTGACCTGCGACGTGTAGTAGACGGGCGACAGCCACCGGAAGGAGGCCGTGCTGGGATCGGTGCCAGCGGTCATGTCATGGCCGCGCGTCTTGTAGAGGCGGTCGTAGTAAGCGCCCAGCTTGCTCTTGGCGCTCATCTGCCAGGTCATGCGCAGCATGCCGCTCGTGATCTGCTGGTCGTCGATCGCCTGCTCGCACTGCACCGCGCCGCTCTTGCACTGCTGGTATCCGACCGGATACGACACGTTGTCGGGGGTGTAGAACACGTCGGCCACCGGTGAGTTGACGCCCCACTTGCGCACCGAGCTGAAGAACCACAGCTTGTCCTTGCGAATCGGTCCGCCGAGCGAGAAATTGGCGTCGTAGATGGTGTCGATCTTGTCGACGGTCGACAGCCCTTCGTTCTGCAGCCGCGACGACAGGTTGCTCGACTGCCACGCACCGTCCGACCAGGCCGTGAACAGCGCGCCGCTGAAGCGATTGCCGCCTTCCCGCGGAATCATGTTGATGCGCACGCCGCCGGCCGACACGTCGGCGCCGGCACCAGTCGTCTCGTACGACACCTCCTGGCTCATGGCATCGTTGAAGTACGGGTTGACCGACCCGTCGTTGCGGGTCGAGTTCATCATCATGCCGTCGACCTGCACCGTGGTGTTCCGCGTCGGCATGCCGTGGGTGGCGAAGTAGGTCTGCTGCATCGCCTGCGACCCGCCGACGTCCGGTCGGCTCAGCGTCACGCCGACGACGAGCTGCCCGACCGACTGGAACGACCGGCCGGTGGGAATGGTGTCGAGGACTTCGCGCGTCAGCACCTGGGAGCGGTTGGTGCTCTGGACGTCGACCAGCGGCGACGCGGCGGTCACCGTGAGCGCCTCCTCCAGGCCGCCCACGCGCATCTCGGAATTGATGGTGGCGACGAAGTCAGCCGGCAGCTCGACCCCTTCGCGCCGCAGGGTCGCGAAGCCGGGGAGCGAGAAGATCACGTCGTATCGGCCGGGACGGAGGTCGACGAATCGATACTGACCTTCGCCGTCGGTGGTGGTGGAGCGCGTCCGCTCGATCAGGACGTCACTCGTGGCTTCGACCGTCACGCCCGGTAGCGCCGCGCCGGTCGTATCCTTGACAACGCCCGCGATACCGCTCTGCGCCATCGCCAGCGCCGGCAGCAACGCGACGGCCATTGCCGCGAGGAATGCGCGCGCCAGTCCCGCTCGAATCATCTGTCGCTCCTTGTCCTGACTGCAAAAAGGGTCCGTCAACGGGGCGTTCGCCCACGTTGTGGCGCGGACTGTATCGGTCAGGCGGAGCCGGTGCATCCCTGAAAACAGGGGCCAGGCGCGCGCCCGCGTCTGGCATCCCTGAAATCAGGGCCGATCAGTCGAGATGCAGGATGCCGCGTCGCAGCGCGATGTCGACGGCCGCGGTACGATCGGCCGCATCGAGCTTGCCGAGAATGCTGCGGACGTGCGACTGCACGGTTTCTTCGGAGATGGCGAGGGTCGCCGCGATCTCGCGATTGCGCAGGCCGCGACGGACCAGTTCCAGCACCTCACCTTCGCGCGAGGTCAGCGTCGGTCGGCCGGCCCGCGCCGCGATCTGCGCCTTCACCTCAGGGCTCAGACGCGGGTGGCGGCCGGCGAAGACGTTGCGGATGACACCGGTCAGGTCTTCAATCGCCGTGTCCTTCAGCAGGTACGTCGCCGCGCCCGCCTGTAGCGCCCGGTGAATGTCTTCGTCGCCGCGCATCATCGTCAACACGACGATGCGCGCGGCCGGATCCTGGGCCCGGATCGTCTCGATGGCGCGCACGCCACTGGTACGACCGAGCTGCAGGTCCATGATCGTCATGTCGGGCTGATGCCGGCAGTACTGATGCAGCGCGTCGTCGGCGTCGCCGGCCATGGCGGTGACACACATGTCGGGCTGCCGATCGATGACCGCCGCCAGACCCTCCCGCACGATGCGGTGATCGTCGACGAGGAGGACACGAATCTGTCTGTCGCTCATGCGGGCCTCGAGGGAACGGTGGCGATGACCGTGGTGCCGTGATCGGGCTGGGTGACCACCTGGAGCGAGCCGCCGATCGAGTGCGCCCGCTCGCGCATCGTCGTCAGGCCGATGTGATCGGGCGTCGCCGTCCGGGCGTCGAGCACGAAGCCCCGCCCGTTGTCCGACACGGTCAGCACGATGGAGTGCGGATGGTAGACCAGGCCGAGACTCGCCTCGGTGGCCCGCGCGTGCCTCACGATGTTGGCGACCGCCTCACCGCCGATGCGCATCAACTGTTCCTCGATCTCGGTCGGCGCTGTCGTCGACCGCCCTTCCACGTCGAATCGCAATGCCACGCCGGCCGGCTCGAGCTGCTGCCGCGCCTGCTCGTGCAGGGCCTCGGCGAGACCATGCCGCTCGAGCCGGGGCGAACGCAGGTTCCAGATCGATTGACGGGCCTCGCGGATGTCGCTTTCGACGCGATAGCGGAGAGCCCGCAGCCGCTCGCGGAGCTGTGGCTCCGACGTCGGCACCGATTCGCGCAACGCATCACATTCGAGGGCGACGCCGAACATGCTCTGCAGCAGCGTATCGTGGACCGCGCGACTGAGGCGCGCCCGCTCGCCCAGCAGCAGCGCGAACTGCTGCCGCACGCGCCGCAGGTGCAGCCGCCAGGTGCCGCCGATCACCAGGATGACCCCGAGGACACAGGACGCCGCGAACCAGCGGGTCTGGTAGAACATCGGGCGGATCGAGAACCGCCACTCGGCACTCGGCGCCGCGAAGACCCCGTCGGCGCCGGCCGCCATCACGCGGAACACGTACTCGCGGGGCGGCAGGTTAGTGTAGAAGGCCGAGTGGGCGGGGCCCGCGTCGACCCAGTCGGTGTCGAGCCCCTCGAGACGATGGCGGAAGCGCATCTTCAGCGGTGCCGTGAGGTTGAGGACGGTGTAGTCGATCTGCAGACGACCGGTGCGCGGGGGCAGTTGTCGTCCCGGCACCGGCCTCGTCGCCACGCCGTCGGCGATCACGCTCTCGACACGCACCTTGTCGGTCGACGGCGTGTCGTGGTGCAGGACGGCCGCATCGGCAACCGACACGCCCCGGCCGGCCACGAACCACAGGCGCCCATCGTCGGCCCGGATCGAGGCGCGGTTCCCGAACCATCGCGAGTAGCCCGCGAGTCCGTTGACCTTGTCGTAGGCCGTGGCGCGCAGGGTGTGCGCGGAATCGGCCAGCGCCCGATCGATGTCGTTCCTGCCGTAGCGGAAGACGCCTGCCGCGTTCACGCCGACCCAGAGCGCCCCGGTCTCGTCGTCGACAATGCTGGTGACCAGCGAGCCTGAGGCGCCGGGAAACGCATTGAGGGTCGTGAACGTGCCTCCGAGCGCCCGCGTCAGTCCCCCATTGCCACCGAGCCAGAGGGCACCGGTGCGATCCTGGTGCAGGGCGCGGTAGGGGCCGTGAGCCAGGCCGTCGGCTTCGCTGTAGACGCGACTCACGCCGGCGCTCGTGATGACCGCGACGCGCCGGTCTTCGAAGGTGAACCAGGCGCGGCCCTCGCGGTCGGTGTAGCTGGCCAGCAGCGGCACCGTTGTCAGATCCGCCGGCAGGTCGGCCGGCGACAGATCGCCGTCGCGCCAGTGCCACAGACCGGTCTTCGAGTCGTGGAGCCAGAGCCCGCCCTCGCCGTCGGCGGTGATGTCGGTGAGGTCGGTCAGCCGCGCGCCGTGCAGCCGCACCGGTTCGATGCGGTCGTGCGACAGGCGCAGCAGGGCGGTGGCGGTGGCGATCCAGAGCGCACGCCCGTCGGAGCGCATGGCCACCAGCGGAGGGTTCGGGACGGCGACCGGCGGCCGCCGTGCCTCGAGGCGGCCGTTCGGAAAGGCGACCACGGCATCGGCGCTGCCGACGTAGACGGTCCCGTCCACGACGTCGACCCCGCGCACGAGACCGAGGTCGATGATCGGCGTCATGGTGTGCGGTGTCAGGCGGTTCAGGCCGTCGCGCGTCGCCACCCAGACGTTGCCTTCGCGGTCTTCGAGCAGGTCGGTGACGCCGTCGTCAGACAGCCCGACGAGCGTCGACACGCGGCTGAACGCCGCGCGTCCCACGCCAGACGATGCCCGATGGAAGACCCCCTGCCCGTCCGCCCCCACCCACAAGTGGCCACGGGAGTCGGCGAGGAGTCGGGCGCCGCGCCCTTGCAGCCACTCGCGGGCGGGAGCCGGACGAGGTGTCACCGCGCGAAGCGCGGCGATCGGATCCGTCGTCCACAGCGTGCCAGCCGGATCGCGGGCCAGCGAACGCGCCAGCCCGTGCGACGGATCGGCTCGTACGAATCGTTGCGAGGAAAGGTCGAACCGGAAGACGCCGACCGCCGTGGCGGCGAGGAGCGACTCATCGACATCGACGAACAGCGCGTGGACGACCTCGTCCGGCAGCCCGTCTCCGGCCGGCTCCCATCGACCGCGCACGAGCCGACGCACGCCGAAGCGACCCGCCGCCCACAACACCCCGTCGGGTCCCTCGGCGAACCCCATGACGATGCCTTCGGGGAGGCCGGAGGCCGCCGTGTAGTGCGTGACCTGCCCCTTGCGGAGCGCAATGATCCCTCCCGGTTCGCCCAGGCCGAACCAGACCGTCCCGTTGCGCGACGCGAACACCGACCGCACCGACGCGCGGGGCTCGGCGAGATCGGCGACGTGCTCCCACGGCACGAAACGCACGCCGTCGAAGCGAAGGGCGCCAGCATCGGTGGCGAGCCACAAGTACCCGATGTGGTCCTGCGCCAGGGCCCAGATCAGCGTATTGGCGATGCCGTCCTTCTGGGTCCACGACGTCAGGCTGTAGCCGGTGAACGGCTGCATCTCGCCCGCCCTTGCGACAGCCGATTGCGCCCACACGGCGACACACAGCAGACACCACACCACGAACTTCATCGGTCCCCCAACCCTCGTTGGTCCATCGTCACGGACGTCGATGACGCCGAGGCCGGAACGAGCCGCGCGTCGGCCATCTCCGGTCGCGCGCGAGCAGGGCGTAGACCAACAGACGGCACGAGCCGGCGAAACCCTGTTTTCAGGGATACGCGCCGATTACGCAACCCGTCTCGCGGACTAGAATGTCCCACGTTGACGGGAGCCGAATCGATCGCGTGACGTGCGGAGACAGTTCCCACGCACGGACGAATCGCAAGGAGCGACACACGCAGATGACAGACAGGATTGCCGAGAACCGAGGCCAGGTGCTGGCGGCGAAGCGGTGGATGGACGACGAGGCGGGCATGGAGCGCGCCTGCCTGGGCCCGGCCGAGTACGTGGCCTACCGCATGAAGGTGTCGCCCGCCGAGGCCGAGGCGCTGGTGAAGGCGGTGTACGCGCTCGAAGGCGCGGCCGACTAGCCGGTTACCGCCGCGACGTCAGGACGAGGCGAACGCGCGGAACCGCCAGCGGCGCCGCAGGTACGAGGGAAACGTCGCCAGGTCGCCGAGGAAGGTGCCGGACGCCCGCGACCGGCGGTGGTGATACCAGTGAAACGCCGCCTGCCGCCTGGCGGTGCGCGGCTGCCGCTTGACGCGATATTCGGCCCGCGCCCACGCAGGCATCGACGCGCGAGCGAGGCGCTCGTCAACCCAGCCTGGCACCGGCGCGCCCAGGTGGTCGCGCAGATAGCGCAGCGTGTCGATCGCCGGCAGCACCAGCAGGCGCGTTTCCGCCTGCACGACGAACCGGTCCCAGTCGATCGGCGCGGTCGCGGCGCGAATCACCGTCATCGCATCGACCGCCCAGCGGACCGGCGGGACGATGCTCCACCGCACCCCGTGGACGCAGGCGTGGAGCACCATGTCGGCGGGACAGAGCGTTCGCGTCGGCACGCCGTGCAGCGACGCCGGAACCGCCGCACGCCAGAAATCTTCGTCGGCGCCGCTGTCGCAGCAGTCGGCCAGCACATGCCAGTGCAGGTCGAGCTGATGGCCGGACGGCGCCCGGAACGTCACCGCGTGCCTCAGCGACAGGATGTCGGCATTCATGCGCCCTTCCAACCGCCATCCCGCCCGAAGCAAGGCATCACGCGCGGCCAGCGCCAGCGATTCAGGCACGAGCAGGTCGCAGTCAGCCATGGGACGGGCCCCTGGCGACGCCATCCCGCTGGCGATGAGGGCCATGCCTTTGAGGACGATGGTGT
>ERZ1066125.390-NODE-390-length-10251-cov-8.089055_pt1 | contig 10251 bp, 6 predicted proteins | sample MGYA00382772_ERZ1066125 | MGnify/ENA primary metagenome ERZ1066125 (study PRJEB33369, sample SAMEA5778355) | biofilm metagenome | biome: Industrial cooling water; feature: Water cooling tower basin; material: Biofilm | place: United Arab Emirates | collected...
GCTCTTCTTTCCGGGGTATTACTCCGGCTTCAGCAACAACCGGATGTCGCTCGACATTGCCGTGGTGCTGGCGCACGTTACCGGCCGCACCCTGGTGCCGTACCGCTTCCGCATGCCGCGCCGCGGCGCCGTGCCGGACGAGGCGGTGCTCGAGCCGATGCTGGTGCCGGAGATGTTCGACCTGCCGGTGCCCTACGTGAACGAGTCGCTGTTCAAGACGTGGGTGTCGACGCCGGCGGCCACGCACGTGGACTGGCCGCTGCTGGTGAACGCGGTGTGCTGTCTCGGGCCGACCGGGCCGGTGTCTCCGCCGGGCGGGGCCGACTTCGAGGCGTTCCGCAATGGCCGCCCTCACGTGCTCGCGCTCACGCCGGAGCAGCAGGAGGCGACCGACCTGCACATCCGGACCGACGCCCTCGCCCACTACTCGTATCTCTTTCATGGCGACGAGGCGCAGCGCCGCGCGATCATCGACCTGATGCGCCGCCTGCAGCCCCGGGCGCCGTATCGGGCGCTCGCCGACCGGGTCGTCGCGCACCTCGGCCCCTTCAACGCGATCCACCTGCGGCGCGGCGACTTCCTCAGGAACGCGCTGACGCAGCACGGCATCACCCGCACGGTGTCGGTGACCGGCGACGAGATCGTCGGCAACCTGGCGGCGCACATGGCGAGCGACGAGCCGTTGCTCATCTGCACCGACGGGAGCCCGGACGAGGACATCTTCGTCCCGATCCGCCGGCACTTCCGCCAGGCGCGGTTCCTCGACGACGAGCTGTTCGCGGTGGCGCGGGCGGACGATTCGCCGCTGCGGCTCGAGCCGCACGACGAGGCCGCGGTCGCGCTGGTCACGCAGCTCGTGGCCAGCCGCGCGCGGGTGTTCGCCGGCACGCTGTTCAGCACCTTCACCGGCCTGATTCACCGCCTGCGTGCGTTCGACCGGCCCGAAGCGCCGTATCTTTATACCCACAATGATTTCCTCTCTCCCGAGGTCCGGTTCGTGCGCGGTGAGTTCCTGCCCGTCGCCGACGGCCCGTACACCTGGAACCGGGTCCGCTATCCGGTGTCGCCCGACGCCTATTCGTGGCTGCGCGAGTGGCCGGAGTCGGCGGCCGCGGCGCCAGTGCCCTGAAGGACGCGCGCGATCATGGAACCACTGACCGTCTCGTGCTACGGCGTCATCGTCAGGATCGCCGACACCGCCGACATCGGCGTCGACCGCCTGCGCGCGGCCCTGCCGCCGGAGTTCACGGAGGAAGCGGCGTCGAGTCCGGCGGCAGTAGCGTATGCGATCGACACGGCGCCGCCGGAAGGCTCGTCGCGCGACGAGCGCTTCCGCCTGTCGCGCGATGGCGAGGAGATCCTGGTGTCCGACTCGGACGACGACCTGGTGCACCGCCTGCGGCAGGACATCGACATCAGTGTCGCCCGTCGCTCGCGCGGCCGCCTGTTCGTGCACGCGGCGGTGGTCGGCTGGCGCGGCTGGGCGATCGTGATCCCCGGGCGCAGCCACACCGGCAAGTCGACGCTGGTCGCCGAACTGGTGCGGCGCGGCGCGCGCTACTACTCGGACGAGTACGCGGTGCTCGACGAGGAGGGCCGCGTCCACCCGTACAGCCGCACGCCGGTGCTGCGCGACGAGCGGCACACGCTCGACGACCTGCGCCTCGTGCGTGAAGACGAGCCGCTCGAGCCGCTGCCGATTGCGCTGGTCGTCACCGGCGCCTACCGGGCCGACGCGACGTGGCGGCCGGCGGTGATCCGCGGCACCCGCGCGGTGCTGCCGCTCATCGACGGCACGGTGCTGGCCCGCGACGAGTCGGCCCGCATGCTCCGCATCGTGTCGCGTGTCGCACAGCAGGCGGTGGCGCTGTCCGGGCCGCGCGGCGAGGCGACCGAGGTGGCGGCGCACCTGCTCGATCTGATCGACGACGCGACGGTGAGCCGGTCGCTCGGGGGCGACGGCGACTTCGCCGACAGCCTGGCGCGGATTGCCGACCAGAAGCTGCGCGCGCGGACGGATCGACGCGTGCCGCCGGCGCGGCGCCTGCTGGCGGCGCGCTACGTGCGTATTCCCGATTTCCTGTCGCCCGAGGAGCATCATCGCCTGCTCGCCCACGCGCTCGCGCACGAAGCCGAGTTCAAGGCCTCTGGCGTCGTCGGGCACAAAGGGGAGGGGACGCTGAACTACAGCATCCGCAAGTCGATGACGCTGCTGCCGGCGCGTCTCGAGGAACTGTGGGACATCTTCGCGCCCCGGCTGCAGGGGGTGGTGGCCGGCGTGCGGAAGGAACTGGGCCTGCCGTGGTTCCGCCTCGGACGGGTCGAGCGGCAGCTCACCGCGCACGGGCGCGGCGGCTTCTTCGTGCCGCACACGGATGTCGGCCACCCGGTGGCGGCGAGCCGGCGCATCTCAGCGGTCTACTACTTCCACGCGATGCCGAAGCAGTTCACGGGCGGGGAGCTGCGGCTGTACGACACCTGGACGACGCCCGGCGGCACCACCGGGGCCGGTACCTACACGACGCTGGCGCCGGTCGACAACAGCCTGGTGTTCTTCCCCAGCAACGCCTTCCACGAGGTGCGGACGGTGGAGTCGGAGACCGACACCTTCGGCGGCAGCCGCTTCACGGTGACGATCTGGTTCCACGAGGAACCGGCGCCGGCGGCGGAATCGCCCGCCAGCACGGCGCGCGCCGAGGCGCGCTGACGCCGGCTAGAAGTCGGTCGGGGTCGGCGTCGGCGTGGGGGTCGGAGTGGGCGTCGGCGTCGGGGTGACCGGAATCGGCGGCGGCGTCGGCTCGGGGCCCGACTGCGCGTCAGCCACGGCCGGCACGACCACCGTTTCGACGACCGGCAGCATCATCGCGATGGCCGACCCGAGCGACAGGCGGCGGATGAGCGAGCGGCGGGTGATCGCCGGCGCGTCAGCGCCGTCGAGCGTCACGAGGCCGGTTTCGACCAGCTCCGACAGCGCGAGATCGACGATCTCCTCGTCGGCCGGGAGGCCGGTGCGGCGGTGCACGGCGTTCGCCATGTCGGCCTTCGACGTCTGCCCGTCGCACAGGTCGTAGACCACGGCGGCACTCTGGTTCAGCGCATGCGCCTCGAGGCTGCCGCTCTTCAGCGCCAGGATCTCGTCTGCTGACCGTTCGATTTGCACGCCGTCGACGCGTCTGGCCGCCATGTCGTTCTCCTCGTGTAAGTGCCTGACTGTACGTGACCTGTGCGCCAACGGTCAAGGCGCGGAGGGTCACAGCGGTGTGACGCGCGTTCAGACGACGAGCTGATAGGTGACGTCGTAGTAATGCCCGCCCTGCTGGCGGCTGGCGAACCGGTGCCGCGCATACTCGCGGAAGCCGCAGCGCTCGAGGAAGGCGGTCATCTCGTCCAGCTGCGCGCAGCCGGCATACGACTCGAAGTCGGGCACCTCGGTCTTGATGAACATGAACTGCCGCAGGATCGCCTCGGCGCCCTTCAGGATCAGCAGCTCCGATCCCTGCGTGTCCATGATCAGCGCGTTGTAGTCGGTGAGGTCCACCCCCTCGTTCTGCAGCAGGGTTGGCAGCGTCGTGCTGCGCAGCGGCACGCTCCCGCTGTAGGTCACGTCGGGCCAGATGTCGCGGTGATGCTTCAGCGGCAGGATCGACGACGACAGCCCCTCGTTGTTCGAGACGTGGAAGGTGTATGACTGATCGTCCTGGTCGGTCACCAGGCCGTGCACCGCCTTCTGCAGCGGAAACTGGGCGACGTTGTCGACCAGCTGGCGATACACGTCCGGAATCGCCTCTACCCACAGCACGCGCAGGCCGAAGCTGTCGTACAGGCTCCGCTCCTGGCCGGCGTTGGCGCCGATGTGAATGACGCCCGACACGCGCTTGAGGAAGTGGTCGGGATTGCGAGGCACCAGCGCCTGGGTCCGGCGGAGCCGATTCAACAGCAGGCGCGCCTTGAGCATCTCTGAGCGCCGCAGCCCTTCACGCAGCTGCCCGTAGTGCCCGGTCCTGGTCTGCTGCGGTGTGCGTGGCGACGCAGTGGCGGGGGCCGCCGTTGAGGCGCCCGGCTGCGGCACGGCCAGCTCGCGCAGCCCGGCGACGGTTCGCAGCGCCGCCACCACGTCGGCATCGGCGCCCAGCACCACGCAACCGCGCCGCCCGCCGATCTCCTGGGTCGCGGGTGCGGCGGGGAAGAAGGTGTGCAGCCCGAAGCGCGCGATCGACGGCGCCAGGTAGTCCAGCGTCAGCACGTGGCCGGGGCCGTAATTGTCGTACCCATACCCGCTATCGTCGGGCACCTTGAAGTCGTCGATCAGCACGACCGATCGCGGCCAGTGGGTGAAGATGTGGTCGACCTCCGCCGCCAGCGGCAGGTCGCCCGCGCCGTGGGCGTCGAGGTAGCAGAACAGCGACTGCCCGCGCAGGGCCGGGTCGGCCGCCAGGTGGGTGAGGAGCCGCCGGCTGTCGCCGAGGAAACAGCGGACGTGTTGGAAGTCGGCCACCGCGGCGAGGGTGAACCCGAACATCCGCTGGTCGCATTCGACGGTGAACACCGGCCGCCGGGTGCGCCGCGCCAGGAACGCGGTGGTCGTGCCGCGATAGCTGCCGGTCTCGACGATCGCGTCGGGCGGCAGCCGCTGCAGCAGCGCGACCACCATGCGCTGGCGCTCGCGCTGCCCGTTCATCGGTCCGCCCCACCCGGCGCGCAGCTCCGGGCGCCGGTAGTACTCGAGCATGCCGACGACGGTCGGGCCGAGGAAGCGGCTGACGAGATGGTGGCGGGTGAATCGCCGCATCGGTATGTTGTACAAGATTCCTTCGCCCCCATGGAGACGCCGCCGCTGCTGACGCTGGACGACCGCCTGATCCTCGCCTGCGTCAGCCCCGTGCCGGATGCCGCGCGCATCGCCGCCCTTGTGGGTGAGGCGCCCGACTGGCCGCGGCTGCTGAAGAAGGCCGAGCGCTGGGGGCTGATGCCGCTCGTCGATCGGACGCTGCGCCAGGCCGACGGGGTGCCGGCGGATGTCTCGAAGCGGCTGCGCAACCACTATCACCGCGACACGGTGCACGGCCTGGGACGGCGCGAACTGTTGCGCGCCCTGCTCACCGGGCTGGCGGCGGCCGGCCTGCCGGCGATCGTGCTGAAAGGCGTGGCGCTCGCCGCGGTCGCCTATCCCGAACCGGCGCTGCGCCCGATGCGCGACATCGATCTGCTGGTGCGCGCGGCCGACCGCGCGCGGGTCGACGACGTGGTGCAGGCGCTGCGCGCAACCTTCGCGGCCGAATCCGACGGCGTGCCCGAGGGATCGGCCCGGAACCCCTACCTGCGTCCGGATGGGGTCGCGGCGCTCGATATCAGCGTCGACGTGATTCCGGCCTCCATGGCGCCGCGCTTCGCCCCGGGCGCGGCCGCGCTCACGGCTGGCTTCTGGGCGCGCGCGCAGACCGCGACGATCGCCGGCTGCGAGACGCTGGTGCTGTCGCCCGACGACCTGCTGCTGCACGTGACGGTCCACCTGGTGATGACCGGATTCGGCGATCAGCTGCGGGCCCTCTGCGACCTGGCGGCCATCGCTCATCGCCATCGCGACGCCATCGACTGGCCGGGGGTCGTGGAGCGGGCCGCCACGGCCGGGCTCACCGCCACGCTGCATCAGGCACTGCATCTCGCCACGACGATGCTGGCGGCTGAGGTCCCGGTGGAGACGTTGACCGAGTTGCGCGCGCGGGCAATCGACGACGCGCTGGCGGCGGCGCGGCACCTGGTGATCGTCGGCGCCCCTCCACCGGCACTCGTGGTGCCGTCATCGGTGCCGGGCGATGCCGGTGTCACGACCGACACGGCCGAGGCCGCTTCCACGGCGCCGGCCGGCGGCGTGCCCGGTCCGCGTGCCGATCGGCCGGGCGAGGTGGCGGTGACGCACGATCAGAGCGGCACCGATGGCGTCGGCTCGCAGCTGCACCGCATCTGGGGGATGTACGCCCTGGCGCGCGGGCTCGGGGTGAAGTACGTCCACTCCGGCTTCCGCGAGATCAACTACCAGGGACTGATGCCGATGATCGAGGGGCGCCACGACACCGGCTTCACCGATCGCTACAACGCCTTCTATACGCTGCCGTCGGACGACTTCGATGTCGACGGCTGCGACCGCGTGCAGGTGCACAGCCTCGATCAGGCCATGGTGGAGCGCTACCAGGCACGGGCGGCCGAGGACGGTCGTTCAGTCCTGATTCGCGCCCACCTGCCATACGCCTACGTCAACTACCATCCGGCGTCCTACCAGGTGCTGCGCACCGTGAGCCCGTATCGCGGCCACCGGCCCACCGGTCCGGTGCGCGTCTGCCTGCACGTGCGGCGTGGCGACAACAGCGTGCAGGAGCGGGCGCACGAACCGACCCGTCCGCTCGGCAACGACTACTTCCTGCGGCTGTGCGATACGGTGGTGGCGGTGCTGCGCGACCTCGGGCTGCCGTTCGTGATCCGGCTGCACACCGAGCAGCCGCCGCGCCCGTACACGCTGCATCCGGGGCTGCGGAACGCCTACTTCAAGCTCGACACGCCGTCGAAGATCGACCCGGCCGACTCGGCGCTGCACGAGTTCGAGCGGCTGCCGAACCTCGAGATGGTGGTCAACGTCGAGCCGCGCGAGTGCCTCGACGACTTCGCCACCGCCGACCTCCTGGTCCTGTCGCTGTCGTCGCTCGGCTTTGCCGGCGGGGTCATGAACCCGCACGGCTGCGTCATCTCGCCCGAGCGGTTCCACGCCCCGCTGCCCGACTGGATCGTGGCGACACGCGAGGGGATCGTCGACGAAGGTCAGGTGCGCCAGCGGCTCACCCTGCAGCTGCGTGACCGCGCATGACGACCGCTCCCGCGCGCTACGTGCTGCTCGAGCGCAAGGATCGATCGGCGTCGCTGTCGTCGTGGATTACGTCGACCATGAACATGCTGCACGCGGCCGTGGCCACCGGCTTCACCGCGCATGTCCACTGGCCGGCGCACCGCTGTCCCGGCGCGTATCATGACGAGGCGGCGTTCGCCCTCCGGCCGAACATGTTCGACTGGTACTTCGACCAGTGGTGGTGCCCGGCGCCGCCGGCCTTCGCCGTCGAGAAGTGGGTGGGCGACGACATTGCCATCGTGCGGGACCATCCGATCGACGACTACTGGGCGTTCTACGCCCGCTACCTGGTGTTCAACGCCGAAGTGCGGGCGCGGTTCGAGGCGCTGCTCGCCCGCCATGCACTGCGCCCGGAGAAGACGGTGGCGATCGCGTGGCGCGGCACCGACAGCGTGGTGGATGGCCGGCCGGCGGTGCCGATGGAGAGCTTCTTCAGCCGGATCGACGCGCTGCTCGAAGCCGAGCCCGACCTGGCGATTGTGGCCAAGCCCGAGGAGCGGGGCGCCGCCGACGCACTGCGCGCCCGCTATCCGCGCGCGATCGTGCCGGCGGAGTTCTTCATCGCCGAGACCGGCGAGCCGCAGATGCAGGACTGGGTGCATCCGGCCCCGGGGTTCGAACGCGGCATGGAGGCGATGCTGCTGATCCTGCTGTTCTCGCGCTGCCGCTACCTGCTGAAGAACGATTCCAACCTCAGTGACGTGGCCACGCGGCTGTCCACCGGGACCGTCATCGCCTGGGCCACCGCCACCCGGTCGTACATCCAGCGCCTGGCCACCCCATGAACGAGTTCCTGCTGCAATTGCGCTGGCGCGGACGCTTCGGCAACCGGCTGTTTCAGTACGCCTACGGCGCCACCTGGGCGCGACTCACCGGACGGCCGTTCCTGCTGCCGACGCCGTGGGAGGGGACGCGCCTGTTCGCGCTGCAGCCGCATCCGGTGGTCGCGCACGAGGCGATCGCGGCGGTGCTGCGGACCAGGGACGACAGCGGCCGCGACGATCCGCTGAAGCTGGAGACCGTGCAGCGGGTCTATCCGGATGCCCGGCAGTTCGACGTCGAAACGGCGCCCGATCCGTACATGGCGCCGGGCTACCCGCTGTGCCACGCCAACGGCTGCGCCTACAACGAGCGGGTGTTCCCGCACATCTCGGTGCGGCACCTGCGCGAGCTGTGCATGTTCAGCGACGAGGTGACCCGCCTCGACGTCTACAAGCGCTACGAAGACATGCAGGGGCTGTACGACGTCGCCCACCTGCGGCGCGACGACATCAGTGACGCCGCCTACAACCGCACGCACCCGCAGGGCTACTCGGTGGTGTCGCTCGACTCGTACCGTCGCGCGTTCAGGCAGTTCGGGTTCGACGAGAAGGACATGCTCTGGGTGTCCGACGACTACACCGGCACCTGGCACGTGGGGCGGAAGGTGCGGCACCGCGGCGGCTGGACCTTTCCGGAAGGCTCCGAGTACCTGCCCGGCGTCGTCTTCGACTGGCTCGACGACTTCCTCAAGCTCTATTTCGCCCGCACGATCTTCCGCGCCAACTCGTCCTTCAGCTGGTGGGCGGCGACGCTCTCGCCGACGGCCCAGGTCTACAGCCCGGTGATCGACAAGACCCGCATCTACGGCGTCGACGGGCTGGAGGAGATCGACGTCGAGTTCGTCGAGGGGAACTCGCCGCACTGGCTGCCGCAGTGGGTGCGCGGCGACGGCTTCCTCACGCGCGACGGCTACCAGCGCCGCGACATCGTCCTCGGCGACTAGCGGCTGTCAGGCCGGATCCTGCGACAGGACGTCGCGCAGCTTCCGGCCCAGGGTCTCGGTCGAGAACGGCTTGTTGATGAAGGCGATGCCGGCATCGAGGACGCCGTGGTGGACGATCGTCTCCTCGGTGTACCCCGACATGTAGAGCACCTTGATCGACGGCTGGCGGTCAGTGAGCTCGCGAGCGAGTTCGGGGCCGCTGCGGCCGGGCATGACGACGTCGGTGAGGATGACGTCGATAGCGCCGTGGCGCTCAAAGGCGGCGACGGCGTCGTCGGCGGTCGCCGCCTGGAGCACCGTGTAGCCGAGGCGCGCCAGCAGTCGCGAGGTGAGCGCGCGCAGGGAATCGGAGTCTTCGACCAGCAGCACGGTCTGCGACCCGGTGATGGGCCCCGATCGCGTCTCGGCGGTCTCGGCCACCGCGCCGTCGCCGGCCTGGGGCAGATAGACCTTGAAGGTCGTTCCCCGGCCGACCTCGCTGTAGACGTGGACGCTGCCGCCGTAGCGCGTCACGATGCCGTGGATCGTCGCGAGGCCGAGGCCGGTGCCCTTGCCCGGTGCCTTGGTGGTGAAGAACGGCTCGAACAGGCGCTGCAGGACGGCCGGGGGCATCCCCGTGCCGGTATCGCTGACCATCAGGCAGGCATAGAGACCCGGTGACACCGAGAAGTGTGCGTTGGCGTAGTGCTCGTCCAGGGAGACGTTGGCCGTCTCGATCGTGAGGACGCCGCCCCGCGGCATCGCGTCGCGGGCGTTCACTGCCAGGTTCAGGATCACCTGTTCGATCTGGCCGCGGTCGGCGCACACCGGTGTCGCGTCGGCGTGCAGTCGCATGACGACGGCGACGTCCTCGCCGATCAGCCGCTCGAGCATCTTGCGGATGTCGAGTGCCACCGCATTCAGGTCGAGCATCGTCGGGCTGATGATTTCCTTGCGACTGAACGCGAGGAGCTGGCGCGTCAGGCTCGAGGCGCGGATACCGGCCTTCTGGATCTCGAGAATGTCGGCACGCCGCGGATCGTTGTCGCTGACGTCAAGCTGCAGCAGTTCACAGTAGCCGAGGATCGCGGTCAGCAGGTTGTTGAAGTCGTGGGCGATGCCGCCGGCGAGGCGGCCGATCGCCTCCATCTTCTGCGCCTGCTGGTACTGCTGTTCGAGCGAACGCTGCTCGCTGACGTCGAGGGAGATGCCGACCGCCCGGCGGGGCGCCCCGGCGTCGTCGAGCTGAGCCCGTCCCGCGCCGGTCAGGCTGTGGACCGAGCCGTCCGGCCAGATCACGCGATAGCGCAGCTGGAAGTCGTCGCCGGACCGTGTCGCCCGGTCGATCAGTGTCAGCACCGCGTCGCGGTCGTCGGGGTGGATGCAGTCGATGAAGGACGCGAAGCGCCCGTCGAACGTGCCCGGCGCCAGCCCGTGGTGCCCTTCGATGATCGGTGACCACTTCAGCACCCCGTTGGCGTAGTCCATGTCCCAGATGCCGACCTGGGCCGACGCGAGCGCGAACTGGGTGCGTGCCTCGGCTTCGCGCACCGCCGCCACGGCGTGTTCGCGCTCGATGACCTCCTGCTCGAGCGCCTGCGCCCGCGCCTGG
>ERZ1066125.392-NODE-392-length-10025-cov-7.390973_pt1 | contig 10025 bp, 18 predicted proteins | sample MGYA00382772_ERZ1066125 | MGnify/ENA primary metagenome ERZ1066125 (study PRJEB33369, sample SAMEA5778355) | biofilm metagenome | biome: Industrial cooling water; feature: Water cooling tower basin; material: Biofilm | place: United Arab Emirates | collected...
TGCTTCGAGAAGCGAAAATCCATACGACAATCCAAAATGCAATGCTGTCGTAATTATTCCTAAATATATCCATCCTGATGGAACAGAATCATATGTGATGATTAAAGAATTTCGTGTACCATTAATGGATTACGAATGGGGATTTCCTGCCGGACTTATCGAAGAAGATCATACAGCCGAATATACAGCTGAAAAAGAATTGAAGGAAGAAACTGGACTAGAAGTTACGAAGATTCTAGAAGTAGGACCTCCGACATATTCTTCTTCGGGAATGACCGACGAATCTTTGCAAGTTGTTTTCGTAGAATGTACAGGAAATCCTACGGATATCCATAATGAATCTTCCGAACTTATCGAAACTCACATTTTTTCGTTAGAACAAATCAAAGAATTAATGAAGAAAGAAGTAAAATTTTCTGCTCGAGCTTGGTGCTTTCTAAAAGGTTTAACATGCACACGGTAGATGAAAACAAAATATTAGAAACAATATACGATAAATTCATTAATTTATCTTTCGCAAACCACTTGAGAACAACCGAATGCATTAAAGCAAATCTTAAACAAGCAATAGAAAACTTACAATGGAACGGATCGAATAATCATTCGAAAAATATAAAAGAATTAGAACAAATTAAATGTTCGATTTGGAATCTTTATTGTGAAATGTACATGTACAATACATGTCAAAACACTCGAGAAACCAAATATTGTTATGATCTTTTATGTATTGTAATCGATAAATTACACCAAAAGGATATGTTCGAAGATGAATTTATTAGTTAATTGGACAAAATGAACGATATTTTACAAACGATAATTATACAAAAAGATATAGAAGATGAATGAACTCAAAAATTTGCATGATAGTTTTTGTGAATTTGAAAAATTAATCCATTTAGATGATGAATTACGAGAACATTATCTATATTTCCAATTAATTAGAATAGACATTCTTATTGCATCTGATTATGCAGAAACAAATTTATCTCGATCAATTCAAAATCTTCATCGAGGAATCAAAAGTCTTGAAAAATTAATTAAAGATCTCAACGATTCTAATTTAGAGAATATTGCAATATGGTTGAAATTCCATTATCTTCCTAAGATGAAAGAAATAATAAAAACTTTAGATGAAAAAGATACAGAAGATGAATACATTTGAAGAAGAAAAAGAATTACTTAATATCTTAGACGAATTATCGCTCATACCACAAACAGGATCGATAACCAAATCATTATTAAAGATACGTCTTCAGTTAATATCGAACAATTCGAATGATTTCACCGAAATAATTAATCAATTATTCGAAATTCAAAAAAATCTAGGATCAGAAATTTCTTCACGATTATTTAGCGTTTTTGGATTTAAAACCGAAGACATAATAACTTTAGAACGATTATTTGGTCGACTAAAAATAGTCATTTATAATCTTGACAAGAAAGATATAGAAGAATGAAAATCTCTTCTTTGATTCCAACACAACATTCCATCCGCAATCCGTCGATAATCCCGAATATGATAGAATTTATCACAAATAATGGTAAATTCGACTATCTATCATTAATGAATTATAATAGTTCGAATAATACGAATAGAAATTCATCTTTGATAATTTTAAATCAATTTGAAGATGGTCAGATTTATATCCAAGATGGACACCATAGAATTATTGCAATCTTTCTTGCAGAAAGAGATTTTCTATATCCAGACGAATATAAGATCGAAACTTGGACTTATTCCGAATATACAGAACTAACCGAACGATCGATTAAATCGAATTGGCTAACTCCATTCGATCCAAGAACTCATACTCGACACGCTGAATTTCATAATTACAAAAATCAAGTACCAAAAGATGTAGATTTAGCCAAAATCTTTATTAAGCACGCATGGGAAAATAATGTATATTGCATTCCACGTACCATACACACGATCGAAGATATAATTAGGAGTTTATGATGAAAACGTGGATTACGTCAGATTCCCACTTCCAACATTCGAACATAATCAAATATTGCTCTCGTCCATTCAAAGACGTTAACGAAATGGACGAGACTCTTGTTTCTAACTGGAACTCTATCGTAGACAAAAATGACACAGTTCTTCATCTAGGAGACTTTGCATTCGTAAAAACTAGAGAAGAAATCAGAAAAATCGTCGACAAACTCAATGGCCATATTCATCTTCTACTAGGCAACCATGATGATTGGAAACTAGTAAAGGATAATGGGTTTGCATCTACGAGAGATGGAATTTGGGAATACAAGTACGGGAAGGAGAAGATTGTTCTATGTCATTATCCGATGATGAGTTGGAATGGGGCATTTCATAATCGTCTTCATTTTTTCGGGCATGTTCATAGTACTCCTTCGAATATCTTTCCATGTCAAAAAAATAGTTACGACGTCGGAGTCGATCTGAATGATTTTCGACCTCGACTTCTTGAGGAGATAATTGATAAATGCCGAACAAAGACAAACTAACAATCCGAAAAACTTTTTACATTTTTGGTAAATTTACGATTGTTGCACAACGAATCTCCGGAGAACCTGATCCAACATTAACAAATTATGACGACGAAACATATTGGACGAATGTACGAAACTTAGCAGAATTTGATTTTCCTGAAGTCGATCTGTTCGAACATACGTCTTTTTTATTTAGCTATAATGGTAGAATTTACAAATTCAAATATATCGAACCTGACGAATCTAGAACTACGTTACAAGAATGCAAAAAAGCTATCGAAGATATCGAACGATATCCGGATTTTAATAAATATGACATTTATTTTACTACAGTTCATAATGATGACGGATATTCGATTGCAGATCAATTTATCGGTTCTAGACTAGAAACTGATGAAGAATGTGCAATGCGAATCGAAAAAGAAAAAATAGAAGCACGGGAAAGAAAAGCAAGAAAAACTCGAGAACAAGAAGCTAAACGACAAGCTAAAGCAGAAAGACTACGAAGAGAATTAGAGAGAATAGAAAATGGTTAAAATCGATATTCCGTTGTCAAAATTTATTCGACATGTTGGGGATCTTACTGTCGAATTATCTTTAGGAGAAATTATCGATTTATTAGATGCTTCTAACAATGATAATTTTCTTACAAAATCCATTCGAGATTTAGAACAAAAGATTTTCTGTTCTTATGAAAAATTTGATAAAATTAATCATAATGATTGTAGAATGTATCATAATGTGATTGGACATGATGGTTCGAAATACAAAACTGTCGAAGTAGATTTTCATAATATGAAATATAGATATTATCAAGACCAACATCTCGATCATCCTTATCAATCAAATTGGGTTTATCTGAATTTCCATCGTAAATAAGCATTTCATGAAAAACAAGATACGATAATACGAAAGGAGAAGAAACATGCTTCGTCTTATCGGCGACGTTCACGGAAAATGGCAAAAATATAGAGAAATCGTTCCAGTTTGGGAATCTCTCCAGCTGGGCGATCTTGATTTTTTCTATGAGTGGACGAAACATATCGATACCGAAAAGCATAAATTCATTCCTGGAAATCATGATCGATATAACGATTGTCTAGAACTCCCGAACTGTCTAGGCAATTATGGACATTCGAATCATGGAAATGTTTCTTTCTTCTTCGTTCGAGGAGCCGATTCCATCGATCGAGTATATCGTACTGAAGGAAAGAATTGGTGGCCTGAAGAAGAACTAACTGTTCTAGAAGGAAATAATGCTATCGACGAATACGAGAAGAATCCTACGAACGTCGTATTCTCTCATGATTGCCCTCAAACTGTCGCGAGAGAAGTCTTCAGAATCAAGGATTCGAGTCGTACGCGACAAATCCTAGAAACCATATACAATATCCATCAACCCGAACTATGGGTTTTTGGACATCATCATTCGTCTGTAGATATTAAGATCGGTAAAACCAGATTCGTCTGTTTAGCCGAACTCGAATATCTCGATATCGAATAAAGGAATCATTATGAATAGTTTCGAAAAACAAATCCGAAATTCGATTCTTTGTTATCCTTCCATTTTCTCTGACTATGGAAGGATTTCTGTTCTTGATCATTTATTTTGTACGATCGGCAATGGATATGAATGGAAAAATGGAAAACTCGTAAGCGAGGAATTATCCGAACATGAAATCGAAACTTATTATCAATTCGATAAATGGATAAACCGAGAAAAAGAATTTGGATTTCATGGATTTAATGATCATTTAACGTACGATGAATGTTTCGAAGAACAATATTTTCGAAATGTTACGATTATTCCCAAAATAGAACGATTAGCAACTACAATTAATCCATATGTTAATTTCGGCAGAATTCATACTAATTATTCTAAACTCTTTACTTTTCCTGACAATGTGAAACCCGAATGGTTCGAAGGAATGAAAGAAACGATTTCTTTAATCATCGAAGCAGGAAACCATCCCGAATGGATTAACGAATACGAAATTTTTGGGGAATATAAAATCAAATCAGAAACAGAACGAATCAAAAGTGATCTTAAACACAATACGAAAATGGCACTTTTGTGGCAAGAAAAGTTTATGTCATAATAAGTCTCATCGTAACTTAAAAAGTGTCCTAGAAATGAACTATGATATGCTCTTGAATGTTTTATGAGATGAATCATGATACTATTACAATATCGACATCGATATTATCGAAATCTTAACGAAGCTCTAGATAGATCTTTAACCATAGAGGATTGGAAGTATAAAGAACTTGAAAGTGCCGATCCAGATTATGTCGAATATGTCGTTGAAGAACTTATGTTGGAACGACGACGAGAGTTTATGTTTTATCATTCTATTCAACATAATGTAATATCTGATTTATCTATTCATGCTTGTCATATGTTACTTGGTCGGGAAATACCGGCGGTGATCTACGTAGGAAAAGAACCTACGGATTTTGTTTTCGATGAAGACCATGCTTTTGGTTTTTATCTTGGCGGAACATGGGAAATCACAAACGACCAATGGATATTTTGTAGAAAACAAACTCCTGACGATATTCAACATAAAGAACAAATTATTTGTGGAGCATAAAATGAAATGGCTTAAATATCGTCATACTTCTTTTAGTTCAATTGGAGATTGGAAATACGAAGAATTCGAAGGTACAAATCCTTCTTACCGTATCGAAGTTCTCGAAGACGAACATGGTTGGATGACCGGATATTATGGTATAGAATATACCATAGTCGATACGCTTCCAGCACCAGTTGCTATTCTATTGGCAGACGAAGAAAAGAATAAAATCGCGCTTCATCTCGATTTAGTTAAAAAAACAGAAGAAATTATTAAAAATCATAATGAAAAAATCGATCATCTTTTAACGTTCGCTAAAGATTTTCCTACATCGATCGATGTAGGAAAAGAACCAAACGATTTCGTTTTTGATTCCAATCAAACAGATTCTAACAAATTCGTTTATGGTTATTATCTTGATACTACCTGGAAAATGGTAGGAGACAAATGGCAAATTGTTCGCGAACAAAATGATTTCGATCAGTACCAAAAAGACAAAATTATTTGTGGAAATTAAATTATGAAATTAGCGGATTTTTCAGATACGATTCGAGATAACAAAGAAATCGTTATGGAATTTATTCGTATCGAATCAAATTCTTTCAGACATACATCTCCGAGACTACGAGATGACAAAGAAGTGATAATGCATGCAATAGCTTATAATTATACCGAAACCCTTAAATACTGTTCAGATAGACTTAAAAATGATCCCGAAATTGTAATAAAAGCCATTACATTACGTGATCCATATAATCCGAGAAAATTTACGAGTTATCGATTATTTAAACATGCTTCAAAAGAATTACGATCGAATAAACAATTTATTTTAGAACAAATTATCCCGTTAGAACCTCAAGATGATTTTCCTTATTTTATTGGATATATTTCTAATAATATACTAGAAGACGAAGAAGTAATATCGAAATATATTACACATTGTAATAATGCGTTTTTGTGGATTCGAAATATTTTAGCATACAAATATTTCGATTGTGAAAAATGGATTGAATTCAATCGAAATAACAGTTTTCAATATGCAAATCTTCAAGTACGATTAAAATACAATATCGAAAAATACGGGGTAAACTATCTTAAAAAGATTCTCGAATATAATTTTAGAATGTTTCAATTTGTCGATTCAAATGATTTCGACGAAGAATTAAAAGAAAAATATTCAGGACATTTAGCGCTTCAGGATATTAATTTATAATGTTTTTAATAGTAAAATCAAAAAACTTCAGTCATGTTCCTATAGGGTTTTTTACCTATGAAAAACTAATAGAACTCTATCCGACGACCCAAAAATGGCAGGATCTATTAGAACCTAAATGGCACAGAGTACGTTATCTTTCTATCGATAATATGATCTTTAGTGATAAAGAAATCGAAGATTATCGTAACGGCGAAAGATATATGATCAAAACATTAAGAAATTCGTGGCATGGCAGAATGGAATCATTGATTTACGTTCATCCGATCATTACTAATTTCAAATTATCTAAAATAGGTGAAATATAATGTTTATAATTAACGAATGGGAAAATAAAATTCGGCAAAAAGCTCGTATTGAATCTCAATTGAGCAAAATTGAAACTATTGAATTTCCTATTCCTTCTCTTGTTATGAACGGATGGCAAGAGAATGGCATAACAGGTTGGGTAGGGTTTCATAAACAATTCAAACACTTTCTATTAAAAATTTGGTATAATGGACGAATTTGGGAAATCGCTTATTGTCAACGCGAATCTAATTGGATAATTTCTCCTTATCGGGGTAGGACGCTTGAGGATATGTTTAATTTTGGTATTAAAAATATTTATCAACAATTAAAATCGAATATGATCAATCAAATACCAGATATCGATCTATCTGAAGCATTTTCGATCTCAGATATCGATATTCCAAAATTTAATATAACCGATTGGAAAGAAACAACAGGTTCGAAAAGGTGGTATGATGATGATGATTCTACTCGTGTAAGATTTTATAAAAATTTTGGTTTATATACGATATTTGTTCGTCCTCATCTGAAATGTTTCAGCTGCAGATATCGATGGGCCGTATATTGTAAATTACATGATACTTCGATGCATTTAAAAATTTACGAAAATTTGTCAGAAGCCTTTTCTATTGGTGTTCCCGAACTTGTCAAAAAAATCAAAATAGACATTCGAAATGATGTTTTAGCATTTTGTTAAGCACGACTTTCACATGACTTATAATAAATCATCTTTAAATGAAGGATGAAACAATGTCTCTAGAAAATCTTCGAGCTCAGCGAATGGAAAGTCTTTCTCATTTCGGTGAAAAGTATCCTCATTCGTTCGATATTTCTTGTCAGATTTCTGATCTTGATGAAACTATGCTTGACAAGTCTGTTTCTATTGCTGGGCGAATCGTTCTTCTTCGTCCAATGGGAAAGTCTTGTTTTCTAACTCTCGAAGATAGTACGGGACGATTTCAGGCTTTCTTTCAACAGAATATTCTTGGAGAGGAATCGATGAATCTTACCAAGAAGTTCGATCTTGGAGATATCATCGGAATCGAAGGTCAAATTTTCAAGACCAAGGTCGGCGAACTTACTGTTCGAGTTCAGAAGTACACTCTTTTGTCAAAGTGTTTAATTCCTCCGCCTGACAAGCATTGTGGTCTTCATGATGTCGAAACTAGGTACCGTCAACGATATCTCGATCTAATGTCGAATGGGCGAGATATTTTTATCAAGCGAAGTCAAATTGTCAATGCGATCCGCCAATATCTTCTTCGGAATGATTATATCGAAGTCGAAACACCGATTCTTCAGCCTCTTTATGGCGGAGCTTTGGCACGGCCTTTCACTACGTACCATAATGAACTCGAATCCGATCTCTTCATGCGAATCGCTCCAGAACTATATCTCAAGCGACTTCTAGTCGGAGGATTCGAAAAGGTATTTGAAATTGGAAGGAATTTTAGGAACGAAGGAGTTTCTACTCGTCATAATCCTGAATTTACGATGTTGGAATTCTATACGGCGTATAAGGATTATCGACATGGAATCGAAATGATTCGAAATCTATTCGAATTCATTTCGCAATCTGTTCCTAGTCTTGTGAGTTTTTCTTTTGAAGAACGAAGTCTAATCGATCTTGTTTCTTCCTTCTTGAATAAGGAAATTCGATGGAATACTCCTGTAGAGGAACTTCGAAATCTTTCGAATAGTACTTCAGATACTTCTGAAGGAATTATCATGGAGATTTATGAAAAGTATATCGAACATACTTTGAATGGGGTTTTCGTAATTGGATTTCCAAAGAGCGTTTCTCCGTTAGCAAAGTCGACAAAGGAAGACAAGAATATCGCCGAGAGGTTCGAATTGATTATCAATGGAATCGAAGTCGTCAATGGATATAGCGAATTGAACGATCCTGTCGAACAGTTGAAGTTTTTTGAAAACCAAGAAACTTTGCCCGAAATGGATCGACAAATCGATATAGATTATATTACTGCTTTGGAATATGGAATGCCACCGGCAAGTGGAGTCGGTATTGGAATCGATCGAATCGTAATGCTTCTTACGGGAGCTGTTTCGATTAAGGATGTTATTCTATTTCCTGCAATGAAAAGGAGTTAGGAAATGATTCGTTTTTTGTCTCGTTGGGGTGGTGCTATCGGATTGACGTTTTTTTGTTTGATGATCTGTAATCTATTTGGGAAACCCGTAAATCCATGGGGACTTACTTTTCTAGCAATTTGGATTTCTGCTATTTGGGGATTATGGTTTCATCTTAATTCTAATTATGATTTTCGTCAAAAAATGTTTCATGAAAATATTCAACGAGGTCTCGAATCTACTCGACGTGGAGAAGGAAGACCTATTCGAGAAGTTATCTCGGAAATCGAAAAGGAAATTAACACGAAATGAGTATGAATTTACACGTTAGATTCGACGACCAAGAATTCGATCTTCTTCAAACTCCGACACATATTTCGTATATGTGCACTGTAACAGAAAACGGCGAAACTTGGGAAGCAACAGGAAAAGAAGCTTTAAGAGCTTTAGAAGCGTACAAAATTTGGGTCCACGGAAGATGTTCTTCATTCAAAAATGGTGAAGAAGCAGATTGGTATCGAGAAGAAAACAAATCTCACATCGATGCTTTAGAAGAGCAGGTAAAAAAAGCGAAGAAAATCGAAGTTTATATCATATGAAGTTACATGTTAAATTTGATAACGAAGAATTCACTCTTCTTCCAATGCCAGAAATTAATATCATGGCATGTGTCGGATGTATTGATGTAGAAAGATTCGACGATTCTCTTCCTGAATCAAAACAAAAAATCAATCGAGCTTTGATTGTCTACAAAAGTTGGCTTCGATCTCGTCGTGAATGGTTTGAAACCGAAAAAGAACGACTTGATTTTGAAGAATTTAATAATAATCATATTTCTGAATTAAACGAGAAATTTAAGAATTCGACAAAAATAGAAATGTATATTTCAGATGATGAATTTTGGAATGAAATATTAGATCGGAAACTAAATGAATCTTCATGATTTTCAATTATTTCTTTTAAGTTCAGGAGTACTGATTATTATTATCAGTGTTGTAATCGTATTATTTGAGAAATTTTCAAAATAAGGAGGAATTATGCCTAATATGATAATTTAAGTATTAAATACTTCTACAATAGAATATGCAGTTAACATATAAGTTCGATATTTCTAATAATCCAAAATTGATTGAATTATTCACGTATTCGAAGAATTTGTATAATCAAGCTAATTATCTTATCAAACAAGAACTAGACAAACATGGGAAATGGATTAGATATTATGAATTGAATAAAATTCTTAAAAATTCAGAACCAGAGTTTGATAATTACTACAAATTAAAAGCTCAAACTAATCAACAAGTATTACGACAAATAGATAAAGATTGGTCTGGTTATTTCAAATCCATTAAATTATGGAAGGTTAATCCTGAATTGTTTAATGG
>ERZ1066125.393-NODE-393-length-10003-cov-5.722959_pt1 | contig 10003 bp, 13 predicted proteins | sample MGYA00382772_ERZ1066125 | MGnify/ENA primary metagenome ERZ1066125 (study PRJEB33369, sample SAMEA5778355) | biofilm metagenome | biome: Industrial cooling water; feature: Water cooling tower basin; material: Biofilm | place: United Arab Emirates | collected...
AACTGTCATTTGGTAGTTCAACTAAATTGCGACCGATTAGCATCTCTCCTCCGAACTTGCTGATGATCTGCCCTTTGCGGTAAGTCCGTTTGACTGTGCCATTGGGTTGATCTCGACAGTTCAGCATCCCATCCGCCGCAACCACTTGCCACTGTGTCCAGGAGAAATTTCCTTTTTCTGACAAGAACGTATTACTGTTGGCGTTGGTAAAGTTTCCCTGATCATCCGCTTTGGGCAGGGCTTCTGGCAAATTGAGTTGGAATCTTTGTCCTTTTGGCACCTGACATGTCTGCTTACGAGCGGGAATCATAAAACTGATTGGCTCTTGGGTGACGACCCAGGTGACTTGGGCAACGATGGGTTTGCCTGGCTGTGGATTGGATCGACGGATGCTGATTTGCCCTGTACAGCTATCACTGAATTGTCCTGTCAAGTAGGTATAGCGTTGGTCGCGGCGAATATTGGTGATATTCAATGAACCACGAATGGGTTTTCCATTTTCCACCGTTTCATATACACTGTGAAACCTCCCTGTGCCAGTGGTTTCCGCGATCGCGAGGGTTGTGACGCCATTGCTATAGGTGCTGTGAATCCACTTCTCGGTTGGTTCGGCGGCAACCGCGATCGCAGGCAAGAGCAAAACCCGATAGGAAACAATCCATGAGGCAATCAGGAAAGGGGCGATCGCACGCTGCATCAACGTGTTATTCATCGATTAAAACTCCAGGTGTTCATTCCAATGGTTTGCAATGTCTTCCCATGCCCAAACCCGTTGCAGCACGGTTTGACTTTCGGCATGTTCACCCTGTTCTCCCACGACAAACCGCAAAAAGTTCGCGATCGCCAAACTCTGTTGCTGGTTAAACTGATACACCGCAATCACTTGAGTTGGAGTGCTTTTTCTGAGCGACCCTAACAAATTTGTGATGTTAAAAAAGGGAATTAACGGATTAATGTGCCCTTCTAGCGCTGCAATCATAAAAGCGGGCAAATAGTAGCGCGTACCCTGTTCATTCAAAAATGACAACGCCGATTCAAAATTGACCAGTGTTTCACGTCGAATTTCTGTCCAGTGCGTATCTGTGTCTTTGAACCGGGCGGCGGCAACTGCGTCACTCGATTCATTGTTGTCTAACGCGATCGCCTGATGCAAGGTCACACCATTCTGGCGATCAACATCGGCAAACGCACTGGTAATTTGCTCAATGAGGGCTTGTTGAGTCAGCAAGGTCGATATCCGGATGATTGCAAGGGGGCTTCAGTTCGTTGCAACTAGATTCACGGAGACCCAAATCATTTCCGCAAATGAGAACCATTACAATGCGATGTCTGACCTGGCGATCGCGTTTTTAAGAAAGGCACTGGAATCGTCCCATTGAAAAAATGACACGCCTGCAATGAGCGTTTATTCGTTGGCTGGTGCTTGAAAGGCAACATACTTTCCATTTAAGCCTTCAACAATGGTGCGTGTATTCGCAATCAGCATCTTGGGATAGCTGTCGGCTTCCGAGCCAGATTCACCAATACTGTCGGTATACAGGGGGCGATCGCTCACTTTGACCTGTGCCTCTTTTGCTACCGTATTGATGAGTTTGGGATTCACCACCACTTCCGCAAAAATTGTGGGCACTCCAGTTGCTTTCACTTCTTCGACCAACTCTTTAATGCGGCTTGCGGTTGGCTTTTCCTCCGTACTAATTCCTTGCAATGCGCCTTCAACTGGGATGGCATAGGCATTTGAGTAATACCCCATTGCCTCATGAGTTGTGACCAGGCGACGCGCACTCTCAGGAATGGTAGCAACTTGAGCCTGCACCCAACGATGAATCTCCAGAAGTTCCGTTTTCAAAGATTGAGCATTTTGGGCATACTGGGACGCACTTTCCGGCATTGCCTTAGAAAGATTTGCTTCCACAACCGCCACCATCTGCGCCCCATTCGCTGCATTTTGCCAAACGTGCGGATCCGCAACGTTTTCTTCTTCACCTGCTTTCTCATTGGCTTGTTCAGGCTGTTCGTTGTGCTCATCTCCATGATGATGATGTTCTTCTCCCATCAAAGGTTTGGGCACTGCTTTTTCGGCAACCGCAATCTTGGGAGCGGGGTTAGACGTGGACTGAATCAATTTAATTAAGCTGGGTTCAAAGTCATATCCAGAATAGAAAATTAACTTTGCATCCTCGATCGCCTTCCGGTCAGAAGGTAAGGGTTCATACACATGACCATCCACACCGGGCTTTAGCAAACACGTCAAATCTACGGTTTCGCGAGCAACTTTTTGGACGATATCGCAAAGAATGGTGGTGGTTGCCACCACTTTCAAGCGGGGAGACGAGGTTGCAGGTGAATTAGGGTTACTCGCTGAATTGCTTTGTTCCGGGGAATTTCCAGGCGTGCAGCTTGTCATTAAACCGAGGCTAAAGACCAGTGCAAGAACCTTCTTCAGACGGGAAAATTCTGAACTCATATCGATAAAAGTTTACCAATTTAAAGGGGAATTTGAATTAAAATGAGTATCGTTCTCATTTTAGGCTTCCATGTTAGAGGTTCAAAAACTGGCTGTCAATTATCGGGGAATTTGCGGGTTGGACTCTATCAGTTTTAAGGTTCAGCCTGGGCAACTGGTGGGCATCATTGGACCGAATGGTGCCGGCAAAAGCACGATGTTTAAGGCAATGCTGGGATTGGTGCCAAAAGAGCGGGGAGTCGTGAAATATTGCACCTGTCCACTCCATCGGCAATTGGAGCGAGTGGCATATGTTCCGCAGCGATCGCAAATTGATTGGGACTATCCCATTACCGTGTGGAAGGTGGTGATGATGGCACGCACCCGATATTTAGGTTGGTTTCGCAGTCCCGGCAAAAAATCCCAGGCGATTGTGCAGCAGGCATTGGAACGAGTTGAAATGTGGTCATTGCGCGATCGCCGCATCAGTGACTTGTCAGGTGGACAGCAGCAACGGGTTTTTCTGGCACGGGCACTGGCGCAACAAGCTGACCTTTTCTTTTTTGATGAACCGTTTACTGGAGTGGATAAAAAAACGGAAGCCATCATGCTGGATGTGTTTGGTGAATTACGCCAGAACCAAAAAATCTTGCTGATTAGCAGTCATGATTGGGGACAGGTTTTGCACGAGTTGGATCGGTTGCTCCTGCTCAACCAACAGTTAATTGCCGATGGCTCACCGACCCAGGTTATGACCTCTGAAAATTTGCAGAAAGCCTATGGGACAAGTTTGCACCATTTGTCTGCGCCGGATATTGATACCTCGTTATTTTGCTAATTGCAAAGCGTAGAGAATTGCAGATAGGGCAATCGAGCAATGGGTAATATGGATTGGTTAGGAACCTAGAGTTTTTTAAAGTATTTGGCTGTTGGAAACGTCTCAAAGCCAGCTTTTTCATAGGTATGTCGGGCTGGTGCATGACCAATGTCGCCGCCTGTCTCTACCATCGCGATCGCCATCCCAGCATCTTTCATCCAACTCAGGGCAAACTCTATCAGAGCACTGCCAATGCCGTGACCTTGAACGTCTGGATCCACCGCAACCATATAGATTTCACCCATGCAACCCTCTGAGTGGAGTTTCACCGCGATAAAGCCTACTGGCTCTCCTGACTCAATTGCAACCCATACATTTGTGTCTTCAGCAGCGCAAACATCCTTGACCGCCTTTTGCTGCTTCACCTGCCAGTGTTCGGGATAGAAGACCTGATAGACCTCAGGATTCATTGCCTGCTGAATCGAATCAAAAACTGGAGTCCAGGCGCGGAGAGAAAGACGAATCACTGCATCAAGCTGGGAGGAAACGTATGGTTCAATGTGCATTTCAAGTCTACTCTCTCATCTACTTTGGCAACACTGTTACGTTGTAGCACATACATTACAATGATTGATTGCCTGATTCCAACTGCTGAAAAATACTGTTTCCCATCCGTTTACTGATTAAATGTCACTACTGAAACCACGGTATTGTCTATGTTGAATCTTTTACTAGATCCTTTGAATTATGAGTTTGTCCGAAATGCGATCGCGATCGGGGTTGTTGTCGGGATTTTGTGCCCGATTGTCGGCAGCTATCTGATTGTGCAGCGGATGGCGCTGATGGGGGATGTGATTGCTCATGCTGTGCTGCCAGGACTGTCCATTTCGTTTTTTCTAGGCATTGATCTACTGATTGGAGCCTTTATCTCTGGCATTTTGGGTGCAATGACGATCGCCCTAATTCGCTCCCAAACCCGTGTCAAAGTGGACTCGGCAATGGCGTTGACCTTTTCCAGCTTCTTTGCCCTGGGCGTCCTATTAATTACTCTATTACGCAACAAGCTAGACTTAGATAGTTTTTTATTTGGCGATATTCTCAGCATTACTCCAACTGATATTTTGCAAACCTCAGCGATCGCAGTTTGTATCTTAATTAGCATCAAGTTGTTCTATAAAGAATTGCTGTTTTATACCTTTGATCGCACCGGAGCACAAGCCGTTGGGCTGCCAGTTCAAGCAATTTACATGGGATTCATGGTCATGATTACGCTAACGATCATTGCCAGCATGAAAGCTGTGGGCGTGATTCTGGTTATTTCGCTGTTGGTGGGTCCTGCCCTGACTGCCTATTTACTGGTCAAAGAATTGCATCACATGATGCTGCTAGGAGCGATTTTGGGTACTTTTTCTAGCTTTATCGGAATCTATCTCAGTTACTATTTCAACTTGCCATCCGGCCCCGCGATCGTTTTAGTGTCTTCCAGTTTGTTCATCATTGCCCTGCTATTTAGCCCGTCCCAAGGCATTCTGACCCGACCAGACTTCCGCGATCGCCTCATCCGTTTGTTTCAACCCAGGCAATAACCTGCAATTCAGATGAATTCTTGAAAATCAGGTGTCATTCAAAAAAATTGCCGTATAACTGTAGCAGTCAGGCATAACATCTAGTCCATTCTCATCATGGACGCATCCAAAAACATCCATATTAAATCGCATTAAAAGCAGAGAAGCTGATAAAACTTCTAATCCAGTGACCTTCGCAATGTCGGATTCATCCGCCAACAAAGATAATGAATGATCCAAATCAGGCAGATTCCACGCCTGCAAAAGATAGTCAGTGGCTATTGCAGTATCGGAAAAACATGACTTCCCAATTAGGAGAAGATGGCATCCTCGAAAAAGTTTTTGAAATCCTTCCTGATGCAAATCGTTGGTGTGTCGAATTTGGTGCTGGGGATGGCGAACTTTTCAGTAACACCCATCATCTGATTAACCATCAGGGGTGGTCATCTGTGCAGATTGAAGGAGATCCAGATGTTTATGAGTTGCTATCCAATAGATATGCAAACAACAATAACGTAACGTGTTTGAATCGAATGATTCGCTTTGAAGGCGAAAACACACTGGATCAAGTTTTACAAACAACTTCTATTCCATTGGATTTTGACTTCCTTTCAATTGATGTTGATGGGAATGACTATTATGTTTGGGAATCGCTTCAGATGTATCGCCCCAAAGTGATTTTAATTGAATTTAATCCATCGATTCCCCACTACGTTTCCTACGTTCAGGCGAAAAATCCAGAAGTCTATCAAGGTTGCTCACTGTTGGCATTGCAACAGCTTGGTAAGCAAAAGGGCTATGAGCTAATTGCTTCTACAGAATGGAACGGCTTCTTTGTAGACGCGAAATATTTTCCTTTATTTGAAATTTCCGATAACTCTATCTGGAAAATGAATCGGTTTTATCAATTTTGGACGTATGTATTCCAACTCTATGACGGCACGATTGTTGTGGGTGGCAACAATAAAATGCTGTGGCATAAGGTTGAAGTCGATTTTTCAGAGATTCAGGAAATGGTTCAAGTGCTGCCGCCAGAAGAACGGATCTTTCGAGGACGACTATCTGAATAATAGGCTTGTTGCTGAATCAGCAATGTTTAGAAACAAGGCAAAAATTGTAATCAGCTTTAAATTGGGAAAACTAAAATAGAAAAAGAAGAATTACCAAAACTGGAGTGTTTTCTATGGTTTCATCAGAGCTAATTTCGGCTCTAAAGGATCTGAGCCGTCCAGATAAGTTCTATGTTATGCAGCTTTTGATCTCAGAACTAGCTCAGCAGGAAACTGATCTCATTAAGCCGGAACAAGCTTATCCAGTATGGTCTCCCTATGGGGCAGATGAAGCTGCTGATAAGATGCTAAAAGCGCTACAGGCTGTCAAAACTCAAGACCATGCGTAATGCCGAGCGGTATCCATTTCTTGCAGGCGATCTAACCTTAGGTGAAGCAAGTTTTCGCCCCTATCTGCCATTTACCCTGCTGCACCAACAAGTTTCTGTACCAGCATCGGCTCTTCTGGATACTGGTGCAAGTGTCAATGTGCTGCCTTATTCCATTGGAGTTGAGCTTGGTTACAATTGGAGTCTGCAAACAACATCTTTGAGCTTGACAGGAAATTTGGCTCAATATGAAGCACGTATTGTCCTTGCTCAAGCTGTCGTTGGGCAATTTGAGCCTGTGCAATTGGTATTTGCATGGACACAAGCTACAGATGTGCCACTCATTCTGGGGCAGGTCAATTTTTTTATGGAGTTTGATGTTTGTTTCTACCGTTCGCAAATCGAGTTCGCAGTTAGCCCTAAAGTTTCTGCTGAGTAGTCGCAGACAGACAAAAGTTATTTGTATGGAGTTTGAGGTTATTTGTTGCCGTGGAACTTCACCGTTAGAGATCGCTCTTTACTGGCAGGTTGGACTCGATGATGGCTTCGGCGTTGAGGGCGATCGCATCTAATATCCATCGTGAAGGGATTGTAGGCTAAAATCGAAGCAATTCCTGCGATTGGATAGCTGATATGACAACCGTAGTGCGTGTTATTCATAGTGACCCTGACATCCTGGGAGGAACTCCGGTTTTTGTTGGAACTCGTGTGCCAGTGAAAACCTTACTTGATTATCTTGAAGCAGGTGATCCGCTCGATAAATTCTTAGATCATTTTCCAAGTGTTCAGCGTGAGCAAGCGATCGCAGCCCTTGAGTTAGCAAAGGAAATGCTGACAACTTATGCGAATCCTGCTTGATGAATGTGCCCCACGCCCTTTGAAGCGTGAGCTTGTCGATTACGAGGTTTGCACAGTTGTTGAGATGGGATGGTCAGGCAAAAAGAATGGTGAATTGCTGAAGCTTATGAGCCAGGAGGGTTTCACGATCCTCGTTACTACAGATCAAAATCTACGTTATCAACAAAATTTGCAGCAAGCAGGAGTGGCAATTGTTGTTCTTGTCGCACTCAGTAACAAACTTTCTGATTTACTTCCTCTGATGCCAGATGCCCGGAGGTTGTTGGATACAATTGCTCCAGGCGAAGTAATTGAAGTCGGCGGCTCTTGAGAACGTTTTAGTAAAGCTGTTGAATAGTCCTAATGCACCCAACTATTCAAGTTATCTGTTGTGCATCCGAATTTATGGACGGCAGGTGAAGCGGAACATTAGCGATCGCACCCGATTGGCAGGTTGGACTCGATGATGGCTTCGGCGTTGAGGGCGGTCAATTGATTACACTCTTTGCCAGGGTGGATAGTGATGCGGTTGAAACGGCTGGATAAACTCGCTGCCTGCTTGCCTGGTATTTGTGTAAGGTATTATGAAGCTAGTCTTTAAAGGGCAAAGGTCATGGCTTTGGCGTCTAATGGGCAAGCAGCGATCATTCGTACAGAACGTGGGCTAACGATCGCGGGTACACGCACTAGCCTTTATGATGTGATCGATCTCTTGAAAGTTCATTACCCTCCCAAACTGATTCGTGACACATTCAATCTCACAGATGCACAAACGAATGCAGCTTTGTCCTACATTGAGGCAAACCAAACTCAGGTCGAAGCTGAATATCAAGAAGTTCTTAAAAATAGAGAAGAGATTCGTCAGTACTGGGAGGATCGCAACCGTGAACGCTTTGATCGAATTGCAGCAATGCCACATAAGCCGGGACAAGAAAAATTCTGGGCAAAGCTTGAAGAACAGAGAGCACAGCGTGCAGCCCAAAAACAATGACGTTCTTAGTTGACCACAACCTTGATGGTTATGCGCTGATTTTTCTCGGTATATTGACAAAACGTGGCTGGCTTGAATTCCAATCTGTTCAGTTTGTCACCTTTAGAGAAGCTGGATTGTCCGTGGAAAGCAGCGATCGCCTGGTCTGGTATTACGCTCAAGAACATCAGATGATGATCCTTACAGCTAACCGAAATATGAAGGGTGAGGATTCGCTTGAGCAGGTTATGCGGGAAGAAAATACAGAAAACTCGTTCCCAGTGCTGACGATTGGGGATCTGGATCGTTTAAGTGAAGCTGAATATCGAGAGCGTTGCGCTGAACGACTGATCGAAATTGTTGTAGATCTTGATAATTACAAAGGGGTGGGTCGGTTGTTTATTCCCTGATATTGTCGATTCCGCTTGAAAGCTCAGGGAATCAAAGTTTTATCAGTGAGAAGCACGGCATAACGATACTATCAAGCGGACAGTCGATAGTTTTTGGTGAGTTGTTGAGGTTGTCTGCCGCCGTGCAACTTCACTGTTAGCGATCGCACCCGATTGGCAGGTTGGACTCGATGATGGCTTCAGCGTTGAGGGCGATCGCGCGGAGTTGGTCTAGGGTTTGAGGGGTTGCCGTTTGCCAAAGCCCGCGTTGGTTGGCTTCCAGCAAGCGCTCTGCCATGTCGCGCAGTGCCCAGGGATTTTTTTGTTGAACAAAGGCTTGCACGGTTTCATCCAGCACATAGGCGTTTGCCACTCCCTCATACATAAAGTCTTCTACACATTGGGCAGTGGCATCGTAGGCAAACAAATAATCGAGGGTGGCTGCCATTTCAAAGGCACCTTTGTACCCGTGCCGCATCACTCCAGCGATCCATTTGGGGTTCACTACGCGTGATCGATAGACTCTCGCAATTTCTTGTTGGAGGGAGCGGATTTTTGGGTTATCTGGCAGGGCGTGATCGCCAAAATAGGTTTGCGGGTTTTGTCCTCGGACTGCTCGAACAGCGGCGGTGAGTCCCCCCTGAAACTGGTAATAGTCATCGGAATCGAGCAGGTCATGTTCGCGATTGTCCTGGTTATGCAACACCACTTGCATCTGGCTCAGACGTTGTTGAAAGGCTTCCGGTTCAGATTGCCCAACTCCTTGCCCCGTGTAAGCATAACTGCTCCAGTTAATGTAGGCGCTTGCCAGGTCGGCTTCATCCGTCCAGTTTTGGGCTTCGATTAAGCCTTGCAGTCCAGCGCCGTAAGCTCCGGGTTTTGAGCCAAAGACTCGATAGCGCGATCGCTCGATTGCTTGTTCATCGGGGCACCCCTGCGATCGCCAGTATTCATCGTCTTGTTTTGCTTGAGCTGCCAAAGGATTTTGGTCAGGGGGTTCATCCAGGGCTGCGACTGCTGACACTGCCTGGTTAAACAAGTCAATCAGGTTGGCAAACCCATCTCGGAAAAAGCCAGAAATGCGTAGGGTGACATCCACTCTGGGACGCCCCAAAACAGATAATGGCAAAATTTCAAAATCAACCACTCGTCGTGCGATGCCTTCCCAAACAGGTTGCACTCCCAGCAAAGCCAGCGCTTCGGCAATGTCATCTCCCCCGGTTCGCATGGTGGATGTGCCCCAAACGGATAAGCCCAATGTTTTTGGGTATTCGCCATTGTCCTGGGTATAGCGTTCAATCAAGGCCTCTGCGGCTTTGCGCCCCACACTCCAGGCGGTTTCTGTGGGAATGCCACGAATATCTACGGAGTAAAAGTTCCGTCCAGTCGGCAACACTTCCGGTCGTCCGCGAGTGGGTGCGCCGGAAGCTCCAGGTGGAACATATTGCCCGGATAAGCCTCGGAGCAGTTGGGTGACTTCATTGGAGGTTTGTTGTAGGGCAGGCAGGAGGTGGGTGGTGATCCACTGGAGTTCGGTGGCGGTGGAAGAGAAGATGGTCGAGGTGGGGAAGGTAGGAGAGGTGGGAGAGATAGGGGAGGTG
>ERZ1066125.394-NODE-394-length-9992-cov-8.258730_pt1 | contig 9992 bp, 14 predicted proteins | sample MGYA00382772_ERZ1066125 | MGnify/ENA primary metagenome ERZ1066125 (study PRJEB33369, sample SAMEA5778355) | biofilm metagenome | biome: Industrial cooling water; feature: Water cooling tower basin; material: Biofilm | place: United Arab Emirates | collected...
ATCAAATGTCCAGATTGCGGATCAGATACTGAAAGACTTATAGGGAAAATCCATATAGGATGGGAAAGAAAAATATTTAATACTTTTGTAAGAGGAGAAGACGAAAGAGCCGAAGCTCAAGAAACATCTCATATGGGTCCACGACCTTATGATATGCTTCCAGGTGAAGAAAGGTACGATTAACTCCTCCATTCTTAATGGAGGACAATATGGCTCACAATATTTCTCCTGATGCTGAAGCAATCCTAGATCAGGAATTTAAAGTTTTAGATAATGGATTTATACGACTCGTAGATTATCTTGGAAGTGATTCTAGAATCGTACAAGCTGCAAGAGTTAGTTATGGAGATGGTACTAAAACAGTTAGGGAAGATCGAGGATTAATTAATTATCTTATAAAAAATGCTCATTGGTCTCCTTTCGAACAAGTAATTCTTACATTTCATATTAAGTTACCGATATTTGTTGCTAGACAATGGATTCGTCATCGTACTGCACGAGTCAATGAAATTTCAGCTAGATATTCTGTGATGAAAGATGAATTCTATGTTCCTTCGTCTAATCAATTAAAATATCAAAGCAAAAATAATAAACAAGGAAGAAGTGACGAAGAATTGTCTGAAGAAGACAAGAGTAAGATTCTGCAATCAATAATCGATTCACAAACTTCTGCTTTCGATCATTATAAAGAGATGATTGATTTAGGTTTGAGTAGAGAATTATCTAGAATCGTACTTCCTGTAAATTTATATACAGAATGGTATTGGCAGGTCGATTTAAGAAATCTATTTAATTTTCTTAAATTGAGAATGGATTTTCATGCACAGTTTGAAATACGTTCCTATGCTAACGTAATGGCTGATATTACTAAAAAAGTTGCGCCTATTTCATACGAAGCTTTTGAAGAACATGTTCTTTATGCACAATCTTTTTCTCGTTCAGAGATAAGCAGTATTTTATCATTGATTAATAATAAGACTTGTCTCCTACAAGGAAAAGATCAAAAAGAATTATTTAGAAAATTAGGATTAAATGATGAAAGCTGATTGGGAAATATATTTTCCGTTTTCAAAAATTAGACCAGCCCAAAGAGAAGCTATCGATTTTGTAATCGATAGCTTTAAAAATAAAACATATGCAAATGTACAAGCCGCGACCGGAACAGGTAAGAGTGCAATAGCTTTAGCCTTGGCAAAGTATTATTCAAATATTGATGGTGTTTCTGGTGCTTATATTATTACTACTCAGAAGGTATTACAAAAACAATATGTAAACGATTTCGAGAATATTGCAAATATTTGGGGTAAAGATAACTATAAATGTTCTAATTCTGAATATCGAAACGTATCCTGTAAAACAGGATCTTTATTAAATATTTTATTTAAGAAAGCTTGTGAAAGTTGTCCTTATACTCTTGCAAAAGATAGGTTCTTAAAATCATCTATAAGTCTTACGAATGTTCCTTATTTTCTTAATCTAAAAGATATTCCTAAAAGAAAATTATTGATTATCGACGAGTGTCATAATATCGAACAATCGATTATCGATTTCGTTTGTATTAATGTACGTAAAGAATTATGTGAAGAATTAAATATTCTTTTTCCTGAAATTGATACGATCGAACAGTTTAATGTATGGGTAAAAGAACATTATTCTGTAGAATTATTGAAATTATTAGAGCAGTATAAAAACGATATTGTTTCAATGAACGAACATCAAGCAGATTTTCGTCTTTATCTTAAGAAAATCGAAGATCTTGAAGTGATTCTTTCACAGCTTGATCGATATTTGAATCATAGTCAGGAAAAATGGGTTCTTTCTTTAGGAGAGAATTTTATTGAAGCTAAACCTCTTCATGCTGGACCATTTATTAAATCGTTGTTATTTAGTTGCGCTGAAAAGGTTTTGATGATGTCAGCGACAATTTTAGATCATGATACTTTTATTAGAAATATCGGAATTTCTAAAAACGATTCTGCATTTTTAAATCTTCCTTCGCCTTTTAAGAAGGAAAATAGGAAAGTATATTATGCTCCTGTAGGATCTATGTCTTATTCGTCTATCGAAAAGACTCTTCCAGTGTTACATGATACGATAAGTTCGATTATCGATGAATATCGTGGGAAGAAAGGGATTATTCATACTCATACTTATACGATTGCTAAATACCTAAAAGACAATGATAAGACAGGAAGATTGTTACTTCATGATTCTAGAGATCGAATGGATATTTTAGAAGAACATCTTAAGTCAAAAAAGGATACGATTTTATTATCTCCCTCCTTTACAGAGGGAATAGATTTAAGGAATGATTTTAGTAGGTTTCAGATTATTTGTAAGATACCATATCCGTATTTGGGCGATAATTATATCAAAACGAAGATGCAAGTTTGCAAGAATTGGTACGAATGGCAGACTGCAAAGACATTGATACAATCATTAGGTAGATCTATAAGATCAGAAAAAGATTATGCTGATTCTTATATTTTAGACTCTGCTTGGGCATTCTTCTATAAGAAGAATCGATTCTTATTCCCCGAATGGTTTAGAGAGGCTGTAATCAATTTATGAAAGTAAGAGACGTATTAACTAAAAAGAATTTTGTCGAATATCTTAATAAGATTAAAAAGCGAAGTGGAAAGAAAACGATTTGTGGGGTTTCTGGAACAATTTCTTCTTGTCCTATCGCGATTTATCTAAAAAAAATTACAAAATACGATTTTAATATTTTAGATAATGATTCCATAAATGACAAAGGTCAAGATTATTATTATGATTATTATTATTTTAATGGCGATAAAATTATTCGGGGTAAATTACCATTGTGGGTAAATAATTTTATTTATAATCTCGATAATGCTGAACGTGTAATTGAAAGAGATATTTCTGTCGAAGAAGCATTAAGAGTTTTGAATACGAAATATGATAATAAAATTTTATCGTGGTAAAACATGAAGTATCGATTAAAATCATCTCAAGAAGAACTTTATTCTTATCTTAATAATATCGATAATGTTAAACCAGTAAGTATATTTCCTGTAAAAGTAATCGATAAAGGAAGATTAAAAAAATTAAGAAGAGAAGTTCGATATTTAATAGAAAAATTATCGCAAAACGAAAATAGAGATTTTGATTCTCTTAAACAAGAGATTTTAGGTTATTATAAAAATCTTAGCAAAATTGAAAAGTTAAATATTTACTTTGCGATTAAAGATCATTTTTATAAAAATTTTTCTCGAATAGCTATACCATTAATTAGAAATATTAATCCAAATTCATTGCCATTATTAAATATGAAACCATTAAGTCAATCAGTCGGAAAGATATATTATTTGGACTTTAAGAAATAACATTCAAGAGGGTATCTAGAATGAGTTCTAGGACACTTTTAGTCTAAAAACAAGGAAAAGCTTCATTGAGACCAGATTTTTGTCATATTCATGTTCATAGTGATTTTTCTATTCTTGATGGTTTTGGTACGGTTAAGGAGTATACAGAAAAAGCCGCAAAGAATAATATGAAGTATTTGGTTATTACTGATCATGGTATGGGAGCAGCATATCCTAGAATGATCGAGGAGTGTTCGAAGTATAATCTTAAGCCAGTTTTTGGATGTGAGATTTATACGAACGATTATAATCATCTTATCAAGTCATATAAAGATCTTGATGAAGATATGAAAGATAAAGTTAGGAAATCAGAACATCTTCTTCTTTTGGCTAAAAATCAAATAGGTTATAAAAATCTTGTTAATCTTATATCGAAAGCCTGGGTAGACGGGTTTTATTATAAACCAAGGGTTTCATTACAAGAAGTATTCGAACATTCTGAAGGACTAATTTGTTGTTCGGCTTGTTTAGCTTCGCGTTTATCTCGTCTTATCATGGATGATAAATTACAAGAAGCTGAAGATTTAGCTAGAAAGTTTCATGAAGTTTGGCCAAACGATTATTATATCGAACTCCAAATGAATTTGGTACCTGAACAACGAGACGTTAATACCAAATTAATTAGAATAGCCGAAAAATTACATGTACCATTAGTACTTACGAATGATGTACATTATTGTGAAAAAGAAGATTCTACGTATCAACAATATCAATTAATTATCAATTCGAAAGGTACGATTAATAATCCTAAAGGGTTAGAATTTCATAGTAAAGAATTCTGGTACAAGACGAAAGACGAATTGGACGATATGTGGGAAAGAGAATATCAAGACAATATTCCTGAATCAGAATATAAAGAATCATTGATTAATACTGTTAATATATGTGAAAAATGTGATGTAGAAATTGATACTTCTGCGAAATTTCCTTATGTAGAAAATGCTGCAGAAATATTAATGAATAAATGCATTTCTTCTCTAAAAAGATTAGGATTATACAAGAACAAGACTTATCAAGAAAGATTAGTGAAAGAATACGAATTGATCGTAGGAAAAGGATTTGAATCCTATTTCCTTATTTGCGACGATATAATTCGCTGGACTGAAATTAATGATTATAGCGTAGGCCCTGGAAGAGGATGTTTTACTGAAGATAATCTTGTATTGACCGAAAAAGGGCATAAATTGATTAATGAGGTCGAAATAGGAGATTTAGTACTTTCACATGACAAGAAATTTCATGAAGTATTAATGAAATTTGAATATGAAATTGATGAAGAAATAATTGAAATAGATACTTATAATGGCAAGAAAATAAAATGTACGCTTGACCATAAGATTATGGTACAAGGCGATTGGAAAGAAGCAAGAAATTTAAGTGTCGGTGATAAAATTGATGGGGAAATAAAATCCTGTTGGGTTCCTTTGGAATTAAAAAAATCTAAAATAGAGAAAATCAATAGAATTCACCATAAAGGCAAAGTATACGATTTAACAGTCGAAGGAACTCATTCTTATAATATCGATGGAATGTTTGTACATAATTCGGGTGGAGGAAGTTTGATTTGTTATCTTCTTGGTATTACACAATTAGATCCTATCAAACATAATCTTATTTTCGAACGTTTTCTCTCTCAAAGTAGAGGAGGAAAGTTCGCTAAATTACAATTTTCAAAGGAATCAGAAATAATATGAATATAGATTGGAAAATACCTTTAACTGAAGATCAAGCATTAGAACTCCAAAAAGAAGGAGAGATAATTGTTCCTAATCAACAGTTAATAGATTCTATTAAAGAATTTGAAAAATCTTTTAATGCAAGATTACAAGAAGAAGGATATTTCGATTTAAATCAAGAACAGAAAGAGTTGTTGGATAAAGTAATAGAAACATGCAGAAAACTCCTAAAGAAATAAAATCTAAATTATTTATTTTTAAGAATTATTTTGGTACTTATTGTTATTCGATATCTGATGATCATTCGATTTGGATCGAAAGAATTTATACGAAATGGATAGTAAAAATAATAAAATGCTATGAAGACGTAATACATTCAGAACAATATTCTTTAGAATATATTATCGATAATATCGATGATATTCTTGAAAAACTTATAAGTGAAGATTTTATAAATTGGGAAATTAACGAAACAAATAAATTTATCGATAATAATAAAAAGTATTTAGAATTTATTCAAAAGGTTAAAAATGAAAAGAGAAGCACATGATTGCGAGATTTGTCATAGAAAAGATATTCATTTAGATCAATTTATCGAATTGCGGATGCGAGGATTACGATTAGTAGATCGTTATGATATTTGTTCTAGATGTATTTATAGACTTTTTGAAGATTTAACAGATGAAGAAACTGAAATGATTAAACTTCTCTTAATAAGAAAAGAACAACAAACAAAATCAGGAAATATCTATCAATGAAGAGTTTAGTGATTATAGATGATAATCCAATGAATGCTTGGAAGTCCATCGTAGAAAATTATAACGATGGACTTCCTTGTTTTGTAGAAACAGATCTTACGAATATCGATCTAGAAAGTAATTTTTTTAAACGATATTATAAAGAGTTCAAATGGCATTTTAATGATTCTTATCGATCATTAATGATAAAAATGACTAGAAATTTAACGCCTTATGAATTTTCTTATTATGATCGGATTCATGATTACTTTGGACAAGATCAAGAACATACGATTCTTGCAAATCAGAATAATGTAATTAGTTTATGGGATGTCACAAAAGATCCGAATAATAATCCAAAACCTTGTTTGTTGACATTAAAAGTTATTAGAGATAAGGATTATTTACATCTTTCTATAACATTTCGGAATAGAGATATTATTAGGAGAATGTATCCTAATTTTGTTGCTTTATCTCGTTTTCATAATAATTTATGTAAACAATTGTCCTTAAAACAAGGGAAATTATTTGATTATTCTAATCAGATTATAGTACGAAAACAAGATTTAGATAAAGTCAAATCATGGGAAGAATTTCGTTCTGATTCTCCTACATTAGGAATGTAAAAGGAGAAATTTTATGCCTAAGTCACAAATAGAAAAAAGATACGAAAAAGATCCTGGTAATAAAAGATTAATTAATAAAACTCAATTATATCCAGATAAGAATGCAGAGAGATTAGTTATTGGTAGAGATCCTATTTCCCACGTCTATAGATGGACGCATTTGTTGAAATGGGTCGCAAAACTTAGAAATCGAGAGAATTTTTCTGTATTGGATGTTGGATGCGGCGATATGCCTTTGTTAAAAACGATGTATACGAATCGTATGCATCCTCATTATTATCTTGGTTTAGATGCTCGAAATTTAACGATTTCAGATAGTGGAGTAGAACCTAATTTTGAAGCTGAATTTAAACAAATCGATTTTGTCGATAATATTCCAGAGTCGAAATATGGTAAATGGGATTTGATTGCTTTCCTTGAAGTAATCGAGCACGTATCTAAAGAAAATGGTATCAAAATTCTTGAAAATATTAAAAAAGTTATGAATCCTGATACTTATTTTTTTATTTCAACCCCAATTTTTGATTCAAAGACGATGGCGGCTAATCATATTTATGAGTGGAAATATGAAGAACTTAAAGAACAATTAGAGAGTATGTTTGTTATTGAAAAACATTATGGAACCTTCTCCTCTCAAAGAGAAATTGAACCAGTCTTATCAGATTGCGAAAGAGAAATTTTTGAAAAACTTAAAGAGTATTATGATAGTAACGTATTATCTATTATATTTGCTCCTTTGTATCCCGCACAATCTCGTAATGCAATTTGGCGATGTCGATTAAAGAATGGTGAATAGATGGTACAATTAGAGGCTAGAAAAGAAAAGGGATGTATAATAATTTCAGAAGATAGTTTTGAACATCTTTTGAATTGTTTAGATAATCAAAAGAATTGTTCTTTAGAAGAATATCAAGTAATAATCGATGATTTTAAGGAACAATGTAGAGATGATAAATTCTCATATTTGAAAAAAAAGGAGATTAGTATGAATTTGATTTTATCTTTTGAACCACGGAAAAGTGAACATTTAGGAGTCATTATCGAAGATAATGATCTTTAGTTAATTTTTTTGATCGTACATGTTTTGAAGTACAGTTTGCTGAAGATTTAAAGGATATTACTTTCTTCGCTAGAAGAGTGGTTTGAGAGACAGATCGAGATGCAAGGATCGAAAGTCGAGTTAGTATAACTAAGAATGATAATTCAAGTTTTGTTAACATCGATTGATGCAGAGTGAAAAGATAAAGCAAGATTTTATCTTTTCACTCTGGTCATTTCTTTAAGGATATATTGTATTGAAACCTTCTGTTCCAAATTCTGTTGTAGTTAAAGATATTGGTGTTAATTATATCGAATAATTCTATTTGATTAATAAATATATTTATGTTAACTTATTTTTGTCCTTCATGTGGGTTTAAGACTGAAAATCCTAAAGGTCTTTTGGGAAAGGGAAGAGGATGTTCTTCGTGTGGTAAGCCTGGATATAAATGTCCTCGTTGTGGTATGCCAGTAAAGTCTAGAAATGCTATGGCGAGTATTACAAGAACGACACCTCCTCCTTCTCATACTCCTAAAATAGAAACTGGAAGTGGACCAAGAATCAAAATTAAAAAAGTATAAATGTCATCTTTGTCAAAAGATTTATTTTAATACTGAAAATCTAAAAAAAGTCAATTGTCCTTCTTGCAAGAAGGACAATTATAGTTATCTTTGTTCTGATTGTTTCTTTCCTTTGTTCGATATAAAATAGTATATTTTATGTTCTCTCTTAATTATAAGATGTGTGATCTACTAGTAATCGACACTTACAATATGATCAATAGATCCAAGTTGCCATGGACTATTGTAGAAGATTCAAATTTGGTTATATTATCATTTTTGAAGGTATTGAATAATACGATTCATAATTTTAATCCTACTAAAGTCGTTATGGCTTATGATGATTATGTAGGAAATTCTTTTCGTAAAGAATTATATCCAGATTATAAAAGTCAACGTTACGAGAAAAATCGAAATGATACGTTTAGTGGCTGTTTTAGAAAACAGAAAGAAATAATTTTTGATATTTTAGAGCATATTTTTCCAGTTTATACTTTGAAGTATAAAGGATATGAAGCTGACGATGTTATCGCTTCGATAGGCAAGATCGTATCGGATGATATATCTATGGTTATATGGTCTAACGATCAAGATTTATTGCAAATCCAACAGGCGTTTAAGAATGTCAAAGTGTATGATCCTAAGAAAAAAGATTATATGACAACGCCTGACTATAAGGTTTCTGATTTTAAGTCTCTTACTGGCGATATATCAGATAATATTAAGGGTGTTGGTGGAATTGGAAAAATTACAGCCGAAAAAATATTAAAATCAGATTTAGAGTTTATTAAACATGTAGCAAGTAAACCAGAAAGATATATTAGGTATAAAAACAATAAAAAAATTATAGACCTGATTGATTCTGGATTAGTAGTTCCAGAAAATTTAGATTTTCTTCTTTCCCAAAAGAAGTATTTTCATAGTGAAAAGTTATTTAATTTTATTAAGAATAATGGATATCCTTATGCTGATAATTTGTTTAATTCTCTTAATAGTACTTTTTCACGGCTTGAGAATAGAACGAATAGCGTGAATAGGGATTGGTTTTATAATAGAGGATAACAATGACAAGATTGGATTATGATGAAATGATGTTGACGGAAATTAAAAATATTTTAAAATATAGCGATAAGATTCAATTGAAGTTATGGGTTGAAATTCAGTTAAAAAGAATTGGAGAGATGAAATGCCAGAAGGTGTAGAATGTTTAATAGTTGCAGAAGGTATTCAAAAATGGTTTCAAGATAGAAAAAAGACTTGTGATATGAATCTTTATCTTGGAGAAATTACGGTTCCTGGATTTTTTAGAGATAGTTCTGTATCTTATGAAGAATTCAATGAAATTTTTGGAGAAGTCGAAGTTGATAAAATTGGTACTCATGGAAAAACTATTTTTATTCCTTCTAAAAAATACGTTTTAGCTTCGCAGCTTGCAATGTCTGGTACATATCATATTGAAAAAAATAAACATACAAGAGTCGAATTTTATATTTATGGCAAAGAAGATAATAGAAAACATTATTTGTATTACAATGATATAAGAAAATTTGGCAGATTTTTTATAGTTCAGAATGATGCTGATAAAGCTTTTTTTAAACGAATGGAAAGTTCTCCAGATTGGAGAGATTTAGACGCTCCTGAAAGATTCGTAGAAAATGTTAGCAAATACGTTTGTTCTTATAACAAGAACATTAAAGAAATGTTAATGAATCAAGATTTGATTGTTGGAATAGGAAATATTTATGCTAACGAAGCATTATTTTTGGCTAAAATTAATCCTCTGTCTATCGTTAAAGATCTATCTAGCGAGCGATTAAAGATATTAGTACGTGCAGCTCAGAAAATAATGTTTGAAAGCTATAAGCTAGGTGGAATGACAATCGATAGTTTTACTTCTTTTGGACAAAAAGGGCAAGGGAAGAAATTATTGAAAGTTTATGATAGATTTGGTATCCTATGTAGCGT
>ERZ1066125.395-NODE-395-length-9944-cov-7.084134_pt1 | contig 9944 bp, 5 predicted proteins | sample MGYA00382772_ERZ1066125 | MGnify/ENA primary metagenome ERZ1066125 (study PRJEB33369, sample SAMEA5778355) | biofilm metagenome | biome: Industrial cooling water; feature: Water cooling tower basin; material: Biofilm | place: United Arab Emirates | collected...
ATCCTGGTGCGCAGGCTCGGGTCGGAGATCAGCTTGGTCCCGTTGGTGACGAGGCTGGTCTTGAGGCCGAGCTTGCGTGCCAGGTCCAGGCTATCGACGAGCCACGGGCAGAGAGTCGGTTCGCCACCGACGAAGTTGATTCGCTCGAAGCCGAGCGCGAGTTCGCGGATCACCGCCAACATGTCGGCGCGAGGCAGGTTGTCGTGCCCGGCGTCGGCGAAGCGGGCGAAGCAGTGCTTGCAGCGCATGTTGCACGGCTTCCAGCAGTGGTAGTTGACGGTTGTGATCGGGCAGCGGGGGGGAGTTTCGGGTTTGGTCATGCTTCCGATCGTGGAGAGCTGGGCGACTCCAGATGGTCCGATGAGTTCTACAGAGTGCCCGGATTCCGGCTGCGAGGGACGGGGACTGCAAGTGCTCGCGGTGCTGGTCAAGATCCGCAAGATCCGCTGGACGACCTCTTCGACCGGGCCGCCTGCATCGACGAGATGGCCACCGAGCGCTAGGTAGTTCGCCTGGACGCGTTGACGGAAGCCTGGGTCGGTATCGAGCCGGTGTTCTTCGGTCGTGCGTTGGCCCGGGCGCCCGGCGAGTCGACGATTGCGTTCCTCGTCGTCCACATGCAGCACCGCGAGCAGATCTGGCCGCGGGATGTCTGAGGGCCAGAGCCCCACGGGCTCGTTGCGTTCCGCTGCGCCGAACGCGAGCGTCGAGGCGACGCTGCGGTCCATGACCACGGGGTGTCCCTGAGCGCGGATGGCCTCGGCCTGTTGCGCGGCTTCTCGGTTGGCTTCGAGGTACCAGGCACGGCGCGCGGATGGCTCGAGCATGTCAGCCTGCAACCGATTGCTGGCCAGGCTTTTAGGTGGGTTGTGCACGACTTCCGCGCCAAGCTGCTTGGCGAGAGCCGCGACTGTGGTGGACTTGCCGGTTCCGTCCAACCCTTCGATGGCGATCAGAAGTGGGACGCTTACGGGAGAGGGCATAGCGGGCTGGGCGGGGGAGACGGGAGACTGGTGTGAAGTCATGCCCGTGGCGTAAGCACCAGCGCCGGAGCCGGCGGCCCGTTGCGATCTACAGAATGCCCGGATTCTGCCGCCGCGATCAGCCCGCGCGGCCCCGCGTCGCGTTGCGCGTCCACACCTCCGGCACCGCCACGTACTCCCCCCGGAACGGCACCGGCACCGGCATCCCGTCGACCATCGGCCGGTCCTCGTTCTCGGTCGACGCCACGAGCAGCCACACCGCTGCGAGCGCATCGGGTGAATCTGGGCGCGTGTTGACGACCCGGTCCCGGAGTCGCGAGACGACCTTCGTGAGCAGCCCATAGCGCGCGAGCAGACCCAGGCAGGTCAACAGGATTGGCGTCGTCGGATCGTCCCGGCCGATGCTGTCGCCGAGATCACCTGCCGCCATCTCCACGACGGTGCGCAGTTCGATCTGCTGGGGAGATCCCACCGGGTGGGCGTCCGCATCCAGCACCGCTTCCCAGTCGATCTTCTGGTCGGCTGCGAACGCCCGGAGCCGCTGCAGCAGCAACCCTTCGGCGGAGAGGACGCGGAGCTTCGGGAACCGCGCCTGCAGACGGAGGCGCACCGTTTCGTGGTCGCCGCGTCCGGTCATGAGTACCAGGTACTTCTGCAGCGCCTTCTCCAGCCGGCGGTCGAACTCGCGCGCCTCGACCACCTCGGGTGCGTCTGGCAGTGGCAAGCTGCCCGAGGATGCCGAGCCGATCGTGCGGTCCCCGGTGAACTGCTGCCGGGGCTCACTCTGAAACCGGAAGACCTCCTGTTCCGGATCCCACTTCAGGTCCGGCACGACGGGCTGCAGCAGCGCCTCCAGCTTCTCGCGATCGGCGGGCAGAGGCTGTGCCTCGGGGTAGCGGCCCTGCACACGTTGGCGAACCTGATGCACTGTCAGCTGCGTGGAGCCGAGCAGCGCACCGTAGGCGAGCTTCAGGGCGCGGTCGGCGGTCATCTGCCGGGGGTACAGCTCGAGCTTGCCGGAGACCGCGACGCCACCCGCCGTCGCGGCGAGACGGACGAGGCGTTCGGGCCCCAGAGGCGGTAGCTCGGCAGGTGCCTTCACCTGCTGCAGCGTCTCGAGCACGCGGTGCGGGGGAGGCAGTGGCTCGGCTTCGGCGAGGTCGGCGGCGCGGCGACCGAGTTCCTGCGCATAACGGAGCAGAACCGGTGGATCGATCTCCTGACCCTCTGCATCTTGACGAGTCACCAGCCAGATCCGCTCGCCGCGGCGGCAGACCTCGAAGCGCGGATTCTCGACGGCTGCCTCGGCTTCTGCGGCGGCACGCAGGATGGCACGTGCGCATCGCACGCGCTCGGTCTCCGGCAGGGCGGTCCCGGCACCTTCGGCCAGAAGCTGGGCTGCATCGAGGTGGCTCTGGATGCCTCCCTGGGCAACCAAGGCGGCGGCGACGGTGGCGCGGATGCTGTTCAGCGCCCCGAGCTTCCGCCAGCGGGTCCGGCCCTTGGCGACCGCGAGGTTGACGACGACGGTCGTGGTGCGGTGCCGCTTGGCCACCTCCGTCTGGGTTGGCCAGACCATCGGCGTCGATGGATCGCCATCGAGCTCGATGAGGTCGCGTAGGACCTGTGCAGTCGCTTGCTCAGCTTTGGCCTTGCTGCGCGCTTTCGGTAGCAGCAACGCCGCCAGCTTGTCGAAGGGGATGTTCAGGTCGCCATCGACGGAGTCCTCTTCGGGCGGCCTGGCGGGTGTCGGCGGCAGTTCGGAGCCGGGGACGATCGCGGGGAATCGGGCTCGAAGTTTGCCGAGGACTTGCAGCAGCTCCTCGCGGGTCTTGGCACCGACGCCGCGACCTTTCGTGATGCGCCCCTGCGGCACCGTGAGGAACTGGTGCACCGTGTCGATGCCGAGTCGCTCGAGAACAGTGACCGCACGGGTCGAAAGGGCGAGCAGCTGCACCGGCGAACCAAGGGCTAGCTCGGGATTGGCGGCGGCCGCGGTCGAGGGCTCCGAAAGGCGGTCGAAGGTCTTGCGCCAGGCCCGCAGCATCTCCTCGGTGTTGTCGAAGCGCTCCCTGGCGGAGCGGCGCAGCGCTTGTCGGAAGAACGCAGCCAGCGGTTCGCGGGCAGAGCTCGGAAACAGGCTCTCGTCGCGGAAGTCGACCTCGTCGTTGGTCAGCTCTGGTGCGCTGCGTCCGTCGCCCCACTTGGGGAGACGGGAGGTGGCCATTTCGAACAGGGTGACGGCGGCAGCGAAGCGTTCTGCGGCGGGGTCGTACTGGCGACGGTCGGGCGCGCCGAGGAACGGGTCCAGGTAGGCACGGGTGCCGACGGCGGTCGACGCGAGGGGGGCCTTCGCCAAAGAGAAGTCGAACAGCACGAGGTGCTGGTGGTCACCGCGCCCGCGCGCCGTGATGCCCAGGTTGTCCGGCTTTATGTCGCGATGGAAGACTGCGGCTTCCTCGAGGTACTGGAGGGCCGAGAGCAGGTCGTCGCCGAATCGCTGCAGTTGCTCGATCTCGAACCGCCCGTGGCGGCGCAGGCGATGGGCTACCGACTCCTCGCCGGCCTTCGCGAGCAGGAGCCCAAGGTGCCCGGCGCACTGGATCGTGCCGGTGCACTGGACGATGGCCTCGTGGTGCAGCTTGCCCAGCACCTCACGCTCGCCGGCCAATGTGTCGTTCTTGGTCGGGTCAAGGGCGAGCTTGAGAACCCGTTGGGTGTTGTCGTCGCCAGCCTTGGTCACCAAGAAGACGACGGCCGTGCTGCCTTGGCCGAGCCGGTTCTTGACGATCCAGTCGCCGGGGAAGCGCTGGCCAACCTTGGCTGCCGTCGGGTTCTCGTGGACCTCGTCGGCCGGTCGGGAGACCTCGCGTTCGACGGCGTCGAGCTGCAGCAAGAACTCGCCAACCGTGTTGTAGCGGTCTGCGACCCGCGGCTTCGTGCTGTCCCGGATCAGGTCGACGATCGTGGGGGCCACGTTGTCGACCGCGGCAGCGATCAGCAACCCGTCCTCGCGGACGATGCGGCTGCGAAGGCTCTGCGAATCCTCGGCGGGGGGGCGGCCGGCGAACAGCAGCCAGGCGATGCCGCCCAGACCAAAGACGTCAAGGTGTTCGGCCCGGGCTAGGGGGTCGTTCTGCGTCTCGGGGGCGAGGTAGACGAGTGCCGCGGGGTCGGTCAGCGACTCGACGTGCTTGGTCAGGGTCAGACCGACGGAGCCTCCGGTCGTCGCTTCGCGCGCCGCCGTCTGCCAGTTGTAGACGTGGGTGGCGAAGGCGCCGTGTGGCAAACGTCGGATCAGTACGCTCTGCGGGCTCAACGCGCGGTGGACCAGTCGGCGGTCATGGGCATAACGTACGGCTTCGGCGATCTGCCGCAGGATGGCAAGGCGTTGCGTGCGGTCGAGGGTGTGCCCTTCGTCGCGCAGGAAGTGGTCGAGGCGAACCGCGGCGGGATCGTGCTCGAACACGAGACCCGGTCCTTGGTCGCCTTCCTGGAAGTCGATGGCCTTCAGGATCCCCTGGTGCTGGATGCCCTGCAGGACGTGGAACTCGCGGCGGGCGGCGCGGTTCAGCATCATTCGAGCGTCGGCATCCACCGTGGTCGCGACCGGGTAGATCCGGATTCTGCGGTGGACCTTGTCGGCGATGAGATGGCGGGCGAGCCAGTCCTGGTAGTGGGTGCCTTCGAGCAGCAGCTTCTCGAGCTCGTACGCGTTCGTGAAGCGCTTCTGCCGCACGGAGGGGCGGATACCGGCTTGGGCCATCGCCTTCTCGAGGGTGCGGGCCGTCTGCGCATCAATCAGCGTGCGGCGACCCTCGGAGCGGTCCTCGGCGGTGAACTCCGTCAGGGCGCTCCGCAGGCTACGGGTCTTCGAATCGTTGGCGCGTGTGCAGACGTGGTAACGAGCCCGCTCGTCGAGGTCGACCTTCAAGTCGGCCGCCGACAGGAAGACCAGTGGCTGGACGAACGGCAGTGGGGACCGAGACTCCAGGAAGGCTCGCTGGCGGACCAGCAGGTCCTTCAGGCGCTGGGCCTTCCTTTGGGCGAGATTGACTGGGCTGTCCGTGGTGTGTCGCTTTCCGTCCGGGCTGTGCCAAGTCCAGGTCCCGGTGTCGCCCGAGAGTCGTCCAGGCCGGCTCTTGATCTCGACGAGGAACAGGCCCTTCTGCGTGAGAACTAGGGCATCGACTTCGCTGAGCTTGCCGTCATGGGACGTGAAGTCGAACAGGGCGAAGACCCGATTGGGCTCGGCATCCGTGAGCTCCTCCCGTAGGAAGCCCACAGCTTCGACTTCCCAGGGGTACGGCGACTGGGTGAAAGCATGGAATCGTTGGGAATCCGGCTTCATGGGCAGGGCCCGATTCAGGGCGGCGAATGTGGTTTCGCGCCGACTCGGGCAGGGAGACATCAATAGAGCGGCTGCCTGGGGGGTGGGCAAGGTTCGAGCTTCTCAGCACTTCCCTTCCACGCTCGAACCCTGTTGCACCGGACGCCGAGGTCGAACGAACCGATGCACAGTCCGGCATCCACGGCACACCGCCCTTAGTCTGCGCAGGCCATGCCCGCCCCACTCCCCACCCGACCCACCCCCATCGCCCTCCTCGCCGAGATCGCCGGCTGGTACGGCACCCTGGCGATCCTCGGCGCCTACGCGCTGTCGAGCTTCGGGATTCTGCCGACCACCGCGACCGCCTACCAACTGCTCAACCTCACCGGTGGCCTCGGCGTGGCATGGGTCTGTTGGCGCAAACGCACCTGGCAGGCGTTCTGGCTCGAGGCGGTGTGGGCCACCATCGCGGTGGTGGCGCTGGTACGCGGCGCGCTGGGGTGACGTCGCGGAGCGCGCCAACCGAACCACCGCGTCGGGTCCGATCAGCCACCACTGCGCTTCGGCCGCGTCACCAGACCCGCGAACGCGTTCCGCTCGGCCCACACCAGGTAGAGCGCCAACCCGGACAAGCCGAGCACGATGGGGCCTCCGGTGCCGTCCTGGGCGACGCACAGATGGAACACCAGGATGTTGAGCAGAATCGGCCCGAGCACCAGCAATCCCAGATTGCGGGTCCTGGGCACGGCCACCAGCAAGCCGCCGATCACTTCGCAGACTTTGACGAACGTCAGGTAACCGGTCGTGGCGAAGGCGGCGAAGAAGTGTGCGCTCGGCGAGCCTTCGGGTGGCGGCGGGGGTGTCGGACCGAGGCCCAGCAGGACCATCGAGCCCAGGGCGACGAACGGCAGGCCCAGCAAGAGGCCGGCGATGGTGGGCAGATGTTTCACGACGGCACGGTAGCACCTCGTCAGCGCGAGACCTCGGCCATTGGCAGGACCCGCGCCATGCTCTACGAAGCCATCGTGCAGCATCGCCCCATCCCCGGCACCGACCTCGCGCTCCCCCAACTCTCACTCGGCGGCTGGCTGACCTTCGGCGGTTCGGTCGCCGAGGTCGAAGCGCTGCGCATCCTGCACGCTGCCGTCGACGCCGGCATCGACCACCTGGACCTCGCCGACGTCTATTCCCGCGGCGCGGCGGAGCAGGTGGTGGGCCGGTTCCTGCGCGAAGTGCCGCACCGCAAGCTGGTGGTCGCCAGCAAGGTGTTCTGGCCGATGAGCGACGACCCCGCGGACCGCGGCCTGTCGCGGCGCCACATCCACGAGTCGATCGACCGTTCGCTGCGGCGGCTCGGCCGCGACCAGCTCGAACTGTACTACTGCCATCGCGAAGACCCGAGCGTGCCGCTCGCGGAGACGGTGCAGGCGATGGGCGATCTGGTGCGCGCCGGCAAGGTGCGCGCCTGGGGCACCAGCTGTTGGCGGCCGGCGACCCTGCGCGCGGCACACCAGCTCGCGGCCCAGCTCGGCGTGGCCCCGCCGCGGGTCGAACAACCGCGCTACAACCTGTTCGAACGCAGCATCGAACGCGACGTGGTGCCGGCCTGCCGCGAACTGGGCATGGCGCTGGTGGTCTGGAGTCCGTTGGCGGGTGGGGTGCTGACGGGCAAGTATCTGGACGGGCGGCCGGCGGGCAGCCGCGGCGCCACTTCGAAGTGGGTCGACGAGTATCTGACGCCCGAGCGGTTGGCGGCGATGCGGTCGTTCGCTGCAATGTGCGCGTCACGTGGGGTGAGTCCAGGTGCGGTGGCGCTGGCGTGGGCGATGCAGCAGCCCAGCATCACCTCGGCGATCGTCGGCGCCAGCACGGCAGCGCAGTTGCAGGACAGTTTGGCGGCGATTGCGGTGGCGCTCGATCCGGAGTTCGTGGCGCAGATCGAACGGTTGTTTCCAGGGCCGCGGCGGTCGTGGCTCGGGCGGCTGCTCGGGCGGGGCTGAACCCTCCGGTTGTCGCACGCCGAGGTTGGTGATGGCGCGTTGCGCCCGTAGAACAATCGGCCCATGAACCCCTTGCGTGTGCTCGTCGTCGGCTGCGGCAACATGGGCAGCTCCCACGCCCGCGCCTACCACCGTCTCGCCGCCGACTTCCGCCTGGTCGGCCTCGTCGCCCGCGGGCCGCAAGGCCGCGAACGCCTCGCCGCCGAGCTCGGTGGGGTGCCGACCTTCGCCGATTTCGAACAGGCCTACGCGGCCACCAAGCCCGACGTGGTGTCGATCAACACCTACCCGGACACCCACGCCGCGATCGCGCGCACGGCGTTGCGCGGTGGTTCGCACGTGTTCGTCGAGAAACCACTCGCCGAGACGGTCGCGGAGGCGCAGCAGATCGTCGACCTGGCGCGGGAATGCCGGCGCAAGGTGGTGGTGGGCTACATCCTGCGCGTGCACCCCGCGTGGCAGAAGTTCATCGACGTGGCGCGCACGCTCGGCAAGCCGCTGGTGATGCGCATGAACTTGAACCAGCAGAGCCGCGGCAAGGACTGGCGCACGCACAAGGCGTTGATGGACTCGATGTCGCCGATCGTCGACTGCGGCGTGCACTACGTCGACGTGATGTGCCAGATGACACGCAGCCGGCCGGTGCGGGTGTCGGCGATCGCCGCGCGTCTGTCCGAAGAACTGAAGCCTGGCATGTACAACTACGGCCAGCTGCAGGTGGCGTTCGCCGACGGCTCGGTCGGCTGGTACGAGGCAGGTTGGGGGCCGATGATGAGCGAAGTGGCCTACTTCGTGAAGGACGTCGTGGGGCCCAAGGGCTGTGTGTCGATCGTCGAGCGCGGTGGCGAACGGCAGAGCGGCAGCGCCGACGTCGACGCACACACCAAGACCAACACGTTGCGCGTGCACTGGCAGGAACGCGACGGCCAGGATCAGTTCGTGCGCGCCGACGACTGGCTCGACATGCGCGACGAGCCGGACCACGACGGTCTGTGTCTGCGCGAGCAGCAGTATCTGCTGCGAGCGATTCGCGAGGATCTGGACCTCGGGGAGCATCTGGCGGACGCGGTGAACAGCCTGCGCATCGTGCTGGCGGCCGATCAGGCGGCGCGTGAGGGACGGACGATTTCGCTCGAGTGATGGCTGGGGCCGTTCGGCTGCGGCGCAGAACATCCACTACAGCGCGCGGCACGTTCGGCTGACGTCACGCAGCGGCAATGCTGTGATGCTCTGCGTGGATCTCGGCGGCACGGCCCGGTCGAACGAGGCTGGGACTCGTCATGGTGTGAAAAGTCGGAGTTTGGCTCCGTATTTTCATGAATCTCCGTAAGCTACTTGGATAAAATGGGATAGGACGAAGGCATCTTGCGCGACAAGAGCTTTCGCCTACGAACCCACCAGCCGCCGCGCCGCCTCCAGCAGCCCCTCCCGCGTATTGCGCTCCGGCTCGTCGAGCACCAGCTCCAACAACTGCCCCAGCACCCGACCCATCGCCGGCCCGGGCGCCATGCCGAGCTCGCTCCGCAGCTCGTTGCCGCCGATCGCCAGATCGCGAACCGACAGCGCCGCACCGGCGGTCACCAGCTGCTGCGTGCGCCGCTCGAACTCGGCCAGCCGCGCCAGGTCGGCGGCCGCGTCCAGGCCCTTGCCGAGCGCGTCGGCGCGGCCGAGGCGGAACAGGTCGGGCGCCAGGTCCGGGCCGACGCGGCGCAGCCAGCGGCGCACCGCGGCGTTGCTCCAGCCCGGTTCGTAGCAGATCAGGTGGTGGCGCACCAAGGCGGTGACCTTGGCGCGTTCGTCGTTGCCGAACTTCAGCCGGTGCAGCAGCGGCTCGACCATTTCGGCGCCGATGCGTTCGTGTTCGTAGAACGTGTAGTCGTTGGTCTTGTCGGAGAACGCGCGCGTGCGTGGCTTGCCGATGTCGTGCAGCAGCGCGGCGAGGCGCAGCAGGGCGGCCGGCTCGCAGGCGTCGAGGCAAGCCATAGCGTGGCCCCAGACGTCGAAGGCGTGGTAGCGGTTCTGCGCGCAGCCGACCGATTCGAGCAGTTCGGGGGCGATCAGGCCGAGCACGCCGGTGCGCAGCATCACCGAGAACGCCTGGCTCGGCTTCGGCGCATGCATGCTCTTCAGCCATTCTTCGCGGATGCGTTCGGCGCTGACTTTGCGGAAGGTGGCGTGGGCGCGGGCGCTGGCCATCGCTCGTTCGGTCGCGGGATCGAGGCTGGCGGCGAGTGCGGCCACGAAGCGCGCGCCGCGCAGCACGCGCAGGCCGTCCTCGGCGAAGCGCTCTTCGGCGTTGCCGACAGCGCGTACGATGCCGGCGCGCAGGTCGGCGCGGCCGCCGAACGGGTCGATCACCTGGCCGCTCTGGGGATCGATGGCGATCGCGTTGCAGGTGAAGTCACGGCGCGCGAGGTCGGCGGTGATGTCGTCGACGAACTGCACGGATTCGGGCCGGCGGCCGTCGTGGTAGGCGCCTTCGCCGCGCAGCGTGGTCACTTCGAACGGCTCGGTGCCGACGAGCACGGTCACGGTGCCGTGCTGCAGGCCGGTCGCGATCACGTGGTCGAAGGCGGCGACCACTTGTTCGGGACGCGCGTCGGTGGCGATGTCCCAGTCCTTGGGCTGGAG
>ERZ1066125.396-NODE-396-length-9929-cov-7.407940_pt1 | contig 9929 bp, 7 predicted proteins | sample MGYA00382772_ERZ1066125 | MGnify/ENA primary metagenome ERZ1066125 (study PRJEB33369, sample SAMEA5778355) | biofilm metagenome | biome: Industrial cooling water; feature: Water cooling tower basin; material: Biofilm | place: United Arab Emirates | collected...
GCTCTCAAATTGGTGCTTAGAAACCCGGGAAAGCAGCACCGTGACCAGCGCATCATCATGTCGCATGTCGAGTCCGACCCGCAGAAACTCAAGAGGAGGCGCAACTCCTACTGGGCTCACATCGGCAAGCTGAAAGCTAAGATCAACGAGCAAGGTGAGAAGTCCGAAGTCCAAGTCCGATCGTGGCTTGAGAGACTGAGCGAACTGAGCACGACGCTGAATCAACTGCACGACCTGCACGGCGGACGCGGCATCTACGCGCACCCCGAACGGTTCGCTGAACTCCGCTCCGCCGTCGTGCGCATGATGCGCTCACACCAGCAGTTGCGGCGCTTCGCGCTGCCTGACGACGCCCAGCCGGCGTTCGTGTTCAGGAGAGGCTAGATGGCGACCGATCTGCATTTCCTCGGCATCGCCGAGCTGTCGCGCCTCCTGCACACCAAGCAAATCTCTCCGGTCGAGCTGACGCGCACGTATCTCGAACGGGCCGATCGCATGGACCGGGTCCCGTTCGCGCTGCCGGCCGACCACTCTGTAGACACCGGCGGTCAGCTCGCCTCGATCATCACGCTGGTCCGCGAGGGGGCACTGGCGGCCGCGCACGCCGCCGAGCGGGAGATCGTCGCCGGTCGCGTCCTCAGCCCGCTGCACGGCATTCCGTATGGCGTGAAGGATCTCCTCGACTCCGCTGGCGTCCGCACCACCTGGGGCTCGCGCATCTTCATGGACCGTGTGCCGACACGCGACTCGAACGTCGTCGCCAGGCTGGCGAGGGCCGGCGCGGTGCTGATGGCCAAGATGTCGATGGCCGAATTCGCCGGCGGCAATACCAGCACGGCCCGCAACCCGTGGAAGCTGGATCGCTCGTCGATGGGATCGTCGAGTGGAACCGTCGTGGCGACGGTGGCCGGGCTCATCGCCTTCGGGATCGGCAGCGAAACCGGTGGCTCCATCGTGCTGCCGGCGGCGACGGTCGGTGCCACCGGACTCAGGCCGACGTTCGGCCGCGTCGGCCGCTCGGGCTGCATGGCCCTGTCCTGGTCGCTCGACAAGCTCGGACCCGTGGCCCGCAGTGCCGAAGACTGCGGGCTGGTGCTCGACGCCATTGCCGGCTTTGACGCCGATGATGCCTCGAGTCTTGATCGACCGTTCCGTTTCCGCCCGGAGCCGGTGTCGCTGCGCGGCAGGAAGGTCGCGATTCATCGTCCGGAGTTCGAGGCCATCGACAACCCGGAGAACCGGCGGCTGTTCGACGGCGCCCTCGATGTCCTCCGTCAGCAGGGGGTGCTGTTCGAAGACGTGCAGTTGCCCGGCGATCGCCCTTACGGAGACATCTTCAGCAACATCACCAACGTCGAATCGGCGGCGGCGTTCCGTGGCCTGTTCGAGGACGGGCGGATCGACGGCATGTTCCCGTACAACTGGTCGCGGCGAGCGGGATGGCAGGCGGCGTCGATGGCACCTGCGGCCGACTACATCACCGCGCAGCGCATCCGTCAGCTGATCATCCGCGAGACCGACGCGCTGATGGCACGCTACGACGCCATCGTCGCCCCGACCTACGTCACCGGCGCGCCGCTGCGCGATGCGCCGGTGCAGCCGCCGATCCCGCCGCCCCCGAGCGGGCCGCCGTCAGGGGGCAGCGGTCGCGGTATGCCGCGAATCAACAGCATCGGCAATCTCGTCGGCCTGCCCGGGCTCAATCTGCCCATCGGCTTCGATGCCGACGGATTGCCGCTGTGCATGCAGATCGTCGGGCCGGCCTGGCAGGACCAGGGCGTGCTCGACCTCGCGATGGCCTTCCAGCGTGACACCGACTGGCACCTCCGGCGTCCCGCCTATCCGTTCCGACCCTAGCGCAGGCGTGAGAGGCCCCATTCCCATGAGCGTTCGTGTCGTTACCACCCTCGCGGCGGCCCTGGCCGTCGCCCTCGTCACACCGGCGCCGCCCGTACACAGTCAGGCGCCACAGACGCTGATTCGCGCCAAGAAGGTCTACACCTCGGGCCCGGCCGGTGTCATCGACAACGGCGAGGTGCTGATCGAAGGGACGAAGATCAAGGCCGTCGGACGCAATCTGGTCGCCGATCCGTCGGCGACCGTGCTGACTGCCGAGAGCGTGATGCCCGGGCTCATCGACTCGCACACGCACATGGCGCTGAAGCCGGCGAGTGGCGGCGGCACGCGCCAGCCTGGGCGTGCGACGACGGCAGAGCATCGCACCCTCGATCAGTTCGACCCGACCGATCCCGCACTCCGTTCCGTGGTCGAGGGCGGCATGACGACGATCGTGTCGCGGGGGAGCGGCGGCGGTCAGCTGTTCCTGAGCCAGACGCTGGCCGTGAAGCTGAAGGACGCCCCGCTGGAAGAGATGGTCCTCAAGCCGTACGCCGACATGAAGCTCTACATCCGCACCGGCGTCGGCGGGTCGTTCCTCACCCTGGCCGGCTGGCGCGCGGTGGCGCGCGCCGAACTGATCAAGGGACAGGAGTATCTGGCGAGGCAGGCGGCCTTTGCGAGCGGCCAGCTGAAGGAGAAGCCGGCGGTGGATCCGCGGCTGGAGGCCTACGCCACCCTGTTGCGCCGCGAATCGCCGATTCACGTGCACTCGAACTACCCGTCGGAGATCCGCACCGCCCTCGACCTGGCCAAGGAGTTCAATCTCCGCATCACCATCGGCCACGGCAACTACGCCTATCGCGTGGCTGACGACCTCAAGGCGGCTGGCGTGATCCCGGTGGTGGGCCCGACCTTCCTGGTGCAGTCGTACGACGAGGATACCTGGCACAACGGTCCGGCAGACCTCGCCGCGGCCGGCATCGACGTCGCGCTGCAGATGGACATGCGGGCGCAGCACAACAAGGTGTTCCTCGAAGTCGGCGCGATGCTCGTCCGATTCGGCATGAAGGAAGACGACGCGATGAAGGCGCTGACCATCAACGGTGCCAAGGCGATCCTCATGGAGGACCGCATCGGCAGTCTCGAGCCGGGCAAGGACGCCGATGTGGTGCTGCTCGACGGCCATCCCTTCAGTCTGCAGGCGAGCGTGACCCACACCTTCATCGACGGCAAGCTCGAGTTCGAACTCCGGCAGAAGGCGCAGCCGGCGGCGCTCACCGCGGTCGCGGTGACCAGACCGATCGCGACCAGGGCCACGACCGCGTCGACGCGGCTGGCGATCACCAACGCCACCGTGTTCCCGATCAGCGGGGAGGTGGTGCGCAATGGCACCGTGCTGGTGGACGACGGGAAGATCACGCGTGTCGGCGCCGGCCTGCCGGCGCCTCCGGGCTATGAGGTGATCGACGCGGGGGGGCGCGCCGTGACGCCAGGGCTGGTGGCCGCTCGCGCGTATCCGGTGTTCGTCTGGGTGCCCTGGTGGGGCAACACCGCTGGTACCGACCTGTCTGACGAGACGACGATGCCGATCACGGCCGACGGGGACGCGCGCTACAACCTCGACCCCGGCATGCCGGGCTGGAAAGTGATGCGTGAACTCGGCCTCACCACCTATCTGGTCACGCCTGGCAATGCCAACGTGATTGGCGGCAAGGGTGTCGTCATCCGCGGCATCGGTGACTCGGTGAACGCGATGTTGCGCGACGACGAGCCGAAGGCGATGGTCTTCGCGCTCGGCGAGGTCGCCCGTGCCCGCTGGGGCAGCGATCGCTTCGAAGGGGGCGGCCTGGTGACGATGCTGCACGAGGCGCTGACACGAGCGGTGGCGTATCGCGAGCGCAAGGGCCGCGAGCCCAACCTGCCGCGCGACACCAAGGCCGAGGCGCTGCTGCCGGTGCTCGACCGGAGTCAGCTCGCCATCTTCGCTGCGGATACGGAGGAGGACATCCGCACCGCGGTGCGGCTGGCCGACGAGTTCGGGCTGCGCATCGCGATCAGCGGCGGCATCGACGCGCTGCAGGTGGCCGATGACCTGAAGCGGCGCGACATCCCCGTAATTCTCGGCCTGTCCGGCACCGGCTGGACGGCGTTCGAAGGCATCCGAGGCGGGCCCCGCTTTGACGAGCAGCGTCCGGCCAAGCTGGCCGCGGCCGGAATCAAGGTCGCGATGTTCGGTCCCGGCGGGCATCGCGGCAACCTGCCGCACGGCCGCATCGGCGGCGAGCCGATCCTGAACGCCGCCTGGGCGTTCAAGAACGGCATGTCCGAAGCCGACGCGCTGCGGATGGTGACGCAGAACGGCGCAGACGTCATCGGCTTCGGCACCCGCCTCGGCAGCCTCGACGCCGGCAAGATCGCCGATGTCGTCATCTGGAACGGGCACCCGTTCACGCACACCGCGCTGCCCGAGGTCGTGCTGATTGACGGGCGCGTCGTGTACCAGCGGACGCCGGTGCCGGCCACGCCGGTCGACCGTCGCGCCACCCGGCACTGAGCATGGCCTCCGTCACCACAGATTCGAGGACGGCGACGGCGATCGTGCCGATCGCCATCGTGGACGCCTTGCCGGCCGCGTCGCGCGACATGCTCGCCGCCGCGAGCGAACCCGCCTGGGAACTGCGCTATCCCGACGGCGAGACGCCGGAGGCGGTGGCGGCCGTCGTCGCCGGCGCCGCTGCGATCGTCACCCGCCGGCGCTTCGTCGGCGCCGACCTGCTCAGGGCAGCGGGCCCGGCGCTGCGGCTGGTGCAGATCCAGGGGCACCTCGCCAATCGCGTCGACCTCAGCGCCGCCGCCGCGGCCGGGGTACCTGTCGCCGTCATGCCCAGCCGCGGTTGCATCGCGGTGGCCGAGCACGCGATGGCTCTGATGCTGGCGGTCGCGAGACGGATCGTGCCCGGACACGCCGGGGTGATCGGCGGCGCTTACCGCGAGCGCGGGTTGCGGCCTGCGGTTACGACCGAGCGATCGTTCGCCTTCAACTGGCTCGGCGACACCGCCCTGGCCGAGCTCAACGGACGCACGCTGGGCCTGGTCGGTTTCGGCGAGATTGGCCAGGAGATGGCGCGCCGGGCACGCGCCTTCGGGATGACCATCCACTACTGGAACCGGACCCGCCTGGCGCCGGTGTTCGAGCGGCAGCTCGGGGCCGCCTACATGCCGCTCGAGGCGCTCATCGAGACGAGCGACGTCGTGTCCCTGCACGTGCCGCACACGGCGGCGACCGAGCGGCTCATCGACCGGTCGCGCCTGGCGTCGATGAAGCCGTCGGCGGTGCTCATCAACACCTCACGCGGCGGCATCGTCGATGAGGGGGCCCTCGATGCGGCGCTGCGGGGCGGGCATCTCGGAGGGGCCGGCCTCGATGTGTTTGCCGAGGAGCCGCTGCCACACCCGCATCCCTTCACCACGCTCGGCAACGTCGTGCTAACGCCGCATGTCGGCGGCGGTGCGGGCGGCGGCCAGCGCGGTCACGCCAGGGACACGCTCGCCAACGTCGCCCGCGCGCTGCGCGGGGAATCGATTCATCACCTGATCGCGCCATCGTCGATGGCGCTCGTGCCTGCGGAGGAATGACTGGATGTCTAGAGAGGTCACGATGACCCGGATTGCGATCGACCGCATCGTTGCCGAGCCCGGCACCAAGGCCAGCGGCTACGTGCCTGCCGTCAACCGGGTCGATGGCACCACACTCGGGATTCCTGTGGTCGTGGTCAACGGCCAGAAGGACGGCCCGGTCCTGCTGGTGGATGGTGCCATTCATGGGGACGAACCCGAAGGCACGCTGGCCATTCTGTCGCTGTTCAAGAAGCTCGATCCGGCACGGCTGCGCGGCGCGGTCATCGGTGTGCCGGTCCTGAACGTCGGCGCCTACGAGGCCATGGCGCGCGGTAACCCGCGCGACACGCACACCTACGACATGAACCGGATCTATCCCGGGCGGGCCGAGGGCTTCCTGACCGATCGCATCGCCAGCGTGCACAACAGCGTGATCGGCGCTCTTGCCGACATGGAGATCTCGATTCACTCCGGAGGCAACATCTGTTACCTGGCCGAAACGATCTTCGTGGCCGCCAACCACGACGCCAGCTTCGAGCTGGCGCGGGCGATGGGGCCGGAGTGGCCGATCATCCTCGAGACGCCGCACCCACAGGGGACGCCCATGGCCGCCATGCTCGGTCGCGGCAAGCCGGCGCTGACGGTGGAGCTCGGCGGCGCGGCGATCGGCATGCCCGACGCGCTGACCAAGGCGTCGACGGTGATCGAGGACGCGCTGATGAACGTGCTGTGTCACTACGGCATGCTCGACGGTCAGGCGCTCTACGCCCCGGCCGTGTGGCGCGGCCGGCAGAAGGTGGTGCAGGCCGGGCGCAGCGGCGTCTTGCTGCCGTCGCCGGCGCTGCGCTTCAAGACGCCAATCCGCAAGGGCGAAGTGCTGCTCGACATCGCCGATCTCCTCGGTAACCCGATCGAGCGGCTCGCCGCGCCGTGCGACGGCACGCTGTTCGGCATGCGCACGTATCCCAGCGTCACCGCCGGCGACTGGGCGCTGTTCTGCGCCGATGCCACGCTCGAACGGATGGACGGCTGACCGGTCCGATGATTCAGCACCCTGTTGCGTTGCTCGCGTTCATGTTCCTGGTCGTGGCCGCGTCGCGATGGCTGGAGGACCATGTCCCGTTCATCAAGAAGCTGAGCTCGGCGGTCGTCTGCACGCTGTTCGGCATGCTGTTCGGCAATATCGGCCTCATGCCCCAGGCCGGCGTCATCCACACGGCGATGGGCGACTACGCGGTGCCGTACTCGATCGCGCTGATCATCCTGTCGTCGAGCCTACGTGACTTCCGTTCCGCCGGCGGTGCGCTCCTGGCCTGCTTCTGCCTTGCCTGCCTCGGCAGCGTCGCCGGAGCGGTGGCGGCGAGCTGGCTGTTCACCTCCATCCTCGGACCTGAAACGTGGAAGCTGGCCGGGATGTTCACCGGCGCGTTCACCGGCGGTGGCATCAACTTCGTCGCCGTCGGCCGCGAATTGCAGACATCGCCGAGCCTGTTCTCGGCGGCGCTGGTGGTGGACAACCTGTCGACCGTGCCCTACATCCTCGCGCAGATGGCGCTGGTGGGCCTGCTGGCCCGAGTGTTCCCGGCACCCGAAGCCGAGGCTGCAGCCACCACGGCGGACACCACCGCCGACGACCCGTTCCGCTACTGGACCCAAGCGACGGTGACGCTCACCGACCTCGCGGTGCTGGGAGCGATTCCGTTGTTGTTCGTCTGGGCCGGGCGCATGCTCGGTGCGTGGTGGCCGTCAGTGCCGCAGGTGCTGTGGCTGACCACTATGGCGATCGCGGTCGCCCAGATTCCAGCCATTCAGCGGCTGAAAGGCGCACCGGTCATCGCGTACTTCGCGCTGCACCTGTTCTTCCTGTCGATCGGCAGCGCCTCGCGGATGAGCGACGTGGCAACCGCGGGGCCGATGCTCGCGATCTACATGGTGGTCATCATCGCCGTGCATGTCCTCGTGGCCTACACCCTGGCCTGGGCGATGGGACTGGGACTGGCCAACATCACGATGGCCAGCCAGGCGACAGTCGGCGGCCCGGGCTCGGCGCTCGCGCTGGGCATGGCGATGCGCTGGTCCCATCTGGTGACGCCCGGGATCATCGTCGGCATCCTCGGCTACTCAGTTGGCAATTACCTCGGATTCTTCTGCAGCTATCTGGTGCGCACATGGCTCTAGGCGCGATTCTGCACGGACAGACGGCGGTCGTCACCGGTGCCGGCCGTGGTCTCGGTCGCGCGATCGCGGTGGGCCTGGCGCAGGCCGGCGCGTCGGTCTGGATCTGCGCCCGAACCGTCAGCGAGTTGCAGACGACCGCCGACCTGGTACAGGCCGCCGGCGGCGTGGCTCGCGTGAGGCCGATCGACATTGGCGACGACGCCGCGTGCCGCGGACTGGTCGACGACATCACGGTGGAGGCGGGCCCGATCGACATCCTCGTGAACAACGCGGCCGTGCTCGATCTCCTGCCGCTTGATCAGCTGTCGCCGGCGATCTGGCGCCGTGCCCTCGCCATCAACCTGACGGCGCCATACCTGCTCTCCACGCTGGTGCTGCCGACGATGCGCCGGCGCGGCGGCTCGATCGTCAACGTCTCGTCGCGGGCCGGCGTCCTGCCGTTTGCCAACGAGGCCGCCTACTGTGCCTCGAAGTTCGGTCTCGAAGGGTTCACCCGCGCGGTGGCTCTCGAACTGGCCGGATGTCCGATCAGCATCAACACGGTGACCCCCGGCCTGCGCATCAAGCCGACCTCGATCACCGATGACGACGTCGTGCGGGGAGGAGTGGCGGGCGCAGGCGAGTGGCACGACCCGGCACTGCTGATCGAGGCGTTCGTGTTCCTGGCGGCGTTGCGAGGCGAAATCAGCGGGCAGCGCTTCGACGCTCAGAAACTGTGCGCGGTTCTAGCGACCGCGCCCAATCCGACAGCCGACGCTGTCCTGGAGATTGCGGAATGATGGCTGAATCCCTGGACGGGCTGGCCCTGGCGCGGCGCGTGGCGCTGCTGCCGGCGCCGGAGCCGGAGCCGGCGACGCCGGTGGCGGTGCCACCCTCCCTGCTGGCCGGTGTGCGTGACGCGTTGCTGGCGGGCGACACGCATTACACGAGCCGCCCCGGCATGCCGGCGCTACGCGCCCACATCGCGTCGGCTCTCGCGCGGCTCGGAGCCCCAGCCTTCGATCCGGAGCAGGGCGTGGTGGTCACGTCGAGCGAGCGCGAGTCGCTGTTCGTCGTCCTGTTGGCGAATCAACGGTTGCGGGGCCTGGCGTGCACGCTCGAGACGACCCCGCATCAGGCGCTGTTCCACTTCATGGGCTGGGGCCTCGGCCGGTGCGGCGACTCCATCTCGCCAGACACCCGCCTGGTCTACCGCGAAGCCGGTGTGCCACCCGCAGAGCACCAGCGGGCGCTGCGATCGATCGAGGCCAGCGGGGTCATCGATGTGCTCAATGTCAGCGTCCGGCTGGCGAGGGCGGAGGCACTGCCGCCCATCATGGCGGAGCGCACCCTCGTCATCGGTAGCGGCGACGGATGGCCGGGCCAGGAGGCGTTTGGCACCGGCTTCGTGGCCGGGCCAGCCAGCCTGATGAACGCCATTCGCACCTGGAAGCAGGCGTTCTCGATCTGCACGGCGGCACCGGCGCAGCGGGCCGCGCTGCTGGCGTTCGCGCAGCGGGAGGGGGCGGCATGAGCGCGGCCACCGTCACCCGTCCACCGGCCCCCGAACTCCGCTACAACCTGATGGAGCTGGCCGAGACGCTGACCGACGTCATCTCGCTCGGGCGCGGCGATCCGGACATGCACACGCCGCCGGAGATCGTTGACGCCGGCATGGCGCTACTCGCAGGCAGCGCCACGTCGTCGCCGGTGCAGGGGACCCTCGAGCTACGGCGCGCGATCGCCGAGCGGTATCGGATCGACAAGGGGCTCGACCTTAATCCGGCGCGGGAGATCCTGGTGACGACCGGGGCGCAGGAGGGGCTGTTCCTGGCCATGCTCGCGCTAGTCAATCCCGACGACGGCGTGCTGATCCCGGATCCGCGCTACTCGTCGTACGACCAGGCGATCGAAGCCGCCGGGGGCCGGATCGTCGAGGTACCGACCGATGCGGCGCACGACTTTCGGCTCGACGCCGACCGCCTGCGGTCGGTGATCGATCAGGGGGCCGTGCTGGTCTTCGTCAACCCCAACAATCCGACCGGCAGCCTGGTGTCGCAGGCCGGCGTCCAGGCCATCGCCGCGGTGGCGCGCGAGGCCGGCGTCGCCGTGATTTCCGACGAGATCTACGAAAGCCTGACCTTCGACGGTCAGGGCGTGCAGTCGGTGATGGCGATCGACGGGATGCGCCGGTCGACGGTGACGCTCTCCGGGTTCTCCAAGACCTACGCCATGACCGGCTTCCGCGTCGGCTACCTCATTGGCCCGCCGTCGTTCATCGAGGCGGCGGCGCGCATCAAGGCGGCGGTGTCGGG
>ERZ1066125.397-NODE-397-length-9910-cov-9.585693_pt1 | contig 9910 bp, 8 predicted proteins | sample MGYA00382772_ERZ1066125 | MGnify/ENA primary metagenome ERZ1066125 (study PRJEB33369, sample SAMEA5778355) | biofilm metagenome | biome: Industrial cooling water; feature: Water cooling tower basin; material: Biofilm | place: United Arab Emirates | collected...
GTCGTCGGGCTGCCACCGACACCCGACCACGAACATCCGGCCGACGTCTCGCTCGACCAGGTGCGGGCGCTGGCGCCGGGCATGACGGCCTCGCACCTGCCGCTGGCCGGTGTGGACGCCGACAGCCTGTGCGCCGGGACGCGCGACGCCCGCGCCGATGTGCTGATCACGCGTCATCCCCTGCGCTGGCCGGGGGGGCCGGCCATCGTCAGGCGCCTGATCGACGGCTGCGCCGCACCGGTGTGGCTGGTCCCGGCCGGGGCGCGCGTCCCGATTCGCCGTGTCGTCGCCGAACGCGCGCGTCCAGGCAGGGAGGCGGCGTTCACCTGCGCCCAGGCGGTGAGCCTGAGCGCGAGCGCGGCACTGCTCGACCCCGCCACGACGTCCGACGATGGACCCTCCGCGATGCGATCGCTCATCGACGCGGCGACACGGCACGATGCCGATCTGCTGGTCGTGAACCGGCGGCACCCTGGCCCGGACGCGCACGACCAGAGCGGAGCCGACATCGACGACCTCTGTGCGCTCACGGCGACGGCACTCCTCGTCGTACCTCCCGCCTCCGCACCACCGAGCGGGTGGCGCGCGCTGGCGCGGTTCGGTCGCCGCAGTTAGCGCGCCTCCCGCGCCCCGGCCGCGGTAGACTATTGGCGCCAGGCATGTCCGAAGTCCGCTACACCATCAACCGCGACGGCGTCGCCCACGAAGTGCTCGAAGGCGACGCGATCCTGATCAACTTCAAGACCGGCAGCTACTACAGCCTCGATGGCCTCGGCGGCGCCGTGTGGGAACGCCTCTGCGCCGGGCCGGTCACGGTCGCCTCGCTAACCACTGCCCTCGCCGCCGGCCTCGACGTGACGGCCGACGTGCTGGCCACCGATCTCCAGCGCTTCGTCGACGATCTGGCGAAGGAAGACCTGATCGCGCCGACCGACGACGCGCTGGTCGCGCCGGCGGCGGCGGTGCCGCCGGCCCTGCCCTACGCGGCACCGGTGCTGGGCAAGTACACCGATCTCGAAGCGCTGCTGCTCCTCGATCCGATCCACGACGTCGTCGTCAGCGGCTGGCCGAACGCCCGGCAGACGCAAGCCTAGGCCGGTGCCGGATCCGGCCGCGCCTGCTGTCGATGCGTACTGGCAGGCGCTTCACGACGCCGCGGGCAATGCCACGGCGTCCGGCGAACGCCACGCCGTCACGATCGCCGGGCATCAGGTGGCGCTGCACAGCAGCGTCGGGGTGCTGGCTCCCGTCGTGCTTCCCGCGCTCGCACACCTGGCAGGCGCATCAGCCGCGCCCGTGGCCCTGACGGTGCATCTGGTCGACGGCGCGGCGGCACAGGCGGCGCCGCAGGCGTTGCCGTGGCCGGTGATCGACGGCCAGGCCTGGACGCTGCAGACCGACCGGTTCCTGGCCCTGCATCTCCCGGTGCTCGACAGCGTGCTCTGGTACGACCGGCGCGATCGGATTGGCATCTACTGGCTGCCGGATGCGCGGCATTGTCCGCTGGTCGAACGCGGGTCACCGCTGCTCACGCTGTGGGCCTGGTGGCTGGCCGACCTCGGCCTGCAGCTCACGCACGCCGCCGCGGTGGCCGGGCGGCGCGGCGCCGCGCTGCTGGTGGGCCAGGGCGGGTCGGGCAAGTCGACGACGGCGCTGCTCACGGTCGGGTCGAGCCTGCGATATCTGGCGGACGACTACTGCATCACCGATCCGCTGGCGCCGGCCGTGCACAGCCTCTACTGCTCGGGCAAGGTGGCCGCGGACGAGGCCGATCGGTTCGCGGCCATCGCCCGCTATCGCGCCGGCGCCGACCACGAGAAGGCCCTGTTCTTCTTTCACCCGTCTGACCCCGGCGTGATGTCGATCCACGCGCCGCTCCGCGCGATCTTCGTCCCGGTGATCAGCGGCCGCCCGGACACCACCTACGCGCCCGTGCCGGCCATGGCGGCCCTGCGCGCGGCGGCGCCGAGCACCGTGCTGCAATTGCGCGTCGGCACCAGCCCCGCCGCGGCCCTGACGCGGCTCAAGCAGCTCACCACCCGTGTGCCGGCATATCAGGTGAACCTCGGCACCGATCGTCAGCGCATTCCGTCGGTGCTCGCCGAACTCCTGGACTAGCGCGTGCGGGTGCTGCACTGGACGGAATCGTTCTGGCCCAGGCACGGCGGCGCCGAGCGCATCACCCGGCTGCTGGCCACCGACCTGGTCGCACGGGGCCATGCCTGCCTGGTGGTGTCGGACGAAGCGCACGGACTGCCAGCGGTGGACGAGATCGATCGGGTCGCCGTCCGACGCTTTCCGCTGCAGGCGACCCTGGCGCAGCGTGCGCTGCCGCCGATGATGGCGGTGTCGCGACGCGTAATCGACATGATGCGCGACTGGCGACCCGACATCGTCCACGTGCACAGCAGCCAGCCCGGCGCGTTCTTCTTCCTGCGCACCCGTCGGGCGGTGCCCGCCCCCGTGATCTACACCACCCATGATCCGCATGGAGGCCGCGGCGCACCGCTGCAAGCGCAGGTGATCGCCACCGCCACGCGAGTGGCCGCCATCTCGCAGTACATGGCGAAGGCCGTCGTTGCCGATGGGATCGACCGCGATCGCGTCCGCTGCGTGCCCAACGCACTGCCCTGGCCGATCGATCCACCGGTGCCACTGCCGGAGCGGCCCGTAGTGCTGGGACTTGGCCGGTTGACGCGCGACAAGGGGTTCGACGTGCTGCTCCGCGCGTTCGCGCGTGTGGCCGAGGATGTCCCGTCGTGCACGCTGGCGATCGGCGGCGAGGGCCCGGCGCGCGCCTCGCTCGAAACGCTGGCGGCGTCGCTGGGCATCGACGCGCGCGTCACGTGGACCGGATGGATCGATCAGGCTCAAACCGGCGCGTGCATCGACCGCGCCCGCCTCGTGGTGGTGCCGTCGCGCTGGCAGGAACCGTTCGGCCTGGTCGCCCTCGAGGCGATGCAGCGCGGTCGGCCGGTCGTGGCGTCGCGCGTCGGCGGGCTGCCGGAGATCGTCGCCGACGACGAGACGGGGCTGCTCGTCGCCGCCGACGACGACCGGGCGCTGGCGGGTGCGATGATGCGCGCCCTTGATGCCGAGCACGCGGCACGCATGGGCGCGTGCGCCCGGGCGCGTGCGCGACAGTTCGACTGGTCCGCCTGCGTTGATACCTACGAAGCGCTGTATCGCGAGGTCGCGTCGTGAAGATTCTGCACATCACGCCGCAGCTCGAGCCGGAACTCGGAGGCATCGCCACGTTCGCGGCTCGTCTCCTCGAGGGCCTGGCCGCCCGCGGCCACGAGCAGCGGGTGATTACCGCGCATGGCCGGCTGCCGCTCGGCGACGCCGGCGAGTATCAGGGCGTGGCGCTCGATCGGGTGCCGCTGTTCGAGGCCCTCGAGACGAGAAGCCCGGCGTTGTTGCTCCGCTGCCGCACGCGGGCGGCCGCGGTCAAGCGGCAGTTCGCCCCGGAGATCATCCATGTGCACATCGGCGGACCGGTCGCGTTCCTCCACCTGGCCACCTCACAGGAGTCGCCGGCGCCACTCGTCGTCACCGTGCACGACCTGCCTGAGGATCTGGCGTCTTCCGCCTCACTGCTGACCCTGCTCGACAGCGCATCGGCGTTGACGGCCAACTCGATGATTCGCCGGGGCGAGATCGCCCGCGCGCTCCCGAACACCGACGCGCGCCTGCAGTGCATCCATCCGATGCTGCCCGATCGGCGCGAGGCCGACGGGAACGGCGACCGCGCCGCGGCCCCGCTGCTGATGACCGGCGGGCGCCTGGTGCCGGAGAAGGGGTTCGACACCGCGCTGGACGCGATGGTGCTGATCCTGCGCCGGCACCCGCGCGCGACGCTCGTGATCACCGGCGACGGCGATCAGCGGGAGGCGCTGGCGCGCCGCATCGACACACTCGGGCTCGCGGGCGCCGTCACGCTGGCCGGGCGTCTCGACGACGACCGCCTGGCGGCCCTGCGGCGACAGGCCTGGATCACGCTGGTGCCCTCGCTCAGCGAATCGTTCGGGCTCGTCGCGCTCGAGGCGATGCAGGCGGGCGCGGTCGTCGTGGCCAGCCGCACCGGAGGCCTGCCCGAAGTGGTCGCCGACGGCGACACCGGCGTGCTGGTGCCGCCTGGTGATGCCGCTGCGATGGCCGACGCGGTGAACGCGCTGATCGACGACGACGACACGCGAACCCGACTGCGCCTGGCCGCGCAGGCGCGCGCGCGCGCGCACTTCCCGTTCGAACGCTTCATCGACGCCTACCAATCGCTGTTTGCCCGTGCCTCGGGGCGCGGCACGAGGCACCCATGACCGCGACGACACGCGCCGGCGCGGCGAATGGACCGGCCCGGGTTCTCGTCACCGGCGCGGCCGGGCACATCGGCCGCCTGCTGGTCGAGGCCTGGCGCGATCGCTACCAGCTCACGCTCACCGACCGTCGCCATGTCGAGGCGCCTCCTGGTGCGCGCGTGGTGCAGGGCGACATCGCGACCCTGGCCTTCGCCAGAACCGCCTGTCGCGACATCGACGTCGTCGTGCATCTGGCCGGGTTGCCCTCGCCGCTGACGCCGTGGCGCGAGCTGCGCCGGCCGAACGTCAAGGGCACGTGGGCAACATTGAAAGCCGCGCGCGACGCCGGCTGCCACCGCGTTGTCTTCGCCAGCTCGATCATGATCGACGCCCGGCCTGAGCTCGACTACAGTCGCGGCAAGCGTGTGTGTGAACGGCTGGGACAACGATACGCCGCCGACGCGGCCTTGTCGGTGATCAGCCTGCGCGTCGGGCACGTCATGACGGTGGGCGACCACGGCCTCTGGCCTGGCACCTTCCGGCTCCGCTACTCGGTGATCGACGCCGACGTGGTGCAGGGCTTCACGCTCGCCGTCGACGCACCCGCCCACCTGCACAGCGAGACGCTGCCGCTCCTCTCGGCCAACCGCGACCCGATCGTCGACACCGCGGACACCGATCGGCGCCTGGGCTTCCACCCGCAGTTCGATGTCTCGGTGGAGGCCGACCGTGTCTACCGATCGCCGCGGGGTTGGCTGAAGCGGCTGAAGCACCGCATGATGGGACGGTCATGATCAGCGTCGTCATTCCTGCCTTCAATGCCGCGCACCTCGTCGGCGACGCCATCCGCAGCATCCTGGCCCAGGGCCATCCCTCGATCGAGATTCTCGTCGTCAACGACGGGTCGACCGACGAGACCGCCAGCGTGGCAACGCAGTTCGGCGCGCCGGTCACCTGCCTGACGCGCGTGCAGGGCGGCACGGCGGCGGCCAGGAACACCGGCGTGGCGCAGGCGCGTGGCCAGTGGCTGGCGTTCCTCGACGCCGACGATCTGTGGGCGGCGGGCAAGCTGGATCGGCAGATCGAGGCGCTGACCGCCGATCCGTCGCTCGAGGCGGTGTTCGGGCACGTGCAGCAGATGGTGATGCAGCCGGGGGGCGTGCACACGCCGGTGGGAGCGCCACAACCGGGTCATACGGCGAGCACGATGCTCATCCGGCGCGACGCGTTCGATCGCGTCGGGGCGTTCAACGCCGAACTGCCGCTGGCGGAAGCGGTGGACTGGTTCGATCGCGCGGGCGCGGCCGGACTTCGCCTTGTCACGCTGCCGGACGTCGTCCTGTATCGCCGCATTCACGGGCAGAACGCCGGCATCCTCCACAAGGAAGCGCAGGTCGGCCAGTACTTCAAGGTGTTGCGGGCGTCGCTCGAACGACGGAAGAAGGCGACCAGCGATCCGGCCGGCAATCGCTAGGCCCGCTGGGGCGCCGTGCGCAGTCGCCGGACCGCGCGCATCCACAACGCGCCAGGGAGCGCGCGCAGCGACGGCAGGTCGTAGCGCTGCTGCAGATAGCGCGGCAGGCCACTAACGACCGCCAGCGGGCCGCGGTCGCGGTGCAGACGTCGATACAGGCACAGCTCGAGCGGGAATCCGCCGACCGACGGCGAGGTCAAGTCGCGCATGCGCTGCTCGATCCGTTCGAAACGCGTCGGCCGATACCCATCCAGGGTGCGGAGCACGTCGGCCGGCACCGCGGCCTCGAGGTGCTCGACGAGATAGTGGAGCGCGTGCCTGACCGGGAGCACCAGCTCCAGCCGCCGCGCCTCGTCGGTGACCACCGCCCAGTCCACCGACCGATGCGGGTGCGCGAGGATGGTCATCGTGTCGGCCACCCAGCGCAGCGTCGGCACCGCATTCCAGCGCAGACCGTGCACCATGACATGCAGCATGAGGTCGGCCGGCGACAGAATCCGCACCGGCACTCCCGCCTGCGTCACGACCTCGGACCGCTGCCAGAGCCCATCGTCGCTGCCGGTGCCGGAGAACTCGCGGATGGCGTACCAATGCAGGTCGATCTCGAGCCCCTGCGCGTTGGTCAGCGCCAGTGAATGGCGGACGTCGAAGTCGCGGTCGGCACGCTCGGACTGCCAGCCTTGCCCGGCCAGGAGGTCGATGACCCGCGGCGCGTCCGCGCGACGGACCAGGATGTCGATGTCGGCCATGTGCCGCAGGCCGACGTTGTCGTAGTAGTGGTGCGCCAGCGCCATGCCCTTGAGCAGCATCACCGGCACGTGTGCCTCGTGCAGGGCCCGCAGCAGCGGCACCATCTGCATCTGGCGCCGCTGGTTCTCGGCCCAGACGTAGCGCAACACGCCCTTGAAGCGTCCAAGCTCGGTGTCAGCGATGCCGTGCGTCCGCAGGTTGTGCGCGAGCAGGGGCAGCAGTCGCTGCTGTCCCATGTCGAGATCGTCGACGACGACACCGTCTTTCCACGAGGCCCAGGCGTCGAGCGCCGCCGGGCCGGACAGCAGGGAGGCCCGCAGCAGCCATCGCTGCTCGGCCGTCGGCCAGTATCGGGCGGTATAGCGGGAGGAGCGGGCGGCGCGCCCGCTCACGAACAGACACTCACCGCTCCATGATCCAGAGCGGAGGCGAGCAGTGTCAAGGCGCCGTCGGCGCCGGCGGCGGGATGACTTCGTCGGTCGCGACGCCGAACCGGCGGACCCGTCCGTAGGTCGCCTTGCCGGTCGTCACCACGCGATCGCGCGTGTTGGTGTAGCGCTCGCGCATCTCGGCGGGGACGGCGACGCCGCCGATCGTCTCGGTGCCGTAGCGGACGTTGATGGTGCACTGCATCATCGGGTCGCCGATCACGAGCTCAGACGCCAGCACGCGTCCACTGACGCTGTCGATCCAGAAGTGCCCGCTGGCCGGCATGTCTCCGCCACCATAGCGGCCGATCACCGTCCGCGGGCGCACCTCCCGAAACTCCACCACCCAGATGCGATCGCCAGGGCCCGCCTCCGGGGCGACGAAGCGCCAGTCCTTCGCCAGCGCCGGCTTGCGGTCGCCGTCGACGCGGCGAAACCGGAACCGGTTGCTGGTCTCCGGCTCGAGGAACAGCAGCGCCAGCGTCGGGGTGTTGAAGTTGCGGAAGACGTTGCCGATGTTGAACCGCGCGCTCTCCTGCGCAATCGTTTCGACCTGCTGGGCGCTGCCGGCCTTGCCGGCCAGGAACAGATCGGTCAGGCGGCTCTGGCGATCGCGGACCGGACGCCCATCGACTTCATACACGTCGCGGAACTCGACGTAGCGCTCGGCCGGTCGCACCATCAGCAGGTCAGACTTGAGCTCGCGATGGCGCACCGCCTCGGCGTTGTTGCCGGCCGCACTGATCACGCCCATCGGCGGCCGCATGTCCTGCACGTAGGTCTCTTCCGCCACCAGACTCGACAGCTGCCGACGGAACTGCGCCGCATAGCCGCCGGCGCGGCGCATCACGACGTCGATCGTCGAGGGCGTGGTGGCCCCGGAGACTGGCGGCAGCGTCGGCGCGGCATCGACACGCCCTCGAATCGCCGCGGCGGCGGCCGACGCTTCACGTGCCAGCGCCGAGTCGCCACGGCCCCACTCCTCGAGCAGCGGCACCGTGAACCGCGATCCGGTGCGCCCGAGCGTCCGAAGCGCCGTCGTCAGCGCCGGCTCCGACGCCGGGGTCTCGCGGGTCCGATCGTCCACGTGGTCGTTCACGAACGTCGTCAGCGTGAGCGTCGTCTGCTCATCATCGCCGAGCGCGGCCAGCAGATCGATGGCGCTGACGACCGTCCGCGCCTGAGCGGCGTCGACGATCGGCATGGCGCCGACACCGGCGCGATCGACCACGGTGTTCTCGAGCAACAGCACGAGGGGTTCCTGCGCGGCCTCGCCGAGCGCGCGCAGTCGGCCGAAGTCGCGCGACGCCAGGGCGGCCATCGCCCGTTCGTCGTCTGCCGACGGGCTGAAGCGGCCGGCGGCCAGCCAGGCGCTGGCGCGGCGATCGAACACCGACCAGGCCTGCAGTCGGCGTTGCTGATCGCGGTCGCCGAGCGCCGCGGCCACAGCCGTGCACGCCAGGGCGACGGCCGGGCGCCGGTCGAGCGCGGCGCGGGCCGCCTGGTGGAACTGCGCCGGTTCGAGGCCGGCGGGGGTCTCGGCCTGTTCGGTCAGCGTCAACGTCGGACCAGACGACGGTGTGAGGCGAAGCGTCCACCCGATGTCGGTGCCCCACGCCACCGGATTGCCCAGACCGAAGGCGCTGAAGCCGGAGCCACGCGTCTCGTCATATCTGATCTCGAGGCGCGGCGTCGTACTGCTGGCCTCGTCGAGGTCGATGCCGGCGCTGGCGCAGCGGGCGCGGAACGCGCTGGTATCGAACGCGGAGCCGTCGACCCAGCTTCGCGACTCGACGCGCAAGGCGACCGGTCGTCCGGCAGCGGACGACACGCCGGGCGACAGCACGAGGCTGGCGGCGGTCGCGGCAATGCCGACAGGCGTGATCTTCATGGACGAATCGCCTCCTGCGGCTGGATCTGCGCCGCGCGCCAGGCCGGGACGGCGCTGCCCGCGAGCGACACCAGCCACAGCAGCGCGGCGGCGACGAGCGCGGAGGCATCGAGCTGCATCTCGAACCCGGTGACCTGCGAGGTGACCACGCGCGCCAGCATCCACAGCACGGCCGTACCGACGGCGAGCCCGAGCGTCGTCAACGACAGCGCGCGGCGCAGGACCTGCCAGACCGCGGTAGTGGCGCGTGCGCCCAGCGCCGCCCTGATGCCGATGTGGCGGCGCTCGCCCGCCACCTGTGCGGCCGCGACACCATAGACCCCGACGCTGGCGAGCAGCAGCGCCATGGCGGCGAACATCGTCACCAGGGATGCCCGCTGCCGATCGGCCCGCATGTCGTCGTCCTTGAGCCCCGCCAGCGAGCGGATGTCGGTGAGCGTCTGATCGCGGTCCACTTCGGCGAAGGCGGCGGCCAGCCGCGGCCCGAGCGGGGCGCCGCCGCCGGTGCTCCTGGCGACGAGGGCGGGATGGCGGGTCGGGCTCTGCGCCAGCGGCACGTAGAGCCCGGGCATGCTGGAAGAGTCCGCCAGATCGCGGACACGCTCGTCCGGCACGACGCCGATGATCTCCCACGACTGCAGCGGCCCCATCGTCGCCGTCCCCTCGGCCACGATCTGCGGAACCCGCAACCGCTGGCCGAGCGGGTTCAGGCCGGGAAACTGGGTGCGCGCGAGCGATTCGTTCACGATGGCGACGCGCGGGCTGTCGATGCGATCGCGATCGGTGAAACCCCGGCCGCGAATCAGCGGCTGTCCGATCACGTCGAAGTAGGCGGGCGTGACCATCTTGAAGAACCCGCGTGGTGCGCGCGCCAGATCGACGTCGTCGCTCAGTCCGCTCACGATCGGGAGCTCGGAGCCGGCGCCCTGCAGCGGCAACACTGAGGTCAGCGCCGCGGCGCGGACACCGGGTACGGCCGACGCCGCGGTCAGCAGCCGGGCCAGATACTGTTCGCGCTGTTCCGGCGCGCTTCGCCCCTGCGCCAGTGACAACGGCATCAGTCCGGTGA
>ERZ1066125.399-NODE-399-length-9833-cov-7.954285_pt1 | contig 9833 bp, 9 predicted proteins | sample MGYA00382772_ERZ1066125 | MGnify/ENA primary metagenome ERZ1066125 (study PRJEB33369, sample SAMEA5778355) | biofilm metagenome | biome: Industrial cooling water; feature: Water cooling tower basin; material: Biofilm | place: United Arab Emirates | collected...
TTCATGCGCCGATGCTCGGCCCTGGAGTGCCGGCGTGCAACCGCGCGGCTACGGGAATCGCTTCAGTCGGCGAGCCGCGGCTGCCGATGCCATGGGCGCGAAAGGGAAGGAGGGAGTCGAGTTTGCGGACGACCCCGAGAAGGGCCCGGCGGGAACCGGGCCCTTTTCTTTTTCTCCCGGGCTGGTCGCGCGCCGGGGGGCGGACGGCCGATGGCGCCTACGGTTGCAGGTCGGGAAGTGCCGATGGCAAGGGCGCATGAGCCACTCCCTCTCCAAGCGCCCGGCGCGCGGTTCCCGGTGGGCCGCTGCCGCGCTGGCCGCCGCCGCGTGGTTGCCCCCGCTCCAGGCCCAGCAGCGCACGGTGTTGCCCGCGGTGTGTAGCACCTTGCCGGGCAACGCGGCGGTGTCCCTGCCCCTGCGCTGGAGCCAGGGTGTGCTGCAGGTGCGCGTCGACCCGGCGCTGCTGCCGGCCGCCCTGCAAGGCACCACGATCACTGGCTTGCGGCTGCGCCGGCCGACGTTCCTCGGCGAGCCGGCCTACCCGGCCCTGCAGCGGACCCTCACCGTGCGCGGTGGCTTCCAGGCCCAGACCGCGACGGCCCTGAGCCGGGATCTGGTCGCGAACCGGCCCGCTGGGGTTGCGGTGCTGTTCGGGCCCGCCGTGGTGGCGGTGCCCGCCCGGTCGGGTCCGATCGCGAGCACCCAGGTCGGCGAGGACCTGGTCGACCTGGTGCTGCAGACGCCGCTGCCGGTGGTGCCCGGCACCCTGTTCTTGGAATTCGAAGCCGGGGACGGTCCGCTGGCGGTGGGCGCGGCGCACTGGCTGGACGCCTGGTGGTCGCCGAACGGCGTCGATGCAGGTCACGTAGCCTCTTTGGGGGCGGGGACTTGTACCACACGATCCACGCCGACGCAGTTGCTCTGGACCACCGCCGGTCCGCCCACTACCGGCGGCACTGCTGCGCTGCGGCTCACCGGGGCGCCACCCTCGGGCCTCGCCTTCCTCTGGCTCGGCCTCGCGCCCGAGACCCGTCCGCTGGCGCCCGGCTATGTCGGTTTCGGCGGCTCGCTGGGGGCGCTCGCCCCGAGTCTGGCTCCGTGCCACCAGTGGGCTCCCATGGATGTGCTCTGGTCCGGGCTGGCTGACGCCGGAGGGAACTTCAGCCAGACCTTCACGCTGGCGGCGACCTTCGCCGCGAACGGCACCCGGCTCGGGCTGCAGGGCGGTTGGCTCGACGTGGCGCGGCCCGGGGTGCCGCTCGCGGCCTCGAACGGCCAGATCTTGGTGGTGGGCACGGTCGGGGTCGCCAACCAGTGCGCCAGCGTCTATTTTCCGGGCACGGCGACCTGGTCGCCATGGCTCCCGTACCAGGGCCAGATGCCGGTCCTGACCCTCCTGCACCAGTAGGGTCTTGCCAGCTGCGGCAACTCGGGCTTGCGTCGGGGCGGCGCTTCGCTACGCTGCTCCGCCCCTAGAATCCGGCCCTTCCGGGCCGCTCGTGCCATGGCCAAGCCCAAGAAGAAGAAAGAAATCGTGTTCCTCGTCTGCGAGGAGACTGGTGACCGGAACTACACGATCATGAAGAAGCCCGGCACGAACAAGCTGGAGCTGTCGAAGTACAGCCCGCGGCTGCGCCGGCACACCAAGCACGTCGAGAAGAAGAAGTAGCCCTAGCGGCTGCGACCGGACCCGGTGGCTTCCCTGGATCCGGTGTTCCCCCCGAATCCGGTGGCCCGGCTGGCCTTAGACCACTGGTCGGACGTGAGGCCCCCCGGCAGCGAGTGTGCGAGCAGCTGCTCCAGCAGGTTGCGCGTGTCCTCGCGCAGTGGCAGGCTCCGCAGCTGTTGGCCGAAGCGGTCGACGGCGTTGGTCAGACCCGCCACTTCCAGATTCTGCAGGGCCATCACGGCCATGCCGAGCAGGTGCGGGTCGGAGCGCAGGGCGGGATCCCCCAGCGCTCGCTCCAACGCCGCGGTGCCGTGGCTCTCGGTGGCGCTCGAGGTGATGGTCAGCAACGCCTGGGCGCGCACGCGCGGACTCGGGTCACTGGTCTGGGCCTGCTCCAGGAGCGGTAGCGCCTCACCGCGATCGCCGGTGGCGAGGCCCGCCAGCAGGTCGACGCGGACGGCGGCGTGTTGGTCGCCGGCGAGCAGTTCGCGGTAGGCGTCGGCAACCGCAGCGGTGTCGCGCATGCCCAGCACCATGTAGGCCTGGGGGGCGCTGCCGAGGATCGGCGCCACCTCCCGGAGCACGGCCAGGGCGTCTTTGGCGGGCAGTTCGCGCGCGGCGATGTTCGCGAGCTCGCTGGCGACCGCGTGGTCGCGGTGCTCGCGCAGCCACGCCAACACCACGCCGCGGAAGCGCCCGTCGAGCAACAACTGCCGGCATGCGGCGGTGCGCTGGCTCGGGTCCGGGTCCGCCAGCAGGACCAGCGCCAGGTTCGCCAGCTCTGCCGAACTGCGTTCGCCCCGGCGCTGCAGGTTGTCCCAGAGCGTCGAGAGCAGGCTGGTGGCGACCTCCCGGGGCACTTCGCCCCGACTGGCTTGCTGCACCAGCTGCAGCACTTCGGGCTCGTGGCAAAGGTGCAGGAAGGGCTGGTGGGCCAGGACCCGTTCGCCCAGCCGGGCGAGTGGCTCCTGCGCCGGCATGGTGCGCAGCAGCGCCGCGACCAGGGCATCGGAGCGGTGGCTCGAGGCCGGCTCGTCGCGGACCTCGTGCCGGCGGGCGATCTCGGCCTGCAGGACCAGTTGCAGCACCAAGCGGCGGCCGGTGTCCCGCGGCTCCGTGGACCCGGCGGGCAGCGTGACCAACAGATCCAGGCTGCGCTCCCCAGCGTCCTGGAACTCGGCCAGCAGGCCGTCGAAACGCTGGCGGGCAGCCGCGTCGCTGTTGCGCGCCAGGTCGATTTCGTCTGCTTGCACGTGGCGGCTGGTTGCTTCCCCGAGGCTGACCAGGGCCTCGACTTCGCTGCCGAAGTCGAGCTGCGGCCGCGGCGCCACCCCAGCGGGAGCCGCTGGTTCGCGCAGCAGCGTGGCGCGCTCGCCGGCGCTGGCCACGGCGGGCGCGGTTGCGCCTCTGGCAGGGGCCGCTAGCACTTCTGGCGCGGGCACGAGCGCAGGGCGCGGCCAGAACGCGACCGTGCCCGTGACCAGCAGGGCCAGCAGCGGCACGGTGGCCAAGAGCCATGGAAGAGTGCGGAGACGGGTCTGGTGGGTCGGTAGGTGCATGTGGGTGCTCGGTCGAAGAAGGCCGCGGTGGTGCAACGAGGTGCGCCACCGCGGCGGGACGGGGCCGCCGCAGCGGCCCCATTGCCTAGTGGGCGTGCGGGGGCGTCATTCCCCCGTGGTGCAGGGCTTGGCCACCAGGTGGTGGACCACGCCGCTGTTGCGGACGTTCTCGAGCACGCACGAACTGCCGATCGGGATGAACAAGAACCAGTCCTGCTTGCAGGCGAAGGTGATCAGCAGGACCGGCTCGGACGAAACCACCCCCACTTGGGTCCGGGTGGTGGCGGGCACCGCCACTTCGTGGGCGGGCGTGTAGACGACGAACGTCGGGCAGGCGGCGTTCGACGTGCCGACCACCACGCCGCCAATGCGCAGGTCGATGCCTTTGCACTGGCTGGCCGGGCCGTTGACGAGCGTGCTCGCACGGGCCTCGGTGGTCTGGCGCGGGCACGTGTCCTGCGCGCGCAGCGCCGGAGTGGCGAACCAAGCGAGCGTGGCGGCGAACCACGGGAACAGCGAGAAGGAACGCATCGGGATCTCCTTGGGCTGGTGGCCCAGCGGGTGGGGTGTCTCACCCCGCGCACGCGCACCACCCGTCCTGCGCGCCGCGGACAGGGTGGTTGTGTCCCGAACGCGGCAACGGTTACGCAGATGGCGAGAAATCTGCCGCAGTGGCAAGTTCCTGCCAGGCCGCGGCGATGCCCGAGGTCACCGGCTGCGGTCGATGGCCGAGCTCGCGTTCGGCCTTGCCGCTGCAGAACCACAGATAGCGCGGCGTGAGTCGCAGCAGCTCGCTGGTCAAGGGCCCGTCGCGGCGGCCCCAGCGCTCGTGGAGCGCTACCCACCGAGTTGCGGCCCGGCACAGCCAGCCGGGCAGCGTCCATCGCGGCGGTGTGGTCCCGACCACGGCGGCGACCCGTGCCAACAGTTCGCGGCCGGTCAGGTTCTCGCCGCCGAGAATGTAGCGTTCGCCGGCGCGCCCGCGCTGCAGTGCGGCCAGCATGCCGTCGACCACATGGGCGACGTCGGCCACGTTGAGTCCGCCCGGGGGATTGGCCGGCAGGCGTCCTTCGAGCACGGCCGTCAGCAGCGAGCCATCGCTTTTGCGCCGGTCGCCAGCGCCGTACATCGACGGCGGATTGACGATCACAGCGTCGAGCCCGCGGGCCACTTCGGCCAACACGGCCCGTTCGGCGGCATGTTTGCTGTCGTGGTAGCCGAGCCGCAGCGGGCCGAAGTTGTAGCTCGCGGTCTCGTCGAGCACTTCGGGGCGATCGCGGTAGGCGATCGCGGCGATCGACGAGACGTGCAGAAATCGCCGTACGCCGGCCAAGCGCGCCGCGCTGGCCAGTGCGGCCGTCGCCTCGGCGTTGATCCGGAACATCGCCGCGCGATCCCGCGGTTGGTACGACACCAAGGCGCCCAGGTGCACGACGACCTCCGCGCCGCGCACGCCAGCGGCCAGCGCCGCGGCGTCGCCGAGATCGCCGGGCACTGCGGCGAACGGCACTCGAGCCAACTGCGGCGCGGGCTTCGGCGTGCGCACGAGGCAGCGCAAGCGATACTGTTCGGCGAGGCGTGGCAGCAGGTGACGGCCGACGAAGCCGGTGGCTCCGGTGACGAAGCACCAAGGGCGGTCGGCGGCAGGTGGTGGGTGGGCCATGGAAGCGTTCGGCGCGGGACTGGGGGCGCACCACCCCGCGCCCCAAGGGCACCTCGGGCGACTGGCGAACATACCGGCTGCGGTTACCATGCGCCGCCTCGTCCCATGCCGTCCCTGCCCACCGTCGTCGGCAGTCTCGTGGCGTTGGCTGGCGCTCTTCCCCTGGCGCGCTTCGGCCGTCGCCCGGTTGCCGCAATCGCCGCTGCCCTTTGTGCCACCGCGGCGATGGTCACGTTGGCGGCGGCATTCTGGCAACGCGGGCCCGGGCCGCTGCCCGAGGCGGCCGTCGCCGGTCGCCCCGTCGAAGTCGCCGCCGACGGTTACACCGGCTCGGCGAGCTGCCGTGCTTGCCATCCGCGCGAACACAGCACGTGGCGCGCTTCCTACCACCGCAGCATGACCCAGCGGGCCACCCAGGAGACCGTGCTGGCCGACTTCTCGGGCACGCTCGAGTGCGCTGGCCAGAAGTTCGCTCTCGAGCGCCGCGACGACGGTTTCTGGATCGAACTCGCCGACCCGGTCGCCGCTCCAGGCCAGGGCCAGCGCGTGCGCCGCAAGGTGGTCACCACCACCGGCTCGCACCAGATGCAGGTCTACTGGTACGAAACCGGCTACGAACGGGTGCTCGGCCTCTTGCCGTTCGTCTGGCAGGTCGCCGAACGGCGCTGGCTGCCGCGCGCATCCGCCTTCCTGCTGCCGCACGACGACGCGATCCAGCACCAGCTCGGCGATTGGAGCCTGATCTGCATCAAGTGCCACGCCACCCACGGCCGGCCGCGGCTCGATTGGGACAACACCGGCATGCACGGTGCCGACACCCAGGTCGCCGAGTTCGGCATCGCCTGCGAAGCCTGCCACGGACCGGGCGAACGGCATGCCGCCGAACAGCGCAACCCCCTGCGGCGCTATCTGCAGCACTTCGACACCGCGACCGCACCGTCGATCGTCGACCCGAGCCAACTCGACCACGTGCGTTCGACGCAGGTGTGCGGTCAGTGCCACGGCAACTTCGAATACCACTTCACGCGCACCGAGCCGCGCCTGCAAGAGTGGTTCCAGCGCGGTTTCACCTACCGTCCCGGGGACGATCTGCTCGCCGACCGCACCCTGAAGTCGAAGGGCGACGAACAGTTCTGGTCCGACGGCCTGATCCGCGTCGCCGGCCGCGAATACAACGCGCTGGTGGGTTCGGGCTGCTTCGACCGTGGCGAGATGAGTTGTCTGTCCTGCCACACGCTGCACCAGGCGGCCGACGATCCGCGGCCGCAGAAGGAATGGGCCGACGACCAGCTGCGTCCCGATTCCGGCGACGCGTCGTGCCTGCAATGCCATCCGAAGTTCGCAGCGGATCCCGCCGCACACAGCCACCACGCCGCCGACTCTCCAGGCAGCCGCTGCATGAACTGCCACATGCCGCACACCACCTACGGTTTGCTGAAGGGGGTGCGCACCCACCGCGTGGCCAGTCCGAGCGTGCCCTCGTCGCTGGCGACCGGTCGGCCGAACGCGTGCAACCAGTGCCACCTGGACCGTTCGCTCGGCTGGACCGCAGACGCGCTGCAGCGCTGGTACGGCACACCGGTCCCCGAACTGTCCCGCGAGCAGCGCGACGTCGCTGCGGGGGTCTTGTGGACGCTGCGTGGCGATGCCGCGCAACGGGCCCTGATGGCCTGGAGTTTCGGCTGGGCGCCGGCCCAGCAGGCTGCGGGCACCGACTGGTTCGCGCCGTACGTCGCCGAACTGCTGGTCGATCCCTACGAGGCGGTGCGGGTGATCGCCGAGCGCTCGCTGCGCACCCTGCCCGGTGCGGCGCAGGCGCCCCGTGACCTGCTCGGGGCGGCCGAGGGGCGCGAACGGGCCAAGGCCGAAGTCTTGGCCGGGTTCCGGCCGCAGGGCGTGGCCCGGCCCGAAGTGCTGCTCACCACCACCGGCCTGGATCAGGCGGCATTCGACGCCTTGCTCGCGCGCCGCGATCGGCGACCCGTCCGCTTGTTCGAATAGGAATCACTCATGGATGTCCCGCAACACGATGTCTGGCAGCGGTCGCGGCGCTTCGGTTGGTGGTCGTTGCTGTGCTGGCTCACGCTCGGCATGGCGCTCGAAGCCCTGCACGGCTTCAAGCTCGGCTGGTACCTCGACGTCGGCCAGGAGGCGCGGCGCTTGCAGCTCACGCTGGCACACAGCCATGGCACGCTGCTGGCGCTGGTGAATCTGCTGTTCGCGGCGACGCTGCGGGATCGCGATGCGGCGCGGCTGGCTCGCGCGGGCCTGTGTCTGCGCACCGCCGGGGTGCTGATGCCGCTGGGGTTCTTGGGCGGTGGGTTGTGGCCGCTCGGCAACGATCCCGGGGTGGCGGTGGTCCTGGTGCCGTTCGGCGGGCTGCTGTTGTTCTGCGGCGTGCTGCTGGTGGTGTTGGAGCTGCGCGGTGGGGACCCTACGGGCGCCGCCGGTGGTGGTGCCGCGGCCGGCAAGGGGCAGGCTCGCCGCTGAGCCTGCGGCCGCGCTCCGTCAGCCGTCCAGTTCGTGTTGCAGGCGGTCGATCTCCGCCAGCAGGGCGACGAACTTGCGGCCGAGTCCGGTGAGCGCGTACTCGACCTCGATCGGCGGCTTGTCGCCCTGCACGCTGCGCGCGACCAAGCCGAAGCGCTGGAACTTGCGCAGGCGCTCGTTCATGACTTTGGCGGACAGTCCGCGGCAGCTGCGCAACAAGGCGCTCGGCCGCTGCGGTGCGTCGGCGATCCGACCCAGCAGGCGCAGCGACCACTTGCAGCCGATGATGCTCTCCACCATGGCGGCGACGTTCGGTTGGTCGGGCATGTTCCTTGGTTACCGAAAGGTGCTCTCTTCGTTCGTCGTGGACCTGCGCCCATCTTGCGGGCACGCAGCACGTCGCTGCGCACACACAGGTCCAACATGAAACAGAAAGCAACCTTCTACCACGCCGGCTGCCCGGTGTGCGTCACGGCCGAACAGTCCCTGCTCGGCGCCCTCGATCGCTCGCGCATCGACGTCGAAGTCGTGCATCTCGGTGCCGACCGGCACCGTCTCGCCGAAGCCAAGGCTGCCGGCGTGCAGTCGGTGCCGGCGCTGGTGCTCGGTGGCACGGTGCTGCACGTCAACTTCGGCGCGGCGCTGAGCGCGCTGTGATTGCTGGGCATCGCTCGCCCTGGGCGGGCGGTGCCCCGGTTCTCGTGGGTGGCCAGTGGGCGCGCAGCAATCGACTGCGTTCGGCTGCCTAGCGGGTATGCTCTGCGCACGACTTGGCGGCGATCGCCAGCCAAACGCACCCACGGAGACCGCCCATGTCCTACGTCGATGGTTACCTGCTCGTCGTTCCCACCAAGAAGCTCAAGGCCTACAAGAAGCTGGCGCAGTGGGGCGAGCGCACGTGGCGCAAGCACGGCGCGCTGGACTACAAGGAATGCGTGTCCGACGACACCAAGACGCCCTGCGGCATGCCGTTCCCCAAGGTCATGAACGGCAAGCGCGGCGAGACGGTGGTGTTCGCCTACGTGGTGTTCAAGTCGAAGGCGCACCGCGACAAGGTGAACGCGAAGGTGATGCAGGAGATGGCGAAGAGCCCCATGCCGAAGGAAATGCCGTTCGACATGCAGCGCATGGTCTACGGCGGGTTCAAGGTGCTCGTCGGCGGCTGAGAGGCCGAGAAGAAGTCATCGTACGGCCTCTCAGATTGCCGATTGGCGGCCGCTTTCGCGGCCGCGCAGAGCCTTCGAGAGGTTTCTCTCTCAGGCTCTGAGCTGCGGCAGCTCGGCGTCGACCTGCGCTTTGCACCTGCCGTCTCAGTACAACTGGATGCTGGTCTTGCCAGGAGCGAGGCGCACGGGATCGAACTGCGCTCCACCGACGCCGGGCACCAGATCGATCGCCGCGTCGGGCGCCAACAGCGGCAGCCGCAGCCAGCCTGCCGAATCGAGCGTGGCGGGGCCGAACCCGCGCTGGTGGAGCCACTGCTGCTTGCGCACCAGGATGCCCTGAAACCAGGGATCGGATCTGCGGCTCGAAGTGCGCATGCCGTACGGCGCCGTGCCGCCGGCCAGGGGCTGGCCGTCAGCGCCCAAGAACTGGATCTCGGCCAGCGCCGGCGGCGCCAGTTCGAGAGTCAGCTCGGCGGCGCCGCCGGGCCGCACTTCGGCGTGTGCGACCGCGGTGGCGTTGGTGGCGAACGCGAGGCATCGTTCGGCGCCAAGTCGCAGTCGCGTCCGCCCGAGTCGGTCGAGCACCAACGGGATCTCTAGGTGGGAGGCGAACAGCGTGAGCACGGCGCGATCCGGTGGCCGGCCGTCGGCTTCTCGCACCGTGATGGTGACCTCGTGGAGCTTGGGCAGGGCATCCTCCTTTGCCGTCAGGTGGGCGTAGCCGACGGGAGCGTCGCCCGTGGCCGGCAGCCGCACCCAGCAGGGCTTTCCCACCGGAATCTCGATGGCGCGATCGACCACCTGTGCGGGCATCGGTGGCGCATAGGCTGGGATCACGGTCGCAACTTCCCCCTCGGCTGCGGGAACCGCTACCCTGCGCGCGCCGGGCAGCTGCAAGGAGAACTGGCATCGCCCCTCGGCGTCCTTGTTCCTGGGGTAAGTGAGCTCGCCGATCTTGACGATCCCTGACTGGATGCCGAACTCGATCGCGCCGAGTCCTGGCGCCGTTGCCAGCAGGTTCCAATTGAGGTCGTCGGTCCAAGCCGGCAGCTCGAACGCACAGCGGCCCTCGCCATCCGTCGCACCCAGTCGGTGCGTGCACGGTGGCGCAGCGACTTCTCGGTAGCCTTCGCCCAACCCCGAAAACGGTGGCCTGGGCTGCGCCAGACTCAGCAACTGGCGAATCTCTGCCCCCGCGACCGGCTTGCCATCTGGGCCGCGGACCGTGACCACGCCGCGCTGCGGCCGCGGCATCGCCACATCGCGGGTTGCGAGTGCCCCTGGTT
>ERZ1066125.401-NODE-401-length-9816-cov-17.764061_pt1 | contig 9816 bp, 13 predicted proteins | sample MGYA00382772_ERZ1066125 | MGnify/ENA primary metagenome ERZ1066125 (study PRJEB33369, sample SAMEA5778355) | biofilm metagenome | biome: Industrial cooling water; feature: Water cooling tower basin; material: Biofilm | place: United Arab Emirates | collected...
GGGGGACTCGGTTGGATGGCGATAGCTCTAGTTTTGCCCTCTAGCTTGTTATCGATTAAGCCCAAGCTGTAAAGCCACAAGAGTGAAGACTTGAGCATTTCTAGCTCTCTTTGCTTGCGAGCGAGAATTTCATCAACCATTTCCAGCAGCTTGTTTTTCTTCTCCTGCCAAGCAGCAATGTCTGCCTCTAGATAAGCAGCAACAAAACTGTAGCCATCTACTTTGTCAGCAGTAACATCGCTAATTGTAATCCGAGCAAACTTGGAGAAATTCTTCATCCTGGGTTGTTTGAGACAGGGTGGCGCTCAGATCGCGAGCGGCAATAGATAGCTCCTTCAAGCTCATTGTCTTGAATAGAGTTTCTGGGGAAACTTCTCCGGTTTGAGCTTGGCTCATGGTGGCGATCGCTCCTGCTTAAAGTCTGTCGGCATACAAATAGCGATCGTGCTGGTACGCTTGCTCCTGGAGCCATTGCTGTTCCCCCTCAATGTATTCTTGGAATTCTGGGTGAGCTAATTTATTGTCATCAGTTGTTGCTTGCCATTGGTTATTCGATAACTCAAACTCTTGCTTTGAGGGTGATTGTAAAGCTGGTTCGGTTATGTACATGAGTGAAGTGTTGAGAAATTTCATTCATCTGCCGCGTTAGCGGCATCAAGCATCAAGATTCAAATTGTTCTCTCCACACTTTGTTCATACAATCTCTGCTCAACAAACCGTCGCTATTCTACTCTGAGGGCAAGCAACTGTCATGACAGTCAAGGGCAAACTTCTATGCTGGGCTGAAATAACTCTCGTGCATGGTGGTCATGCTTACACTTACCAAGCTAAATTTCCAAACTCTAGAACAAGCTAAAGAAAAATACAGAGCAAAAATTGGTAGACACTTGGTAGTTAAAATTATTGAAAGCAGCTAATGGCTTATTCCATAAAGCTTTGAACATTTCATCGCACACCCTTGGTAAGGGTGAGGTCATGAGTTCAATCCTCATCACGGGCTTTAGATGAAACTGTACGTTCGCAAATTAAATGTCGCAATTCGCAAATTCATGTCGTTTTTGCAGCAATTCTTGGATTTTTCACTAATATTCGTAAATTAATGTCGTTAAATATTCTTTCTGTCTATTTCGCGAATTAATGTCGCTTTGAGCAGATACTCTCAGAGTAGAATTATTTGTCTCTGTTTTCAAGGGTGTGCTCCTTTCAGTCCTCCGGTAGTGTATGGTCTGCAAAAACGTAGTTTAGAACAAACGTTGCTCCACATTTCATCAAGTTCAGCCGCCTCGACATATTTGACAATTGATACCGCCGTAGGTTGAAGCTGTTGAATTAGGTGTGTATTCACTGACTCAAGATTTTGTTCTTTTTTTTAACTCTTCGCGTCCCCGTCGTTGGACTAACTTTTAAGACTCGTACTGGATCTCGAATGCCACTCCCATTAACTGCCATATCACTGATTTGTTGTTTGACTTGAGATAAATAACCTCGGTAAGTGAAATCCGCGCTGGAATGAGCGACGACACTCGCTATTACGGCAGCAATAACGCTGTTTACCTGCTGCACTGATGCCATTCACGCTTGTTCGTGCTGTCGCAGTTGGGGCAGTGTATCGGTTCTAAAACCATGAATGAGCTGTTTGTAAGTTAGAATTTCCATTATTGCATTTATCAACACGTCTGAAACATTATCCACTGGCTTTTAAATCTATCATCAGATTGTTACAAAACATCTTGATTTAAGATATAAACTTAAGCGATCGCTAATCAAGCAAACATATTTTTGGATGAAATATCTAGCCGCTTTAACCAAAATTCTATCTGAAGATAGTACGCCAGATACCATTTTTTCTACTTTACTACCTGCGTTAACCAAGGCGTTGCAGTGCGATCGCTGTTTTCTCTATTTACGCCATCCTCAAACTAGTATTGGTAAAGTTGTTAGTTGCTGGTGTCGTAGTCCTGAATATCCTGAGATAATCGATCTAGATTGGAAAGAAGAACCAGCATCTTTAGCAAATGAAGACCCTTTATTTGCAGCCGCACTGCGTACCGAACCATCTATTTTTGTTGAGGATGTAGAGACAGCAGATCCCAACACAGTTAATAAAGATTTTGAACATAAAACTTTCGGACATCGAGCATTGATTCACGCTCATTTATGTTACAAAGGTCAATTGTTTGGAATTCTACAACCTTGTGTATTTGGTAAACCGAGAATTTGGACTGAGGCAGACCGTGCCATAATTTTTACTACGGTTGAACAGCTTACACCCACAGTTGTTAGCTATGTAAAAGCCGTCCATAATTAGCCAGAAATTAATTTTAGCAGCGCGATCGCACGACTCGAGGGGTTGACATACAAACTCATAACGAGTACGCTTTACTGGTAAACTCATTTATGGAGGAAATTCCGTGCTGTCTAACCGCGAAGGACAAAAAGTACCCAGCGTTAAATTTCGGACTCGCAAGGATAACGGATGGCTAGATATCTCTACCAACGAGCTATTTAACGGTAAGACAGTAGTAGTTTTCTCTTTGCCAGGGGCTTACACGCCAACTTGCTCGTCAACCCACGTTCCAGGTTACAACGATTTAGCGCCAGCTTTTAAAGAGAATGGCGTGGATGATATTATTTGCATTTCTGTCAATGATGCCTTTGTCATGAGTGAATGGGCGAAAGATCAGGGCGCAGACAATATTACTTTTCTTCCCGACGGCAATGGCGAGTTTACTGACGGCATGGGAATGCTAGTAGATAAATCAGATTTAGGATTTGGCAAGCGTTCTTGGCGCTATTCCATGTTGGTAAAAGATGGCGTAGTAGAAAAGATGTTTATTGAGCCGCAAGAACCAGGCGATCCTTTTAAAGTATCGGATGCCGAAACCATGCTCAACCATATCAACCCAGCAGCGGCAAAACCGAAGTGCGTCTCTTTGTTTACCAAAGTTGGCTGTCCCTACTGCGCCCGTGCGAAGGACATGTTGCAAGAACGCGGTATTGATTACGAAGAAATCGTTGTAGGCAAAGATGCTACTACTCGTTCTTTACGGGCAATGACAGGGGCGATGACAGTACCTCAAGTCTTTATCGATGCTAAGCTAATTGGTGGTTCGGAAGCATTGGAAGCCTATTTAAGTACCAATTAGTGACTTCCGACTTCCGATTTCCGATTTCCGACTTCTCTCCAATGACTGAGTACCTATCCTACCTCAAACTGTCACAATCGCGGTAGAAGACTGAAGAGAGAATAAGAAGCAATGATTCCGTCTTGGTTAGCAATTGGAGGTGTGACATTTCTCGTCGCCTTCGGTGGCTTTTTCTTCAAGCCTCGCGATTTGAAATGGGCAGTTCAACTAGAACGTCCCCACTGGTTAACTTTTGAGCCATTGATTCCAGTAATCTGGACGGTGGCTTTTACTTGTGGGGCAATTTCAGCTTATATAGTTTGGGAAGCGGAACCAGGTAGCGTCAAAACTTGGTTATTAATGGGCTTATACCTAGTTTTAGAGTTAATTACTGTTGCCTATTTGCCAGTAACGCTACAACTACGCAGTCTCGCAATTGGTACATTTATTGGATTTACAGGCGTACTTTTAAGTATATTGCTGTTACTAATTGTCTTACAAATTTCTGGTTGGGCAGCAGCCTTACTCATCCCCTATACGATTTGGAGTCCTATCGGCACGTATACGACTTGGGAGATGATTCGTCTCAATCCTACAGAACAGTGAGTAGTTATTTAGTTATCAGTTATCAGTGACTCCTAACCAATTACCAACTACCAATTACCAATCACTACTACTCACTACTACGCAGCTAATGTCGTGGAGGAAACCTCCACGCCCGCTGCTTCACCACTCACTACTCACTCATCATGATTAAATCTTGGATGGTAATCGGGGCTGTGACGCTGTTGGTGGCGCTGGGGGCAAATTTTACTACGCCAAGCGATCGCAAATGGTTTAAACGCCTGCGTCGCCCCAATTGGTTGACTTTTGAAGCGTTGATTCCCGTCATTTGGACGATTGTTTTTATTTGCGGTGCTTGGTCGGCTTATATCGTGTGGGAAAATACAAACAGTTGGCTGCTAATGGGTTTCTACTTGATGGTAGAAATTCTTATCGTTGCCTACGCGCCTGTTATGTTTAGAACTCGCAGCCTCAAAATTGGCACGATTATCGGCGGGACGGGGGCGATCGCTGGTTTATTATTAGCTCTAGCTGTCTTCGGCTTCTCTACTTGGGCAACAGCCTTACTCTTACCATATTTAATCTGGAGTCCGATCGGCACTTATACAACTTGGGAAATGGCAAAATTAAACCCTAAGGATGTCTAGCTATAGATTTTAGCTGATTCCTACCCTGTTCGCTCGTAAGTTGATAGACTAAAAGCTCAACAACTACTTCGATCGCGGGGAAAATCAGCACATAATGTTACCTGAGGCAACCCCTTTCGGGAGTCACCTATGCCGCAGGATAGTCCAATTGCAATTGAATTTCGCGATGTCACGCTCATTCAGAACGGACGGGCGCTGGTGTCTAATCTCAATTTCACCATTGACCAAGGTGAAGTATTAGTCCTTTTGGGGCGCAGTGGTAGTGGTAAAACCACTACCATGAAATTGATCAACCGCTTGTTCGTCCCTTCGCACGGCAAAGTTTTGTTTGAAGGCATTCCTACTACCGAGTGGGACGAGATCAAATTGCGCCGTCAGATGGGATACGTGATTCAAGAGACAGGTTTATTTCCCCACTTCACCGTCGAACGAAATGTGGGCTTAGTTCCGGCTTTGGAAAGTTGGAAACCCAAACAAATCAAAACGCGGGTTTACGAACTGTTACGCTTAGTTGGTTTAGAACCGGAACAATTCGCTCACCGCTATCCCCACGAACTTTCTGGAGGACAGCGACAGCGGGTAGGAGTAGCACGGGCGCTAGCTGCCGATCCACCAGTATTATTGATGGACGAACCCTTTGGCGCACTCGATCCGATCACCCGTTTAGAAATTCAACAGCAGTTTCGCCGTTTACAACAGCAGTTAGGTAAAACCGTAATCTTTGTCACCCACGATATTCAAGAAGCTTTTATCTTGGCTTCTCGAATTGGTTTGATGCAGGCAGGACGAATGCTAGTGTTAAGTACGCCAGAGGAGTTTTTAAAATCGCCTAAGCCAGAGGCGCGTGCCTTTATCAAAGGGCTACCGCCGTTTGCACAAATTTACAATTCTGGCGAGAAAAACGGGAAATGAATTGGAATGAATTTTTTCTGGTGAAATACGCGCCGGAAATTTTACAGGAAACTGCTACCCATATCCTCTTGGTAGGAATTTCAATTGGCGTTGCTACCCTTGTGGGTATTCCCCTAGGCATTTGGATCACCCGTAAACCTAGCCTGCGCCAACCGATCTTGGGAATTGCTAACGTATTGCAAACAGTTCCTAGTTTGGCACTATTCGGATTTTTGATTTCCGTACCGCTAATAGGGGGAATTGGAGCGCGAACGGCGATTATCGCCCTAACGCTCTATTCTCTCCTACCAATTATTCGTAATACCTATACGGGAATTATCAACGTCGATCCGGCGATTCGCGAGGCAGGAAAGGGCATGGGTATGACCGATCGCCAATTACTCTTACAAGTCGAGATTCCGTTGGCGCTAGGGGTGATTTTGGCGGGGGTACGGGTAGCTACGGTAATTGCAATTGGCATTGCTACGATCGCAGCAGCAATAGGAGCTGGCGGTTTGGGCGTATTCGTATTTCGGGGAATTGCGATGGTAAATAACCAGTTGATCTTAGCAGGGGCAGTTCCAGCAGCAGTGTTGGCAATTTTAGCAGACTGGGCGATCGCATCTTTAGAACGTCGGCTGACGCGCCGAGGTACGCAGGATCGGGAAGATAGGGAAGCAGAGGAGCAGAGGGGGTTGGTTCAATCTTGATAGGAAGCATCGCATATGAAAAAGTTTCTCATCCTCTGCTTAGTTACTGTTAGTTTAGTTTTGGCGATCGCGAGTTGCAATCGTAATACTTCTGAAGGTGGCGGTGAGATTGTCGTGGCTTCCAAAGGTTTTACCGAGCAAAGCATTTTGGGCGAACTTTTGGCGCAACAAATTGAATCTGCAACTGGACTAAAAGTAGAGCGTCGTTTAGGTTTAGGAGGATCGTTTGTTTGCCATCAAGCAATGCTCGCCGGACAAGTTGATGCTTATGTTGAGTATACTGGAACGGCATTTACAACTATTTTAAAACAAACAGCAATTAGCGATCCGAAAGCTGTTTACCAACAGGTAAAATCTGAGTACGAAAAGCAATTTCAACTAGAAGTTACCCCAGCTTTAGGGTTTGAAAACACCTTTGCCATGATTATTCGTGGAGAAGATGCACGCAAGTACAATCTCCGCACTCTCTCGGAAGCCGCCCAATACGCACCTCAATGGCAAGCTGGTTTTGGCTATGAATTTATCAGCCGCGAGGATGGGTTTCCAGGGTTAGCAAAAACCTACGATTTTAAATTTAATAAACCGCCCCGCGTAATGGATTTAGGATTAATTTATCGGGCAATAGTCGATCGCCAAGTAGATGTAGTTGCGGGTAACTCCACTGATGCCCAAATTTCTCGATTAGATTTAACTATACTGCAAGACGACAAAGGATTTTTTCCCCCTTATGAAGCAACTCCGATTGTGCGGCAAGCAACTTTAAAGAAATATCCCCAATTACGACAGGCGATCGCTCAACTGGGTAGCAAGATTAATGCTGAGGAAATGCGCGGTTTAAATTATCAAGTTGAAGGCGAATTTCGCAGTATTAAGGAAGTCGTAAGCGAGTTTTTGAAATCGAAAGGTTTAGGCAAATTATTAAGTGGTAATGGGTAATGGGTAATAGGTAATGGGTAGTTGCTTATTTAATAATATATGCAGAAGCCTTATTAGTTATTAACAAATAACAAATAACGAATGACAAATGAAAACCAGAATTAGGACAATTGCGCCCTTAATTGAACTGGGTGCGATCGCGCTGTTGATGACTGGCGATCGCGTACTGACGCAAACACTCTCCTTGCCTCATAACCTAATTTCCTTCAACTCCGAAACTGGAGAACAATTATTACTACAAAGTAAAGCGCGGGAAGATTTTTGGGCATTGAGTACGCAGTACGTCACTCAAAATACTCAAGCGTATTGTGGGGTTGCCAGTATGGTGATGGTATTAAATGCCCTCTCAGTTCCCGCTCCTATTGCCCCTGAATATACACCTTATCGGGTATTCACCCAAGCCAACTTTTTTAACAACACCCAAACGAGAAAAATTCTTGCCCCTGAAGTTGTTGCTCGTCAGGGGATAACTTTAGAACAGTTAGGACAGCTACTTGGCAGCTATGCTGTAGAAGCCAAAGTTTATCACAGTAGCGATACTCATCTCGAACAGTTTCGTCAGCTTGTCGCGCAGAATTTAAGCCAAGAAGACAACTTTGTTTTAGTTAACTACTTGCGCCGCAAAATTGGGCAAGAAAGAGGCGGACATATTTCTCCCATCGCCGCCTACAACCAGCAAACAGATCGGTTTTTAATTCTTGATGTTTCCCGTTATAAATATCCTCCCGTTTGGGTAAAAGCAGCAGATTTGTGGCAAGCAATGGATACAAAAGACATGGTTTCAGGTAAAACGCGGGGATTCGTATTAGTGAGTAGAAAAGCGATGCAGTAAGTCAAAAGTTAAAAGTCAAAAGTTAAAACTCACGACTCAGGAGTCATTTTTCTCCCTCAGCTACCTCAGTTCTCTTTCCCCACACCCTACACCCTTCTTAAAACAGGTTGGTAACGAAACAGCCATTCCTCAAACTCTGCTTGACTTGCCTGTGGCTGCATGATATTGCGAAATGTAGCCTCGCTGTCTGGCTTGTAGGCGCGATGTCCTTGATAGGCACTGCGGGCGTAGATAACCTGCGTGCGAGGAATGCGACTTTGCTCGTAGGCATGGAAAGCATCTGTAATCGTAGATCCTTGAGCAAGACACTGGGAAAGTTCCCAAGCATCTTCAAAAGCAGTATTTGCTCCCTGCCCCAATGCAGGTACAATCGGATGAGCCGCATCACCTAGCAGCGTCACCCTGCCAGAACTCCAACTTTGTAACGGTACGCGATCGCAAATCGGTCTTTCTACAATGCGATCGCCTGGAGTAATATTGATAATTTCCTGTAAGGGTTCTGCCCAACCAGCAAACTCTGTCAAGACGCGAGACTTAACCTCAGCAGCATTTTGACAAACAGCGTCGTCTGGAGCCAGCGCCCCCGCACTCCAAAAAATGTATCCTTCACCTACATCAACTAGCAAGAAATTTTTGCCTTCAGCAGACGAAAATAAGACAATCTCGTTAGGAGGGAGTACTTCGAGATCGTATTTGACAACAGCACGCCACGACATCCGACCTTGGTAAATGGGGGAACCGTCATCAAATAGCACTTGTCTGACGACAGAATTTAAACCATCCGCACCAATGAGCAGATCTGCTTCTACAGAATTTCTATCTGCAAAATTAACCTTAACATGGCGATCGCTTTGTTCAAAACCGATACAACGACAATTGAGATGAATAATATCGGCTGGTAGTGCCTCAGCCAAAATTTCTTGCAAGCGCGACCAGCGAATATTCACCATTGGCTGCCCGTATTGCTGCATCATTTTGCTAGGCTGCGAGGCGATCGCTTCTCCAGTACTTTTCTTCAGGTTAAACTGGCTATTTTGACTACCTGCTTGTTTAAGCTTGTTAACGATACCTGGATGAATTGCATCGAGACAATTTAAACCATTGGGCATTAAACTCAAACCAGCACCAATTGGCTGTAAAGCCTGCGTTCGTTCGTAAACTTGCACGTTGAATCTTTGGTTTAAAAGCGCGATCGCAGTTGCTAAACCACCAATCCCACCGCCAACAATAGCAATATTTAAAGGTGATTTAGAGTTCACGTATACCTCCGCTTTCTAGCAAAAACTTCTGATTTGTCCGCTTCACCTTAGTACTCCAACTGACTTCATCTTGTCATAGGGAGAGGATCGCGATCGTTATGCATGTTAGTTGCTCAATTTGCGATCGCAAGGCAAGATCTGAACACAATCAATTATGCAAAGATCGATCTAATGAGTAAAGTAGAGCTGAGGCGATCGCTACTGAAAAAACGTAAATCTCTATCTCAGCAAGAATGGCGAGAAAAAAGCGATCGCATTGTCTCCCATCTGCTCGCTTCACCCTTATTGAGTCCAAGTAAAATTATTCTGGCTTATTTCAGCTGTCGCCAAGAACCCGATTTAAATTCCTTATTTCACCACCACGATCGCAACTGGGGATTACCCCGCTGTGTTGGCGCAGATTTAGCTTGGCACGTCTGGAAACCTGGAGATGAAATTCAAGTCGGCGCGTATGGCATTGCCGAACCCCTACCCACAGCCCCCACTATATCACCCTCAGCAGTCGATTTAATCCTCGTCCCAGCAGTTGCTTGCGATTATCGCGGCTATCGCTTAGGTTACGGTGGCGGTTACTACGATCGCCTCCTGTCTTCTCCTGAGTGGCGATCGAAACCCACCATCGGCATCGCATTTGAATTTGCCTACCTACCCCAACTCCCCACAGATCCTTGGGATGTTCCATTACACGCTGTCTGTACTGAAGAGGGGCTAGAGGCTAGGGGCTAGGGGCTAGGGTAAGAAGTCAAAAGTCAAAACTCACTACTCACTACTCACTACTCACTACTCACTACTCACTGCTCACTACTCACTACTCACTACTCACTACTCACTACTCACTACTCACTACTCACT
>ERZ1066125.405-NODE-405-length-9724-cov-7.870411_pt1 | contig 9724 bp, 5 predicted proteins | sample MGYA00382772_ERZ1066125 | MGnify/ENA primary metagenome ERZ1066125 (study PRJEB33369, sample SAMEA5778355) | biofilm metagenome | biome: Industrial cooling water; feature: Water cooling tower basin; material: Biofilm | place: United Arab Emirates | collected...
CGCTGTTCGCGCTGATCTTCTCGATCGGCATCCTCGTGGACGACGCGATCGTCGTCGTCGAGAACATCGTCCGCCATACACGGGCGATGACACCAGGCACGTCGCTCACCGCGGTCGCAATCGCGGCCGTGAATGAAGTCGGCAACCCGACGATTCTCGCGACGCTTGCCGTGGTCGCCGCCATCCTGCCGATGGCGTTCGTCGGTGGGCTGATGGGCCCGTATATGCGCCCGATTCCTGTCGGGGCATCCGCCGCGATGGTGTTCTCGCTTCTCATCGCGTTCGTCGTCACGCCGTGGGCGGCGGTGCGCCTGCTTGGGAGACCGCATGAGGCCGATCACGCAAATGAGGATCGGCTGACCCGTCTCTACCGGCGAGTGATGGGCTGGCTGATCAGCGCTCCACGGAGATCCATGGGATTTCTGGCGCTCGTGGGGGTGCTGCTCATCGCCGCGATCGCATTGGTCCCGGCCAGGCTGGTCTCGGTGAAGATGCTCCCGTTCGACAACAAGAGCGAGCTGCAGATCATCGTCCGCCTGCCCGAGGGTTCGCCATTGGAAGCCACGGCGGGCGTCGCCGGCGCGCTTGCGGACGAGGCGCTGCGTGATCCCGCCGTGACGAGCGTGCAGAGCTACACCGGGGCGGCGTCACCCTATACCTTCAATGGCCTCGTGCGGCACTACTTCCTACGGCAGGAACCGCATCTGTCCGACCTCCAGGTGATGCTCCGCGGCCAGGACGAGCGTCGGGAGCAGAGCCATGCGATCGCGGTACGACTGCGGGAGCGTCTCGCCCCCCTCGCGACCCGGCTCGGCGCACACATGCAAGTGGTGGAACTACCGCCAGGTCCGCCGGTCCTCCAGACGTTGGTCGCGGAAGTCTACGGACCCGATCCCGTTCGCCGGCTCGCGCTAGCCGAACAGGTCCGGGCGATCTTCGAGAACACGCCTGGCGTCGTCGATATCGACTGGTATGTCGAGAACCCCCAGGGACGCCTCCGACTGGAAGTGGATGACGAGAAGACGGCGCTGGCTGGCGCGTCAGCCGCCCGCGTCGCGACCCTGGTCTCCCTGGCCGCGAACGGCTCGCCAGCCGGTCTCCTGCACGATGCACAGGCGCGGGAGGACGTGCCGATCGTCCTGCGCCTGCCGCGTGATCAGCGTGGCTCGCTCGATGCGGTCAGACACCTGCGGCTGGTGCCATCGACCGGACCGTCCGTGGCGGTAGGCGAGCTGACCCGCATCAGCCGCGGAGAGTCCGAGCGCAGCATCTATCACAAGAATCTGCGACCGGTGACCTATGTCACTGGCGATGTCGCCGGGGAGGTGGAGAGTCCGGTCTACGCCATCTTGACCATGAATCGGGCGCTTGAACGGATCGCACTGCCTGAGGGCTATCGCTTCGAGGTGTTCAACGCCATGCAGCCCGTCGACAGTGCACGCTATGCCATGAAGTGGGATGGCGAGTGGCACATCACCTACGAGGTGTTCCGCGACCTCGGCTTGGCGTTCACCGCCGTTCTCGTCCTCATCTACATCCTGGTCGTCGGCTGGTTTCAATCGTTCATCACGCCGCTGACGATCATGCTGGCGATTCCCTTCTCACTGGTCGGGATCCTTCCGGCGCATGCCGCGCTCGGCGCGTTCTTCACGGCGACCTCGATGATCGGCTTCATCGCGGGTGCGGGGATCGTCGTGCGCAACTCGATCATCCTTGTCGATTTCATCGAGCTGCGCCTTCGAGAAGGCATGCCGCTTCACGAGGCCGTCGTCGATGCTGGCGCCGTCCGCTTCCGGCCGATGGCGCTCACCGCCGCCGCGGTCATCGTCGGCGCGGGTGTGATTCTGTTCGACCCGATCTTTCAGGGTCTCGCGATCTCGCTGATGGCGGGCGAGGTCGCTTCCCTGCTGCTGTCGCGCATGACCGTCCCGATCACCTACTACATGACGCATCGCCATCGTCGCGAAGGAGTGACCCCATGAACGTTGAACGTTGGTTACGGCTCATCGGCGGCGCAGTCGTCTTTGCGAGCACGCTGCTGGCCGTCTTCGTTCACCTGAACTTCCTCTGGCTGACTGGTTTCGTTGGCGCGAACCTCTTGCAGTCCGCGTTCACGAACTGGTGCCCGATGATGACCATCCTGCGCCGGCGCGGCGTGCGGAGCTGACCTTTCGACTTCCGATCACCTTCGAACGCGCAACGTGGCCCCGGCCGATCCCAGTCACTGGGGTGCCTCTCGCAGAAACACTTGGCTGCGTCGTTGGGGAGACGAGCTGTTGCTGAACTCAGTGTGAAGGCCGTCTTGAAGAAGCCGAGGACCGCGACGCGAAGTTCGCGTAAAGCGCCTCGAGGCCAGGAGTTGAGCTAGGAATGAATGGCCGTCCCGACTGACGGGACGCGACTGGACGTTCACCAGGCTCGCTCACGAACGACATCGCCTGGTCATACCTTGGAAGCGGAGGCTCAGCGCAGGTCTAGAAACTGTTCGTAGCAGGACTTCGGGATCCCGAAGAAATTGACTAGGCCACGGATGTGACCCGTCTCTGTCTCCGGATTGTGGCGGGCGCCGTGCGGCCCCAGCGGGATCCGATGGTAAACGCGCCCGTTGAACCGGACGTTCCAGCGGTGAGGCTTCTCGACAGCTTCGTAGCCGGGCAGGCAGTGGTCGAGCATCCGCCAGACATCGCTCAGCCTGACGATGCGCGGCATCTACGCGGCGAGAGCGGGCTGCAGATCGGCCTCGTTGTCCTCGGCCTTGAAGATCCGCTTAATCTCGACCGTGATGTCACGCGGCGCGTCCGCCGACCCGCGTGGGATGTCGGTCCCGGGGTTGATTTCGTGATTCCTGATCGCACGCACGGCCTCAAGCCACTCAGGCTCGAAACCTACGTTAGTATCGTCGAAGAAGGTGCGGACAAGGGTCCGGAATTCGTCGAGCCCGCTCGCGTCAGTCGCGAGGTCCTTCAGGATATCCGAGAACATCTGGCGAAACGCAGCGTGGGCAGACTCGATGTCGTCGCCGCGCGCCGACATGCCGCCGGGGTTGACGCCATACATCCAGAAGCCATCCTCTTCGCGCGCGCAGAGCGCCCGACCATTCCTGGCGTGAACTTCGACCACGAAGTTGTTCCCGAACAGGGCGTCCCGGTAGCTGAAGATGATGGGGAGCTTGGTGCCGATGGCCAGATCGGTTTCGGCGGTCATAACCTGACTAGTATATCGGCCGGTGCCGCCCGGAAGTCAACGCGCCGAGACCATGGGTTCATCAGGGTGGGCACAAAATTGGGCACAGCCGCGATGAGGCGAACGTTCGTGCTTCCGCTAAGTTGTTGAAATGATTTGGCTCGCCGCACTGGACGATTTTCGACACTGGCTCATCCGAGAAGCTGCGTAAACTGGCCTGATTTGACAGGTTCGTCAGGGTTTCGCCAACCAGCGACCGGGGGTCACCGTACGGCACGTTGCGATAGACGGCCTCCAGGATTGCCGATGGCCTCGTCATAGGGCCGATGATCAACGCAGGCAGCGCGAGCGCGTGCTCGCCTACAAAGGCAAGGAGGAGGGCGCGCGTCTCATTGGCGGTACGTCGGGGCGGAGCTGGTGCGTGCTGTGCTCGAGGATGTTGCGGGGGGCGGATTTGACACGAGAACTCCCGTCGAGTAGCTTTTTATCGGTAGGTTTTCTTCGCCCGGGCAAGTAGCGCCGCACTGCGGCACAGTATGAAACCTACCAACACACTCCTGATCGGTAGTCCCCTCTCAGGGCAAGAGGCCCGGTTTCTGCGGACGCTGTGCGCAGATCTCGAACCCACTGGTGCCCTCATTCTCGCGAACTTTCACGCAGGCTCTCGGCAGATCGACTTTGTCGTCGTCACCGAGTCGATGGCGGCGGTCATCGAGCTGAAGCACCTTCCGGAACCAATATTCGGGCAACAGAACGGCCGCTGGCTGATCGAGGACCGATCGGGCAAGCGCGTTCCATACCCAGGACCCAATCCGTGGCAACAGACGCTCGAGCAGAAGTATGCCTTGAGCGACGAGATGCGCCAGTACGAAGGCCGCCGAGGCGGGTATTCGTCGCGCCGGTTTTTCGCCGAGTTCGACGCGTACGTCTGCATCGCCCCACAGCTTCATCCCCGTTCGGATGTCTTTCGCGGCGACAACAAGGTGGCGGTTCGCTCGTACGCGGACGTGATCGAGGCGCTTCAGTCGGGCGCGAAGGCCGCGTCCTGGAGTCGCGCAGACTGGCTCCAATTCGCCGCCGAACACCTGTCGCTCACGCCCTCCACACTGGACGAGGCGACCGACCCGAAGGCGCTCGCTGCCGCAGACGTCGTTCGTGCTTACGAGTCACGAATCGAGTGTGTATTGGGATTTCAGCTCCCTCCACTGCTGCCTGCGACGGATGAACGGAGTGTTGGCCAGACGCTCATCGACTCGATCCTTGGCAACGATAACCACTTGCTCGTCGGGCCGAGCGGCTCGGCCAAGACCTTCCACCTGCACCACGCGGCGGTCGCGGCGGCCAGGCACGGCATTGAAATCCCTATCTTCGTCGAACCGCGCATGTATCGCGGCGGCGATTTCTGGAGCCTCGTCAGGCGCGGCGTTGCGCCGATGCACTCAGGCGACGCGAGGACGTTTCTCGATGCAGTTCGGCTGTGTGGACTTCGTCCGCTCCTGCTTGTGGACGCTCTCAACGAGTGTCCCGTTGAACATGTCAGTGAGCTACTGCGCGGGGTTCAGACGTTCGCGCTGCACTTCGACGCTCGCGTTGTGCTGACCTCGCAAGCCGAGCTCGATCTGCCCGACGATCTCACACCACGCATCACGCACCTCACCACGCCGGTCGCCGAAGATAAGCGCCTGATCTACTGTCACCACGCCAGCATCGCCAGCTCGTCGGACGCTGACTACTTCTGCGAGGCGTTCACGAACGCATACGAACTCACGGTCGCCGGCCGGTGCCACACGACTGGCGCGCCCGCGGTCTCCCGTACTGAACTGTTCGACCGCTACGTGCAGGCGCGCCTGCCAGAGAACTACCACGTCGGAACCGCCTTATTACGAGCCGTCGCGACGGAGATGGCACAAACTGTGTCTAGCGCCTGGGAACAGACGGAGTACGAGCGCTTCTCGGAGCGATTCCTGGCGGAACACGGCGGAACGCTCGTGACGCTCGACTGCCTGCGTCGTTGCGGCTTGATACGACTGAACGACGGCTTCTTCTCATTCGAGCATGAACTGCTCGCCGACTATTTCAACGCCACTGCGATTCACCGACGACACGACCGGTCCTCGGCCCTGGCGTCTGAACTTCGGAAACCACGCAATCAACGGCTGGTTGAGCTCGTGCTGCCGCGTCTCACGGACGACGACACAATCGGCGAAGTACTGAGCGTAGTTGTCGACAGGTTGCTTCTCTCTCGGGTGCTCGATGGTCGCTGCGGTCCCCGACCGCGGGCTGTGCTGCTGGCGCACATCGATGCTCTCTTCAAGCGTTCTGCGGAAGAACTGACGAAAATCACTTGCAAGTGCTACGTTGTCGATCTGGACGGAGGCCGCCGTCGACTGGGTGCAGTAGCCATGGAGGGCCACGGCGGTTGGAACGTCTACGGTGTTCGTCTCTGCGAGTTGGTTGCCCACCACCTGGATATTCCATCTATTGCGCTGCGATTTCTCGAACTGTTGGACGTGACGGAATGGGCACTGCGCCGGGCCGCCGACGACGCAGCGGCAAGAGATAACCTGAAGCCGAGTCGCATCTGGGAAGAGACGCTTCGCATGTACGGCGGCATCACTCGATCGAGCGGGCCAGAACTCGCATGCACCGTGATGCTGGCGGAGTTGCGCAACGCATCGATGGGCCAGATGTATTCCCAAGGGTTGCCCATCCGAAGCGCACTTCTCGAACGTGCCACGGCGCCATCGGAAAGCCACTTCGCCCTTCTTGCCCTCTTGCAGGAAAGGCGAACCGTCGGCGACGAGGATCTCGAGACGATCTCAGATCTGGTCGAACGAGGGTGGAGATCAGCCATCTACATTCTCAGGGTTGACGCGCTTGAGTTTGTGCGGTGGCTGCGCCACGATTTCTCGACCGACGCAATTGCGCGAATCTGTAATCTGCTTCGTGGCTTCCAAACAGACAACATCTTCGTAAATACCGCTCTGCTGGAGACGCTGGCGCGGTATGGCGGCTTGGAGGCGCCTGTGACGACGGAAAGCGCGCTCGCGGAAATGCGTGCCACGATTGCGCCAGACGCCTGGGGTAATCCGGCACTCGCCGACCTCGCGCGCGTCTGCGGCGTTGAGCCAGGCGAAGTCCTGGCGGGTCACGCGTATGGCTGTCTGAGCCGGATCTTTGAAGACATCTTCCAGGGCGCATATTGCGAGGCATACTACGCGCTGTCGCGCGAAGAGAAGAGCGCCATTCTCTCGCTGGCGGCGACGTCCTCAGACTGCGGCTTTCATTCCAGCTGGGTGCTCTGTGAACTGCTTGAGCACGGCGGCCCAGAGGCGCTTCCGGTGTATCAGCAGTATGCGTCGACCATCGACGGCCAGTCTTCTTTCGCTCAGGAGACGAGCGCAGCCTTCCTTCTGGCGCTCGAGGGCTGTGCGAGGTTCATGGACACACCACCGCCATACCTCGGTGACGATACTCCGCCACATCGTGCTTGGAAGATTATTGGCGAGATCGTGTTCTGGACGCACCGTCAGAGCAGCATCGCCCGAGGGTTGTGGTCGCAGTTCGAGGGGCCAGCGAGGCTCGCGGCTGCCGACGTGCTGCATAACGTCATCAGTTGCCGCTGGCAGCTCGGTGAACGCGCTCACCTTCTCGACCTAGTCTCCGTGTACCCAGCGGAGATCCGTTCGATCGTTGAAGATTGCCTCCGGGGCCGTGAACGCTTGCCAACCGTGTTCGCGTACGGAGGCTCTCGCGCCCCTGCCGTCATTCTCAATCTGATCAGCATCCTCGGCAGGATCGGCGACGAAAGGAGCACGCGGCTCCTTCACACCCTGATCGACGATGAGCAGTTCGGGGCGGCAGTCGTCGGCGCCCTCGAGTCGATTCGGAAGCCGATCAGTCAGAGTGCTTCGTAAGCACCGCTTCTACCGATGACCAGCGTCACCGACGATGGGTTCCTGAACGATGAGACAGCCGGGGGTCGCGCAGGCCGTGGAGGGCACCCTGCCCGCCGGACCGACCGTACCCGCCGTTAGTCCGAACTGTCAGAGATTGCCGCGGCGATTCAGGTCGGGTGACCAGGCCGTCGCGCGCTCGTCCCCGTTGCGCAGTATCAACGAACATCTGTAAGTCGAATGCACTTCCCGCGCGGTGGACTTGCGATTAACCTCTACCAGAACTTCATCCGTCAGTGCGAGCCACTCAGGCTACGCGTCGCGGAAGTTTGAGCCAAAGCCATGTGGCCCGATAACGACACCGATCTCGACTTCTTGAACTTCGGCGGGGTGGCCGGCACGGTTGCCGAGATCATCACTCAAGCGCGAGGTCGTCCGATCTCTATCGGCGTCTCCGGCTCCTGGGGCGCGGGTAAGTCGTCGATGATCCGACTGGTGCGCAAGGCCCTCGTCGAGCGCGCAGAGAGGGAGCCCTCGAGTTTCGTATTTGTCGAGTTCAACGCCTGGCTGTATCAAGGCTACGACGACGCGCGCGCCGCGCTGATGGAAGTGATCGCGAGCGCGCTTGAGGGGGAAGCCGAGAAACGTGAGACCGGGGTCGATAAAGCGAAGGACTTTCTTCGACGAGTCAAGTGGCTCCGTCTGGCGAAAGTGGCCGGCACCGTCGTTGCCGCCGCCGCCGGCGTACCGCCTCTGGCTCTCGCCGGGGAGGCGGTCGGCTTCCTCAAAGGGCTTGGCACTGGTGAGACAAGCAAGGATGCCGTCGGGAAGGTGCAAGACGCCGGTGAGAAGGTCGGCAAGGCAGCAGAAGGCGGATTCTTCGATCCGAAGCAGCCGTCGTCACTGCCGGAGGCGATTCACGAGCTGCGCGATTCCTTCGAGGCGACGCTGAAGGCGCTCGGTGTCACCCTCATCGTCCTGATCGACGACCTCGATCGCTGCCTCCCCGAGACGACCGTATCGACGCTGGAGGCGATGCGACTCTTCCTCTTTCTCGAGAACGCGGCCTTCGTCATCGCGGCCGACACCGAGATGATCAAGCACGCTGTTCGCCGCCATTTCGACGGCGTGAACGATGATCTGGTCACCAACTACTTCGACAAGTTGATCCAAGTCCCGATTCGCGTGCCGCCCCTCGGAACACAAGAAGTCCGCGCGTACCTGATGCTGCTCTTTGTGGAGAATAGCGGCATCGGCGCGGATGATCGCGAAACGATTCGCGCCAGAGTGTGCGAGCAGCTGGGACAGACGTGGCAGGGCAAGAGGGTCGATCGCGCGTTCATCAGCAGTCTCGGCATCAAGCTTCCTTCCGATCTTGTCGGCCGGCTCGACGCGGCCGAGCGGCTCGCGCCGATCATGGCCACCGCCTCCAGGATTCGCGGAAATCCACGTCTCATCAAGCGCTTTCTGAACGCGCTCGCGATCCGAATGACGATCTCAAGCGCGCACGGCGTTGGCGTTGACGAGGCCGTGCTCGCCAAAATGCTGCTCTTCGAACGATGCGGAGAGCCGGCCGCATACGCGGAACTCTCAAACGCAGTCGTAGCGGATGCGCAAGGAAGGCCGACGCTCCTCGTGCCCTGGGAGAAGGCGGCGCACCAAGGAGAGGCGTTCGAGCTGCAGAAGCCCTGGGAGGATCCATTCACGAGGGAGTGGCTGGCGCTGCCCCCTCGGCTTGCGGACAAGGACCTCCGCGGCGTGCTCTACGTGAGCCGAGAGCATGCGCCGCTCATAACGCCGGAGGATCGACTTTCTTCAGAGGGCGCGGAGCTCCTTGAGGCGCTTCTCTCGCAGCCCGACATGGCGGCAGAACTGAAGGTCCGCCTCGAGAAGATCGCCCGAGCCGAGATGGGGGTGATTATGGATCGTCTTCTCGAGACGGCCCTTCAACAGCAGGAATGGGGCGTGCCGCCAATCCTGGACGCGTGCCTCGTCGTCGGCGAGGTTGACGTGACCCAAGGCGCACGGCTGGCGAGCTTTCTCGCCGAGCGCCCTGGAGCGCAGATTAAGCCCAACATCGTACCGAAGATCATGGGCTATCCATGGACTGAAACCGTCTGGGCCCGGTGGGAAGGCAACTCCAAAGTCGCGAAGCCGGTTAAGGACGCGATCAAAGCAAAGCGATAAATATGGGAACGTCCTCATCGAGCAAAGGACCAAAGGGCGGAGTACCGCTCGTGCCGCCATGGGTACCCGACGCTGACGCGCCCGCGCCGTCGCCCGACGCGCCGCCCCTGCCGGATGAAAGCACCGCTCCGGCAACGCCGGCTGCCGTGCTCCCGGCCGCGGCGCCGGGGCCGCTCGCTCCGCCCCAGCGATTCACCGGCGTGCGCAGATCCCTCGGCACGTTTGCAAAGGGCGGCGGTGGTGGCGGCCTGGGGCGAAGTCTCGGAGGGTACATTCGAGGCTATGGCGGGTCGGGACGCGCGACGCGCCGCTTCGGCGGCACCGCGCAGACCGCCGGGACTCTCTACGGAGCGCTGTCGCCGAGCGAGCGCGGCCAGACGATTCTGCCCGGCGGAACGCTTGACCCTGCAGTTCTGAGCGGTCGGTCGGGCAACGAGGTGATGGATGCGGTCGTAGAG
>ERZ1066125.406-NODE-406-length-9646-cov-9.644250_pt1 | contig 9646 bp, 2 predicted proteins | sample MGYA00382772_ERZ1066125 | MGnify/ENA primary metagenome ERZ1066125 (study PRJEB33369, sample SAMEA5778355) | biofilm metagenome | biome: Industrial cooling water; feature: Water cooling tower basin; material: Biofilm | place: United Arab Emirates | collected...
GCCCCTTCCGCTCTCTGGGCAAGATCGCGGTCGAACCGCGCTCCTACCAGATGGTCCCGCTGCTGATGGCGCTCAAGCAGGACCCGGTTCGTCTCTTGGTTGCCGACGACGTGGGCATCGGCAAGACCGTCGAGGCGATCCTCGTTGCCAAGGAACTGCTCGAACGCGGCGACGCGAACGGCCTCGCCGTGCTCTGCCCGCCGCACCTCGCCGAGCAGTGGCAGCGCGAGCTGGACCGCAAGTTCCACATCGATGCGGCCCTGGTGCTCGCTGGCACCGCCGCCCGACTGGAGCGCTCCTGCCGCACGGGGGAGTCCCTCTTCGATCGCTACCCGTACACCGTCGTTTCGCTCGACTTCATCAAGAGCGATCGCCGGCGGGAGGCCTTCCTCCGCAGTGCGCCCAACCTCATCCTGGTCGACGAGGCCCACACCTGCGCCTCGGGCGGCGGACGTCACCAGCGGCACTCCTTGCTGAAGGAACTCGCGGCGAAGGAGGAGCAGCACCTGGTCCTCGTCACCGCGACGCCGCACAGCGGCGACCAGACGGCCTTCCACTCGCTCCTGGGCGTGCTCGACCCGGCCTTCGCCGAACTCCCCGACGACCTTACGCGCGAGGAGGCCAAGCCCCATCGCCAGCGGCTCGCCCAGCACCTGGTCCAGCGCCGCCGTGCCGACATCGAGCACTTCCTCGAAGACCAGACGCCGTTCCCGAAGCGCGAGGGCGACCGGGAAGTGACCTGGAGCATGAGCCGCGAGTACCGCGCGCTCTTCGACAAGCTGCTCGACTACGCTCGCGAAATCGTCGCCAAGGGCGACGGCAAGCAGCAGCGCGCTCGAGTACACTGGTGGTCGGCGCTCGCCGCGCTGCGCTCGATCGGCAGCAGTCCGGCCGCTGCGATAGCCACGCTACGCAACCGCGCTCCGCAGGCCGATGCCGACTCGCTGGAGGACATCGACGACGTGGGCGCCAAGGCGGTGCTCGACCTCGACGAGTCCGAGGGGCTCGAGGGGGCGGATCTTGCTGCCGGTGCCTTGGACGCCGAAGGGGAGGTCGACGAGAGGAGTCAGCGTGCCCGCCTGCTCGCGCTCGCCCGCGAGGCGGAAGCGTTCCTCGGCAAGAAGGACGCCAAGCTCCAGGCGACCATCAAGCTCGCCCAGGAACTGCTGGAGCAGGGCAAGAGCCCGATCTTCTTCTGCCGCTTCATCCCTACTGCCGAATACGTCGCAGCCGAGCTGAAGCAGAAGCTCCGCGGCGTGGATGTCCGCGCGGTGACCGGCAGCCAGGCGCCCGAAGTGCGCGAGAAGACCATTGAGGAGATGGGCAAGAGCGAGCGGCGTGTGCTCGTCTGCACGGACTGCCTCTCCGAGGGCATCAACCTGCAGGGCTGGTTCGACGCGGTCGTACACTACGACCTCGCGTGGAACCCGACGCGACACGAGCAGCGCGAAGGCCGCGTCGACCGCTACGGGCAGACCAAGCCCACCGTCCGCCTCGTCACTCTCTACGGCGACAACTCGCCGATCGACGGCATCGTGCTCGACGTGCTGCTGCGCAAACACCGCACGATCCGCTCGGCGCTCGGCGTCTCGATCGCGCTGCCCGAGGAGTCGAAGAAGATCGTCGATGCCCTGATGGAGGGCTTGCTGCTGCGACACGGCGAGAAGCCGAGTGCCAAGGGGCCCTATCTGCCCGGCATGGAAGAGTACCTGAAGCCCCGCCGCGAGGACTTGCACCGCCGCTGGGACATCGCCGCCGACCGCGAGAAGCGTTCACGCACACTCTTCGCCCAGGACGCCCTGAAGCCGCAGGAGGTCCTGCCCGAACTCGAGGCCGTGCGGCGGGCGATCGGCTCCCGCGACCAGGTCCGCTCGTTCGTGACCGCGGCGCTACAGGCGCACGGTGCCCAGGTCACGACCAAGACCGTCGGCGACCTTCCCGTTCTGCAGGTGGCGCTGGACGACCAGTTGCCCCGCGGTCTCGGCACCGAGCTGCGCCGTCAGGTTGGAGGCCAGGAGTCACTGCTGGCGCGGTTCGAACTGCCGACGCCTGCCTCGGTGGTCCACCTGCCCCGCACACATCCGTTCGTCGAGACGCTCGCGAACTACACCGTCGACGCTGCCCTCGACCCGCAGAACACGTCGGCCGCGGGCCGGCGCGCAGGCGCGATCCGCACCAAGGCGGTCGACAAGCGAACGACCCTGTGTGTGCTGCGTCTGCGCTACGAGATCCACGAGCAGCGCGAAGCGAATACGCGCACGCTGCTGCTGGAGGACGTGCAGCTCGCGGCGTTCCGCGGGTCCCCGCAGCAGCCAGAGTGGCTCGACCAGGAAGCAGCCGAAGCACTGCTCGCTGCCGAGCCGGCCGGCAACCTCGGTCAGGATCAGGCCCGCGACGCGGTTGAGAAGGTTCTGGCGGAGTCCGCGGCGCTCTCGACCCAACTGGCCTCGCTCGCCAAGACCCGCGCCAACGCATTGCTCGACGCGCACCGTCGTGTGCGCCACGCGGCGCGACTGAAGGGCATCCGGCAGTCGATCGAGTGGAAGCCTCCGCTCGACTGGCTCGGCATCTACGTGTTCTTGCCGGCGGGAGGGCTGTGACCGTGGCCAACCTGACGAGCTTCCGCATCGAGGGCGGACTGTTCCCGAGCGACTTTGCCGAACGGCTGACGAGCAAGACGTCGAGTCTCGACGGTCTGTTGCCCGGGGACTACGGCAAGCAGGATCAAGCCGAGCGCGACGAGGCGATCCAGATCGCGTTCCGGCAGACATTGTCGGCGTGGCGGCGTCTGCAGACTGCGCTGCAGCAGGCTCCGAAGAACGACACGCACACGTCGCTCACGCGCGAGCGTTTCTTGCTTCCCCTGTTCGAGGCGCTGGGCTTCGGGCGGTTGCCGTTGGCGAAGGCGCAGAAGCTCGGCGAGCGAACCTACGCGATCTCGCACCAGTGGATGACGGTGCCGATCCACCTGCTCGGCATCGCCGTCGACCTCGACCGGCGCGACAAGGGGATTCGCGGGGCGTCGCAGGCGTCGCCGCACGGGCTCGTGCAGGAGTACCTGAACGCTTCGGACCAGGTGTTGTGGGCGGTCCTGAGCAATGGCCACACGCTGCGACTGCTGCGCGACCACAAGAGCCTGACTCGCAACGCCTACATCGAGTTCGACCTCGATCGGATCTGCGACGACGAGGACTACCCGGGCTTCGCGCTGCTCTGGCTGTTGTGCCACAGCTCGCGGGCGGCGGCGGACAAGCCCGAAGGGGTGTGGTGGGAGAAGTGGTACGAGCAGTCGCGGCAGGACGGCGTGCGCGCGCTCGATCGGCTGCGCGATGGCGTCAAAGTGGCGATCGAGACGCTGGGCAGTGGATTCTTGGAACACCCGGCCAACGAGGCATTGCGAGAGGCGTTGCGACGCGGGGAGCTGACGACGGACAGCTACTACCGGCTGCTGCTTCGGCTGATCTACCGATTGCTGTTCCTGTTCGTGGCCGAGGACCGTGGGGTGCTGCTGCAGTCGCGTGAGGACTTCGAGGACGCGCGGCGGCGGTTCATGGAGCACTACGGCACCGGGCGATTGCGCAGCTTGGCGGCGGCGATCCGCGGAACTCAGCATGGCGATCTGTGGCAGGCGCTGCGGTTGGTGATGGATAAGCTCGGCGATGGCGGTTGTCCGGCGCTGGCGCTGCCGGACCTCGGGCCGGGCTTCTGGGGCAAGGAGCAGCTGGGGTTGTTGGCCGGGGCCGAGCTGCGCAACGTGCACCTGCTGGAAGCAGTGCGGCCATTGGCGTTCACCGAGGAGAACGCGGTGCTGCACCCGGTGCGCTACCGCGACCTCGGGGCGACGGAGTTTGGCAGCGTCTACGAGTCGTTGCTGGAGCTGAAGCCGCAGCAGGTGCGGTCCGAGTTGTTCTCGCTGGCGCAGGCGGCGGGCAACGAGCGCAAGACGACGGGCGCGTACTACACGCCGGACTCGTTGGTGCAGTGTCTGCTCGACTCGGCGCTGGATCCGCTGCTCGCACGGTGCCGGGAGGCGGCGGACCCGGCGGCCGAACTGCTGGATCTCAAGGTGTGCGATCCGGCTTGCGGGAGCGGGCATTTCCTGGTGGCTGCGGCGCACCGGATCGCGAAGGCGCTAGCGCAGGTTCGCAGCGGTGATGACGAGCCGTCGCCGGTGGCGCGTCGGGAGGCGATGCGCGATGTGGTGGCGCGGTGCCTCTACGGAGTCGACGTCAGCGAGATGGCGGTCGAGCTGTGCAAGGTCAACCTCTGGCTTGAGGCGCAGGCACCGGACCTGCCGTTGGCGTTCTTGGACGCGCACATCCAGCAGGGGAACAGCCTGCTCGGGGCGACGCCGGAGTTGATCGCCAAGGGAATCCCGGACGAGGCGATGGATCCGTTGCTCGGCGACGACAGAGAGTTCTGCAAGCAACTGAAGAAGGAGAACAAGGCGCGCCGCACGGGCGGTGGAACACTGTTCGACGTCGAAGGCAAGCGTGGGTTTTCGTGGAGCGGGAAGACCCTGGCGAAGGACTACCTTGCGGTCGAGGCCGTGGCCGATCGCAGTGCGACGGATGTGCGAGAGAAGTCGGAGGCGTACGGACGGTGGGCGGCGAGCGCGGCGCGGCTGCGCGACGAACTGATCGCCGATGCGTGGTGTGCGGCGTTCGTGATGAAGAAGACGAAGAACGCGCCGCCGCCCGTTACGCAGGAGCTGTTCGTCAAGGTGCGGGATAGCGGTTCGGATCTACCGAAGGCGACGCGGGACGAAGTGAAGCGGCTGGGGCGCGAGTTCAGGTTCTGCCACTGGTGGCTGAAGTTCCCGGGGGCGTTCGCCGAGGGGCTGCGGAAGCGCGGCTTCGATCTGGTGATCGGGAATCCGCCGTGGGAACGCATCAAGATCGCCGACAAGGAGTGGTTCGCGGCGCGCAGTCCGGACGTGGCGAATGCCAGGAACGCGAGCGAGCGTGGCAAGAGAATCGCCGAGCTTGCGAAGTCGAATCCAGGTCTGCACGCGGAGTTCGAGATGGACCTGCGTCGTGCCGAGGGAGAGAGCAAGTTCGTCTTGGAGTCGGGGCGCTACCCGTTATGCGGACGCGGGGACGTGAATACCTACACGCTGTTCGCGGAACTGGCGCGGGAGGTGATCGATGCGCGGGGGCGGGTCGGCGTGATCGTGCCGAGCGGGATCGCGACGGATGCGACGACCCAGTTCTTCTTCCAGGACTTGGCTGAGAAGGAGTCGCTTCACAGTCTGTTCGACTTCGAGAACGCGAAGGCGCTGTTCCCAGGCGTCCATCGCAGCTTCAAGTTCTGTGCTCTGACGCTCCGCGGTGAAGGGCAGCGCGGTGAAGGGGAGTTCGCGTTCTTCCTGCATGACCCCGCAGACCTTCGCGACGAGGTGCGGCGGTTTCGTCTTGGCAAAGCCGACTTCGAGCTGCTGAACCCGAACACCAAGACTTGTCCGATCTTTCGCAGCCGCCGCGATGCCGAGCTGACCAAGAAGATCTACAGCAGTGTCCCGGTCTTCAGGAGCGAGACTCGCGAGCACGGGAACCCGTGGGAGCTGTCGTTTTCGACGATGTTCCATATGTCGAACGACTCCGACTTGTTCCGCACACGGCAGCAGTGCGAGGAGGCCGGCTTCGAGCTTCAGGGCAACCGCTTCGTAAAGGGCAAGCAAGTCATGCTGCCACTTTACGAGGGGCGCTTAGGGCACCAGTTCAACCACCGTTTTGCGTCGGAGCCGGGCGGAGATCTGCGCCTCACCCACATCGACCGACTGCGCGATCCCGGACACCTTGTCGAGCCCCAGTACTGGGTTGCAGGCGACGACACAGACAAGATGCTGGCACGACGCGAAGCGAAGTGTCGATCGGCGCTGCTTGGGTTCCGGAGAGTGGCTCGGAACACTGACGAGCGCACTTCCATCGCTTCCTTTCTGCCCTGGGGAGCTGCGAGCTACGGCTGGATCCTCGTCATGGGGCCCAGTGCCCCCGAGATGCTCGTGCTGTGCGCTGCCCTGAACAGCTTCGCCCTCGACTATTGCCTGCGTAACTTGCTTAGCCAGCCGAGCATCCCCCAAGGGACCATGCAGCAGGTCGCGTGCCCGCCACCGAGCGCGTTCTCGATCGCAGCACCGTGGGACCGATCGAAGACGCTGACCAGCTGGGTTGGGGAGCGTGTGTTGGAGCTGGTCTACACGGCGAACGACTTGGTTCCTCTTGCCCGGGATCTCGGCGTTGGCCGAGCGCCGTTCGCCTGGGACGAGTCTCGCCGTTTCCAGCTCCGATGCGAACTCGACGCCGCCTTCTTCCACCTCTACGGCCTCACCCGCGATGAGGCCGCCTACGTGATGGACACCTTCCCCATCGTCCGCCGCCGCGACGAATCCGAACACGGCGACTACCGCACCAAGCTCACGATCCTCGACCTGTACGATAGGATGAGGTGACACCATTGGCACGCATCCCGATGTTTGCGAGCGGCTTCGTTGGTGGTCTTTCCAGAGTCAATAACGTCGCGGACATCACGGTGTCGGTGGCGGATATTGCAAGAGCCACCTATTTCTTGGGTGCAACCTCCCTACGGAAGTGTGGGAGGCCGACCACGGTGCAAAGGCAGAAAGCAGCGCTTCACGTTCAGGCGATGCTCAAGGAAAATGGCGGCGGGCTTGTGGCATCGGCGGAGTATTACGGCGGGTTAAGTGACGAGAAGCGGATGGCATCGTTCTTCGTCGGAATGGCGATGTCCAAGCTGTTTGCGGAGAAAGAGCTGAAAGCTCCCTACTGCATCACGGTGGAGAAGGGGGTGCGCCACAAGGTCATCACCTTGGGGCGAGCCAGTACATCCAAGTCACTGCCTGACGTGGTTGCGACAAATGGTGGGCTGTCGGCGTGGCACGTCCTGGAAGCGAAGGGTCGGCTCACCGCTACGGAGACCACTGCCTGCGAAGCCAAGAAGCAAGCCAAGCGCGTTAGGACAGTGAACGCAAAGAACCCTGCAACTAAGTGCGGGTGCGCCGTCTCATTGGAGAACCTGGCGGTGTTCGCGGTCGACCCCGCAGATGGAGGCAGCCAAGATCTTCAGATTGACCGGCACTCCTTCTTCGACGAACTGTATGGATGGTTCGTGCGCTCACCTATCCCGAAGAAGAGCATAGCGGTGGAGCGTGTTGATGGGCGGGTGGTGTTGCTCGACACGCCAAGCCAAGGCGTGACCAGCGGACTGCACAGCGCAGTGTTCGAATGGGCACTGGGGGGCTACAAGGGAGCGCCGCCGTCATTGGCGAGTTTCTCGGCGGGCCCTGTCTCGTTGGGAGCAGATGGTTGGATGCTGCAAATGGCTTCATCGATCTCGGCGGGCCACGAATGATGTGCGGCATCCGGACAACACTTGGAGACGGCCGCGATCAGGGCTCAGGAGCTGTTACCTTCGTGGTCTTTGGTGGCGCGCCAAGCAACCGCCGCGCAGCGACCAGCGGTGGACGATGACCATGGACCATGCGCGCATCATCACGGTTGGGGACCTGCACCGATTCGCGGACATGAACAAGAGCCGCGAGGTCCTGCCGGAGCTTGTGAAGCAGCTCGTCTACGCCTCGTGTGCCGTCCGAGAGTGCCGCATCCCCGGCATCGACGACACCAACCAGCATGGCCTCGATGGTCTCGTAGTTGCCGAGTCTGGATTCGCCCCCTTCGTTCCCGATGGCGAGAGCTGGTGGGAGACAAGTAACGAGAAGACCGTCCAGAAGAAGGCTGACAAGGTCATCGCGGACCGAGCGTCGATGTCCTCCCAAGAGAAAGCGCGCTCGACCTTCGTGTTCGCGACCTTCAGGCCATGGGACGAAGCCAGCCAGCGGAGATGGAAGAAGGCCCAAGCGGCGCGCGGGTTTCGCGGGATCCAGATTGTCGATGCCACGCAGCTAGCGGACTGGCTCGCACAGAGGCCATCGGTTGCGCGCTGGCTCCTCGTCATCATGGGAGAGGCGGGGAAGGCCACCGCGCTTCGGAGTGTGCCCGAGCACTGGCAGGAGTTGCAGAGTGGGCGGTTGGCATCCGATCCGGAGGTTCCACCGCAGCTCTTCCTTCGCGGGCGAAAGGCGGCAGCCGACGCGGTGACCGAGCTGTTCATGGGCAAGAGGTCTTGCGTCTGGCTCGGCGTTGAGAACGGGCGCGATGCCCAGGACTTCGTTGCTGCTGTTGTGGCGAGCCAGGCGGGTGAGGCCCGGAGGTCCTGGTCCTCTCGCTGCTTGTTTGTGGATGGGGTCGACGAGTGGGCGGCGATGGCGCAACTTCGGACACCACATGTCCTGGTTGCGGGCGAGCAGCTCGACCTCGAAGAGCGGGAAGACCTCAGGCGTCAAGCGACGCTTGCTGGTCACGCCATCGTGGTGCCGATGCGGTCGGGCGGTTCAGGCGAGTCGATCGTGCAGCTACTGCCGCCCACGGCTCGTCACGTAGAGGATGCACTGGCCCAGGGGGGCTGGCCCAGGCCCCGAGTGCAGCAGCTGCTCGGCGACGGGTTCTCTTCGCTGTCGGTGCTGAAGCGCAGGATGGCCGGAGAGCCGGACTATCCGGCCTACGCCTGGTGGGACTTGAGGTGCGAGCTTGGACTTGCCGGCTTGCTCGGAGGATGGCAAGAAGCCTACGACCAGGACGTTGGCGTGGTCGCCGAGGTAATCGGCATGCGATTCGACGAATGGCGCGGCAGGGTCGTGCCCCGGATCCAGCAACCCGGTGCCCCGCTGATCCTGCGCGATCGCGCCTGGCGCATGCGTGCGAGGGGCGAGGCGTGGCACGCGCTTGGATCAGCGCTCGTGGACGACGATCTGCTGCGCTTCGAGAAGGCGGCGTGCAAGGTCCTGGGCGAGACGGATCCGACGATCGATCTGCCGAAGGAGGAGCGCTGGATTGCCTCCATCCACGGGAAGAAGCGGTCGTTTTCGGAACTGCTTCGCAGAGGGATGACAGAGACACTCGCGCTGCTGGGGTGTCGCGCCAAGGCGTTGTCGGCGGCGAGCCAAGGGTGTGCAGAGCAAGTCGCAAGCAAGGTCGTGCGCACGCTGCTGCACGGCGCCGACTGGACTAGGTGGATGAGTGTGCACGACCTGCTGCCGCTGCTCGCCGAGGCTTCGCCAGACGTGTTCCTTTCGGCGCTCGAAGCTGCACTCGGCGATCCGTCTGAGTCTCCATTCGCAAAGCTCTTCGAGCAGGAGGGGAGCGGGTTCATGGGACACAACTACGTCACAGGGTTGCTCTGGGCCCTGGAGACGCTGGCGTGGCATCCGCACTACTTCGGCAGGGCCTTCGCCTTGCTGGTCGCATTGGCCTCGATCGATCCGGGCGGGCAATTTGGGAATCGACCAGCGCACTCCCTAGTGACAGTCCTTCTCCCCTGGTTTCCGCAAACGACGGCGCCGCTGAAGGCCCGCATCGCGGCAATCAAGGCGGCAGCCAGGAAGCATGGAGCAGTCGCCTGGGGACTGATCACCAAGCTGCTTCCCGAGTTCGGCGGGTCGTCCTCGGGGTCGCGCAAGCCGGCGTGGCGTGCGGACCTCATGGCCGACTGGAAGGAGGGTGTGTCCCACGCGTTCTACTTCGAGCAGGTCGGTGCCTACCTCGGCATCGCGGTCGAGATGGCGGCGGAG
>ERZ1066125.407-NODE-407-length-9602-cov-6.842359_pt1 | contig 9602 bp, 6 predicted proteins | sample MGYA00382772_ERZ1066125 | MGnify/ENA primary metagenome ERZ1066125 (study PRJEB33369, sample SAMEA5778355) | biofilm metagenome | biome: Industrial cooling water; feature: Water cooling tower basin; material: Biofilm | place: United Arab Emirates | collected...
CTGGTAGAGGCTCCGAGCTGGTGGAAGGACGCCGGGAACGGGGTCGATCTCCTGGACGAGGCGCCTGTGGTGGCGGTGTACGACAACATCGTCCGTGTAGAGAAGGAAGTCCTGGACGCCGTCAAGAAGGCGGGCGACACAGCGGCCGAGAAGCTGAAGGCCGAAGAGAAGGCGTAACCCCTTGAATTACTACCTCGCCCTGCGACTCCAGGCGCTCCGTGCGGTCCTGGCCCCGGACGAGGATGCCAACCTCCGGTCCATCTTCCGCTGGTACAGTCGCACATTCCACACCCCTCTTCATCAAGTCGAGGAGCTTCCGGTGGAAGACATCCTGACGGCCTTCTACGAGCAGAGCTACGAAGACCTCAGCGAAGAGGATCGGAAGGCCGAGCTGGATGAGCTGCTGGAAACTCCGGAAGAGCGCAAGGTGCGCATGCGCTTGAAGGACGAGGAGCGGGCCGAAGCGTTTGAATTTGCTCGACTTTCAGCCGAGCAGGAGCGTCGAAAAGAGGCCAAGAAACTCGCCGATCTCAAACCCGAGAGCGGGCGGCCTTTGATCCCACAGAAGCCTCCCGAAACCTCTCTTCCCAAAAACGTGGTCCCAGGCTCCGCCATGAAGGAGCTGCCCCCGAACATCGAGATGAAGTTCGTCTCAGACGACGACTTCGAAGCAGAACTGAACGCCGAGGCGATGATGCCTCGGAAACCGCAATCTTCCAAGTGATCCCCAACACGTAGGCAGGAAGCATGTCTGAAGGCAAAGAGATCAAGTTCAAATTTGTAGTGGACGAACAGTCCGCACAGAGGGTGAACAAGGTCCTCGACGACATGATCAAGAGGGCCCAGGACCTCGCCAAGACCCTCCAGGGGGTTGGCGGCGGTGGTGGAGGCCTGCTTGGTGGTGGAGCGGTCGGTGGTCGATCGCCAAGCTCTCAGACCACCATGACCCGAGCTGCGGGCAGTGCCCAGCAGAAGGTCAGCTTCGCTTCAGTCCTTGGTCAGAACGTAGACACCTTCAAGAAGATGGCCCAGGAGGGCGGGGCCGCGATGAAGGTGCTGGGCGATGCCGTCCAGCGCGGTATCAGCACCCAACAGCGTGAGATCGGACGCCTCCAGCAATCCCTGGACGCCCTGGTTGCCACCTACAACCGGGTCGGCGGGGCTGCTTCGGGGGCTCTGGGGGAGAAGCTCCAAACCAAGGTCCTCCAGGTCTCCTCCAGAATCTCTGAGCATCGCAAAATGCTCTCCCAGCTCGAATCGGTCGCCCCCAAGCGTCCGGAGCTGATGCCGGAAGTCCCATGGCCGGGCGCTGAAGGCGGGGCCGGTGAGGCTGCGCCTGCGCCACTGAGCCGCTGGGCTCGCTTCAAGGGCATGATGACCGCCCAGCGGCAGATTCCCGGCCTAGCCGGGGCCATGCAGGGAACGGGGCTCGGGCAGATCGCTGGACGCATGGGTATCACCCCGGGCATGGTTGGCAGCGCCGGCCTTGCCGCTGTGGGCGCCTGGGGCGTGAAGAACATTGCCAATCAGGTCTGGAATGCTCCAAACCAGTTCCTTGAGTCCCAGGCGGCTTGGGGGCAGGCCTACGGTAAGCGAAGCATGGACATCCGGGCGGGCGACTTCCGGAACATCATGGCCGAGCAGAACATCCTTCGCGACTCCAGCAAGCGCCAAGACTACCAGGACCTGAACAGTGGCTGGAGGCGGTTCGTACACGGTGGCAAGGCCTTCTTCTCCGGAGACTTCAACGCCGCGTTCAGTGGCAGGGCCAGCGACCTCGGAGTCCGTAGGGCTCGCGAGGCACAGATCCAGATGGAGCGTGAGTCAAATCCGCTCGAAGATGCCATCAAGGGCGAAGCCCAAAACTACCGTGGAACCATGTCCGCAATGCGAGCCATGGGCATCGGTGTTCGCCGCAAGGGTGATTCCGGCTTCCAGCGCCTGAGCGAGTACCGCAAGGGCTACTCCTCCTTTGACGACTCCGAGATCGCCGCCGCCTTCCAGGGGCTAAGCGCCTCTGGTACCCGTCGTGGCGCCTACGCGCTTCAGGGCGGGGTCATGCAGGCCACCGCCGCCGGCATCCATGGTGCAGCTCAGTCCGTCGGTACCATGTCGAAGTTCGGACCTGGCGCGGGGGCTGCGTTCAGTCACCGTCTACGTGAAATGGCTGGTGGAGGCATGGACGCTACCACCGCCGGGCTGCTGGGCTCGTACATGGCTCAACAGCAAGATCGCTTCGGTCTGAGCACCAGTGGGGCCACGGGCTTCCAGGGCGCTGGGTTGATGGAGATGCTCGGCACCGGTGGTGCTGCTCCGGGCGGGGCTGGACGCCTGAACGTTGAGCAGAACATTCGAGGCATGGACTACCTCCAGCGGTCCATGACTGGCCAGACCAATCCCTACCAGGCGGCCCGAAACTTCATGGTTGCCCGAGAAGCCGCCCCAGGCCTCAACATGTACGGGCAGAGCTTCCTGGCCAGGAAGATGAGCATGACCGAGCTGGCCGACGCGGCCACCGGCAAGGGCGGGGATGTCTCCGAGGTCTTCCAGGCTCTTGGTGGCAACAAGAAGATGGCTGCCAACTACTTCAAGGGGCAGACCAAGACCCTCTTGGAGGGCGTTGCGTCTCAGGGGCTCGGAGACGAAAACGCTGGACGCCTCATGAAGGCGCTGGCGGATAGCGGTCAGGATCCACGGGAGTTCTTCCAGAAGGGTGGATGGAAAAACCTCAAGAGCAAGTCTACCGGCAAGGCCATGACGGAGAAAGAGGCAGTCGCCGCCTACGCTGGCGCCCTCCAGTCAAGCGATGCCGACATGGATCCAGCACAGGCCATGGGTCTGGCCCGCACTATCAGTGGTAAGGGCGCGAAGGCCACCAAGGGGAAACTCGCGGGTGATGTGGCTGGTGGATCCCAAGAGGCCGAGGTGGCCAAGGAGCACACCAACGCAGTCGCCCTCCAGAACAACACCGGCGCCCTGAACGAGCTGACCCAAGCCATCAAGAACCTCGCCCTGCGCACGAAGTTCGAGCAAGAGGGCATGGGCTTCAAGGGCCTCAACGAAGAGCAGCGGGAACGGCGCGAGCGTGCCATCTCGGAGCTGGGCCCGAACGCCTCCAAGACCGATCTCATGGCAGTTGAGGCGGAGCTGGAGATCGCCGACAAGCTCAAGAACAACGACATGACCCGAAGTGAGGCCATGATCAAGCTGGGCGTCAGCGGCTACCGCCAGCTCGCCAAGAAGCGTGGAATCAAGTAATGGGCTCCTACAGACTGATCAAAGAGCATGGTATCGAGGCCGAGAACGCGGTCACCGACTTCGTGTCGGTGAGCCCTCACTGGATCCTCATGGTCGTTCGCTACAGCGAGCCCCTGACCTCCAGCAAGGCCCGCCTGGCCAAAAGGACCGCCTACAACACCGGCGACGTGGCCTTGGATGATGACGCCAGCATGTTGAACCGCGTCAAAGCCCCACTGATCATCACCAGCTCCTGTACGTCCATGGACATCAGCAGCAGCAAGGGGCAGTACACCCAGTCCCTTCAGGCTGTGTTGAAGCCCGGCTCCGTGAACTACCTTTCGGCGATCATGCCTGGCGACTGGGTCTTCGCCTGGATCATGAATACCAAGGAGAAGTACCTGGAGGTTCTGGAGAAGATTCGCACCGAATCCCCCGCCAATGAGTGGGATGACGGCTTGAAGTTCGTGGGGCGGGTGCAGGACATCCGAAAGATCCTCGGTCAAACCCCCGCCGGCCTCAAGACTCTCCAGTACAACCTCCAGTGCGCCGGCTTCGGTGAGCTGGACTCGCACGTGTTCTTTGACCCCCACCTGTCTCGCAATGAGAAGTACATCGAGCGGTATCTTCAGAGCATGAACATCAGCATGAACGATATCTACACCAAGGCAGCCGAGGATTCGTCCGAGGCTGGCGGGATCGACATCAACAAGGTCATCCCGGCCCTGGTCAAGGCGTTCTTGGGGGAGGGGTTGTCTGGAGTCGGAACGGCCAGCGGTGGCCTTCAGCTCTCTGCTGGCGCGAGCATCGCCAGCGAAGAGGCTCCATTTGCTTACGTCATCCCGGACGGGATCGCCACCCTCCTGGGGGTGAAAACGCCCAGCAAGGCGGGCGGCATGTACAGCTACGCTGACATCCTGGAGGTCATCCAGGGGCTCCAGAAGTACGAAGACGATCAGTTTCCGAGGATGTTCTTCCCCAAGGGAACGCCCAGTATCAGCACCGACTCCTCCAGTCTGAACCGCCACTACACTCAGTTCCCGCTGAAGGGTGTGTTCCTCCCGATCCCTACCAGCTTCGATGGGAAGACGGTCTGGAATCTGCTCAACGAGTACCTCAATCCAGCCATCAACGAGATGTACACGGCGATGAAGTTCACGCCCAGTGGTCGGGTGATGCCCACGTTGATCATCCGCCAGTACCCGTTCAGCTCCCCCATCCTGAACCAGCAGCTCGGAGACAAGGTGACTGCCTTCCACGAACTGCCCCGATGGGTGGCCGACCCTTGCTTGGTTCGAGGCATCGACATCGGCAGGAGCGATGGTGAGCGTACCAACTTCGTCCACATCTACGCCCAGCCTTCCAAGAAGACGTTGATCTCAGACATTGCCCAGCAGATCGTGAACTGGCCCCCGCTCAGCGATCCCCAGGACATCAAGCGCCACGGGCTTCGGATGCACATGGGCACGATTGCCGCTGCGGCCGTGGACAACAAAGGTGGGGGTCCGAACGAGTGGATGACCATCAAGTCCGACTTCTTGATGGGCCAGCACCTGATGCTGACGGGAGTTGCCTCCCTGTTCGGAGTCACCCTTCCCATCGTGCCGGGCGACAACTTCGAGTTCGACAACACCCTTTTCCACATTGAAGCGGTCAACCACCACTGCGAGGTCACCGAGTCGGGCAAGACGTTCACGACCCAGCTCCACCTCAGCCACGGAATGCGCGCAGACGTGCCCAAGGCCGTAGCGAAGATCCCGACGAAGCGGGTCAAGAAGAAGGGGCACGTTCGCGAAGACATGATCAACCTGGGCGAGTCCGTCATCAACGACCCCAACAACAAGAGCTTCGCTGAGGTCCAAAATCAGCTCGGTCAGTACGGCGGGTTCGAGGCCCATACCAAGGCCCTGACCGAGCTACAGGACGGCATCGAAATCGACATCATTGCTGGCGAGCAGCAGAACCTCGACCTGTATCTCTACTCGGGCATCGACGCCGAGGACAACGCTGAGCGGGATCCAGGGCTGACCATTGAAGCCGATCCAGAGGCGAATAAGTAATGTCCTTCTCCAACCGCAAGGTCGTCCCTAGCTACTTCAACTCTCGTCCTATGGGCGAGACGGTAGAGTCTGACACTCACAATGGGACCATGCAGCTCTTGATGGGCGAGGTCAAGGAGATCATCGACCCCACGGACGCCAAGAGTCTGTCCAAGAAGTACCTGGAGTACACGGTGGACGTGCAGCATCGGAGCGGCTCGGGCCCTGCCTCTACGGTCCGCTTCACCAACTGCCTGCTCGTCAACCCCTTTGGTGGAATTGCGGACAAGATCCACTACACCCTGCGCGCGGACCCCGACGACCCCACCGGCAAGGACGTGGCCAAGACGGGGGCCAAGGTACTGCTCCTGTGCGTTCATGGAAGCAGCAACAACGCCTTCATCATCGGCGGGATCCGTGAGGACAAGGGCAAGGACGAGAAGGAGTTCCCGGACAAGAAGGACCAACACCAGCTCTTCTTCGAGTTCAATGGGGTACAACTCAACATCAACAACGACGGCGAGCTTCAAGTCCGGTACCGTGGCCCCACCGCTGTTTCCGGCAAGCTCAAGTCCGACGAAGAGGATGCAGACAGCGCCACCTCCGGCGCCACGATCATCTTCACCAAAGAGGGCGGCATCAAGGCCTACACCAAGGACGAGAAGCAGTTCATTCACCTGGACCACGAGAACAAGAAGATCGACATCCTCGCGGACGAAGAGTGGCACGTCAAGGTGAACAAGAAACTCGCCTTCGAGATGGACGATGTGATGGAGGTCTCCGGCAAGAAGACCTGCACCATCACCATGGACGACAAGGTCTTCATCAAGTCGGCCGGCGTTCACGTGGGTGCCGCCACCGACGCCTGGATGCTCGGCTCCACCTACCGCCAAAACGAAGGCATGATGAACCAGAAGCTCTCTGGGTATCTGAACGCCATCACCAGCCTGCTGTCCACGGCAGCTACGAGCATGAACGCTGCCGCTGCGGCCATGAAGCCGCCCATCGCTGGAGCCATCGCCGCCAGCATCCCTCTCCAGGCCGCTGCCGTTGCTCTCACCTCTGCTGGCCCCCTGTTCGCCCAGATGGCCTCGGCGATCACTACTTTCGAATCTAGCGCCAGCTCCTACCTCTCCACCAAGAACAAGAACGACTAACCCATGGCCCAGCTCGTCCTCACAGCTCCCCAAGCGGCGATCATCACCGCCCTCGAAACCCCGATGGAGAACGCCTTCGCGGAGGGCGTGATCGTTACCGGTGGAACACCGCCTGTTCTGCCCCCGTTTGATGGGTACACCAAGCTCCAGCAAGACCTCAAGGAACTCACCAAGAACACCTTCAAGAGCTGCCTGGCCGCTTTCGCTACCACTTTTTCGCCGACCCCAGCCCCCACGGCCGATGCTACGATCAGCACCTTCTCCAACAGCTACAGCCTGTGGGGAGATGGCAACTACCACAACGGCGTGCTCCGATACTGGAAGGACGGTTTGGGCGAGGTCCATCTCCAGGGCTTGGTGAAGGTGCCCGCCAGTGGAAGCGCAATCTACCAGGCGATGTTCACCATGCCGGTTGGCTTCCGCCCGGCCCCTGGAGACAACCACATCTTCCCGGCCGTCCACAACGACGCCCCCTTCGCAATCGAACTCAACTCGGCGGGCGTTTGCAGCACCCGCATGACCCCTGTCCCAAGCGGCTGGATCGCCATTCACGTCCGCTACCGCCAGGGAGGGTAATCTTTAGACCATGGCCTCCTCAGTTCTAGGACAAGTCGCCTCTGCGGCGGCGATCATCACGGGCACCAGCTCGCAAACTGGCCCAACTACTAAGCTGGGCCTCCCCGAGGACGCCAAGGCAAACAACCGTCTGCCCTCTGATCAGGACAAGGCCCTCCAGGACAGCTTCTGGAGCTTCGCTTCGATCAAGAACGAGCGCTGGAACAAGGCCTACCCCTACCGACTGGCGCTCTACGAGCGGACCATGGACTCGAAGGGGCAGCCCACCTACAGCCTTGCTCGACGGATTCCTCCGTTCGCCCTTCCGATTCCCCCGGAGAGCCTGTCGATCACCACCCCCTTCGCCATTTCTACCACGGTCACTTTGGGTGGCATCGTGGAGGAGCACAACGGCGCTCCCATTCGGATGATCTCCATGCAGGGGACCACCGGCGTACTCCCCCTGCGCGGGAACGTCAACGCGGCCAGCATCAACCTTCAGTCCAGCATCTTCGCTGGGACCGTGAATGCCCTCTCCACCCTCGTCAGGGATGCTCAGTCTCTGGGCGGCCAGATCAACAACAAGAACGTCGTCACCAAGAGCGAACTCGACTCCGGTGCAGATGTCGGCACCGGCTACTACCAGTTCAAGCTCCTGGAGCGCTGGTTCGAGGCCTACATGGCCTTCAAGAAGACCAGCGAGGGCCGCAACTTCGTCATGGCCCTGGAGATGTGGAAGGACGACGCGGTCTACCTGGTGACCCCTGTGCAGTTTGAGGTTCGCCGAAGCGCCTCTACCCCACTGGAGTACCAGTACGGGATGCAGTTCAAGGCCTGGAAGCGGATCAAGCTCGTCCAGGACGGTTCCAACACCTTCTTCCACGCCCCGGTCGCCCGTGACCCCAACAAGCTCTTCCAGGCCCTGAACGCCCTGAACGGTGCTCGTCAGGTGCTCCAGGACGCCAAGAACGTCCTCAAGGGGATTCGAGCGGACATCAACCAGGTGCTCTTCACCCCCATCCGTGAAGCAGTGCTCTTCTGCAAGGACTTCTTGGGCGTGGTCACCACCGCCGTCGATCTCCCGTCCAACATCATCACCGACCTCAAGGAGCCCCTCCTGGAGGCGGTCTCCCTCAAGTCCACCCTCGATGCCACGGGAGGCAATATCCAAGCCACCCCTCGCAAGGTGGAGGACGCCTTCAAGTCCCTCAGCATCCAGGTGAGCAAGGCGGAGGCTGGTGGTGGGCAACTCAACACCAACAAGCAGGGCCTGAAGAACGCCCATCCGGCCAACAAGATGGCCGACAACCCCGACGACAACTTCGAATTCTTCAGCAATATCAAGCCCGGAAGCCTCAACTTGCGCCCGCAAACGGCCCGCAAGATCGAAGAGGAGAAGCGTCGGGTCCGCCGGCTCAAGAGGGAAGACTTCGAAAAGGCCCGCGATTCTGTGGCCGAAGTTCTTGCCGACTTCGAGAACGCCGTGGGGGCGGGCAACGACACCTTCAACCGGATCTACGGATCAGCGATCCGCCCCAGCACCCGCGTCCCCACCGAGTCGGACTACGAGGTCATCTTCGCGTTGAACCGAGTGGTCATGGAGATGAACCGCCTAGCCGCCAGCTCCACCATCAACCGGAACGAAACCAACAGCATCGACTACTTCGCCGGTCTGGCCTCCCGCTCTGGAATCGCTTTCACTACCCCCAGGTCCAAGTTCCTGGTTCCGTTCCCCTACGGCCACACCCTGGAGCAGCTCTCGGCCCTCTACCTGGGCACTCCAGATCGGTGGCACGAAATCGCCGCCCTCAACGGCCTCCAGGCCCCCTACGTTGACGAGCTGGGGTTCACTCTCACCCTGCTCACCAACGGCAGTGGCAATACGGTCACGGTGGCCGATGCGACGAATCTGTATGTAAATCAGCAGGTTTGGGTGGGGTCTACGACTGTTGCCCGCACCAAGCGTCGTATCAGCAGGATCGACAAACTGAGCCCCACCTTGAACGTGGTGTTCTTGACCGGTGACCAGAACCTGGAGCAGTACACCGTGGCTGCCGGGGCCGTTCTTCAGGCCTTCCTTCCGAACACCGTGAACTCGCAGATGAGCGTCTACATCCCGAGCAACGAGGAGTCCGAAGAGGATGACTTCCGGCAGAAGGCCATCCCGGGGGTGGACTACTTCGACCCACTGGTCCGGGTGGGCGGGGTAGACCTCCTTCTGACCTCGAAGGGGGACCTGGTGATCACCCCCGACGGGGACACCCGCCTGGCTGTGGGCTTGACCAACATCGTCCAGAAGGTCCGGCTGGTACTCGACACCCCCAGGGGCAGCCTCCTGCACCACCCCGACTACGGCCTACCTCTTCAGCCTGGCATCAGCACTGCCGATATGAGTGCTCAGGACATCCTGAACATGACCAAGGACCTCTTCAAGGGGGATCCCAGCTTCACTGGCGTGGAGTCCGCAGCAATCTTGAAGGACGGAGCCGTGGTGAAGCTGAGCTTGAGCGTCGGCATTTCCGGCACCACCCAGGTGATTCCCATCACCGTCGAAGTGCCCAGGTAAAGACGGCAATCTTCTTGCCAGGGCGATCCTCCCATTAGGGGCCTACAC
>ERZ1066125.408-NODE-408-length-9548-cov-7.803961_pt1 | contig 9548 bp, 7 predicted proteins | sample MGYA00382772_ERZ1066125 | MGnify/ENA primary metagenome ERZ1066125 (study PRJEB33369, sample SAMEA5778355) | biofilm metagenome | biome: Industrial cooling water; feature: Water cooling tower basin; material: Biofilm | place: United Arab Emirates | collected...
CGACGCGCTGCGCGCCGGGCAGGCCGTGCCGGGCACCCCCTCCGCCGCCGGCTGAGCCCGCGGGATCCGGGCCGGGCGCTCAGCCCGGCCCGGCGTCCGGCTCAGTGCCCGAAGCGCACCTCGGGCAGCACCCGGCCGAGCCAGGTCGGCCGCCACCACGCCGCCCGGCCGGCGACGCGCAGCAGCACCGGCAGCAGCAGCAGCCGCACGAGGAGGGCGTCGAGCAGCACCGCCACGCCCAGGATGATCCCCATCTCCTTCGGCGGCAGCGGGCCCGAGAGGGCGAACGTGAAGAACACCGCCACCATCACCGCGGCGGCCGCCAGGATGACGCGCCCGGTGTGGGCCACGCCGCCCACGGTCGCCTCGCGGGCGTCGCCGGAGCGGTCCCAGTGCTCCTTCACCGAGGAGAGCAGGAAGACCGTGTAGTCCATCGAGATCGCGAAGATCATCGCGAAGAAGAACACGGGCCCCCACGCGTCGAGGAAGCCCTGCGACTCGAACCCGAGGACACCGGCCAGCCAGCCCTCCTGGAAGATCATCCGGGCCACGCCGAACGCGGCCGCGGTGGACAGGAGGCTGGTGAGCACCCCGATCGCCGCCACGAGCGGCGCCTGGAGGGCCACCAGCAGCAGCAGGAAGCCGAGGCCCATCACCAGTCCGATCACGAGCGGGGTGCGCGAGGCGAGCGCCTGCTCCAGGTCGTGGTTCTCCGCGGCGGGGCCGCCCACCAGGGCGGCGGAGGGAAGGTCCGCCCGCAGGCGGTCGATTGCGTCGCCGACCGCCGGGTCGGAGGGGTCATCCCGGGGCGTGGCCTGCACCATGGCCAGGCCGCCGCCGCCGGGCTGGACCGGCGCGACCGAGGCGATGCCCGGGTCGGCCGCCGCCACGGCCCGCGCCCGCGCCGCGTCGGCGGCGGGCGCCACGATCTGCAGCGTCCCGGGCGCGCCCGGCCCGAAGGCCGCCTGCACCCGCTCGTAGCCCACGCGCGAGGGGTCGTCCGGCGGGACCACGGCGATGGAGGGCATCCCGGTGCGCAGGCCCAACACCGGCGCTGCCAGCAGCAGCAGGAGCACCAGGGCGGCCGCTCCCGCGCCCGCGGGGCGCCGCCACAGGCGCTCGGCCCAGCGGGCGAAGCGCGGGGAGCGGTGCCCGCCGCGGTGCACCCAGGGCAGGGCGCCGCGGTTGACCCGCTCGCCCAGCCTGGCGAGCACCACGGGCAGCAGCGTGAGGGTCGCGGCCAGCACGAAGACCACCGCGAGCATGATCCCGAGCGCCATCGAGCGGAACGCGGGGCTCGGCACCAGCATCACCGCCGACAGCGAGATCAGCACGGTGAGCCCCGAGAAGAGCACCGCCTTGCCGGCGGTGTCCATCGTCACGGCCGCCGCGTCGCGGGGCGACATCCGGCCGCCCAGCAGCGCCGCCCGGAAGCGCGCGACCAGGAACAGCGCGTAGTCGATCCCGAGCGCCAGGGCGAACATCAGCGCGAAGTTCATCGCCCAGATCGAGACGTCGAACGCCTGGGCGACCAGGAACAGCGAGCCGGCCGTGGCCACGAGGCCCAGGATGGTGAGGAGCAGCGGCAGGCCGGCCGCCACGAGCGCGCCGAACGCCAGGACCAGGATCCCGAGCGTCACGGGCCAGCTCATGATCTCCGAGCGGAGCATCGCCTCCTTGTTGGCCGTGTTGAAGTCGCTCCACATGCCGGAGGAGCCGGTGAGGCTGAGGGTCACGCCCTCCCGGCCGACGTCGGCGATCGGCCCCTTGAGGTCGTCGGCCGCGCGCACCATGTCCGTCGTCGAGCCGGCGGCGCCGGCGACGACGAGGGCCGTGTGTCCGTCGCGCGAGATCGAGACGCCCGGGCGCGGCCCGGCGACCGAGGCGACGCGCTCGTCGGCGCGCAGGAGCGCCTCGGCGTCGGCCACGGCGGCGCGGAACGCGGGGTCCGAGGCCGTGAGGTCGGGGGAGTGGACGACCACGGTCAGGGCCGCGCCGGAGTTGCCCGCGAAGTCGCGCTGGACGAGCTCGCGGGCCTGGACCGACTCGGACGTCGAGTCCTCCCAGCCGGCGCCGGAGAGGGCGTGCTCGGCGCGGGGCGCGAGGGCCCCGAGGCCGAGCAGCAGCACGACCCAAGCGACGGCGACCGGGCGGCCGTGGCGAGCCGACCAGTCCCCGAGCCGCCCCAGCGGTCCCAGGGTCATCGCGTCGCCTCCCGGTCGCATCGGAGCCCGAGGCGCCGCAGGAGCAGTGACATGGGGCAGTCGCCGGCGACGACGTAGAGCCACTGGTTCACGCCGACGAACGCCGTCAGCAGCAGGAACCACGGCGAGACCAGGACCGCCAGAAGGACGCTCGCGAGCACCGCGGTCCCCGCGATCGCGAAGAGCGCCCGCTCGAGGGGCCAGCGCACCGGGCTCATCGCCCGGCCCCCGACAGCAGGTCGCCCAGCTCGTCGAGCTGGCGGCGCAGCCCGCCGCAGACCTGCTCGCAGAGGGCGAACACGGTCTCGTCGGCGATCTCATAGCGCACCGAGACCCCCTCGCGGGCGCGGCCGACGATCCCGGCGCGGTGCAGCACGCCGAGGTGCTTCGACACGTTCTGCTGGGACGAGCCGACGGCGCCGGTCAGCTCCTGGACCGTCGCCGGGCCCTCCCGCAGGCGGTCGAGGATCCTGATCCTGGTCGGCTCGGCCAGGACCCGGAAGCGCTCGGCGATGACCTCCGCCAGCGCCTCGGGAAGGGGATGGGGCATGCCCACGGGCACCTCCGCCGGTTGGTTCCACTAAACACAGATCACAACTATACAGTTGTGAACGCGAAGCGCGCAAGCGCCCGGCCCGCGGCCGGCCGTCGCCGCCGGGCGCTCAGCGCTCCTCGCCGAGCGCCCGGTCGAGGTCCCAGGCCGCCGAGATCAGGCCCAGGTGAGTGAACGCCTGGGGGTGGTTCCCCAGGGCCTCGCCGGTGTCGCCGACCTGCTCGGCGAACAGGCCGAGCCGGCTGGCGTAGGTGAGCATCTTCTCGAAGGCGAGCCGCGCCTCGTCGAGCCGGCCGGCCCGCGTCAGGCACTCCACCAGCCAGAAGGAGCAGAGCGAGAACGAGCCCTCCACCGCCCCGCCCTGGCCGTCGTCCGACGCCGACCGCGGGTCGTAGCGGTACACGAGGCTGTCCGACACCAGGTCCCGCTGCACCGCGTCGAGGGTGGAGAGCATCCGCGGGTCGCGCGGCCCGATGAACTTGACCAGCGGCATCAGCAGGTTGCTCGCGTCGAGCACCTCGCCGCCGTAGTACTGGACGAACGCGCCCCGCCGCTCGCTCCAGCCGCGCTCCATGATCTCTCGTAGATCCGGTCGCGATGGGTGCGCCAGGCGATGATGTCGCCGGGCAGACCGCGCCTGGCCTGCATGCGCATGGCCCGCTCGAAGGCCACCCAGCACATGAGCCGCGAGTAGACGAAGTGGCGGGGCCCGCCGCGCACCTCCCAGATGCCCTGGTCGGCGCGGCCCCAGTTGTCGCCCAGCCACTCGAGCAGCCGGCGCAGGCTGCGCCACAGCTCCCAGCTGATCGGCTCCTCCTTGTCGAGCAGGTACACCGCGTCCATCAGCTCCCCGTAGACGTCGAGCTGGAGCTGGTCGTGTGCGCCGTTGCCGATGCGCACCGGACGGGAGCCGCGGTAGCCCTCCAGGTGGGGCAGCTCGTGCTCGGGCAGCTCGCGAGCGCCGTCGACCGCGTACACGATCTGCAGCTGCGGGTCGTCGGGGTCGGCGTCCCGGCACCGCGCTTCGAGCCAGTCCGCGAAGCGGGCGGCCTCCCGCTCGAACCCCAGCCGCAGGAACGCGAAGGCCGTGAACGCCGAGTCGCGCAGCCACGCGTAGCGGTAGTCCCAGTTGCGGGCGCCGCCGATCGCCTCGGGCAGGCTGGTCGTGGGGGCCGCCACCATCGCCCCGGTCGGCTCGTAGGTGCAGAGCTTCAGGGTGATGGCCGAGCGCTGCACCATCTCCCTCCAGCGCCCCCGGTAGACGCAGTGGGCGAGCCACCGGCGCCAGAACGCCCGCGTGGACTCGATGGCCGCCTCCACGGCCGCCGCGTCCCAGCGCGCCGACGCCCCCGGCGGGTGCAGCACGAACCAGGCCGACCGACCGGCGCTCAGCGTGAACCGGCACTCGGCCGCGCCGCCCGCGGCGGCCAGCGGCAGGCCGGCCGTGAGCTCGGTGGCGCGCGTCGGGGAGACGAACCGGACGCCGCGGGCGGTCGCCTCCACCCGGTGCGCCTCGCGCCCGTAGTCGAAGGCCGGACGGCAGCGCAGTCGCAGGTCGAGCACACCCCGCACCACGTCGACCCGTCGCACCAGGGCGCACGGGTCCTCGGCCACGGGCATGAGGTCGGTCACCTCGCCGACGCCCGAATCGGTGTAGAAGCGGGTGAGCAGCACCGCGGTGTCGGGCAGGTACATCTGCTTGGTCGGACACGGGCGGGCGGGCGCGATCCGCCACGATCCCCCGCGGTCGGCGTCGAGGATGCGGGCGAAGATGCTCGGGGCGTCGAAGCGCCCGGGGCAGAACCAGTCGATCGAGCCGTCGCGCCCGACCAGCGCGGCGGTGCGCAGGTCGCCCACCAGCCCGTAGCCCTCGATCGGCGTGTACCGGGGCTCGGCGGGTGGGCCCCAGCCCGGCTCGCGCACGGACGGCGCCGTCCGGGGCTCGGCGGCGGGTTGCGGGTCGCCGTCCATCGGCGCGAATCTGGCCCACCCTCCGGAGGGCGTCAAGCTTCTCCGCCCACGGGCCGATGGAAGGCGTGCCTCCCCTGTGCCCGCCGTGGGCGGGGTCGCCGGACGTCTGTGAAGCGCTCGACATGCATGTGAGGGGGGCCGCGTGACCGCACGCAGGAGGGCCCGGCAGGCGGGCTTCTCGTACATGGAGGTCCTGATCGGCATCGCCGTGCTCGCCCTCGTGGCGGGCGGGCTCGCCCAGGGGCTCGCATCGACCAGCGGGTCGCTGGGCGCCTCCAAGGTGCAGAGCACCGCGACCAAGATCGCGGCCGCGAAGGCCGACCAGGCCCACCGGATGCCCTACGAGGACCTGGGGCTCCAGGGCGGCAGCCCCCCCGGCGACATCCCGGCCCTGGTCGTGGAGCGCGTCGAGGGCATCGACTACGAGGTCGCCACCGACGTCGAGTACGTCGACGACCCCGCGCTCGGGCAGCCGCGGACGTACGTGAACTACAAGAAGGTCACGATCACCGTGACCCCGCGCACCGACGGCGGGAGCCCCTACACCCAGACGACCATCGTCGCACCGCCGGCGATCGGGGCGATCGCGGGGAAGGCGACGATCATCGTCACGGTCATCGACGCCCTCACCGACCAGCCGATCACGGGCGCCCCGGTGACCGTGGACCGGAGCACCTCGCCCACGCAGACACGGGCGACCGGCGACGACGGCAAGGTCGTGTTCGCCGGCCTCGAGCCGAGCGCGCTGAACCCGACCGACCCGAGGTACAAGTACCGGGTCTCGGTGAACCTCGGCGCCCCGTGGGTGACGCACCCCGACGACTCGCCCGACCGGGCCCAGCAGCACCTGGCCGCGGCGCAGACGTGGCAGGTGACGATCCGCGTCTTCAAGCAGGCGACCATCGTCGCCAACCTGCGCGACGCCGCGACCGGCCAGCTCATCACCGAGTACGCGCAGGTGGTGGCCAGCACCCCGGGGCCGGACGTGCTGAGCGACGTGCAGGCCGGCACCGAGGGCACGTTCACCTGGGACCGCATCAACGGCACGCCGATCCAGCCCAGCCTCTCGAACTTCCGCGTCGACGCGCTGGCCGACTGCTACCTGCCCGCCTCGATCTCGCGCCCGGTCCCCACCGGGTACCCGACGTCGACCACCGAGGTGTTCGACTTCGCGCTGCGGCGGATCGTCAGCGGCGACCTGCAGGTCTTCGTGCGCGACGCCAGCACGGGCGCCGCCATCCCCACCGCCGACGTGCAGGTCTCGGGCGGCCAGAGCAACATCCGCCCGCGCGTGCGCTCGGTGGACGCCTCCGGCTTCGTGCGGTTCTGCATCGAGCCCTCGGGGTCGGTGAACTACGTGGTGTCGGCCGCGGCCCCCGGATACGGCGCCGGGTCGCTGCTGGCCGTCGTGCGGCAGGGCGAGACGACGTCGATCGTCATGTCGCTCGTGCCCTCGGCCACCGGGACGGTCCGGCTCGTGGCGGGCGCCGCCAACCGGCTGGTGCGCCTGCAGGCGCTGCGCGGCACCTACGACGCCTCGCAGATCACCAACCAGTTCGGGCGCGCCGACTTCACCGGGCTCGCCGCGGGCGACTACATGGCCTACATCGCCACCGGCTTCGCGGGCGGCGAGCCCACCTGGAGCTCCGGCAAGGTCGTGCGCGCCCGGGCCGGCCGGCTCCTGAGCTACACGGTGCCGTGAGCCGCCTCCCCGCCCGCCGCCGCGCGGCCCAGGCCGGCTTCACCTTCGTGGAGCTGATCATGGGCATCGTCCTCGCCGCGATCTTCGCCGGGGCGCTCTACGGCTTCTTCTTCGCCGGGCTCGACGCCGCCCGCAGCAACGAGTCGCAGGCGCGGGCCCAGTCGGCCGCCCGCACGGCCCTGGAGCGCTTCTCGCGCGACGTGCGCCAGGCGATCAGCCCCGACGACGGCCTCACCCCGCCGGTGGCGTCCGTCAGCGCGTCCGCCGCCGAGGTCTACGTCGACGGGCGCCGCGACCTGGGGAGCACGTCGCCGCGACCCCAGCGCGTGCGCTACGCGCTGGTGGGGACGCAGCTCATCCGCGAGCGGTCGCTCCCGGCCGGCGCCGCCCCGCCCTTCACGTACGGGCCCTACGGGGCCCGCGAGGTGCTGGTGGACGGCGTGACCAACGGCGCCGTCCCCGTCTTCCGCGCGATGACCCGCGAGGGCGTCGCGCTCCCCGCCTCGGTCAGCGGGCCCCAGGCCCGCGACGTCGCCTCCGTGTCGATCCGCCTGCGCGTCGCCCAGAGGACCGGGGCGGCGCGAACGACCCTGGAGCTCGCCACCGATGTCGCCCTCCGCAACGCCGTCCGGCTCTAGCCGCGAGCGCAGGCCCCCCCGCCGGGGGCAGCGCGGCTCGACGCTCATCGCGACCATCGCCCTCACCGGCATCCTGGCGCTGCTGGTGGCCGTGAGCCTCTCGTACGCGCGCAGCAGCACCTCGCAGGCGGCCCGGGAGGGGCGAGGCGACATCGCCCTGCAGGTCGCCGACGCCGGCGTCAACCAATACATCTCCCGCCTGGTCGAGGACCCGCGCTACTGGGACCACTTCGTCGACCCGGCCGAGGACCCGCGCATCGACCCGCGCGGCGTCGTCCACGCGCCCGGCAGCCCGTGGACGCCGGGGACCCCGTGGACCTACGCGGGCCCGCCGCAGACGTGGGTGCCGCTCCAGGACGAGCGCTTCGGGCGAGCCTCCTACAGCCTGCGGATCACTCCGCCGGCGCCGGGGTCGGACCTCGTCACGGTCCAGTCCACGGCCCAGGTGAGCCAGGAGAGCCGCCGGCCGCTGACGCGCTCGGTGCAGAGCCAGATCTACCCGACGTCGATCGCCGACTTCCAGATGATCTCGAACGCGACCATCAAGTACGGGTCGGCGGCCACCACCACCGGCAAGCTCTACTCGGCGGAGGACGTGAACCACCAGGGCCGCGCCCGCGCCCCGGTCTACGCCCAGCGGCTCGTCTGCTCGAACGGCGGCTTCTCCTGCTCCTCGTCGTACACGCCGTCGTCGATCTTCCAGGCCGGCGCATACGACTCCACCACCACGCCGTCGTTCCGCGACAAGTTTCCGACCCCGATCAACTTCAACCAGTTCACCCAGGCGCGGCTCGACATCAAGGACGCCGCCGCCGCCGCCGGCTACGAGTTCAACGACCCCACGGTCAACGGCTGGATGATCCAGTTCCTCGCGGACGGGCGCGTCCGGATCTGGGGTGTGACCAACACGCTCAACATGGGCGCCGCCGTCGGCACGCTGCGCTGCCCGATCACGGTCCCGGTCCCGGCCAACGGGGCGATGTACTTCGAGCAGTCCGTCATCGTCTCGGACGGCAGCACGAGGGTCGACTCGTGCGGCGCCACCGCGGGCCCGCGGCCGTCGGTGGTGAACGGCCGCGTCACCGTGGCCACGAAGGGCAACGTCTACATCGGCGGCAACATCACGTACCAGACCGACGGCGACGACGTTCTCGGGCTCATCTCGGCCAACGAGGTGATCATCACCGAGTACACGCCGTCGAACCTCACCTGGCGCGCCGCCTCGCTGGCCCAGGCCGGCCAGTGGCGCACCAACCGCGGCAGCGCGACCGGCCGGCACAGCTCGATGCTCTACATCGGCTCCCAGACCACCGCGCAGGGCGGCTACGCGTCGATGTTCGACGCCCGCGAGTACCGCTACGACGAGACCCTCCAGCGGCTGCGGCCGCCCTTCTACCCGATCCTGGAGGGCTCCTGGGAGACCTACTACTGGCGGGAGGTCACCCCGCCGGTCTGAACCGGAGCGGCCGCCCGCGGGCATGATGGGGGCGTGCCCGCCGCGTCCCCACGCCGCGTCGCCGCGGCCACGGGGTCGCTCGACCTCGTGTGCCGCCGGCTCGACCGGTGGGGGGCGACCCAGCACCGATTCCGCGTGTCGCCACGGCCGCCGCCGGCTCCCCGTCCTCTGCGCCGCGCTCGTCCCGCCTGGGTGAGGCGGGCGGTCGCGGACGCCCCTGGTAGCCTCGCGCCCGTGACCAGCGGAGGGGGCCCCTGACCCAGACCGCCTTCGGGGCCCTCCTCATCATCCTGGCCGGCGCGGCCGCGCGGCATTACCGGCTGATCCGGCCCGAGGACGGGCCGATGCTGGTGCGCGTGGTCATCTACCTCGCGCTCCCGCCCCTGATCTTCCTGATCCTGGTGCGCGCCGACCTGCGCGGCACGCTGCTGCTGGTGCCGGTGGCCGGGTGGCTGATCCACCTCGCGCTGCTGGGGCTCGCCTGGGCCTCGGTGCGCGTCTGGGGGATGGAGCGGCCCCGGGCGGGCGCGCTGATCGTGGCCACCGCGGTGGGGAACACCGGGTTCTTCGGCCTGCCGCTGATCGCGGCGTCCGGCGAGGGTTTCTCGCTCCCCGCCGCCGTGATGTACGACGCCCTGGCCACCGGGCTCATCACCTGGACCTCGACGGTCGCGGTGTCCACGGCCTACGGGCGCGCCGACGAGGGGCCGCGGGTGTCGCTGGGCGACCTCGGCCGGGCGCTGCTGCTGCCGCCCAACTGGGCGCTGGTCGCGGGCATCGCCGTCAACCTGGCCTACGGCGGCGACCTGCCGCTCCTGGTCGAGCGGCCGCTCGAGCTGATGGGCGCCGCCGTGCTGCCGCTGACGATGCTCTACGCCGGGCTGATGATCGACGTCCGCGGCCTCGGGCGGCTGTGGGGCGAGGTGGCCTACGCGGTGGTCGTGCGGCTGGGGCTGGCGGCGCTGCTGGGCCTGGCGATCGGCCGGGCGCTCGGCCTCGACGGGGACGTGCTGAACACCGTCGT